>Ga0272442_10010164_pt1 | contig 11629 bp, 6 predicted proteins | sample SSMForm2O_FD_200262 | JGI IMG/M metagenome (GOLD analysis project Ga0272442, IMG submission 200262) | Marine sediment archaeal communities from Little Sippewissett salt marsh, Falmouth, MA, United States - SSM-Form-2O | ecosystem: Environmental > Aquatic > Marine > Wetlands > Sediment ...
CTGGCTCTCGTCGAGGGCTACGGCGAAATCGGTCATCGGGCCGTGCCCGCCGAAGACCTTGACCCCGTAGCCGTTGCGGTGCGGAACCACGAACCGCTTGCCGTTGGCGCCGGTGATGATGTCGCCAGCCCGGACCTTCCCCGCGGCTACCGAGCCCTTAAAGACGTACTTGACCCGCAGGTGGCAGGGGCGGTCCTTCATCAGCACGGCCCGCAGGCCGGTGATGCCCAGGTTGTAGTACCACCCCCCCACGACGGCGTCGGGGCCCTTCTTGGTCGTGTGCTTCCAGGGCGCCCCGCTGTCGTGATAGTGAACCTGTCCGAAAGCCGGCAAGGCGGCGAGCAGAACCGGCAACAGGGCTCCCGGGGCGAATCGCTTCATGGGGCGGTCCTTTCTGGATGGGGCAATCTCGGCTTGTTCGGGCCGGGCCGGGCCGTATTCGGACAGCGGCCCCGGGCCTTGCGGGCGATCCTACACCAGGGCCCCGCGTAACCACAAGCCCATTGCCCGTTCCGCGAAGCGGGCGTTGATCGCGTCTGGGCGGCATGCGAGAATCGTCCGGGCCACCCGATGCGGCGCGGGCCGCGGATCGGGCGGGCTTGTCATGCATGCGGGAGCGAGCCAATGCGGTTCAGCAGGCGGAGGTTCATGAAGGCGGTCGCGGGAGTGGCCGCAGGATGCGTGGTTCCCCGGCGGCTTCTCGCCGAGACGCCCGATCGAACAACCCGGCCGAACCTGGTGATTATCCTCGCCGACGACCTCGGTTGGGGCGACCTGAACTGCTACCACAGCGACGGCAAGATCCCCACGCCGAACCTCGACCGCCTCGCCCGGGCCGGCATGCGGTTCACCGACGCGCACACGCCCGCCGCCCAGTGCTCGCCCACACGATACGGGCTGATGACCGGGCGGTACTCCTGGCGGACGCGGATGAAGACCGGCGTGCTCCCGCATTTCGCCAAGCCGCTGATCGAGCCCGGGCGAGTCACCGTCGCCTCGCTGCTCAAGCGGAACGGCTACGCCACCGCGGGCGTGGGCAAGTGGCACCTCGGGTGGGGCTGGCAGACCAAGCCCGGCCAGTCGATCGACCCCAACTCGTGGAACGCCCGGCAGGTCGACAAGATCGACTTCACCAAGCCCCTGACGGCCGGCCCGCTCGACCACGGGTTCGACTACTACTTCGGCATCGGCTCGTCCAACAACATGCTCCCCTACTGCTACATCGAGAACCACAAGGTCGTCCAGCCCCCCACCACGAAGCGCAAGGACCCCGTCTACGACACGGAGACCGGCATCGGGCTTCTCTCGCCGGACTATGTCTCCGAGCGGATCGACCAGGTGTTGTGGTCCAAGGCGAGCGGCTGGCTCGACCGCCACTTCCGGACCGCGCCGGACAAGCCCTTCTTCCTCTACCTGCCCACGTCGGCGATCCACCGGCCTTGCCTGGCGGTCAAGGAATTCCGCGGCAAGAGCCTCGCCGGCCTGCACGGGGACAAGGTGGTGGAGTTGGACCACATCGTCGGCCGGCTGCTGGCCAAGTTGAAGAGGCACGGGTGCGAGGACAACACCGTCGTGATCTTCACGTCGGACAACGGCGGCCAGCCGGGCGACCCCGAAGGCGCGCTTCGCCGATACGCCCAGAACGACTGGGGCGCGCGATGGGGTGCCTCCAAGCTGCTTTCCCGCCGCGACGAGGGCGTCTACCTGCCCCACCCGAAGCGCAAGACCGGCTGGCTGACGTACGGGCACAAGGTCAACGGGCCGTTCCTCGGCTACAAGACGACGATCTACGAGGGGGGCCACCGCGTGCCGTTTATCGTCCGCTGGCCCGGCGTCGTCCGGGCGGGGAGCGTCTCCGACGAGATCATCTGCACCGTGGACATCCTGGCGACGGTGGCGAATATCCTGCGCGTCGACCTGCCCGACGACGCCGCCGAGGACAGCTACAGCCTCCTGGGCGTCCTGCTCGGCGAGAAACTCGCCAAACCCCTCCGCGAGGCGACCATCATGAAACCCTGGTCGACGATGAAGTCCGTCCGCCAGGGGCCGTGGAAGCTGATCCTGGGCAACGGCGCCGGCGGGTTCAACCTGCCCCGCAAGGTCAAGACGCCGGGGCAGCTCTACCACCTCGGCGACGACCCCGGCGAGACAACGAACCTCTACGACAAGCACCCCGAGAAGGTCAAGGCCCTGGCCGCCATCTGCGCCCGGTACGTCTCCGCCGGTCGAAGCGCCCCACCGGCCCGGTTCGCCCGGTAGCCGAAGGCGTTCGGCGAGGCATCGAACCGCCACCCGGCCGGGCGAGAACGGTTCAAGAATCGGACTCCAGTTGAACTCTGCGCGACGCTCGTCCCGAAGCCCAGGAGACCCACGCCATGAAGACACACGCGCTGGCCCTTCTCGCCGCCCTGGCTATGGCAGAGACCGCCCTGGCAGGCCCCGCCGCGGACATCCTCCGCGACGCGGGCATCTCCGGCGGCCTGGTCGTTCACGTCGGCTGTGGCGAGGGGAAGATGACGGCGGCACTGCACGCCGGCGACGCCTTCCTCGTGCAGGGGCTGGACACCTCGCCGGAAAACGTCGCGGCCGCCAGGAAGCACTTCGACCAGCGGGGCCTCTACGGACCCGTGACCGCCAGGCGGTTCGACGGCAAGGCCCTGCCGTATCGCGACAACCTGGTGAACCTCGTCGTGGTCACCGACGAAGACTCCGCCGTCCCCGACGCGGAGATCCTGCGTGTGCTCGCGCCGAACGGGGTGGCGATCGTTCGGGGCAAGAAGCGGGTCAAGCCCCGCCCGGCCGGGCTCGACGAGTGGACCCATTACCACCACGACCCACAGGGCACGATGGTCGCCCGGGACGAGGTCGTCGCGCCGCTGGCGGGCATCCAGTGGATGGGCGGGCCCAAGTGGCTCCGCAACCACGACTTCATGTCCAGCATGCACGCGATGGTCGCCGCCGGCGGACGTGTCTTCTACGTCATCGACGAAGGACTGCGGAACCACATCTTCCTGCCCAGCCGGTGGGTGCTGATCGCCCGCGACGCGTTCAACGGAACCGTCCTGTGGAGAAAGCCCCTGAAGGACTGGCACCCCAACAACTGGCCCCTCAAGAGCGGACCGGGCCAGTTCCCCCGGCGGATCGTCGCCGTCGGCGACCGCGTCTACGTCACGTTCGGCCAGACCGAGCCGCTGACGGCCCTCGACGCCGTCACGGGCAAGACGGTCCGCACCTACGAGCAGACCCGCGCCACGGAAGAGGTCGTCCTCGCCGACGGCGTGCTGTACCTCGTCGTCAACCCCGGGCGGAGACCCGTCGACTACCGCGCGGAGGGCACGTCCTACAAGGAGATCGGGCGGGCCAGCAAGAACTTCTCGTGGGCGCCGACCGCCAAACCGGCGCGGGTGACGGCCATCGACGCCGCCAGCGGGAAGGACCTCTGGCAGCACGAAGACCGCGTCGCGCCGCTCAGCCTGACCGTCAGCAAGGACCAGGTTTTCTTCGCCAACGGCACGGGCATCGTCGCGATGGACCGCAGAACGGGCAAGGCCCTGTGGACCTCGAAGGGCCCGGCCATTCGGCGGATCGGCACGGGCGGGGCGCTGCGGGCGGTCTACGCCGACGGCGTCCTCGTCGTCAGCGTCGGCACGAAGCTGACGGCGCTGGCCGCCAAGGACGGCCGGCCACTGTGGACCGGCTCGCTGCTGCATTCGAGCCACCACTGCCCCAACGACCTCTTCGTGATCGACGGGCTCATCTGGTCGGCCCACACGGGCACGCCCCAGAAGAAGGGCACGCACCTCAAGGCGATCGACCTGCACACGGGAGAGGTCGCCAAGGACTTCGTCGCGGAGAATCTGCCCGCCTTCCCGATGCACCCCCGTTGCTACCCCAGCCGGGCCACCACGCGATACCTCATGACCAACGGCATCGGAACCGAGTTCTACCGGCTGGGCACGAAGAAGGTCGACATCCACCATTACGTGCGGGGAAGCTGCATCTACGGGGTCATGCCCTGCAACGGGCTTCTCTACAAGCCGCCGGACTCGTGCGCCTGCTATTACCAGTCGAAGCTCGAGCACTTCTGCGCCCTGTCGCCCACCTCGGCCCTTCGGCGAAACACCCCGGAGGCCGACCGCCTTCGCAAGGGCCCCGCCTACGGGCGAGTCGCCGGCGACGCGTCGGCCAGGTGCGGCGCGGGCGACTGGCCGATGTACCGCCGGGACCCGGCCCGCAGCGGTTCAGCCGGCGTGGCCGTCGCGACAACGCTCGCCCCCCGCTGGACCGCCGACCTCGGCGGAAAACTCACCCAACCTGTCATCGCCGGCGGCAGGGCCTTCGTCTCGTCCGTCGGCAGCCAGACACTCTTCGCCCTCGACGCCGACTCGGGCAAGGTGCTCTGGAAGCACCTCGCCGGCGGGCGGATCGACTCGGCCCCGACCGTCTACCGGGACGCCGTCCTCTTCGGCTCCGGCGACGGGTACGTCACCTGCCTGCGAGCCGAAGACGGCGTCCTCGCGTGGCGATACCAGGTGGCGCCCGCCGATGCGCAAATCGTCTCGTACCAGCACGTCGAGTCTCTCTGGCCGGTCCACGGCAGCGTCCTGATCGCCAACGGAACCCTCTACGCCCTGGCCGGGCGGAACATGTTCTTCGACGGCGGCATGAGACTGCTGCGACTGGACCCCGCCACCGGAAAGAAACTCTCCGAGACCGTCCTCGACAGCACCGACCCGAAGACCGGCAAGAACCTCCAGACCCTCATCGCCGCCAAGTGCATGCCCGTAGCCAACGCCGACCTGCTGTCCTGCGACGGCGAGCGGCTCTACATGCGCGAGCAGAACTTCGACCTCCAGGGCAAGCGCCTCGCGATCGCGCCGAGCCGGCCGAAGGGCCCCTCGGCGGCCGGGGGCAAGAGACACCTGTTCTGCCAGACCGGCCTGCTCGACGACTACTGGTTCCACCGATCGTTCTGGATTTACGGCGACGATTGCGGCGAGGGATGGGGCGCGTACGCCCGGCCGAGGCGGTCCACGCCCTGCGGGCGGATCATGGCCTTCGGGGACAAGCGGATTTACGCGTTCCAGTCCGACCCCCTGGGCAACATGCTGCACCCGCGAACGCATTACAAGCTGTACGCCGCCGACAAGGACCCGCCCCCCCTGGCGAGTCCGGCGGAGGCTCAGCCGAAGAGGCAAAGAAGGACCGGTACCCGACGCAACCGGCGCCGCGGCCTCCAGAAACACTGGGAAGTGGACACGCCCGGGCTCCTGGTGAACGCGATGGTCCTGGGCAAGGGGCAGCTGGTCCTCGCCGGCACGCCGGACCTCGCCGACGAGACGAAGATGCTCGGCTTCCTGCCCGGTGCCGACGACGAGATCAACCGCCAGTTGAAAGCCCAGGAAGACGCCTGGCGGGGCAAACGCGGCGGCATCCTCCGGACCGTATCCGTGGAAAACGGCGAGAAGCTCGCCGAGTGCAAACTGGACAGCATCCCCGTCTTCGACGGCATGGCCGCCGCGGGAGGAATGCTCTACCTGAGCCTGAAGAACGGCCGCGTCGCCTGCTTCGGCGGGAAGTGACTGCCCCTCGGCCCGGCCGACAGGTTCGGGCGGTCAGGTTCGGCGGCCCCGGTCCGACGCCGCGGGCTTGGGCGGCCCATCCAGGGGTCCGATCTTGAGCACGGGTGCGGCCTCGATATGCTCGGCCCCCAACAGGGCGACCAGCCGCTCCAACGACGTGGCGGTCCGTTTCTGCTGCGTCTCGGGGAGCCGCAGCAGCGCGTTCTGCAACGAGTGCTGAAGCGGGTAAGGCGCCCGGGCGACCACCGACCGCCCGGCGTCCGTCGCCGTGACGTACACCCTCCGTCGGTCTTTCGTATCGCGCCGGCGCCGCACCAGCCCCTTCCCTTCAAGGCGATCGAGGACGCCCACGAGCGTGCTGGCGCTGACGTGGATGTGCTTGGCGATGCCGGTTGCGGCGATAGGACCTCGCTCGACGACCGTGATCAGCGTGATCAACTGAGGCCCGGTGATCTGGTGGTTCGCGGCGAGTTTCCGCGAGTCCATGTCAATCCGTCGCACGATCTGCCGAATGGCCGACAGGATGCGCAGATCATACCGACCCTCTGGGACTGCCGGCGTCTGGGAATTGCCGGCCCGGTCGCTGCCGTGTACGGGGGCTGTCACGTCGGTATCTCCTGACAACACCGGGCGACGTCGCAGCCGGGACGGGCCTCGGCCGCCATCACCATGACTATCCTACCAGACCAAACAAACGAATAGAGCCAAAATGGTTTCGATTCGAATGATTTATATTGCATCCAGTAAACCGGTCGGGTATGCTCCAAACCGAATCGTACATGGGCTTGTTCTCTCGGGCCACCGTCAAGGCATTGTTTGTGTTGGGATGCGCGCCGCCAGTGGCGGCTGTCTGCTCTCGGCCGGGGCGATGCGAGAGACGCTCTCGACGTGTTGGCGCTCTCGCGCCCACGGAACACTATGGACAACCGGAAAGGAGAGTCTACCGGAATGGGTGTTGCCAAGCACGAGCAACCTGGGTTGTGCGCTTCGGCGTACCGGCCACTGAAGGGCGCGGACGTCAAGCGGATCGCCGATGCGGCGATGCGGGTGCTGGACCGATCGGGGATGGCCGTTCACTCGCGGACGGCTTTCGAGGCCTTGCGGGCGGCCGGTGCCCCCGCCGACCCGGGCAGCCACGTCGTGCGTTTCCCAAGGGCCCTGGTCGAGGACGCCATCGAGTCCAATCCCTCCTCGGTCGCCCTGTTCAGTCGCGACGGGCGCAACGACGTCGTCCTGGAAGGCACGCGCGTCCATTACGGCACGGGGGGAACGGCCCTGTACGTGCTTGACCCCGACAAGGGATACAGGAGACCGGCGAAGGTCTCCGACGTGATCCTGAACGCTCGAATGGTTGACGCCCTGGAGAACGTGCACCTGCACACGATCAACGTCTTCCCGCACGACGTGCGCAACACGGAGGACATCGACGTCAACCGTTTCTTTCACTCCCTGGACCACACGACGAAGCACGTCATGGGCGGGCTGTATTCGCTGGCCGGCTGCAAGAAGGTCGTGGCAATGAGCGAAGCCATCGCCGGCAGCCCGGAGGCCCTGCGGCGCCGGCCGTTCGTCTCGTTTATCACGCTGATCATCAGCCCGTTCAAGATCGACGACCACTACGGCGAGATGGCCTGCTACCTCGCCCGGGAGCGTCTCCCCGTCGTCGTGCCGACCGAGCCGATCTGCGGAACGACCGCGCCGGTCACGCTGGCGGGCAACGTCCTGACGCACGTCGCCGAGACGCTCGGGGGCATCGCGATGGTCCAGGCGGTCCGCAGGGGCGCGCCGGGCATCTGCGGCAGCGTCGGGTCGATCCCCGACCTCAGGACGATGAACCACCTCGGCGGGCCGATTGAGCGGGCGATGATCAACGCCGCCGTCGCGCAGGTGATCCAGCACTTCGATCTCCCTTTGTACTCGACCGGCGGGACAACCGACGCCAAGGAGATGAATGCCCAGGCCGCCTACGAAAGCGCCATGTCCAACCTGCTCGTGGCCATGTCCGGCGCCAACTACATCCACGACGCCGCCGGGCTCATGGAGGCGGACCTGACGGTCTCGTACGACAAGCTCGTGGTCGACAACGAGATCCTCGGCATGTGCCAGCGCGTCCTGCGAGGCATCGAGGTCAACGACGAGACGCTGGCGACGGAGTTGATGATCGAGAAGGGCCCGGGTCGGGACTATCTCGTCGAGGACCACACGATCCGGCACATGCGGGGGGAGTTTTTCGAGCCGGACCTGGCCGATCGACGGAAGCGCGAGGACCAGCCGGTACTGGATGACGCCCTCGCCAAGGCCCGGAGTTTCGTATGTCGCGTCCGCAACGCGCCGGCCCGCAGCCGGCTCGACAAGGCGGTCCGCCGGCGGATTCTGCGGGAGTTCCCGGAGATTCTCCCGGGCAGCAGGCGTCTGCATCGAGCGGCCCCCGGCACGTGCGCCGCGGTGGAGCGTATCCTGGCCCCCGAAGCGGCCTGGGAGTAGCGGCCCGTGAGCGAACTCCAACAGCGCGAGGGAGTGTTGGTCCGCCCCGTGCGCCGGTTGTCGGACGAACAGATCCGAACGATCGACGGCGCCTCGCGAGACCTGCTCCAGGACCCCGGCCTGCTGTGCTACAACCGACAGGCCGGCGAGATCTTCACAAGCGCCGGGGCCGGCGTCGAGCCGGCGGCGGACGCCCTGCGGGTGCGGATCGGCCCAGATGTCCTCGACCGGGCCCTGGCCTCGGCACCTGGCCGGGTCGTCCTCGGTGCCCGCGACCGGGCCAACCGTCTGCTCCTCGACGCCGCCGAGCCCCGGGTTCGCTTCGGCAGCGGCTCGGAGACGAACGTCTGGCTGGACGTGGCGTTTGACGGGGCGAGCCCCACCTTCACGCGCCGCAAGGGCACGATCGCCCGGCTGTGCCGGGCCGCCCACCTCTGCGAGAACCTGGAGAACCTCGACTTTTTCATCCGCTGCGTCAATATCCAGGACGACGGCGTCACGGAGAAGAACAAGGACGCCAACAAGCTCTTCGCCAGTCTGAACCACATCACCAAGCACGTTCAGGCCGGTCTGACCAGCCTGGATGCGTTGGACGACGTGATCCGGCTCGGCGAGATCGTCGCCGGCGGCGAGGAGGCCTTCCAGCGGAATCCCGTGCTGTCGTTCATCACCTGCGTGGTCAAGAGCCCGCTCCAGATCGTGGACGACACGGCCGCCAAGCTGATCGAGATCTCGCGGCGGCGGGTTCCGGTGGTCATCTCCAGTTGCCCGATGGGCGGCGCGACCGGGCCGTACGACGAGTTCGGCATGGTCGCCCAGATCAACGCCGAGCTGCTCGCCGGCGTGGTGCTCAACCAGCTCGTCGCGCCGGGTGCCCCCGTGCTCTACGGGGCCGTGCCCGTCCGCACTCGCCTGGATAACCTCAACGACATGTACGGCGCGCCGGAATTCGTCCACTACAACGTGGACTGCGCGCAGATGGCTCGTTTCTACGGGCTCTGCTGCTACTCGACGGCCGGTGTCGGCGACGCGGACGTCCCCGGCATCCAGGCCAACACGGAGAAGCTGCTGACACTGCTGACCGTCCCGCAGAGCGGAGCGCAGTATATCCACTACGCCTTCGGCCTGCTGGAGCGGACGAACGTCTTCTGCCCGGAGCAGGCCGTCCTGGACGACGTGCACATCGGCATCGCCAAGCGGCTTCTCCGCGAGCCCGGCGTCTGCCCGCAGCGCCGCGACGAGGTGGTCCGCAATATTCGAGAGGTGATGGCAACGGACCACAAGACCTACGTCTACCACCTGCCGCTGCCCTCCAGGGAGTCCGTCTATGTCCGGTACCCCCTGGAGAGCGACCGCGGCGCCCTGCACGCCGCCCACGAGAGGTACCGGGAGATCCTCGACCAGCCCGGGAACCCCTTGCCCCGTGACGTGCAGAAAGACATCGCCGCCAGCGTCCCGGGCATCCTGCCGGAATGCCTGGCCTCATGAAAGGACTCGCCACTCGACATGCCAAACGAAGCCGCTAACCAGCAGATGCCCGCATACAGCCAGGCCGTCAGGAGCGGCCTGTACGCCAAGCGGTCGGGGCTCATCGGGAAGTACGACAACGTCCGCCGCTACTGGGAGGACGAGACCACCCGGATCTTCCTCCGCCCCCACCTTCAGAAGCTCATCGACCGGGCCCAATCGGCGATGCGACGGCTGCGGATCATGGACCTCGGCTGCGGCAGCGCCGACGGCTATGAGCTGCTGGCCGGCGTCCGCCAGCGCGACGCGGACCTCCAAAAGCTCGAAGTGGACCTGTTGTCCGACGAGATCCTCGGCGTCTACACCGGCGTCGACCTCAACGCGGACCTCCTGGGCCAGGCGAGGAGCATCTACGGCCAGAACCCCAAGATGGTCTTCCGCCAGGCCGATTTCACCAAGAGCCTCCCCCTCGAGCGCGACGAGAAACCCTACGACCTGTACTTCTCCTCCTTCGGAACGTTCTCCCACCACAACGACGACGAGACCGCCATTCGCCTGCTGGCCGAGATCGCCCGCAAGACGAAGGACTACTGCATCATCGTCTGCGACTGGCTCGGACGGTACTCCTACGAATGGCAGAGCCTCTGGCGCGCCGATCCGAAAGAGCTGGAGAACATGGACTATGTCGTCTCCTACATCTACAGCCCCGAGGAGCGTCAGCAGCACCGCGACCAGCTCCAGCACCTGACGCTGCGGCTGATGAGCCGCGCCGAGGCCGAGAACATCATCGCCGAGGCCAGCAAGCGGTCCGGAGTCGACATCCGGGCCCTTCAGTTCCTCGACCGGTCGGTGCTGTGCGGCCGGCACATGGACACGGCCGAGTACAACCCCCACGCCCAGCCCCTCCGCGAGGCGATCAACAGCCTGCACGAGCCCAACGTCCGGACGGAGTTGCACACGCTGCTGGCCAACTACGTCTGCAAACCGGGCTTCGATTTCCTCAACGAGCATTTCGAGCATCTCCAGATGTGCTGGAACGCCCTGGTGCACTACGTCGGGCGCCTGATGGAGGTCTTCGACGAGGCCGACCGCGTCTACGCGACCGATCCGCCGGCCCTGCCGGTATCCTGCCCGTCGGCCCTGCGAGACATGATGGAGCGCATGAAGCTCGTCGTCGCGGGCATCGGCTGGCTCGGGTACGGCCTGCCGAGAGAGAACATCATCGAGCCGCAGCTCGGCTACGCCCTGCGGTACCTTGTCTCCAGTCTCCAGCGGGGGCAAGGCTGTGGGCACGGGTTTGTGGGGATTCTCGAGATCGACAGGAAGGCGTGAGAGGACATGGCTGCCATCGCAGGACTGCTCGGGGCACTGCCGGGGGCGAACCTGGCTGAGAAGATGCTCGACGTCCTGGCGCACCGAGGTGCCGACCGTGTCCAGCCGTTCCGCAGCGGGCGGATCGACGCCGGCGTGAGGGCGTCGAGGCTCTCGCCCGATCGCGGCGACGGCTTCGCCCGGGACAACGGCGTGGCGGTGCTCTTCGACGGGGAGATCTACAACGACCGCGCCGCCGGCCAATCCGACGCGGACGTCGCGCTGGCGCTGTACGGTCGGCACGGCCGATCGTTCGCGGCGCGGCTTCAGGGCGTCTTCGCCTGCGCCGTGTTCGACGCCGACACGGTGCTTCTGGCGCGCGACGCCGTGGGGGTCCGGCCGCTGTACTGGGGCACGACAGCCGACGGCGCCCTGTGCTTCGCTTCCGAAATGAAGGCCCTCGTCGCCGCATCGGACGACGTCAAGGAGCTGCCGCCGGGAACGACGTTCTCGAGCGAGTCCGGGCTGGCGGGCTACCTGCCGCGGTACCCGGACGTAGCCATCGGGGCATCTCTCGCCGGGGCCACCCGGGCGCTTCGCGCGGCCGTCACGCGGGCGGTCGAGCGCCGTCTTGCCGACGGGGCCGTCGGCGCATGCCTGCTCAGCGGCGGGCTCGACAGTTCCATCATCGCCGCCGTCGTCCACGAACTTGGGGCCGACATGCCCGTGATCACCGTGGGCATGGACGGCGCGCCGGACTTGGCGAACGCCGAGGCCATGGCCAG
>Ga0272442_10010165_pt1 | contig 11629 bp, 6 predicted proteins | sample SSMForm2O_FD_200262 | JGI IMG/M metagenome (GOLD analysis project Ga0272442, IMG submission 200262) | Marine sediment archaeal communities from Little Sippewissett salt marsh, Falmouth, MA, United States - SSM-Form-2O | ecosystem: Environmental > Aquatic > Marine > Wetlands > Sediment ...
CGGAGCGGCGACATCGCTCAGTACATCGGCCAGACCATCGAGTGCAAGATCATCAAGATCGACACCAGCCGCCGCAACATCGTGGTGTCGCGCCGCCGGGTGATCGAAGAGAAGCGCGAGAAGATGAAAGAAGCGCTGATGGAGGAGATCGCGGTCGGCCAGCTCCGCAAGGGGCAGGTCAAGAACATCACCGACTTCGGCGCCTTCGTGGACCTGGGCGGGATCGACGGGCTGCTGCATATCACGGATATGAGCTGGGGCCGCATCAGCCATCCGTCCGAGATGGTCGCCATCGACGACGACATCGAGGTGATGATCCTCAACATCGACCGGGACCGCGAGCGCATTTCCCTGGGCCTCAAGCAAAAGGAGCCCAGCCCGTGGGAGAACATCGAAGAGAAGTACCCCGTGAGCAGCAAGGTCCGCGGCCAGGTGGTCAACGTGATGAGCTACGGCGCGTTCGTCAAGCTCGAGGAAGGGGTCGAGGGCCTGGTGCACATTTCCGAGATGTCGTGGACCCGGCGGGTGACCCACCCTTCCGAGGTGGTGGCCATCGGGGACATGGTGGACGTGGTGGTGCTGGGCATCAACCAGGAGAAAGAGGAGATCTCTCTCGGCATGAAGCAGACCGAGGTGAACCCTTGGGAGCTGGTCGAGGAGAAGTACCCGGTGGGTACGATCATCAAGGGCCGCGTCCGCAACATGACGAACTACGGCGCCTTCGTCGAGATCGAGGAAGGGATCGACGGGCTGCTGCACGTGTCGGACGTCTCGTGGACCAAGAAGATCAACCATCCGTCCGAGGTGCTGAAGAAGGGCGAGAAGGTCGAGGCCATCGTCCTCTCCGTGGATCAGGAGAAGAAACGGGTGGCGCTGGGGACGAAGCAGCTCTCCCCCGATCCGTGGCTCGACCGCATCCCGGCAAAGTACGTCGTCGGCGACGTAGTCAAAGGCCGGGTGACCAAGCTCACCAATTTCGGCGTGTTCGTCGAACTGGAGGGCGATCTGGAAGGGCTCCTGCACGTCTCCGAGCTGGCGGAAGAGAAGGTCAACTCGCCCGAGGATGTCGTCCAGGTGGGCGACGAAGTCGAAGTCCGAATCATCCGCGTCGACCCGAGAGAGCGCAAGATCGGGCTCAGCATGCGACAGGCGAGGGGCGCCGGACCCGTCGAGGGAGAAGGCCCGGCTCCGCAGGCCGTAATGCCCAGCGCGGTGACGGCTGCCCCGCTCGGGCAGGCAATCCTACCCGCCTCCGCCAAGCCGGCCGAACCGGAGGCCGAGCCGGAGGCCCAGGACACGGCGCCGGAAGCGGTGGAGCCGGAGACAACGGATCAGGCCGCCCCCGAGGCAACCGAGCCGGACACGGAACCCCCGGCGGCGGAAGCGGCCGAACCGCCGGCCGAAGATCCGGACCCGGAGAAGCCGGAAGCCGTTGACACACAACCGGATAGCGGCGATACCCCCGGCGAGGAGCCCGACAGCGCGGGAGCGTGAGCGGGGCCCGAGCCGAGCGGCGGCGTAACATCCATTGCATCAAGCACTTTCGCGGTAAGGGTCCGCGCCCGGACCCCGGAATAATGTGCCCACTTCCATTTGACGGCGGTGCCGTCACGCGCTATAATTGATTGGTAGGCTTAGACTTGGGAAAGAACCGTTCCCACGTTGTCTTTCCGTTTCTGGAGGGGGTAATCTCATGGCGACGGTGACCAAAAGGGACTTGGTGTGCGCTGTGGCCAAGAAGTGCAGCTGCCAGCAGAACATGGCCCGCGACGCTGTGCAGTCGTTTCTCGATCGGATCATCGAGGAACTCGGCCAAGGGAACCCCATCGAGTTGCGGGACTTCGGCGTGTTTGAGACCCGGACCCGTAGCGGACACACCGCGAGGAACCCGCGGACGAAGGAGACGGTCCGCGTACCACCACGCGCATCGGTCAAGTTCAAGGCCGGTCGGGTGATGAAGCAGAACGTCCAGGGCCTCGCGACCGCCGGACCCCAGGCCCCGCCGGTAGCCTAAGGAGCCCAAGGGGTCAGGGGTTCACGCCTGAATCGGGGAGAGCGGGGTTTGTCCCCGCACTGCGGATCGCTGCTCCGAGATCGCCCCGCCTTATCGCCTTCCGGGCGTCTTGGGCCGCTTGTCTGCCCGGCGGAGGTACTCCGTCGCGTCACCGTGCCGCAAGATCTCGCGGCAGCGGGCCTTTCGCTCGAAACTGGCCGTTGGGTCCTTCAAGGCCTCCTCGACCAGCCGGTAGGCCAGCGGCCCCAGCTCGGTCAGCGCCTTTGTCGCCCGCTCTCGGGTGCCGGGGTCCGGATCGTCCAACTCGGCGATCCGCGCCCGCGCTTTCTTCGCCAGCGTCGGCTCCACGTCCAGGTGGGAATGCAGCGCCACCCCGACACGGACCACCTCCGCCGGATTCGGGTGGATCTCCAGCTTGATCATGCGGTCGTACTCCGCCCGCGGCAGCAGGTAGAACGCTGTAACGCCGGGCCGACCGAAAAACCCCTTCTGCCAGATGCGGCCGAGCGTCTGCGCCTCCGGCCGATACAGCCCGGCCTTGACCAGGGCGTGGTGCAGAGCGGCCTGGCCGACGGCGGGCCATTTCCCGGCCACGGGCTGCGGCTTGACTTCCGCCGTGACGCCGGCGCCCAGGCTGGCGACTCTGGCGAAGACGCCGCCGTGGCCGCGGTTGTCGACCACGAACAGCGGCCCGATGGCGAACGCCGCCACGTTTTTCAGAGTCACGGACTTCTGCCCGATCGCCACGCAGCGAAGGTAGTCCGGCGAGGGCACCAGCCCGTCGTAGTAGATGAACCGCTCCGTCTCCGACCGGCTGGTCGCCCACGGGGCGCTTCGCCGCAGCTTGCTGCCCGCGACCGTGATCGGCATCGCGTCCTCGAGCCGCGCCTGTCGAAGCCAGCACGTCTCCGGCAGCCCGAAATCCGCCACCTCCTGCCAGGCGGGCCCGGCCGGCCGGCCACCCATCTGTCGTACCCGCGGGATCGTCCTTCCCAGCCACCCGTTCCACACGAGCGAGCGGAACAGCGGCCGCTGGTTCGACCGACGGACGCCATCGTCGACCGGCTGGGCGCAGCACGGCCACCACACCACCGGAGCCCCCTTCGGAAACGTGACCCGGACGCTGACCCGGAGGCACGGCCGCTTCGAGTGGAAATAGATCACGGGCTTGTCCCACACGGCGGGCTCCCACCGCAGCCGCTGGGTGGGGAACTGGCGGTAGAAGAAGTCCGGCAGGGCGCCCCATTCGGCCTTGCGGTTGGCGTTCGCGTACTCCCGGCCGTTGAACACGGTGAACACGCCCCACTCGTGGACCGACAGGTCGGCCCGGGTGATCTTCGTCAGTTCGAACGCCGCCGGGCCCGAGACCAGCGTCCCGCTCCACGCGCTCTTCATCACCTCGGCGGGGAACTCGTGCCACATCTTCTCGCGCACCCCGTTGCGGATCCGTTCGCCGACGACGATCCGCTTCGGGAACTTCTGGAACGTCACCGTGTAGCGGAGCGTGTACTTGCCGGGCAGGGAGAACTGGCTGGCGAACCGCCGGTCGTTGCGGACGTAGCGGCTGTAGTGGCTGCCCAGGTCGGGGACGTCGAGCCGGACCGTCTCGCCCGGCCCGAGCGGCCGGATGCTGTTCTTGCCGATCCGCGTCTCGGCCCAGCCGGAGAGCCGCAGCGGCTTGCCGTTCGGCGCCGTAACCGTCAGCTTGGCGCGGCGCTTGTACTGGATGCTGAGCAGCGGCACCACATGCCGCGTCCGCTCGGACAGATTCTTGACCTCGACCACGGCCGAGATCGGCTGGCCAACGCAGTACTCCGGGCAGACCAGGAGCCGGCAGGCCAGGCCGTCGACCGTCTTGCCCCAGGGCGTCTTGTTCGCCTCACCAGTGCGGATGGGGCCCGTGCCCGGCTTGAACGCAGGCGCCCGGGGCGCCGGGTTCTTCGCCCAGACGGCCGACGAGGCCAAAACGACCAGGGACATCGCCAACGTGGTCCTCATCGCAATTCCTCTTCCTTCGACCTCACCGGCTTGGCCTCGCCCGCCAGGGCCCCCAACAGCATCCCGATCGGCTCACGAAGGGCCTCGAACGGCTTCGTGAACGTGAGCGTGACAGTGCTTCCCTGCCGAGTCGCCCGCAGCAGGCGGGCAATGTCCTTCGGGACGTCCTCGGTCAGCTCGCGCTTCCCTTTCACGGCCTCTTGCTCGCTCGCGAAGACGGCCTTCATCTCACCGGCGCCCTCTCCGCGCGGCTCGAGCCAGCCGGCGACGAACCGGGGGCCATCCTTTTCTCCCGGCGGCGCCTCACACGCACCCCAGATGGGTTTGGAGGTGTCTGCGTGCTTCAACAGCTTGACCAATGTCCGGTTTCGCCGCTTGCCCAGGGAGCCGATGAGGGCGTCGGTGAGGATCCGCTGCGGTGCGATCAGGGTCACGCCCCTGCGGACATCATTGGCTTCGTCCCCAAACACGAACCGGGCAGCGTCGCCGTGTTCGCCCACAACGTAGCGCCCGTTCCCCTTGCTGCGCAGCTTCGCCGGCTCGGCGAGCCGGGAAACGAACCGCTCGACATCCGGCCGGCTCAGGGAGCCGTGCAGCACGACGAGCGGCCCGGCCGAGCCGTCTCCCTTGGGCACGAAGAATATGTCGACATGGTCGATCTTCGAGGCGAGCCATCGCAGGGCGGCCAGGCTCTCGGCGGGCGCCGTCTTGCCTTCGCCAAGCTTGTCGAGCACTGCGTCGCGGACCCGCTCGCACTCCACATGCAGGAGCCCGAACGCGTTGCCCGGGGCATGCCGAAGCGCCCGCTCCGCCGCCGTCATCCCGCAGCCTGCGACCGACAGAACGACCAGGGCGCCCAAAGCCGTGCCGCCGACAGCCCGGCGCCAGCCACAATCAACGTACGCAGTTCCCATTGCTCTTGCCCTCCGAATTCTGCCTGTGGGGCGATCTCCAGCGTCAGACTAAACCGCAACCGTGCCGCGGTCAAGGGCTTTGTACGACCGAGCCGCGCCGCTGCCACGCGCGCCGCGTCCCTCCTTTGACTATCATTCGGCGCCGCCGTATAATCGCAGCATGACGAAGGAGAGGAAGTGGTCGGACACGGAGCGCCGCAAAGAGCGCGTCATTCTGCTGGGCCTGATCTTGCCCGGCTCCCACGCCGACCGCGAGAACCCGCTTGGCGAGCTGCGCCAACTGGCCGAGACGGCGCGCGCCGAGGTGATGGGCGCGGTGACCCAGCGCAGCACCCACTTCAACGCCGCCACCTATATCGGCTCCGGCAAGGCGGCCGAGGTCCGCTCCCTGATCGCTCAGACCGACGCCGACACGGTCATCTGCGACCATGACCTCACGCCGGCGCAGGTCCGCAACCTCGAGCGGCGGCTCGACTGCAAGGTCATCGACCGGAGCGAGCTGATCCTCGATATCTTCGCCACCCACGCCCGGACGAGCCAGGCCAAGCTCCAGGTCGAAATCGCCCAGCTCGAGTACCTGCTGCCCCGGCTGGTGGGTCTGTGGACCCATTTCGAGCGGCCGGAGGGGGCAATCGGGACCCGCGGGCCGGGCGAAACGCAGCTCGAGACCGACCGCCGCCTGGTCCGAAGACGCCACGCCAAGCTGAAGCGCGAGCTCCAGGCCATCCAGAGACGCCGGGAACGCCAGGTCCGCTCCCGCCAGTCGGCGTTCACCATATCCCTGGTTGGCTACACGAACGCGGGGAAGTCGACCCTGATGAACGCCCTGACCGGGGCCGGCGTGCGGGTCGAAGACCAGTTGTTCGCCACCCTGGACACGAAGTCGGTCCGCTGGGAGGTGCAGAAGCACCGGCCCGCCGTGCTGAGCGACACGGTGGGGTTCATCCGCCGCCTGCCGCACCATCTGGTGGCGTCGTTCCACGCCACCCTCGAAGAAACAACGCGGGCCGACCTGCTGCTGCACGTGGCCGACGCGAGCCATCCGCACTGCGAGGAGCAAATCGAGAGCGTGAACGAGGTGCTGGCCGAGATCGGCTGCACCGGCCGGCCGCTTCTTCTCGTCCTCAACAAGGCGGACGCCGTGGCCGATCCCGCCCGCCTGCTGGTGCTCCAGCACCAGCACCCCGAGCACGTGGTGGTCTCCGCCCTGCGGAGCGACGGCCTGGACGGACTGTGCGAGCGCGTGGCGGTGCAGATGTCGGGGCGCTTCGCGGAGGTGCGGGTGTCGGCGTCCAGCGCCGACGGCAAGCTGCTGTCGTTTCTGCGCGGCAACGCGAACGTGATCGAAGAGACGGCGGGCGACGGGGTGGTCCACGTCGCCGCGGTGGTCGAGCGCCGCCTGCTCGGGCAGCTCCAGCGGATGGGGGGATCGCTCGAGGTCCGAAGGTGAGAAGGACGCCGGGGCGAACGAGGGCCGGGCCGTGCAGTTGAGCTTCAACCCGAACTGGTCGATCGTCTTCGACGCCGGCTTGTGCGTGGCCGTGTTGTGGCTGGCCTACTCGCTCTCCAGGCACGGGCCGTTCCGGGGGCTGGGGGTCCGCCCGCTGCTCGGCGCGGGCGTGGTGTTGTGCGTGCCCGTCCTCTGGCTGGGCGAGGTGTTCAGCCTGGTCACCTCGCTGATCGTGGTGCCCTGGCTGGCGATCGAGGCATACGGCGACACGGAGCGCCCGCTGCCGGGGGCGCTGCGAGCGCTGCTCGCCGCCGCCCGGATCGCGGTCTTCCTGCTGGTCATCGTGTGCCTCCTGCGCCCGAGGCTGACCTACCAGAGCCTGGACGTCCACCGGGGGTGTGCAGCGATCCTGGGAGACGCCTCGGCGTCGATGCGCCCCAAGAACTGCCAGCCGGACGACGACCGCTTCGGGATCATGAAGAGCATCCTGAAGAAAAACGAGGACAAGATCGAGGACATCGAGGACAAGTACGACTGCCGCTTTGCCACGTTCGCCGAGACGTTCGAGCGGCGGGAGGATCTGCCCGAGGCGCCCACGGGCGCCCGGACCGATCTGGCCGGGGCCTTCGACGCGCTGATGCGGGACCTCGGCGGCGCCAAGCGGGCGGGGGTCGTGCTGCTCTCCGATGGCCGCCACAACGTGGACGAGAAGAACGCCAAGCACGCCGCCGAGCTGCTGGGCGCCCCCGTCCACGTCATCTGCCTGGGCAAGAAGGCCGAAGGCACCGCCGACAGTTCCATCCAGAGCGTCCACTGCCCCGAGACCGTCTACCTGGAGAACGTGGCGCCGATCACCGTCGTCGTCCTGTACACCGGGCCCAAGAGCGACGAGACGGTGGACGTGGAACTGGCCATCGACGGAGAAGTGATCGACAGCAAGCCGGTGCCCCTGCCCAAGCCGGGGAAGACCGTCGAGGTCCGGTTCCAGTACGAGCCCAAGACCAAAGGGTCGAAGAAACTGACCGCCACGGTGACCGCCGTGCAGGGAGACCGGAACTCGCAGAACAACAGCAAGCAGAAGTTCATCGAAGCCTCGGACGCCGAACTCAAGGTCCGCCTGATCGAAGGCAAGGTCCGCTGGGAATACAAGTTCCTTCGGAGGGCCATTGCCAGCGCCCAGGGGATCAAGCTCGACTGCGTCCGCGCCTTCCTGGCCGATGAGTCCGACCGGTCGACGCTGCTGCCGGAGGACAAGGACGGCTGGAAGAAGCTCCGCGAAGAACTCAACCTGATCATCCTGGGCGACATCCCTGCGGCGCGGTTCAGCCGGGAACAGCTCGAGGGGATCAAGGAGTTCGTGTCCGAGGGCGGCTCGCTCTTGATGCTGGGCGGGTTCGGCTCGCTGGGCCCGGGCGGCTATGCGTCGACCCCCGTCGCCGCCGTCCTGCCCGTGATCATCAGCGACCAGGACGGCCAGGCGGAGCACGCGGTCCAGGTCGTGTTGACCGATGAGGCGAGCGACTACGACATCCTCGAGTTCGGCTCCGACAAAGAGACCCACCGGGTCTGGGCCCAGCTTCCGCCCGTCTCCGGCTACACGAAGGTGAAAGGCGTCAAGAGGCCGGGGGCCACCGTGCTGCTGGAGACGAAGAAAGAACACGCCCCCATCCTGGTGGTCCAGAAGTACGGGAAAGGCCGAGCGGGGGTGTTCACCGCCGACACCACGTGGCGCTGGATCTTCAACGAGCAGGGCCAGTTCGAGAAGTACCACAAGGCGTTCTGGCGGCAATACGTCCAGTGGCTCACTCAGAGCGGCTACGGCAAGGGCGGGGGCGAGTTCTGGTGCAAGCCCAAGCAGCGCCTCTACCAGAGCGGCGAGATCCCGCGCCTGGTGGTCCGAGCCCGGGGCGAGCGGTTCGAGGGCGCCAACATCTCCGCCGTCATCACCGGGCCGGAAGGCACAGAGCCCTTCCCGATGAAGTTCCCGGACGCCCCCCTGTTCGAGGAGCAGGACCTCCCCGAGCCCGTGATCAAGCCCGGCCGGTATGACGTGGTCGTCACCGCCACGCTCACCGACGCGGCCAAGGCGGCGCTCCCAGAGAAGGACCGGGCGGACCCGGTGAAGCGGAACTACTTCAACGTGCAGGGGACCGATATCGAGGGCCTCAACCCCGAGCCCAACTGGGATCTGCTCCGCGAGATCGCCGAGGCCACGGGCGGGAAAGTCTGCACCGCCGACAACGCCGACGAAGCCTTCCAGGCCATCCTGGACCGCGACGTGAACACCCGGATCTCCCGGCCCAGGTCAGAGCCGCTGTGGGACAACATCGTGATGTATATCGCGCTCGGAGCCCTCCTGTGCACGGAATGGGCCGTCCGAAAGCGCAAAGGACTGGCCTGACCCCGGAGCCGACCGAGAAGAGGTACCGCAAGACCGATGCGACCGTTCCAACTGCTCATCAAGCCCGTCGGGGACCGCTGCAACCTGCGCTGCAAGTACTGTTTCTACTCCGGCACCGAAACGCTCTTCCAGGGGCATCTCGACCCCGAACGGCGCCCCGCCGAGACCATGACGGACGACGTCCTGGAGAGCATGGTCCGAGAGTTCCTCTCCTATCGCCTGGCCCAGTCGATCTTCTGCTGGCAGGGCGGTGAGCCCACCCTGGCCGGGCTGGACTTCTTCCGGCGGGTGGTCGAGCTTCAGACGCGGCACGGCGCCCGAGGGCAGGTGGTGGGCAACGCCTTCCAGACCAACGGCGTCCTCATCGACCGCCACTGGGCGCGGCTCCTCGCCGAGTACCGGTTCCTCGTCGGCCTGTCCCTCGACGGCCCGCGCCCCATCCACGAGCAGATGCGGGGCCGGTCGTTCGACGCCGCGATGCGCGCCGCTCAGTTGTTCGCGCAGTTCGGCGTGGAGTTCAACATCCTCTCCGTGGTCAGCCAGTCGAACGCCGCCCGCGGGGCCGAGGTGTACCGGTGGCTCGTCGACCACGGGTTTCACAACCTCCAGTTCATCCCCTGCCGCGAGGTGCGGGAGGACGGCAGCCTGACCCCGGAGAGCGTCACCGGCGCGGAGTTCGGCGACTTCCTGCTCCGCGTGTTCGAGGAGTGGTGGAAGGACGGCGTGGGCCGCGTGTCGGAGCGCAACATCGACAGCGCCCTCGGCTATCACCTCACCGGCACGCCGACGATGTGCTCGTACCAGGACCGGTGCAGCGACTACCTGATGATCGAGCGGGGCGGCGAAGTCTTCCCTTGTGATTTCTTCGGCCAGCCGGAGTGGCTGCTGGGCTACCTCGGTGAACGGCCGATGATCGAGTACATCGAGGACGTCCGCGAGGCGAAATTCGGAACGCTCAAGAGCCAGGCGGCCGACGCGTGCCGCGACTGCGAGTGGTGGGCGATGTGCCACGGCGGCTGCCCCCGCGACCGCGCCCCCGACGGCAAGAGCCACTACTGTGAGGGCTACCAGGCCTTCTTCGCCGCCACCGCCACCCGGCTGAGACAACTCGCGGCGACCATCAACATGAGATAAAGCGCCCGCCACAGAAAATTTACCCTATAATTTCTCGTAATGCCCCGGCCCGTTTGGTGAACGGATAATGAGCGAACTGCGACTCGACACCTGGGAGATGCCCGCCGGCGGAACCGGCTTCGACAACCCGCTGCCCCAGCTCGGCCATGTCCGAGGCCCCCACAGCAAAAAACAGGTGGTGGCCAAGAACCCGCTCGACCTCGACAGGAAGTACTTCGACTACGGCACGGTCCCCGGGTGTCTTCCCTATCAAGTGCGGTACGGATACGACCGAGTCCGGAAGCCGCGGGCGTTCCGCACGGCCGTGCTCGAGAACGACATCCTGCGCGCGACGTTCCTGCTCGAGCTGGGCGGGCGGCTGTGGTCGCTCTTCCACAAGCCCACCCACCGCGAGCTGCTCCTGGTCAATCCCGTGTTTCAGCCGTGCAACCTCGGCATCACCGGCATCTGGTTCAGCGGCGGGGTCGAATGGAACCACGGGATCCGCGGGCATACCCCCTACACGTGCGAGCCGCTGTTCGCGGCGCGGGTCCGCGGCGACGACGGGACGCCCATCCTCCGGCTTTACGAATGGGACCGGGTCCGCCGGGCCCCGTATCAGATCGACTGCTCGCTGCCGGACGGCTCCGCGTTCCTGCTCGTCCGCGTCCGCCTCCTCAACCCGCACGACGACGAGCTCCCCATGTACTGGTGGTCGAACATCGCCGTGCCCGAGGCCGACGGCTGGCGGGTGATCGCGCCGGCCGACCGCGCCATCAAGTTCAACTACCTCGGCGAGCTGCGGAACATCCCCATCCCCATCCGCGACGGCCACGACACGACCTACACCACCAGCTCCGGCTCGGCGGGCGATTACTTTTACTACCTCGAGGACGGCCAGCGGCCCTGGATCGCGGTGCTCGACCCCGACGGCCGCGGGCTCGTGCAGGCCTCGACCGCACGCCTCAAGGGACGCAAGCTCTTCAGTTGGGGCATGGGCCCGGGCGGGCGCCGGTGGCACGAGTTCCTCTCGCCCGGCGGCCCGCCGTACGTCGAGATCCAGGCCGGCCTCGCCCGCACCCAGGCCGAGTGCCTCCCCATGCCGCCGAAATCGGAATGGGCCTGGCTCGAAGCGTACGGGCTGATGGAGGCCGACCCGGCCGCCGTGCACGGCGACGACTGGGGCGGGGCCGTCCGCGAGGTCGAAGAACGCCTCGGGGCCGCGATCCCGGCGGCGGAATTCGAGGCCCAGTTCGCCGCGACCGCACCGGCCGCCGACCGCGAGCCGGAAGACCTGCTGCACGCCGGCTCCGGATGGGGCGCTCTCGAGCGCCGCCGGCGCGAACGAGCCGGCGAGCCGCCCTTCTGCTCGGGCGCGATCCGCTTCGATGACGCGACCCTCGGCCCGCGGCAGGCACCGTGGCTCGCCCTGCTCGAAGACGGGGCGCTGCCGAGCGGGGATCCGGCCGACTTCCCCGTCGCCTACATGGTCCAGGCCGAGTGGCGACAGCTTCTCGAGGGGGCCGCTGCCGCGGGCCGCGGCGCCCACTGGCTCTCCTGGCTGCACCTTGGCATCATGGCCTACTACGCGGGCGAGGCGGACACGGCGAAGCAGGCCTGGGAGACGTCGCTCGACCTGGCCGAGTCGGCGTGGGCGCGCCGCAACCTGGCCGTCCTGGCCATGCATCAGAAACGGCTCGACGAGGCGGCCGACCTGTATCTTCGGGCCAGGGAACTGG
>Ga0272442_10010167_pt1 | contig 11627 bp, 10 predicted proteins | sample SSMForm2O_FD_200262 | JGI IMG/M metagenome (GOLD analysis project Ga0272442, IMG submission 200262) | Marine sediment archaeal communities from Little Sippewissett salt marsh, Falmouth, MA, United States - SSM-Form-2O | ecosystem: Environmental > Aquatic > Marine > Wetlands > Sediment ...
CCGAACTCGTGGCGACATTCGCCTTCCCACCCGACATGGACCCCATTCACCAGACGTTGCGAGAAGTGTCGCAGGGCCCTGCCCAGCGGGCCGCCGCGGCAGCCACGTCGCTGCCTCAATACCAAAAGGAACAGCAATTCCTACGGGCGGCCGACACGCTCATCGCCCTGCAAGACCGGATCGTCGAAGCCATCGCGAGCCTCTTGGCTACGTTGGCGCCATCGCCGGACCAAGCCGCTGCAACCGACCTCGCCGAGCCCGGCGGCGACATGCCCACCAGCCAACCGGCCACGCTGACCAGGCTCAAGGAAGCACTCGAACAGTTCATCGAGCAGCAGCGCATGGTCATCGACGCCACAACGTCGCTCGCCAAAATGCCCGTCGAGGATTTCAGCCAACCGGAGTTGGCGCTGTTGGAGCAAGTGCGGACCGTCGAAGAGCAGTGGGAAAAGTTCCTCGGCGACCTGATCAGCGATTTCTCCAAGCTGCCCGAGCAGGACTTCGCCAACCCGTCCTTGGTGGCCGAACTTGTCGAGATCCAGAGCGACGTGAAGATGGCCGTCAACGCCCTCGACAACAAGAGCATCGAGATCGCCGTCGCGCTCGAACAGGTTGGTCTGGAACTGGCCGAGGACCTGACCACCCAAATCGAACGATGGCTGCCCGACGAGCCCGATCGCATCAAGTGGTCGATGGAGGAGCCGCTCGAAGACATCGACGTGCCCATGGCCGAACTGCCCGACGAGCTCGAGGACATCGTCGGCGAACTGCTCGAACAGGAGGAAGACCTGTTCGACGATATCGAGGACGTCACCAGCGGATGGGCCGACTCGCTCGACAAGGGCGCCGGCTGGGCCGCCATGGACGGACCCATCAGCAACTTCAGCGCCAAGGGCGTCACGGGCAACCTGCTGCCCAACGCCAGCGAGATCGGCGGGCGAAGCGGCGAGGGTCGCACCGGCCGGGCCGTCGGTGAGATGGTCGAGCAGACCGCCACCGGCAAGGGCGGCCGGCGCACACCGACGCGACTCTCGCCCGACCCCTTCCAGGCCGGCGAGATTCAGGACACCTCGGGCGAAGCACCGGGCGGGGCCACCGGTGGAGGCAAGCTATCGGGCGTCGGCGGCGAGGGCCTCGAAGGGCCCGTCCCACCCGAAATCCAGCGCGAATTGGGACGGCTCGCCAGCCGCCAGGCCTCACTGCGCAACCGCGCCGAGAAGATCGACATTCAACTCCAGGCCGCCAGGCTCGACAGCTTTGCCCGGCTCGACGGCGTTATCCACCTGATGCGCCTCACCGAGGACGACCTGCGGAACTACCGCTACCGCAACGCCCTGCGTCGCCGACGCATCCTGGTCGGCGAGATCGAAACGCTATACGGCTCGCTCGCCGACCCGCAGCGGTTCCGCCGCGACGCCTCCACCGACCCTACCCAGCAAAACTGGACCGACATCTACGACGTCCGCGAGGATGACTTCCCCCCCGCCTACCGCGACGCCCTGCGACGCTACTACGAAACGCTGTCGCGCACACACACGCCGTGACGCACCCCCCCACAGCGCGCAACAACGAACCAACGCCGGTCACAGAACACGGTCAGTCGGGCACGGTACAACAACACAAGAGCCCGCCGGCGCCCGACGGTAGAATGGACCCGCCCCACAACTCCCCTATCGCGATGCAGACCGCGACCCCACGTTGCCCACCTTCCCGTACAGCACAAACACCTTCGTCTTGTCGGGACTGCCGAACACCCCGCCCGAGTAAAGCACGTCCATCCTGCCGTCGGCGTTGAGGTCACAGGCCGTCAGCTTCACATAGCCGCCCTCAAACGTCGCCACCGTGCCCACCTTCCGGCTGGCCTTGTCGGCCACGCGGAACAGGCCGATCTCGCCTTTGTCCCTGTCGGCCACGCCCACGTACTCCACCTGCCCCGGCCCGCAGGTGCCCGAGAAATCCCACGCCCACGCACACTCTCGCGCCTTGTCACCGGTCAGGTCGATCAGCGTCCCGCTTCGCACGTCGCCGCCGGCAAAGCGAAGCCCTGCCCCGTCAATTCGCTCGCCCGCAAACGCCCGGTAGTACTTGCCGGCAAACGGCATGTGCAGAAAGTCGCCAACCCCGTCGTGGTTCCAGTCGCCCCCGCCGGCAAGCATGCCGTGATTGGTCTTCTCGAAGTCGAACCACTTGACCCGATCGAACACCGGCCGTCGGCGCGACACCTTCCTGTTCACCAGCACGAAGGCCGCCCGGTACGTATCGGTATACACAATGTCCAGCCAGCCGTCGGCGTTCCAGTCGGCCGCTTGCACCGGAACGTACCCCGCCGACTTGCACCCACAGTTCATCTCCAGCCCGCACGTTCCCTCGCCCGAGACGATCGGCACCGGCCAGGCATTCGACCAGTCAAACCGCGGCGCCGCGTTCGTACCCACGTTGCGCGCCAGCCAGATCCCGCCCTTGGCGGTGTCCATACCCATTTTGGCGCCCAGGATCAGGTCGTTCACGCCGTCGGCGTCAAAGTCGGCCGCGTAGGGTGTCGCCAGTGCCTTACCGGTAACCAACACCTTTCCATCGGCGTCGAGCAGCGCGACGGGCTTCTCGAACACCGCTTTCACGTCGAAGTCCTGTCGCTGCGCCGCCGCCTTCGCACAGAACACAGCGCCAACCAGCACAACCAACAGACGACCACGAAGCATCCAGGCACCTCCCGTTCCCCCCCCCGGTCACACGGCGCTACGCTGCACAGTATACCTCGCCCGCGCCGTCTAAGCACCGAGCGAACACCGCGCAGAAGCCCGGTCGATCGCGCCTGAGATCAATCAGCAACACGCACTGGCAGACCACCTTCTACAACGCAGCCCTCCAGCGCAGGCCGGCGTCAGCAGCGAGGCAAAGCCGCGAAAACCGCCTCAAGCCGCAGTCGGGCGGACAGGACCACTCAGGCAACGGCGACGAACTTGCGGATGTGCTTGACCAGATCGCCGGCAGTGCAGGGCTTCTTCAGATCGAAAGGCAGGAACACCCCGTGGTTGTGATCGCTCGCCAACACGATCACCCGATCGTGCAGCAGACGGAAACCGTCTTCCTGCGGTTCGTGACCGATGATGAACGTGTCCACGTCGAGCATCTCGGCAAGCTGCTCGAACTTCTCAGCCGAGTTGATCCGGTTCCACACCATGGAACCGATTGGCCCGCCGTCGCTCAAGTCCTGCTGATCGAGAGGGATATCCAGCATGGACGCATCAAACGTGTCCGGATCCGGAAGCGAATGGGCCAGAAAAACGCGGTTGACCGTTCTGGCCGCCGCAGGCAAGGAACTGATGAACTCGTCGATGGCCTCCGAGACGATCTGCGCCTGCCCCCCATACGTCTGGCTCAAACCACCGTCGAAATCCCGAAGCACCGAGCGGCCCGCCTTCGTGATCTCGTGCCCGTTCAGTTGGGCCAGCTCATGGTTGGACTGAAGGAAGTGAACCTGTTCGGGATATTCCACCTTCCATGCCGCCGCCGCCAACAGTAGTTGGTGCGACATATCGCTATCGTTGAGACCCGCCAAATCCTCGTGGACCAGCTCGTGGAGGATCACGTGCCGAAGCGCCGTACGCTCGAGCTGACAATAAAGTTGTAGTTTGTCGAAATTACGTTGATGGCCGTGCAGGTCGCCGGTCATCACAAGCTGCCCATAGTCGGGCAGCATCAATTGCGAACCCTTCAGATAGGGATCCTGCCGGTTCAGCTCAGCCGCTTCCCGGAAACACTCCGCTGCACTGGCGGCATCGGCACTCATGACGATCGTTTGGGCGGATCGGCCGACTCGGCCCGGTCCCCACGTCCGCCGGAACCGTCGTCGTTGTCCTGCGAACTCGAGCGATCTTTCAGCACGTGCTGAACTACCACCAGCCTCGCGATCACCTGCCGGATGTCGCCCGGACGCTCCTGCGGGTTCGACTGGCAGCAGTCCATCACCAGCCTCGACAAAGGAGCAGGAACGTTCGGGTCGGCCTCGTGAGGTGTGATGGCCGCCCGCTCGTGCGCCAACTCGATCCCGTTCGGCCGCCGGCTCGGAAGCAGCGTCGGAAACGGACGGTTGGTCAACACCCAGTAGAGCGTCGCCCCGAAATTGAAAACGTCCGTCCGCTGGTCCAGCGGCAAACGTCGCACCTGCTCGGGAGCGATGTAGTCCGGCGTGCCCTGGATGCGCGGCTTCACGAAACCCATCGGGCAGCTCTGCCCGAAGTCGATGATCTTAACCTCCCCGTCCGGGCCGACGATGATGTTGTTCGGCTTGATATCGGCGTGTACGTATCCCAGTTGATGCAGCGCCTCCAGCCCCTTGGCCGCCTTCAGAAAAATCTCCACGATGTCGTGCATGTCCTGCGGCCTCGACGCCTCGAGCGTCTGCCCGCGGACATACTCCATCAACAGCAGCACCTCGCGAACACGGAACCACCGCCGAACCTTGCGAAGCCGATAGCTCCGCCGAAGGGCCGGGTGATCCGTCCGGCTGCTCACGTCATATTCTGTGTACACCTGCTCGAAGTAACGCTGATCGCGCGGCTCACGCTTGACCACGCGCTTGAGCGCGTAGCTCTTGCCCGTGCCCAACTCGGTCGCCAGGTAAATCGAACTCTTCGCCCCGGTACCGACCTGCTGGCCGATGCTGTAGCCCGGAATGGCATTGACCACGTAGTTCACCGCCGCGTCCATTCACCTGGGGCGACGCCGAGCGCGCCGTTCTGGTAAACCCGGCTCACACCCCAATTTAGGGATTCTACGGCGTAGCGCGATGCCCCGTCAACAATCACGGCCCCATCCGACCCAGCCCGAGCGCAGGCCTTCGCCAGTACCCGTCGGCACCCGACCCGGCAGAGCTTCAGCGAATTCCGGCAGCCTGCAACATGGCTGTCAGTTGTGCAGCCTGTTGCCTGAGGGCAGAAGTGGCCATCATGCCATGACAGCGGAGTTGAGTGTGCGAAGCGTCAATCCGATAGCGATCCTGAATACCCCGCAGCAGAGACAGCAGAGACTCCCACTGCTGGATCGACACGTCCGGCGAACGCGGATGCGCCTCGACGCCGATGCAGATCAGCCGCTGCTGCCCCGGAACGTCCTGTTGGGCGCTCCAAAGCTTCGATACCTCCCGGTGGCCATCGGCGTTGACGACGAAATGATGCCCTTGTCGGCCCGAGGGCGCCCCTCCGTCCGGCACGCAGTGCTCAATCAGCACACCGCGCCAGTGGGCCCGATCGGCCGCCGACTGCGCACGCAGCATATACGACCCGCCCCCATTGCCTGCCGTGTCGGGATAGAGGTGAGTCGTGTGTGGCTCGACCCACATCAAACCCGCAGCGCCAAACGTCATGGCCGCTACGAGGCACCCCAGTACTTTCGCCATCCTGGCTTGCTTCATCGGTTACGGGTTCCCGGCCGCGCACCTCGGGACACGTATGCTATGACTATGTAATCAAATTATCGGCGGAAAGCAAAGACAAACCCCAGTTTTTCGCGCGAATCCGCCGATCGATGAGCTATTGAGCCGAACCAACCAACTCGCCCGTCGAGTCAGGCCCGCCGCAGCAACCATCCAAACCACACCCAGCGCTTACAGAACGAGAATGTCGGGGCGTGAGTACCTCGCCGAGCCCACGTCGATGTGCAGCGACGGCCACTCCCCCGTAGCCGTCAATACCTCGTTGCCCGCGGAGGTGACCAGCACGGTGTCCTCACTCTTCGTGCCGGCGATCGAAGGGTTCCAAGCAAACGCCTGGTCTTCAAAGACCTCCACGTCGTTGCCGGGACTCGCTTTGGCGTCGCGGCTGAGATACCCGGTGGGGCCTCCCTGATGGTGCAGCTTCCATTCGTCCGGCCAACCAGCCTCGGCATAGGCCGCCTGCGCCTCGGCAAAAACAGCGCCCAGCGTGCCCCCCGGTCGAGTCGCCCCGATCATCCGCCCGTCGACCCGGCAGACGGCTTGGTGTTTGGCCGCCAACTCGTCCGGCAGGCGGCCGAAGTGGACCAGCCGGGTGGCCGAGCAGATCAGCCCCTGCCTCTCGCCACACACCACCACCATGAAATACCGCTCCACACGCTTGTCGGTGGGGATCGGGTGCCGATATCGCGCAACCCGCTCATCCGCAGCCACCAACACCACCGGCGTACGCACTCCCTCTCTCGCCAGCCGCCCGGCCAAATCCCCCGCGATCTGGTGCTCAGCCGCCCCCACACGCACTGACCGGCAGCCAGCCTCCAGTTCCCTGCCCACGATCGCCCCCAGCCGGCGGTAACGCGCCGTCTCGGCCTCGGTAAGCCGCCAGCGCAACCGGTCGAACCCCGTCGGAAGCGCCTGAGCCGCCGCCGGGACCCCCGCCGGGCGAACGTCGGCCGCCATCCGCGCCGGATTTACACGGTCAGCCAGCAATCCGCCCAGTTGCGCCGGCTCCCACCACGGAAAACCCACCACTTCGATCCCCAGGCGCCCGACCTCCTCGTCGGCAATCCGGTCGGCTTCTATGTTCGCGCAGAAACACCAGATGTGCTCCGCCGTCACCAGCAGGGCCGCAACCCCCCCGTCGGAAGCCTGGTTAACGTAGTTCTGTCCACCGCCCGTCAGCCACGCGAAGTTGTGGCGCGTCCCCAGAAGCACCCCCTCCAGGCCACTGCGCCCGAGCAGCGCAGCGACTCGCTCGCGCTTGATGCCGAACTCCTCGTGATCGTCCATCCAAACGGGCTCCCACCCGGGCAGGTCACTTGCCGCAGTAGTCGATGATTCGGGCGATCTCGGTGCGAAGGCTCTTGCGATCCACGATGCGGTCCACAAATCCATGTTCGAGCATGAACTCGGCCCGCTGGAACCCTTCCGGCAACTCGGCCTTGATCGTGTTCCAGATCACCCGCTGACCTGCAAAGCCCACCAGCGATCCCGGTTCGGCCAGGATCACGTCGCCCAACGACGCAAAGCTGGCGGCCACACCGGCCGTTGTCGGGTCGGTCAGCACCGTGATGTACAGACCCCCCGCCTGATCGAGCCGCCCGAGGGCGGCCGACGTCTTGGCCATCTGCACCAGCGAGACCATCCCTTCCTGCATTCGCGCGCCGCCCGAGGCCGTCACCACAATCAGCGGCCTGTTCAACTCGGTCGCCCGCTCGATCGCCGTGGTCACCTTCTCGCCCACCACAGCGCCCATCGAAGCCATGATGAAGAACGGGTCCATCACACCGAGCACGACGGCCCGGCCGCGGATGAACGCGTCGCCCACAAGTATGGCCTCGTGGACCCCCGTCTTCTCCTCCATGGCCTTTAGGCGTTGCTTGTAGGTAATCCGATCCTTGAAACGCAGGGGATCCGTCGACACCAGATCGGTGCAAAACTCCTCGAAGCTGTTCTCGTCAACCAACTGGGTGACCCGCTGCCGCGCGGCGATGCGGTGGTGAAAATCACACTCGGGACAGACGTAGAGGCTTTCCTCCAGCGCCTTCTTATAGACCGTCGCCCCGCAATGCGGGCATCGCGTCCACAGCCCCTCCGGAACGTCGGTTCTCTTACGCAGCATGCGTCCGTCGAGCACCATAGTCTACTTCCTGTTGTTGCCCTTTCTGCCGTTCTCGATCATCTCTTGCGAAAGCTTGAAGCAGTACCACGTCGGGGTATCGTCCATCTTCTGCCAGAGATTGTCCAGCCCCAGACCCTCCAACTGACATCGCAGCAGCCCCATGGCCAGCCGACCCAACACCACGCCCACGCACGAAGCCTTGGCCCGGGTGCTGATCCGCACCAGCGCGTCCACCAAACGCTTGGCGGCCATCTGGAGGTCTTCCCCCTGCGGCAACTGCACGCTCGCAGGCTGCTCGAGCCACTGCTTGTAGACCCGAGGATAACGCTGCTTGAGCTGATCGGCGGTCAGGCCCTCCCACAGACCCACGTCGATCTCCTCCAAACCCTTGGCCTTGCGCAGCGACACGCCCAGCGATTCCGCCAGCGATCTGCCTGTCTGCTGGGCCGTCTGATTCTCGCTGGCGAAAACGACCTGGATGCCTCGCTCGGCGAGCTGACGACCCAGCGCTTCTACCTGGCGTTCGCCTGTCGCGTTTAGCGGCAGGTCGGCCCCACCGGCCAGACGCCCTTCGTGTTCCCAATCGGTCTGCCCGACGGGAATCAGCACGAACTCGGGTTGCTGCGGTTGGTCCGCTTCCATGGCTCTGCCCGCTGGGCCTCCCGCCGGATATCCGCGATGGCCCGCGACGGATCGGGCCCGGACAAAATGGCCGAGCCCGCCACCAGCGTATCCGCTCCGGCTTCGGCTACGGCCGCAGCCGTCTTCACGCCGATCCCGCCGTCCACCTCCAGTCGCTGATGGTCGGCAAGACGTTCCCGGATAGCGCGAATCTTCGGCAGCACGTCGCGTATGAACTGCTGCCCGCCGAAGCCCGGCCACACACTCATAACCAGAATCATATCCACCTGTTCGAGAATGTCGAAGACGGCCTCGGCCGGGGTGCCCGGGTTCAGGCTCACCCCCACTCCGACCCCGAGGTCGCGAATTCGCTCGATGACCCGGCGGGGATCGCACCCGACCTCGATGTGGAACGTGATCAAATCGCTGCCGGCCTCGACGAAAGGCTTGGCGTATGCCAACGGGTCGGTAATCATCAGGTGCGTATCGAAAAACATATCCGTCTGGCTGCGAAGCGACTCGATCACCGGCGCCCCGAAACTGATGTTCGGCACAAAGTGCCCATCCATTACGTCAAGATGCAGCAGATCGGCGCCGCCGGCTTCGAGCTGCCGCAACTGATCCGCAACGCGCCCGAAATCGGCCGCCAGAAGCGAAGGCGCGACCCGAATACCCGGGTCGCGCAGTATACTCATCCGATCAGATTGCATCACGCCTCTCACCGCTCAGACGGCGTCGATGATCTCCAGGGGCTTGAACGGCCTGCCCTCCAGGAATTCCAGCGAAGCGCCCCCGCCCGTCGAGATGTGGCTCATCCGATCCTCCAGTCCGGCGGCACTGACGGCTGCCGAACTGTCGCCTCCACCGATGATGCTGACGGCGCCCGCTGCCGTGGCCTCGCCCACCGCCTGGCAAACATCCATCGTCCCGGTGTCGAATGGCTTTATCTCGAAAACGCCCATAGGCCCGTTCCACACGATCGTCCGGGCTGCCAGAATCTCCTTGCGATAGGCCTCCACCGTTTGAGGACCGATATCCACGCCCATCCCGTCCGGCGGGATCAACCCGTCTTCCACCACCTCGCTATCGGCGCCCGGCTTGATCTCGCGAACCACCACCGTATCGAGCGGCAGCAACAGCTTGTCGCCGGCCTGGTCGATCAGCCCGCGGGCATCGTCCGCCCGGTCGTGCTCGCACAGGCTCTTGCCCACATTCCTCCCGACGGCGGCGAAGAACGTGTAAGCCATCGCCCCTCCGATCAGCACGCGGTCGCAAATCTCCAACAGCCGCTGGATCACACCCAGCTTGTCCGACACCTTCGCCCCGCCCAGCAACGCCACAAACGGACGGGCCGGGCTCTCCAGCGCCTTGCCGAGAAACTCCAGCTCCTTCTGAATCAAAAAACCGATCACTCGTGGCTTGCCCTCCATCAACTGCGGCACGGTCAGCATCGAGGCGTTGTCGCGGTGACAGGTGCCGAACGCGTCGTTGACGTACACGTCGGCAAGATCGGCCAACTGCTGAGCAAACGCGCGCTTCTCGGCCACCTTGTCGGTCTGCTTGTCCTTAATGACCTCGGCCGCATGGAATCGAAGGTTCTCCAGCATGCAACAGTCGCCGTCCTTCATGGCGCCGACGCCCTGGCGAACCGCATCACCCACACAGTCCGGCTGCATGGCCACAGGCTTACCGAGCAGGCCGCCCACGTGCTTCGCGCACGGGGCAAGCGAGGCTTTCGGGTCGGGCTTGCCGTCCGGCCGACCCAGGTGCGACATCAGAATCAGGCGCCCGCCGCGATCCAATACGCTGCGGATCGTGGGCAGCGCCTGCTGAATCCGCCGGTCGTCCGTGATCTGTCCGGTCTGCTTATCCAAAGGTACGTTAAAATCCACGCGCATCAACACTCGCTTGCCGCGAACATCGACGTCTGCGATGGTCTTCTTGCTCGTCATGGTCCGATTCCTTGCCCCTGCACGTAAGCATTGAGGTATGGGGTCAGACGGACAGGACCCACCGCGCCAGGTGCGCCCTGCCCGACTGGCCTCGAGAACGGTCGGCGGCTAGCGGGCCGCCAACTTCTCGATCAAATCCACCGTACGAACCGAGTAGCCCCACTCGTTGTCGTACCAACTGACGACCTTCAGCATCCGCCCGCCCTCTTTCGGGCTCGTCGTGGTGCTCAGAGCGTCAAAGATGCTGCTGGCAGGGTTGTCGATCACATCGGTGGAAACGATCGGCTCGTCGCAATACTCCAGGATGCCCTTCAACGGTCCGGCGGCGGCCGCCTTCATGGCAGCGTTGACCGCCTCCACGGTGGCGTCCTTGTTCAGCATGCAGGTCAGGTCGACCACCGAGCCCGACTGCACCGGAACGCGCATCGCCATCCCGTCCAGCTTGCCGGCCAGGTCCGGAATGACCAGGCCGACCGCTCGGGCCGCGCCCGTCGTCGTCGGGATGATGTTCTGGGCAGCCGCCCGTGCGCGACGCAGGTCCTTGTGGATCAGGTCGAGAATCTGCTGGTCGTTGGTATACGCATGAACGGTCGTCATCAGCCCCCGCTCGATGCCGAACGTCTCGTGAATCACCTTGGCCACCGGCGCCAGACAGTTCGTGGTGCAACTCGCGTTCGAAATGAACTTGTCGTCCGCCTTGACGGTGTCGTCGTTCACGCCCAGCACCACCGTGCGGACCACCGAGTTGCCCCACTTGCTCTCGTCGGCTGCCAGGGCCTTGTCGTCCTTGCTCGGTGCCGACAACAGCACGGCCTTGGCGCCGGCCTTGATGTGGTCGCCGTACCCGCCCTTCGGCGAGCTCACGGCCGTGAACACACCCGTGCTCTCGAGAACCACCTCCGCGCCGACCTTGCCCCACGGCAGTTTCGACGGATCGCGCTCCGCCCAAATCGGAATCTTCTGCCCGTCAACGGTGATGCTCTTCTCGTCGTGCGTAATTGTGCCCGGATACTTACCGTGCACCGTGTCGTACTTCAGCAGGTGCGCCAGGCTGGCCGCATCGGCCAGATCGTTAATCCCGACCACCTCAAACGCACCTTTCCGCTCCATCATCGCGCGGTGCGCCAGCCGCCCGATACGTCCGAACCCGTTGATTCCCACTTTTATCGCCATGGATGCAACTCCTTATGCGAATGTTACTTACATACCCGATGGCAGCCGCCGCCATCGAGCCCCATAGCCTAGCGACCCTCTGCTCGCCGGTCAAGCACCTGGCTGCCGACCGCCCGCAGGGCGCCTCGCCCACCTCCGTAGCCCCCCGCCAAATGTTGCACGTCGCGCGAGAATCTGCGAAAACCCCCCGCCAAGCAGCCCGGGCACGCAACCGACGGACGTAGCCCGGCGCCGGCCTTCGGAACCGACGCAGATATGCCCCAACTAAGCCAGAAACAATCAGCCCGGCGTGGCCTGTGGATGCTGGGAATCTCCATCCTCTGCCTGA
>Ga0272442_10010168_pt1 | contig 11627 bp, 6 predicted proteins | sample SSMForm2O_FD_200262 | JGI IMG/M metagenome (GOLD analysis project Ga0272442, IMG submission 200262) | Marine sediment archaeal communities from Little Sippewissett salt marsh, Falmouth, MA, United States - SSM-Form-2O | ecosystem: Environmental > Aquatic > Marine > Wetlands > Sediment ...
TGCAAGAGCTGACAAATCCCCATTATTTCTGCTAACTGCTCGTGAAACAAGATAAGTAACACCTGCACCACTAATTTCAAATGAACCATCGCGGCCAAAAAGATGAGGATTCAAATGAAAATTCTTATTTGATTCCATTGAACAAGCATGATGATCCGTAACAATTTTATTAATACTAGGTGAACTAGTAATTAGGCTGCTGCCAAGATCTGTAAACCAAACAAGCTCATGGTTATCATTTTCCAAACGATTTAAAACAACATCATCAAGCTGTTTGACAAATTCATAACTATGAGGTTTACCAAGTCTCTTTAGTGTTTCAACAGCTATTGCTCCAGCAGTTATACCATCAGCATCAATATGTGATACAATATGAATCTCTTTTGAACTATCGATAATATCAGCTATCTCTCTTGCTCGTTTTAACAAAAACCCTAGACTCCTACAAAGACCGTAATGGCCTACTGTAAAATATGTTTTTCGAAATTAATATAAAAAAGAAGAAAAAAACTAGTAGCAGAAAAATTATTTCTCTGCCATAGCCTTATATTTTTTATATCTGTTATTTACGTCTTGCTCGAGTTTCTTATGAAGTTTCTTTGCTTCTTCTGGGAATGTCATTGTAAGAACGTTGTATCTAACTTCTCCCATTATGAAATCATTTAGCGTTCCATTTGGTTCTTTGTAGTCAAGCTGGAATGGATTTTTTCCCTCATCTGCAAGTCTTGGATCATATCTGTAAAGGGGCCAATATCCGCTTTCAACTGCAAGTTTTTCCTCTTCTTGAGTTTTTCCCATGCCTTTTTTGATTCCATGGTTTATACAAGGTGCATAACAGATAATTAGTGATGGACCTGGATAACTTTCTGCTTCTTTGAGTGCTTTAATCAGTTGGTTTTTATTTGCACCCATTGCAACACTAGCTACATAGACATATCCATATGTCATTGCCATTATACCAAGGTCTTTTTTCTTAGTTTTTTTACCACTTGCTGCAAATTTTGCAACTGAACCGATTGGTGTCGCCTTTGATGATTGTCCACCAGTGTTTGAATAAACTTCTGTGTCATAGACTATTATGTTGATGTCTTCTCCCATAGCAAGAACATGATCAAGACCGCCATAGCCAATGTCATAGGCCCAGCCGTCTCCGCCTGAAGCCCATATGCTCTTTTTGGTGAGCATTGTTCTTTCATCCCAGATTTGTTTCAAGAGTTCATCGCTATGTTTGTCTTTTAATAATTTTTTAATTTTATCTCCATATTCTTTTGATCCTTCAGCGTTATCTTTATTTTCGAGCCATCCGTTGAGCGCTTCTTTTAGTTCTCCTGATGCTTTTTCTTCTGCTTTTGTGATAAGATCAGCAAGTTTGTTTCTTCGTTGTATTGTTGCTAGTAGCATTCCAAAACCGTATTCTGCGTTATCTTCAAATAATGAGTTAGCCCATGCTGGTCCATGTCCGTCTTTGTTTACAGCAAATGGGACAGATGGAGCTGAACCTCCCCAAATCGATGAACAACCAGTTGCATTGGCAATAATCATTCTATCTCCAAACAATTGGGTGATAACTTTCATATATGGTGTTTCTCCGCAACCGGCACATGCTCCAGAAAATTCTAGTAGTGGTTGTTGGAATTGTGAACCTTTTACGCTAAACTTGTCAAACTCTCCAGAACGAATCGGTATTTTTTCTGAATATTTCTGTAATGGCACCTGGTTTTGTTGTGTTTCAAATGGTTTCATAACTAGTGCTTTATCTTTAGATGGGCAAATATCTGCACAGTTTCCACAACCCATACAATCTTCAGGATAAACCTGCATTCTAAATGATAATCCTTCCATTCCTTTTCCAACTGCTTTTTTTGTCTTAAAACCGTCAGGTGCATTTTTACATTCTTCATCAGTTACTAATACTGGTCTTATTGCTGCATGAGGACAGACCATTGCACACTGGTTACACTGTATACAGTTATCGCAGATCCATTCAGGAACGTTTATTGCTACGCCACGTTTCTCATAACGTGTTGTATTTGTTGGGAAGATACCTGCTGGTGCAAACTTGCTAACAGGTAGTTTATTTCCTTGTTGGGCATTCATTGGGTTCATAACGTTTTCAACAAAATCTGGTAGATCAGATTTGGTTTTTTTCTCGGGTGTTAGTTTTTCCCATGAGTCTGGATAATTGACCTCTTGGATTTTATCCAGGGCTGCGTCAACTGCTTTCCAGTTCATCTCAACAACGTTTTTTCCTTTTTTTCCATAGGTTTTTTGAATGGCTTTTTTCAAATAATCTATTGCTTCGTCAACTGGTAAAACATTTGCTAGTTTGAAAAATGCAGTTTGCATTACCATATTAATTCGGCCACCGAGCCCTACATCTTCAGCGATTTTTACTGCATCGATTGTATAGAATTTTAGGTTCTTTTCTGCAACTGTTTTCTTTAAAGAATTTGGAAGATGTGTTTCCATTTCCTCTAAATTCCAAGAACAATTTAAAACAAAGGTTCCACCTTCTTTAATGCCCTCTAATAGATCATATTTGTCGACATATGATGGATTATGGCAGGCAATATAATCAGCAATATCAATTAGATAAGTTGATTTAATCGGAACTTTTCCAAAACGTAAATGCGAAATTGTTACTCCGCCTGATTTCTTTGAATCATATGCAAAATATCCTTGGACGTATTGATCTGTGTTGTCACCAATTATTTTTATCGCGTCTTTATTGGCGCCTACTGTTCCATCACCACCAAGTCCCCAGAATTTGCATCTTACAAGTCCCTCGGGTGATGCATCGATTTCTTTAACATCTAGTGATGTATTTGTTACATCATCAATTATTCCTACTGTGAAATGATTCTTGGGTTGATTCTGTTTAAGGTTATCAAAAACGGCTTTTGCCATACTTGGTGTGAAGTCTTTTGAACCAAGGCCATAACGACCACCAACAATGGTCATATCCTTATGTTTATTTTGATAAACAGAGCATACATCTAAGTATAGTGGTTCTCCAAATGCACCGTTTTCTTTAGTTCTATCAAGAACAGCTATTTTTTTAACTGACTCTGGAATGGTTTTTAAGAAATGCTCCACTGAAAAAGGACGGAAAAGTCTTACTTTTAATACTCCTACTTTTTCACCATTTTTATTCAAATACTCAACTGCTTCTTCAGCTGCTTCTGCACCAGATCCCATCATAATAATCATGCGGTCTGCATCAGAAGCACCAACATAGTCAAATAGATGATAAGATCGTCCAGTAAGTTTGCTGACTTTCTCCATTTCTTCAGCGACAATTTGAGGTACGACCTCATAAAATTTGTTAGCTGCCTCGTTTACTTGGAAATAAATATCAGGATTTTGAGCTGTACCACGCAAGTGTGGTTTTTCAGGATTCAAAGCTCGTTCTCTATGTTGTCGTATTTTATCCCAGTCCACAAGTGGGCTTACATCGTTGTAATCAAGCATCTCAATTTTTTGGATTTCATGGCTGCTTCTAAATCCATCAAAGAAATGAATAAATGGAATGCTGGACCTGATTGTTGCCAAGTGAGATACTAATGCTAGATCATTTATTTCTTGAATAGAACCAGATGCTATTTGTGCAAAACCTGTTGCGCGAGCTGCCATTACATCTTGATGATCTCCAAAAATGCTTAATGCCTGTCCAGCTATTGCTCGAGCTGATACATGAAAAACACAGGGCATAAGTTCTCCAGATATTTTATACATGTTTGGAACCATTAGAAGTAATCCTTGTGATGCCGTAAAAGTAGAACAAAATGCACCAGCTGAAAGAGCACCATGAACTGCTCCTGCAGCTCCTCCTTCTGATTGCATCTCTTGGACCTTTAAGGTTTGGCCAAAAATATTTTTCCGACCTTGTGCTGCCCAAGCATCAACAACTTCACCCATTGGCGATGAAGGAGTAATTGGGTATATTGCTGCAACATCAGAAAAAGCATATGCAACATGTGCTGCAGCTGTATTGCCATCAACTGATTTTATAAAATTTTCTTTTTTCTTTTTCATATTTTTTACCTCGCTTATTAGAGCATTAGACACGTTAAACACCACTATAATTTATTATTAGGTACGTAACCGGTAACTAGGTATAATACATAAATATTTGGTATACTAATTATATAGAGTAAAAAAAGTATTTTTTTATTATAAAATTAGTCTTCTTCGTTTGGATAATTATTTTTGGGTAATGGACGTGAAATAACGAATCCTTTTCTCTTCTTCTGCCATTCTCCCCATTTTAATAATATTGGTGGTAGAACAACAATTGAAGAAATATAAGCATAAATAATTGTCATACACATAATGATTCCAAATTGCTGTTCGGGTGGCATTGGTGCAAGAACAAGTAATCCAAAACCTGAAGCTGTAGTAAGTGCTGCGATAAATAGAGCACCACCAGTATGTCCAATTGTTGTCGCAACAGCTTTTTTCACATCACCGGTTCTATCTGCTGTTAGTCTAAATCTTTGAGTTGCATGAATGGCATAGTCGATACCGATTCCAATTGCCAGACTTGTAACCATAATTGTCATAATATTGAATGAATAACCAATGATGTAGATTGTTCCAACAATCCAAATAATGCATAATCCTACAGGGATAACGGCTATTGCTCCGAGAATTGGGTTTTTAAATACTATCATTAAAACAAGTGTTGCAAGTATGATAGATATCATTGTGGATAAAATTTGACTTTCAGTCATAGAGTCCATGACTGTATACATTGATGATGTCATACCTGTTACAATTGATTTTGTATCTCCATAATCTGCCATATCCTCATTTATCTCATCGTACAAAATTCCCATGGCCTCATTAGAGCTGACACCGTCATCAACGTATGCTATACTAGTATAAATCCTAATGACAGCTGCATCATAGTTACCATCTTCATTTCTATGTATGATACTGCGAGTTTCAATCATATACAACTCGCTGTCATATAAATAGTCGTAAAGATCTTCAACATCAGCATCTGATTTAGGTATTCCATTTGAATCAAGATTAAATCTTGTAGTGATAGACGAATTATCTCTAACAGCTGATCTAATAACTGAAATAATTGATGATTGCTTTGGTTCCCCATCTGGTAATTTTACAACATAGTTATCATCCTTTAAATTTTCATAACTTTTAGATATCCCCTTCAATGTTTCAACCGATGCAACATCACCTTCTATGAAAATATATTCCTGATCCTCACTAGCTGAAGGGAAATAATCACCAATATTATACATTAAATCCATTGATTTATTACCTTCAGGTAGGAAATCGTTCATATCAAAAGTTGTTTCAACATTAAGAGCGCCATATGCTAACAAAAGCGATACAATAACTGTTAAAACAATGATTAATTTTCTATATTTTAAGATCAAGTTTGAAAATTTTTCCATATTGTTCTCTAGTGATATTTTATGATTATTTGTTTTAACTAATTCCTTGGTCTTATTTCTATCTAACAAATAACGTACTGCTGCTTGAAATGTTAAAGCAGTAATAAGTGTATAGATTATACCAAGAGCACAAAGAAGACCAAAATCACGTAATGGCGGAACACTAGCAGTTAAAAAAGACAAAAATGCAATAACTGTAGTTATAGTCGCTAGAAACATAGCTGTTCCAACATCTTTAATTGAAGCAATAATTGCAGACCCAGGTTTTTTCCCACTTTTTAGCTCTGATCTGTAATTATGAAATAAATGAACAGAGTAATCCACACCAAGGCCCATGAGCAATGGAACAATTGCAACCATCATCATATTGAAACTGATTCCCAGAAGAACCATTGTTCCAAAAAGCCAAATAATTGATATAGTAAGACCAATCATTGGTAAAAAAACATATGACAAACTTTTAAACATAATAAGTAAAATTACACAAATAACAATGAAAATTGCAGGCATAATTATCATATTTGCTTCTTCAGTCAACTCATTAAGATCATTAGAAACAATTCCATTACCTGTAGCTCTCATTTTAACATAGTTATTTTTACTGTCAAGTTTAATTAATGTTGATTCAATTTCTCCACTGATTGGGGCAATTTCCATATATAGGAGAGAACTATTCAGCTGCACCATCATAAGAGTAGAACTTGGGCCACTTTCTTCGATATAGTCTGATGATAAAAAGGCAACAGTCCCCGTTTTTAAATCTTCAATGAAAAAAGGCTTCATGTAATAAATAGCCTCAGATTCTCCATTATCGGGAACCTCATCAAATACAACCCAATTACTTTCAAAATCTTTCAAAGAAATAATATCTTTTGAAAATTCATTACTATTTAACATTTCAAAAAGAGTATCAAAATCTTTCCAACTGAAATTTGCAAAACGATTCAATAATCTTCCAGATAGGGAACCAATGACTGGCCTTTTCTGAATAAATTTTGTGAAATCCTCCATGAAACTTAGGTTAAAAATTATACGATTCCATGGACGATGAAGAAGCGGGGTCTGATAAACTCTTACTCCTGCTCTAGTATTTGCAAATTTTGCAGGTAAATCGATACCACCAAATGAAGAAGCAATACCATATTTGCCTAGTTCTGATTTATCAACCTTGATTTCAATTCTGTTATTATCAGTATTGAAATTTATTGATCCAGTATTTAGGGCAATTGGAAACGAAATATCTTGACCGGGTGCTTTAATCCATAGATAAACTTCTGACCTATATGATTTGAATAATTGACGATTGAATATATTTTTTATTAAAGCTTTAATGTTACCTAAAACCCCTCTTCCAATTTCCCAAATAGGTTCAGAAGGCTCGATATGAGCAGAAATTTGATAACTCATATCCGCAAGTATTTCATCAGGAACAATTAAGTTTTCAAAATTTATATACCACTCCCAAGTATTGATTCTATAATGCGGAGCTTTGATTTTTTCTTTGAAATCTGAAAGATCATAAGTTTCTATCGAAAATAAATAAGAACCATCGTTTTTGTCAATATAATAATTCTTAATATCCAAACTATCTATGTTTTTGCCTCTTGAAAATATCCTATTTGGATGAAAATCAACTTTTTCATTTGGGTCATCGTTCTCAACCATCTTTAGTTCTTCAATTTCAATGTCTGCCATTAAATCATTATAAGCGGTTGATATTTGCTCATCTGTACAATTTAATAACGCATTACCAAACTCAATTTGACACATTATATCAACAAAACTAGCAACACTCAAAAAAGTATCAACTTCTTCATATTCTTCATCAAGTTTTTGTAAAACTTGATATTCTTCTCTTAAAGCATTGGGTGTTACAACATTTTCTGCATCTTGACTTTCCACAAAAATCAATATAACTTCGCCAGTTTCTCCAAATAATTTCATAACTCGAAATCCAGCTTGAACAATTTCATCGTCAGGTATGAAATCTTCTGTTGAGGTTTCCAATTCTAAAGAAGGAATTAACGTTGCAAAACCAAGTGTGGTAAATAAAACAATGATAACAACCAGCCATGGTCTTTTTTCGATAAAGCCTCCCAAATAATTCAGCATAATAACTACATCTCGAGATATCAGATTTTGACAGTTAACGTTAGTTAATATATAATTGTTATCATAATATTTATGTTTATCTTTACATTTATTGCCAAAATTTATATGAAATTTTCATAAAGCATAATTATTATATAAAGAGTAAAGATTCCAAGAACAAAAGGGTGAGAGGATAAATGATAGATATAACAATCATAGTTCCGATTGGAGGCGTAATAGCTTTAATTTTTGCATTATTTTTATACTCAGATGTAAAAAAACAAAGCTCTGGAAATGAAAAAATGAAAGAACTAAGCACTGCAATAAGACAAGGAGCAATGGCTTTTTTAAATAGTGAGTATAAAGTCCTTGTAATATTTGTTGCAGTTGTATCTGTTCTTCTATTCGTTGCTTCTTTTATAGAAGGAAGTAACATTGAAGTTGGTTTATCAATTGCTTTTGTAATTGGTGCAATATTTTCAGCTTTATCAGGTAACATTGGCATGCGTATGGCAACAATGGCCAATGCAAAGACTGCCGAAGGAACAAAAAAGAGTCTTTCAAAAGGTCTTTCAATTGCATTTTCAAGTGGAGCAGTTATGGGGATGTGTGTTGTAGGCCTTGGTGTCCTTGGAGTTTTTGGTCTGTTCTATGCTTTTACTGAATTTTTTTCTTTTACGGTTGAGACTTCAACAAATATGTTGTTTGGTTTTGGTTTTGGTGCATCATCAATTGCATTATTTGCACGTGTAGGTGGTGGTATATATACAAAGGCTGCAGATGTTGGAGCAGACTTGGTTGGTAAAGTTGAAGCAGGAATTCCTGAAGATGATCCAAGAAATCCAGCAGTTATTGCAGATCAAGTTGGAGATAATGTTGGAGATGTTGCAGGAATGGGCGCCGATCTTTTCGAGTCATATGTTGATTCACTTATTGCCACAATGGCTTTGGCTGCTATTACAATGGCTGCAATAATCCGCACTGGTGCAGATGTTCCTCTTGGTAAAATGATTTTAACAAGTAACAATGTTGAGGTAGCATTATGGCTTCCTCTTGTTCTTGCATCTCTAGGTATAATCGCATCTATAGTTGGAGTTTTAATTGTAACTCTTGGGAAAGGAAAAAACATATATGGTGCTCTTAGAAATTCATTATATGTAACAGCAATTCTCACAGCAGCACTTTCAGGAGTTGTAACATGGTATCTTCTTGATGATTTAAATCCATTTTATGCAATACTTGCAGGTCTTGCAGCCGGATTGATCATTGGTTTTAGTACGGAGTATTACACTTCTGAGAAAAGAAAACCTGCCCAAAGTATTGCTGAATCTTCTAGAACTGGTTCTGCAACAGTAATTATTCAAGGTTTGCAAGTTGGGATGTTTAGTACGATTGTACCTGTAATAGCAGTTGCTGCAGCAATGCTTGCAGCATATTATTTTGCAAATTTTTATGGAGTAGCAATATCTGCAGTTGGAATGCTATCAATTCTAGGCGTGTCTTTAGCAACAGACTGTTATGGTCCTGTAGCAGATAATGCACAAGGTATTTCTGAAATGGCAGGAATGGGAAAAGAAGTAAGAGAAAATACAGAACAACTTGATGCAGTGGGAAACACAACAGCTGCGATGGGTAAAGGTTTTGCAATAGGTTCAGCAGCAATTACATCCCTTGCATTGATATTTACTTATGCTGTCACTGCAATAAGCGTATTTGATTATCCTTTAACACTTAACATACTAGATCCAATTTTAGGTCCAAACATTGTTGTAGGAATATTTATTGGAGCAATGCTTCCATTTGTTTTTGTGGCATTAACGATGGGTGCAGTTGGACGTGCTGCATATCAAATGGTTGAAGAGGTCAGAAGGCAATTCAAAGAATTAGGTCTACTTAAAAATGATAAAAACAAACCAGATTATAAAGGATGTGTGGCAATTAGTACAAAACAAGCTCTTAAAGAGATGATATTGCCCAGTATTCTTGCTGTAGTTTCCCCAATAATCGTTGGCATAATACTAAAACCAGAGGGGCTTGGAGGACTTTTAATTGGTTCCATTTCGACAGGTTTTTTACTCGCAGTATTTCTTGCTAACTCTGGTGGAGCATGGGATAACGCAAAGAAATATGTTGAATCAGGTAATCTTGGTGGAAAAGGCTCTGATGCGCATAAAGCAACTGTTATTGGTGATACTGTTGGCGATCCTTGTAAAGATACATCTGGCCCATCTTTGAATATATTAATCAAACTGATGTCTATTGTTTCATTAGTGTTTCTACCGTTGATAATTGCTATAAGTAGCTTATTATATTCTTAATTATTATACATTCAAAAAGAATATAAGCAATAAGTATATTCCAAGTCGACCGTTATTAGTTTAGAGTAGTGATTTATTATGTATGCAATGGTAAGAGTTGAAGATACAGTTCGTATACCTCCTGATAAATTCAGTGAGGACCTTGAAAAGGTTCTTAAAAATATGGTTCAAGTAACTTTTGAAGGAACAATGAGGAAAAACTATGGCATTATAGTTGTTACTGACAACATTGAACCTGTTGGTGATGGTATAGTTATTCATGGTGATGGTGCTTTTTATCAGAAAGTTGCATTTGATGCTCTTGTCTTCAAACCTGAACTGCAAGAGGTTCTTGATGCAGTTGTATGTGAAATAGTTGAATTTGGAGCTTTCTGTCACATTGGACCACTTGATGCACTAGTTCACATGAGTCAAATAATGAATGATTATGTCGAAGTTGATGCAGAGAACGAGGTAATCACCGGTAAGGAGAAAAAGATGATTCTTAAAACTGGTGACCCAGTTCGAGCTCGTGTTGTTGCAGTTAGCCTTAATGAGCTATCATCCAGAGAAAGCAAAATTGGTCTTACTATGAGGCAGCCTTCTCTTGGCGCACATTCATGGATTTATGCACCCACTGAGGAAGAATTAAAGAAAGTAGAAAAAGAAAAGAAAGAAAAGAAAAAGAAGAAGGGTAAAAAATGAAGAGTGAAAGGGCTTGTAAAAATTGTCATGTTATAACAGATAAAGATATCTGTCCAAATTGCTCTATTCCTACATCAAAAAGATGGCGCGGTTATGTTGTTATTCGTGATCCTAAGACATCTCAAGTTGCTGAGAAGATGAATATTAAAAAACCAGGGAAATATGCCCTTAAAGTAATGTAATATTTTTTGTTAATATGCGCGTTTTACCAGAAAATTTAAGATATCTTCTAAAAGAGCCAATTGGACAGTTAGTTGATGAAGATCAACTTTTAAAAATTTTAAAAGATGAAAAATATATTGTTTCGGTTGGTGACACAGTCACCTATACGCTTTTAAAAAATGATGTAAAGCCAGTTTTTTGCATTGTGGATTATAAGACAAGAAGGGGAGATTGTTCTGCTGAGATTATTGAGCTGATTAAATCATTTGGTAAAAAAAGCGTTGTTGTAAAAAATGATCCTGCAACGATATCTGATAACCTTTGGAATATTATAGAATATGCATTTGATAATAAAGAACCTGGGTCTCTTCGTATCGAGGTTGAAGGTGAAGAAGACCTTGCAAGCCTTGCTGCTATTTATATGGCTCCTTCAGACGTAACTATAATATATGGATTGCCGGATAAGGGGGTCTTAGTTGTTAAGGCTAATAAAGATAATAAGAGTAAAGTTAAAGAAATACTTGATAAGATGTGAGTATTATGGAAATAGAAATTGATTCAAAGAAAAACAATCCTTTGCTTAACAGAACAGAAGTTACATTTACTGTTAAACATCAGGGTGAAAAAACTCCTGATCGTGAGATTATTCGTAGCGAGCTTGCTGATAAGCTTAATGCCAAAAAAGAAAATATTATTGTAAGCTCAATTAGTACAAGTTTTGGTATCCAAGAAACTAGTGGGTATGCTAAAGTTTATTCTTCCTTAAAAAATACAAAAGGACTTGAACGAAATCATATCCTTATTAGAAATAAACTTATTGAAGGAGGAAAAAAGGACGCAAAACCAAAGGCGGAGAAACCTGCAGAAGCTGCAGCACCCGCTGAACCAGCGGCAGAACCTGAAGCAACACCTGAACCTCCAGCAGAGACTAATCAACCACCTCAAGAAA
>Ga0272442_10010170_pt1 | contig 11625 bp, 9 predicted proteins | sample SSMForm2O_FD_200262 | JGI IMG/M metagenome (GOLD analysis project Ga0272442, IMG submission 200262) | Marine sediment archaeal communities from Little Sippewissett salt marsh, Falmouth, MA, United States - SSM-Form-2O | ecosystem: Environmental > Aquatic > Marine > Wetlands > Sediment ...
CCACATGCGAGAACGGGATACCGGCACACAGATACGAATCATCACCGGTCGGTTTCAAGAAATGAGTGATACACTTGACGGGATTAATCAGATGCGCGTATGTTAAACGCACCCCTTTCGGTCGGCCGGTCGAACCAGACGTATAAAAAATGGCGGCATCATCCTGGGCCCGATAAACCGAGGCCTCAAAGTCGGCACGAGCTGATTCCAGAAGTTCACGATACAACAAAAAATGATCACCGGGTTTCCTTTCAAAAGACGGGTCACCGCAAATCACAATCTTCCGCAAAGACGGGCATTCCCGTTTGATGGCCTGCAAATCTATATCGCGCTTGATACGGCAGATCAATACCGAACACTGGCTATGCTGAAGGAACTGGATCAATTCGTTTTCCGTCAACATGAAATCAAGCGGCACAATGGTCGCACCTAAGGTAAAAATCGCAAAATAGGCCAGGGCGTATTCGGGACAATTCGACATATAAACGGCCACACGGTCATCGCCGGTTATGGCCTGGGCCGTAAATCCGCGCGCCAACTGCAGAATCTGATCATGCAAATCACCGAAAGACACTTCCTGCTCATGATAAATGACCGCCACTTTATCTTTGTTATGACTGGCTTGCTGTTTAAGAATGGTGCGGATGTCCATGGGGTACCTCGATCAACCTAACGTTTGTAACCTCTCTGACCTGCAGGATCCGAGCGGCGGCTAATCATCCTGATGGCGCGAGCCGGAAAGATTCACTAAAGAATCGATCAAGCGTTGGGTCGATTTGATTTCGGCGTTATTGAGCTCCAGATCATGTTCAAGGATAATTCCCAGATGGCTGGCCGCCTGGGAAATATCCTTGGCCAAGAAGGACTCGATATTCCGCTTAATACGCCGTAGAAAAATCAACCGTCCTTTCAACTTTCGCTGGGCAATCAAGGGGTCAACATACTGTAAAAAATAAAGCGATAAGTCAATATTGAAAAACGGCCTTTCGATCGACATGAAGCTTTCCGTTATTAAATGCCGGAAGATCTTCTCCCCTTTGGGGGTAATCCGATAAATAAATTTCTCCGGCCATTTGCCTTCCCGGCCGACGTCTTTGCTGATCAAGCCGAGTTTTTCCATCTTTTTCAAAGGATAATAAATCGATTTGACCTTCAAGCCCACAAAAGGAAACAATTCCTCCTCGATCTTGCGTTTGATCTCATAGCCGTGTTTGGGTCCATCCATCAGCAGCCCCAAAAAAAGCATCTCGTTCTCAATCATCCTGATCCCCTTCGGATTCCGATTCCCCGCTATCCCGGATAAAATCAGCCTGTAATGCCGCGAAAACGATTTCGGCTGTGGTTGATGCGGCGGCGGAGCTCAAAGACGCGATCTCGACCTGCGTTTGTCCCTGGCCGATGGCATCAAAAAAGATCCCGACCTCGGTGGTGTCAACGCTCCCGGGGACGTTCATCACAACGATATGGCCTTCAGCCCGGTTCTGCTGGAACAGCTGAAAACGTCGGGTTTGGTCAGGCCGGGTTTTCGTCCGGGTATATGTCAAGTCCAGAACAGCGTCGAAACACGCCCGGGATGAACAAGGGAAGGTATCCCTGATTCCGGAGGCACGCGCCGTTTCCAGGGCACGGGTCGATGAACCCCAAATCGTCTTGCCGCATTCATGCAGAAATCCACAAGCGGATATGAAAAAAATAACGAATATATTTATGCTAATAATGGAAGTTTTCATAAAAAGTATTATAACAAAATCTGTCCGGAAACGATACGATCGCCGTGCATATAAAGGCTATCGCCGATTTAAGAAGAACCTTCGTTTGTCGTCTCGCGAAGTCTGTCGAGCAAAGGAAACAAATATTCTTTTTCGATCTGAAAACGGGACATAATCTCACGCGAGAAATCGGAAAATTCTTTAGGGAACATACTCCAACCCACCTCGGCCTTAAAGCTGGAAAACCTATCGAAGAATTCGAGATAACGGCCGAGGATATATTTGGCATCGGTGGCTAAAAACTCAAGGACCTTCAAGATTTGTTTGTCGTCGGTATACTTTTTGTTCAAAAATTTATAAAATGCGTCGTCCTGAAATCCCATGTATGCGGCCATCTGCTCATTCAGTTGCGGCAGATATGTGTGGACGATAAGATCGTTGCGTATGCCGCGCAGAATCGCATAAATCGTTTTCTCGATCAGCTGCTGATTTCGCTGAAAATCTTTGTGTAAATGACGTTCGGGATCCATGGAGAACTTTTAAGAATCCGGATCAAAAGCAAAAACCGCGTTTAAGATGTCATGCCCGCTAACGATCCCGATCAAACGGTCATTCTCGACTACCGGGAAAGTGCCGACGTCATGGTCGATCAGCAGCTGTAATATCTCATGCAGGTTGGTTTCCGGCTTGATCGGCATAAAGTCCGTCGACATGAAGTCTGCGACGGGTTTCTGCTGAATCTGCGGCAAGGTCCGATAGAAGTCCTCGATCTTGTGGGACTGCGAATACGAATGAATGATCTTGAAGAAATCTTTCATTGCAATAACCCCAACCAGGCCCCGTCCCTCTTGAACAACCGGGAAACCGCTGACGCGGTCTCTTAACATCAAATGCACGACCTGGTGCACCAACATGTCCGGGCGGACAACGATCACACTTTCCGACATAATATCGTTGGCGCGTATCATAAACGGGTCATGTCCTTTCCGGTTGATCCGATCGTTGTTTGCGCATATCGCGGCATATCTTTTCCAGGCTCATGACTTTCGCCCGGCTCTTGGTCAGTTCAAACATCAGCATCGACTCCTTCTCGGTTAGAAGGGCATTTTCTTTTTGCAGGCGTTGCAGTTCAGCCTTCAGATCAGAAGCATCTGCCGCTTCTCCAGCCCGGCTTGAGCTAGCCGATATAGATAATAAGGCTTCGGGCGAAGCCACGGCGGACTTGGTCGCCAGGGCAGCCTCTAATTCACGGATCTTTTCTTGATTCTCAGCCAGCTGGTCATTCAACGTCGCTAATGATGTGCCTAATTGTTTAACTTGGGACTCGGCGCTGCGCAACTGCCGCTCTTTCGAAGCCAGCATATCGTTGAAATGAGTTTCAAAACGCTTAATCTGCTGATGGAGTTTTTTAATGCCATTCATTAATTTCTGGTGATGTTCCCTCTTATCTTGTGTCTTATCCCGTTGCTGATCAACAAATTCCTTAAGCTGATCGCGCTCAGACTCCAAGGACTGGATCTTGACGCGATTTTCTTCCAATTGTTGGCGCAGGGTTTCCTTTTCCGCCTTTAATTCTTCAAACGGGATGGCCTGCATCTTTTGATCCAATGCCGTTAAGTCATCCTGGATGCGCTTCTTTTCCTGATCTAAGGCTTGAAGGACGGTAACGGCTCGGTCGGCCTGACGATCGGCCTTGGAACACAGAAAATCGAGATCATGCTGCAATCGGCGTATCTTTTCCTGATGCTCGCTTTCCCTGGCTTTCAGATCTTCGAAATCCTTTCCTTGCTGTTTCATCTGTAGCAAATCCTGATGCGTCTGATCAAATTGTACGGCCAGCGTGTCCAATTGCTGTTTCAACTGCTGGGAGTCGTCGCGACTGGCCTTTAATTCCTGAGTGACCCGAGCGTAATCCTGATCGGAAACAAGCTTAGAAGCTGCCGGAATGTCGCGGTAACTTTTCAATAAAAACGAAATACCCACCACAAACAAAACCACACTAATGAGAGCCAAGACAAAAATGATCATTAATAGTGCCTCTTTTCATTAAGGTAACCGACATAGTCCTCAACGGCAGCGTTTAAGGAAGTGAATGCTTTTTGATATCCGCTTTGGCGCAATTTCACGATATCGGCCTGAGTGAAATATTGATATTGATTTCGCAGCGGTTCGGGCATGTCAATATATTCGATATCGACTTGCTGGCCGCAGGCCTGAAAAAGCGCCCGGGCAACCTGATTCCAGCTCTGGGCCTGTCCCGTGCCGACATTGTAGATCCCATGCAACTCAGCGTGCTGCCAGAAGTGCATAACGATATCCACCGCGTCCTTAACATAAATGAAATCCCGTTTCTGTTCACCGTCTTGATATTCCGGACGGTAAGATCTAAATAAGGCCATTTTCCCTTCCCGGCTGACCCGCGGATAAGACTTGAGGATGACGCTGCGCATCTGGTCTTTGTGATATTCGTTCGGGCCGTAAACATTAAAAAATTTCAGCCCCACAAAACGGTCTGCCAGATGATTGTCCAGGATCCATAAATCAAACTCGTGTTTCGAGCGGCCGTAATGATTCAAAGGAATCAATTGACGGGTCACGTCATCGGTATCATTATAACCAAACCGCCCGTCCCCGTAGGTGGCCGCTGAACTAGCGTAAATGAAACGGCATTGATTTTCCAGGGCCCACTGGGCCAGATGCCGGGTGTATTCAAAGTTATTTTGACGATAATACTCCGGGTCTTCGACCAAGGTCGAACTGCAGGCGCCCATATGGATCAGACATTCCGTTTTCCCGGGTATTTGATGCCCAAGGATCTTCTTCAAAAAATCCGTCTTATCGTAATACTCCCGGTATTTCTTGCCAGCCAAATTCTTCTTTTTAAACGGATTCTGGTCGATGTGATCGACTATAATAATATCCTTTAAACCCGCCTCGTTCAGCCGGGTCAGAAGACAACTGCCGATAAAACCAGCGCCTCCGGTAAGTATGATCATGAATGACGTGCTGCCAACGAATATTATTTATAAAAAATTTTAACACAGCCGGGTAAGGCTCACAAGGAATTAAACGGATTCCTCGAGTCATCTAGGGGACCTTGCCGCAGACCGGTTAGCGCTTGGACTGCCGGGTCAAGTCCCGTAATTTATGCGCCAAAACAGATTTCAAGGCGCCAGCCGTCACGCGCCACTTCCAATTGCCCGAGACCGTCGCGGGTTTGTTCATGCGCGCCGCGGCATCCAGGCCCAAGATATCCTGCATCGGCAAAAGTGCGATCTGGGCCATCGATTGCAAGGCCACCTGGATCAAGTCCCAATGCAGCGTATTTTGTTTGGGTTTCTTCTGCAGATAAGCTGCCAGATTAGCCTTTTCTTCGTCGGTCGCATCCTGCTGATACCAGCCTCGGATCGTATTATTATCATGTGTGCCGGTGTAAACCACACATTCCGGGATATAATTCTCAGGTAGATAAGGATGTGTTTTTTGATCACCGCAGAAGGCGAACAATAAAACCTTCATGCCGGGGATATTAAATTTGCGCATCGTATCACGCACCTCATCCGTGATGACCCCCAGGTCTTCGGCGATGATGGGCAGGTTAGGAAAGGCTGCCTGCAGGCAGTGGAAAAAATCATCGCCCGGACCCGGCATCCATTCGCCATTGACCGCAGTCTCTTCGGCAGCCGGGATCTGCCAATACCCGACAAGGCCGCGGAAATGATCGATGCGCAGGTAATCATAAAACGAAAAATTTCGTTTAAGCCGCCGGATCCACCACATATAACCGTCAGACTTGATCCGCTCCCAGTCATAAACCGGATTGCCCCAGCGCTGCCCAGTCGCGCTGAAATAATCCGGCGGTACTCCCGCGACATAAACCGGATTCAGTTCTTCGTCCAGCTTATAAAATTCAGGATGGCTCCAAACGTCCGAACTGTCAAAGTTGACATAGATGGGCAGATCACCAATCATTTTGATTTTCTTCTGCCGGCAATAGTCCCGCAGTTGTCGGAATTGGCATTCAACCATAAATTGCAAAAATTTTGTTTTGGCCAGCTGAGCGGAATATTTGCGGCGGGCATCATGCAAGGCCTGGGGTTTGCGTTGCCGAATAGGCCGCGGCCATGTATTCCAGGCATCCGGATAATCCTGTTTCAGACAAATAAATAGTGCGTAATCATCGAGCCAGTCCGCATTCTGTTCAACAAAGGCCGTGTATCCTTTAGGATCCCACGGATCATCCTGCCAGCGACGATACAAAACATCAAAAATCTGTGTTTTGAAATTCCGAACCGATTGATATTCCACCCGCTCGGCCAAAAACGGCTGCGGGGGTTTGATCTGGGACTTCTTAAGGTATCCTTGCTGGGCGAGCTGTTCCAAGCTGATATAAAGGGGATCAACCGCAAAAGCCGAATTGCTGCTATAAGGTGAATTCCCGAATAATTCTTCCGTCGGATTGAGCGGTAGGACCTGCCAATACCTTTGTCCGGCTTCGACCAGGAAATCGACAAAACGAAAAGCCCCGCGACCGCATTCGCCGATCCCATGGGCCGACGGCAAGGCCGATATCGGCAGCAAGATACCGCACCCGCGCTGAAAAGTTTGATTCTGTTTTGGCATCTTTTTCCCTTTTCTATGTTGTCAAACCAGGTTTACATCAGTGTTTAGGCAATTTCAAATGGCGGCCCAGCTCCTGAAATTCCTTGTGCCAGGCCCGGTCATCCGTAGACAGTGCACCAGTACTCGTCTGCGTTTTTGCCGGCGTTGTCCGGCTGATCAGAAAATAAAGATTCTGGCTTTTCCATAAATCCAGCTCCAATTTCAGCGGCTTAAGAATTCTCAGTATCTGACAAAGTTGATGCAAGCGGGTCTTTTGCTCAGGATAACGCGCAAACTCCTGCATCATGGATTCGATCTTCCGTTTGGCCTCATATTCCACGGTCTTATTGTCCCGCATGAACGGCCAACGCTTAATCTCCGTGACAATACGCTGCAATTTCTGGAGATTAAGCTTGGTCGCTTGAAGGATATCGATTAAATCCTGGTTGAGGACGAATTCAACTGTCAGGGCCAGAACCTTGGGAACCGGGATATGAAATTCGGGATTGATTTGCATCAGAGGATAAAAATGACGATAGATTTCGCGGAAATGGGTGTCGACCGACTCCAAGGTGTTGTCGAAGATCTGCTGCAAGACGTGGGCCTGTTCGTTCTTAAGCAAATCCCGCAAGCTATAGCCCCGGCCGCTGAAATGCTGGCTCATCTGATCGACAACCTGGCTGATGTCGGTCTTGAAAAATTGTTTCTTCAAATGTGCGTGCATGTGCGCAAAGCTTTTCTCGTCAATAAAAGGCCGAACACAGCCATGCAGATTATAATCATCAAAAAGCACAACCGCAAAATCGATCTTCTGTGTTTCAAGGGTTATCGTCGATTTGATGTGCGCCTTGCCGAAGGCCATCTTCCGGTTCTCTTTTTCATAAAGTTGATCGTCATGGGTTTCAACTTCGTAGGCATAGATTCGGGCTGATGGGGGATACTTCTCAAAAAGAGATGAGATCGCAAAATGGGCGCCGATGCTTAAAAGGTCCTTTGCCGAAGATTTAATCTGTTCGCGGTAGAGATGGGCGCCGTTACGCCATTGCTTTTGGTTGCTGGGAGCCTTGGCCAATATTTTTAAAAGACCCTCCTCCAGCTCTATGCCGGCCGTCTCGAAAGCCAGTTGGATGGCGCGAGCCGCATACAGCAAAATCTGGCGGGACTCGATTCCACTGATCTCGTCGAAAAACCAGCCGCAACTGGTAAACATCAACATGGATTGACGCTGCATTTCGAGCAGCTTCAAGATCTTGATCTTGTCCTGGACTGAGAGATGGTTCGAACAGTGCCGAACCAAAAAAGCCTGGATATTTTCCTCCGACCGGTCCAGGACTACCTCGATATACTCATCGCGCACCGACCAAGGATCCTGACAACACGGCTGCATCTGTTTTTCAAAGATAACGATCAACTGGTCCCGTAGCCAATCCAGGGCCTGGCGTAAGGGTGCGCGCCATTTTTGGTTCCAGCCGGATTGGGTGCCCACACGGCAACCGCAGTCGGCGCGCCAGCGTTCGATGCCGTGTGCACAGCTCCAAGACGAATTTTCAACGATCTCGACTTCATACTCAAGCGGCAACAATTCGCAAAGCTGTCCGGGCACGCACAGACTGGCGAGTCTGTTTTTCTCAATATAGTGCAGACAATAGGCCAGAGCCATATCTCCGAAACGGTGGTGGTGGCCAAAGGTTTCCCCGTCCGTAGCGCAACAAGCAAAATGGTCCGGCTTTTCTTCATGAAAAAGTTCGATCAACCGCCGGGCGAATTCTGAACCGCTGTTCAGCAGTCCCCCAAAGGCGATATCATGCGAAACCGGACCGTCATAAAAAAACAGAATCATGCTCTTACCCGAAGGCAATGCGCATCGATAAGGCCGCTGGATGTCAAACGCGCCGTGCTCAATCTCTTCCCAGTCCGCTCGCCCGATCTTACGGATCCGTTTGGCCTGATAAGGGGCCAGGATGGTAAACCGTATGCCCTGGGCGGCCAAGGCCTCCAGCGAGTCTATATCCACGGCGGTTTCCGGCAGCCACATGCCTTCCGGTTGGCGTTTAAACCGCGCAACGAAATCCCGGATGCCCCATAAAACCTGGGTCCGCTTGTCACGTTCGTTGGCTAAAGGCATAATCATGTGATTATAGGCCTGTGCGATAGCCGAGCCGTGTCCGGAAAAGTACTGCTGCGCCGATTTATCGGCTTTCAGGATCGCCAAATAGACTTCTGGCTCAAACCGCTCCAGCCAACTAAGCAGAGTTGGCCCAAAATTAAAACTAATCCGGGAATAGTTATTGACCACATCCAGGATTTGACCTTTGTCATCATGAATGCGTGAAGCAGCATTGGGGGCGTAGCATTCGGAGGTGATACGCTCATTCCAATTCCGATACGGGCGGGCAGAATCCTGCAGCTCGATCTCTTCCAACCAAGGATTCTCGCGCGGAGGCTGATAAAAATGACCGTGGACAAACAAATAACGGGACATGGTTAAGGTTCTTTCTGGGGGGAGTCTTGTTTCGGAGACGGCGGCACCCATTTGAAATACAAAGCACCCAGAGGTGGCAGATTCAAGACTAAGGATGCGTCGTGTCCGTGGTAAGGAACCGGCTCGCTCTGCATCAGGCCGCCGTTGCCGATGCCGCTGCCGCCGTATACGTCTGCGTCCGTATTCAAGATCTCTCTCCAGACACCCGGACGTATGGCCCCGATTCGGTATCGAAGATGCGGAGTCGGCGTAAAATTGCAGGCGGTTAAAATGACAGCGTCCGTCTGTGGATCCTGGCGGGCGAAAACCAGAATACTGTTTTCCCAGTCGCCCATATGCACCCACTCAAATCCGGGATAATCGAAGTCGCAGCGGGATAAGGCTGTTTCCGAACGGTAGATCCTGTTCAAGTCAGCGACAAGCTTAAAAATGCCCTGATGCACAGGGAATCCCAGCAGGTGCCAGTCCAGGCTCTTTTCATGCTGCCATTCGTCCCACTGGCCGAACTCCCCGCCCATGAACAAAAGCTTTTTCCCCGGATGGGCGAACATATAGCCTAGCAACAGCCGCAGGTTGGCGAATTTTTGCCAATCGTCCCCTGGCATCTTGCGTAATAAGGAACCCTTACCGTAGACCACTTCGTCATGCGAAAGGATCAGGATAAAATTTTCATGAAAGGCATAAAGCATGCTGAAAGTCAAATCATTATGGTGGTGTTTGCGGTAGATCGGGTCGAGGGCAAAATATTTGAGGGTATCATGCATCCAACCCATATTCCATTTCATCCCAAAACCCAAACCGCCCGTGAACACCGGACGGGAAACCTGGGGCCAAGAGGTCGATTCCTCGGCAATGGTCTGGACATCGGGGTATTCCTGATAGACGACCTGGTTTAAATCGCGGATAAAACTGATGGCCTCGATGTTTTCGCGGCCGCCATGGATATTGGGGGTCCACTCCCCTTCCTTGCGCGAGTAATCTAAATACAGCATGGAGGCCACGCCATCGACGCGCAGTCCGTCGATATGATAGCGGTCAAACCAAAACAGGGCATTGGAGATCAGGAATTCCTTGACCTCGTTCCGGGAATAATTGAAGATATAACTTTTCCAGTCAGGATGAAAACCTTTTTGGGGATCGGCATGCTCGAAAAGATGCGTGCCGTCATAATAGACTAGGCCATGGCCGTCCGAAGGAAAATGGGACGGAACCCAGTCCAGAAAAACGCCGATGCCGTTCTGGTGCAACTGATCAACCAAAAACATAAAGTCCTGAGGTTTGCCATAACGGTTGGTCGGGGCAAAATACCCCAAAACCTGATACCCCCATGAGCCGTAAAACGGGTGCTCCATCACCGGCAATAGTTCGACATGGGTGAATCCCATCTGCTTGATATAGTCGATTAATTCCTTTGTGATTTCGCGGTAGGACATGGATCGATGTTGCTCTTCGACTATCCGGCGCCAGGATCCCAGATGAATCTCATAAATGGAAATCGGCGCATCCAGCGCATTCCTTTTGCGGCGGGATTGCATCCATTCCCGATCCTGCCAGTCATACTTCAGGTCCCAAACGATCGAGCTGGTCCGTGGCGGCTTTTCCGAATAAAAGGCATAAGGGTCGATCTTATCGGCCTGGTAATTGTTGTAATGGGAACGGATAAAAAATTTATACAGGGCTCCCTGTTCGATTTTGGGGATAAAACCCTCCCAAATGCCGGAGCCGTCCCAGCGGGCCTGCAGATAATAGGCCTGTTTATCCCAGCTGTTGAAATCCCCGATCACGGCCACGCTGCGCGCGTTGGGAGCCCAGACCCCAAAATAAACGCCACTGACACCGTTATGGGTAGCCAGATGCGCTCCCAATTTATTGTAAAGCCGAAAATGCCGGCCTTCCTTAAAAAGATAAATATCGGTATCGGTTAAAAGGCTAAAATCGTATTGGATCGAAATCATTTGAAAAAATCCTACGAGGTCCGTTCGTCCATTGATGTTCCTTCTGTCCCGGAGCCGTTGATCTGGTCATCGGTTGTTGACCCATCCGCCGGGACATGGGGTGTCGGCACGTCTTTCTCATCATAAATCTCGCCGAAAAGCTCTTCCAGGACATCCTCCATCGTGACCAGGCCGACGTCCTTGTCCCGGGTATCCTGAACGATGAAGAGGTGCTGATTGTAAATCAAAAATTTCTCTAGCAATTCGTCCGCCCGGGTGAACCAATTAACGAAAATCGGGTCGGTCATCAGGTCCCGCACCTTGAGGTCGTAATGGTCTTCGGCGATCTCGCGTAGCAGGACTCGCTGCTGAACCATCCCGACAAAATCGCGTGGGTCTTTATCATAAACGGCAATCCGACTATAACGGGATTGAATGATTTGCTGACGTATCTCAGATAAGGTTTTTCCGGCAGGCAGGGCATAAATCTGATCGATTGGTTTCATAATCTGGAAGGCGCGTAAGTCATTCAATTTAAACACACGATTGCACAGCAGCTCTTCATCCGTCTCGACCGTACCCGCATCGCGTCCCCACTTGAGCATCATTCGGATTTCCTCCTCGGTCACACGCGGAAGTGCCTGGCGTTTAATAAAGGGGCTGGTGATCGTCGTTAAAAACTGGACCAGGGGACGGAAAAGAACTGTCAGCCATTTGAGCGGCTTGGCAATCAGCAGCGAAATCCCGATCTTATAATGTTCGCCGATACGTTTGGGGATGATTTCGCCCACAATAATAATGCTAAACGTCATAACGGTAGCCGCAATACCGAGCCATGTTTCGCCGAAAATCAGGGCTACATGTTGGCCGACAAAGATCGAACCGGCAATATTGACGG
>Ga0272442_10010171_pt1 | contig 11625 bp, 8 predicted proteins | sample SSMForm2O_FD_200262 | JGI IMG/M metagenome (GOLD analysis project Ga0272442, IMG submission 200262) | Marine sediment archaeal communities from Little Sippewissett salt marsh, Falmouth, MA, United States - SSM-Form-2O | ecosystem: Environmental > Aquatic > Marine > Wetlands > Sediment ...
GCACGCGGCGCACGAGCCGACGGAGCTTCAGCACATCGTGACCGTCGAAGATACGGTCGGCCGCCGGGTCCTCCGCCCCGGTCGTCCGTTCCATAATCAGCTCGAATTCCTCGGTCGTCGGAAACCTCACCAGCAGTTTGAACAGGAAGCGGTCGAGCTGCGCCTCGGGCAACGGGTAGGTGCCCTCCATCTCCAGCGGATTCTGCGTCGCCATGACGAAAAATGGTTCCTCAAGCAGATAGGTCGTACCACCCACCGTCACTGATCGCTCCTGCATGGCCTCGAGCAGCGCCGACTGTGTCTTGGGCGTCGCCCGGTTGATCTCGTCGGCCAGCAGGATGTGCGTGAACACCGGCCCGCGCTGGAACTCGAAATGCCGGGCACCCGAATCCGAGTCGAGAATCACGTTCGTGCCGATCAGGTCTGCGGGCATCAGGTCGGGCGTGAACTGAATCCGACGGAACGTCAGGTCCAGCACGTCGCCGAGGGTTCGCACCAGCAGTGTCTTACCCAGGCCCGGCACACCCTCCAGCAAGACGTGCCCGCCGACCATCAATGCCGTCAGCACGTGCCGAAGCACGTCGTCGTGTCCGACGATGACTCGACCAATCTCATTCTGCATCCGCCCGAAGATCTCGCGGAAGCTCGACAACTGCGATTCCAATGCGTCGATCTCTTGTGTCGTCACTTGCCCTGATCCTCCACTGCCTGCTCGTCCAGGTCGTCGTCGACGCCTAGGTCGACGGTGAGTCCCGCGGCCTCAACGCGGTCCGGATGGATCCGTTCGAAGTACCGTCTTATGGTTTCTCGGTGTCCGAGGGGCACGGCCTCTTCGACCATCACGGCGTCGCTGAGTTTGCGGTATTTGCTATAGATTTTTCGATACTGCGCGGCGGCCTGCTGTCGTCCGTCCAGACTGACTTCGGTCTCGATCTCGGAGTCGCCCGAGCCCCACGTGCCGTCGACCGACTCGGCCGACCGGTTGCCGGCCAATTCGGTCTGCTCGCCATAGAGGTTCATGGCCGCCGCCGTACCTGCGCTCTGGCTGGGCGAGTCCGATTGCGCGTACTTCATCTTCGGCAGGCCGAGGCCGGCACCCCTTCCCTTGCAGCCACCACCGCTGCACGCGCCGCCGTTCAGGCAGTTACGACAGTAGCCGCCTTTGGGACTCATGCGGTTCTTGGCCAGGGACAGCCGCATCAACTGGTTCCGCATGGCTCGGGCGACCGCCACCCTGCGACCGTACTTGCCCATGACGCCGCCGAGCCGGGACAGTGCGGCCTGACATTCGCTGCGCGACCCGTGTCGGATGGCGTCGCGAAGTGCCGACAGCGCTTCGCTCAACTCGGAAAGCCCCGCCTGGTCCGCCTGTCCGGCCATCTGGCCCAAACGCGACTCCAAGAGCCCGCCCGCCGCCAGCATCGGCTGACGCCCTGCCCCAATGCGGGCTGCCATCTGCACGAGCGACTGTTCGGCGTTGGCGTACTTGCCGTTGGCAAGCATGTGCCCCGCGCCTTCAAAGCCAGCCAGCGCACCCAGACCTTCTCCAAGCTCGTGCAGGGCCTGCTCAAGCACCAACGAGTCGAACGGGGCGATCGCCTGTTCGGTCGCCTCCGACATCCGCGCCAACTCCAACATCGCGTCCTCGGCGGTATGCGACCGGTGCTGCATGTGGTTGAGCATCTCGCGCAGGGTTCTGGCCAGTTGGCTTAATTCCTCGCTGACCAGGTCTTCCGATACCCGTTCCAGTTTCTCGAAGTCGGCTTTGAGTTCCTCCGCTTCGAGGACTACGGCCGTCGGGATAACAGGCGCAGCCACTGCCTCGGGGCGCGGTGAGATCATCGCCACCACGATCGCTGAGGCTGTAGCTGCGGTCGCCCACCAGCCGTGGGCTGGCCACCTCCACGGGAAAAGCTGGGACACGGCCTGGTTGCCGAGCGCCCGCGTCGCGTCGCGCAGTTGTAGCCGGCTGTAGGGGTCCAGGCTGCCAGCCGAAGTCAGTTGCAGCGCGGTATGCACACGATCTTTCAGGTTCGCCGCCCGATCCGTCGCCACAGCCGTCGCCATCAGCGTCGGTCGACGCAACAGACCGGTCGCGACCCCGACGGCCAGCCCGCAGCACGCCGCCGCGACCGCCGCCAAGCTCGTCCATTCATTCGGCCACACGAGCCCGACCATCCCCAGCGCCAGGCCAAACGCCGAGCCGATCAGCGATACTGACACTGCCCGGCGCAGTGTCCCCTGAAACCACCGGCGCCGTCTCGCCCGATGCAGAAACTTCTCAAGATCACGCATCGCACCCATCCCCATGAATCATTCACGCTCGCTCGTCATTGTGCAGACGTACGCATTCCACTCATCCATCACGAACTGCAGTTCGACCCATCCGGCGGAGACCTGGCTCGAATCGCAGTCGATTCGATATTCGGTCCAATCGGAGCCCGCACCGGGAAACGTACGGGACGTACTCGGCGAGACGAGTTTTGCACCGCGGCACCGCAAGACCAGGGCAGGGCCACCACTCGGTTCCTCTGCCACATGGACGCGCAGCCAGACTGTCGCCGGTAGTGTCTTCGGACCTGACAGCCAGAGCGGCAAGTCGCCAGTGGGTATCAACCAACCCGGCACGTCGCGCCACCAAAGCACCTCGTTGTCGACTGATGTGGCGATCTTGATCCGTCGAGGGGTCCGACGAAGGCGATCCAGCAGCGAAACCTCTTTGCCGATAGCCTCCAGCAGTGGTGCACACCGGGAAAGTCCGGCCATCGCGTTGTTTTCCAACTCGTACAAACGATACAACTGCGCAACCACCTCCGTTGCTTCGGCTCGGTTGAGCATCAACAGACTTGCACCATCGACACAGTGCTTGGCTCGCGCAAGGCGGCCCCATCGAAGATGCCGCATCGTGTCGAAGCAAAGCGATCCGCCAGCAGGCTCTGCATCGTTCCGGGCGACGTTCTCGTCCAGTAGTACGTCCATGACTCGACAGAGCAATTCGTCCTCGTCGTGCGCTCCGTCCACGTTCATCCCGACGTCCCAGTTCATACATACGACCTCGCCGCGTCCAGGTCGGTGCCGCTTGATCGCCCAGATCGATGGGTTGGCGAACTCGGCCAACACATCGCCGTCCAGGATTTCGTGGAGGAAGCACGAGCCGGCGCGCCTTGCCACCCACTCGGTAGTGCCTCCGAGCACGCCCGGCGACGCTGGTTGGCCGGGCCGCCACCGCAGCGCAACGGCGTCGTCTCGGAACCGATGCGTATGGGGCCGGCGTACACCCAGTACGTTGCGCCACGTCGCTGAATCATCGCAACGCACGCCACCGACCGCCCCACAAACCACCAGGCGCCCACCAGTGCGACAATATGCGTCCACCGTGCGGATCAGCGACAAGGGCACGCAGTACAACTGGTCCATGATGATCGCGTCACACGCGGGCCAGCGCCCGACCGGGTGCATCCTGACGACCGGCCTGAGCAACTCACACAGAGATCGGGCTTCGGGATCCGCGGGCACCTCGGTTTCTACCAGAAGGCAGACGTCAAAGCCCGCTCGCTGCAGTACCCACGCCTTGCGGATCTGTCGCGAATAGGGCTGGATCGAATCGCTGGCCCACGACGGACCATGATGCGTCATCGCACTGACCACGACACCAACAGTAGGAGGCCGTGCATGTGCCGGACCCGCACGTTTCCGTGCATCATCAAACGCAAACGACAGTTGGCCGACCGCCCGGTCAGACCGATGCCGGCGATACCACGGCGACAGCAGACACCGGCACTCGCTCTCGGGTTCGCCGGTCAACTCCGACACCGCCCTTAAGGCCTGCGCCGTGCCGATCCGATGCAGGGATTCCAGCGCGGCCCGACGGACCGGACCGTCCGGTTCGCGGGTCGCCAGCCTCGTCAGTGCGTCGGTCGCAGCCACGGCACGCAGCAGTCCCAATGCCTCGGCCGACCGTTGACGCACCGTCGTATCGCTGCTGTCGACAAGCACGATCAACGCGTCGACCGAGGCGGCATCGCCGATGCGACCCAACGCCAAAGCGGCGCCGGCCTTGACCTGCGCCGAGTTGCGCGACAGCGCCGAGCGAAGCGTCGGCAGGGCCGCTGGCCATTCCGAGTCACCCATCGCTTCCAGCAGTACACGCTGCTGGCGGTCGGAGGCCGCCATCCCCTCGTAGCCGGCCTTCAGATGCTCCAGACCTGCGGGATCGCTACAACCCGCCAGATCCGACGCCGCCCGGCTCAACTCGTCCAGATTCCCTGTTGCCAGAGCGTCCCGAAGCCGCACTCGTAACTGCTCCGGAGTTTCTGAGTCATGCGAGATGAATGCCTCCAGGCATTGTCGTGTCACCCGACGTACCGACTCATCGGTGTGGACGTCATCGCACAACGCGCTGAACAGCCGCCGGGCCTCATGGGTCCGACCGAGCTGCGATAGCACCGTCGCCAGTCGGAATTGCGCGCGCTGGCGCCATAGCGGCGGCGCCGATGATGACATAACGCGCCGGTACACCGCGCTCGCTTCCACCAGATCGTTCTCGATTAGTTCCAGGCGCAGCCCGGCGCTATAGTCACGGGGCCACTGGGTCGCACCGTCCGCCGGTGGCGACGACCGCGCCACCATCACCCCCACCATACTGACCAGCAGCCACTGGGCCATCATCGAGCCCACTGTACCGCGGCCGAGACTCAGTGTGTCACGAAACTGTCACGGGACTGAGATGATTCGTCGCTTTTTCGGCTGCTCGACACCCCTGGCGGCCACGGACAGGCGGTCCCAGCGCATAGACGGTTTCCAGGCATCGGCCGCCAGCGTCGTCCAGGTCACCTCATACCCGTCGAGTACCACCACGGTCAACTCGTTGCTAGCCATGTCGCTGTGGACGCGAGCGTTGGGTACAGCCGCGCGTCCTGGCACAACCTGTTGAGCCGCGTCGGCAGTACAGCCCGCCCCACACGATGCCGGGTATCGGATAGCGCCGCGAGAGTACCCTCGAGCCCTCATTTCTGGTCGGCCAGCCCCGGTACTCCTGGTCCGACCGCTCGCGTATCTCGGTCGCGCATTTGCCGGTGACCTTTCTCCGTTGCCGGCCGATCATGTAGAATAAGCGAGCTCGACAGGATACGTCATTCCGGGGTTCGGGCAGGCTTGCCATGAGAAGACTGATCATTGCTCTGGTCCCGCTGTTGATCGCGCCGCTGATCGCGCTGAGCGCGCTGGCGTGGTCGCTCGCCGGACAGGCCGAGGATCAGCTCCTCGCATCACAGCAGCGCTACCACAATGAGTTGATCTCGCGATTCGAGTCAGCATATGTGGCCCGTCTGGGTACACTCACGGCTCCGCTGCTGCAGTGGGCGGCTCACCAGGATTGGGGCGGTTCTGTCGCTGAGGCACCGTCGGCAGGACAGACGTGGCTCTTGGTTCTGGACAATCGGGAACGCTGGCTGTATCCGTCATCCGTCGCGCCCTCGTCGTCACCGCAGCAGCCCCTTGCCGAAGACCACGCCGTGTGGCTTGGTCGCCTCGCCGAAGCGCGGCGGTACGAGAATAGCGCTGGGCTTCCGGACCTTGCGGCCGAGCGCTACGTCGCTCTGGACCGCCCGGGAGTCCCGGACGTCGTTCGAGCCGCAGCCTTGCTGTCGCAGGCGCGCTGTCTGTGCCGGGCCGATGACAGCGAGCGGGCCCGGCTGCTTTATCGACACCTGATCGACGGCTTCGGACACACGATTGACGAGACCGGTACGAACTACGCTGTCGAGGCCATGGCCGGCTATCTGCGTTTGGTCGCCGCCCGCGGCGACTCGGACGACACCATACGAGCCTGGCGCGAGTACGCCGATGCACTGGCCAGCAGACGCTACTCGACGGCTTGGCCTCTGTATCTCCGCCACCTCAACGACGCGGTGTCTCTGGCGCCGCCGCAGCCGGACCAACAAGACACCCATCGCCTTGCCGGGCTCAAAGCGGCGGCCATGACCATTGAACAGATGGCCGAGGCCGCGTCGATAGTCGCCGGAACAGCAACCGCTGACACCAGCCGTCTGGCAATCGTGGGTGACCATGTGGCCGTGGGTCGCGTCGCAGACGCCTCGGACGAAGTCGTCTGGGTCGTGGCGTCGTTCGCGATTGACTGGGTTGTCGAACATGTGCTCTGGTACTGCCACACCGCCCTGGATATCGCCGAGGGGGCTGGATTGGCCGTTCGCGACCCGTCTGGAAGGATGCTTGCCGGTTCGGAACTCTTGCCCGACGCCGTTACCACCGAGGCGTCGCTTCTGGACACCGGCCTGCCCTGGATGATCCAAGTGGGCTTCACCCACCTGCCCGCCACACGCGCCTGGGCCACGCGCCGCCACGCGCTGCTGACCGGATCCGTGGCCGCTCTGGTGGCGCTGATTGCGGTCGGCGTCACTCTGACCCTGCGGATGCTGCGCCGCGAGATGGAGCTTTCCAAGCTCAAGAGTGATTTCGTCGACAACGTCTCACATGAGCTGCGGACGCCCGTGACCAGTATCAAGATGTTCAGCCAGATGCTGTTGGGAGACAGGATCGATGCAGATCGACGACGAGAGTACTACCGCCTGCTGGCCGCCAGCAGCGACCGGCTGGCCGGTATGATCGAGAACATGTTGAACTTTTCACGTATTGTCGCCGGACGCATGTCACTCCAGCCGACCGCAACCGATGTACGTGAGTACGTCACGCGTCTGGCCCAGCAGTTGCAGATCCAGGCGCGCCCCACGGGCCATCGGATCAACCTGCACATGGGCCAGAACCTCGGCCAGTGCCGGATCGACGGTGAGGCCTTCTCCCGGGCAATCGCGAACCTGGTGGCCAATGCAATCAAATACAGTCCGGACGATCGCGAAATCGGTTTGACTGCACGGCGGCGCGACGACATGTTGAGCATAGCCGTACGGGACCGCGGCATAGGAATTGATCCGGAAGACCTGCCTCACGTATTCGAACGCTTCTATCGCGCCACGCGGTCCGGCGACGGAGCTCACGTGCAGGGCACCGGGTTGGGTTTGACGATAGTCAAAGAAACGGTTGAACGTCACGGTGGTACGGTGCGGGTAGACAGTACACCCGGCCGGGGTACCGTTGTGGAGATTCTCATTCCCGTTGAAACAGGAGCCGAGCCAGAGTGAGAAAAGTGTTGATCGTGGAGGATGATCCGGCCGTCGCCCTCGGGCTCAATGACTTCGTCCGAACCCTGGACTACGAACCGTTCGTGGCCCGTGACGGCGAGCAGGCGATCAAGCTGTTCGACTCGATCATGCCCGACCTGGTGCTGCTGGACTTGGTCCTGCCCGGCGTCGGCGGCGAGCACGTCTGTCGGTATATCCGTCGTCAGACTCACGCCACTCCCGTCATCATGATCACCGCCAAGGGACAAATCCGGGACCGGATCGATGGACTGGATCTGGGAGCGGACGACTACGTCACCAAGCCATTCGATCTGGCCGAACTCGCCGCCCGGATTCGTGCGGTTATGCGGCGCGTGGAATCCAACGGCTCAGCCGTAAGTCTGGCATACCAACTGGGCGACGTACGAATCGATCTGGAGGCCTACACCGTCGAGCGCCGTGGCCAACGCCACCGGTTGTCCGCGCGCGAACGCGACATACTGGCGTTGCTGCTCACTCGCCAGGGGCAAGTCGTAACCCGCAACGACATCCTCAACGCCGTCTGGGGGCTCGACAAGTATCCATCGACGCGAACGGTGGACAACTACATCGTGTCCCTCCGCAAGAAGCTTGAGGCCGATCCGTCCGAGCCGACGCTGTTGCTCAGTGTGCGAAGCGCCGGGTACAAGCTCGCCGCCACCGGCAGCCGTCCACAACCTTGAGGACGACGCGGGGGCGGCCCGTCGGTACCTCCAGGTGGCCAAACAGGGCAATGCCATCGCCCAGTTCAATCTTCGCTTGTGCTGCGCCGACGGGGTGGGGGTGGCAGAAGATCATACGGAAGCAGCCGTCTGGCACCGTCGCGCTGCTGAACAAGGCTTAGGCGCGGCGCAGCATCTCCTTGCTGTCTCATACGCATGCGGCAAGGGGCGACAGAGGATGATGTGCAAGCATGGTAGCCGTAGCCGAACTGGATCTTTACTCTAAACCTTTTGTGAGAAAAAAGTTACATCTGAGTCAAGGAGCAAACCATCCGGACATATGAGCGCGTTAGTTCTAAAATCGCCCACCCACCCCGAGTTCAATAGTGGGGGCATTCTGTGTTGGCGGCTTCAAAAGGGCAACTGACGTAATTCGAAAAGCTTTGAACGCTCGCCGCAGATGTTGCGGAGTTCGAAAAGTGGGGCACCTTCACCACGTGTCCTGCTTCTCAGGAACACAAGTCCTGAATAACCAGACCTTTATGCGAGTTCTAATCCACTCAGCTCCGCAGCTTCCGCGATAACTGTCCATCGGCCAGGGACGTGTTGCGGGTCGGTCAACTTCCTGGGTCGGCTGACGCCGCCCAGCGGGGGATACTGCGCGCTGACCAGTTTGCGGGACAAGTTGATCAAAATCGGCAGCAAGATGGCCCGTCACGCCCAGCACGTTATGTTCCAACTGGCGGAGGGGGCAAGCCCGCCATGTCTGTACCGGGCGATCCTTGATCGGATACGCCGGTTAGGCGCGATCGGCCCGCGGGCGGCGCCGACATGACTCGGTCCTATGGTCGAAAATCTGGCACACGACTATGGGGCGACGTCGCGGTGTTCCGGCGGTAGAATCGCTATTGGCGGGGACTACTGCCCGCCCCAGAGCAATTCAAGATGGTTCCACGCATGGGCAAACAGTCTGGAATCTGACAGTCGAGCGACCATCATGTCGGTTCGAGTTGGAGATCTTGCACCCGACTTCACCTTGGATGCCCATACCGGGCAGCCAGTCTCGCTGGCCGAGTATCGAGACCGGAAGGTGGTGGTGCTTTACTTCTACCCAAAGGATGAAAGCGTCGTGTGCACCAAGGAGGCGTGCAGCTTCCGCGACGCCTACGAAGAATTCCTTGAAGCGGGGGCGATCGTCATTGGAGTAAGTTCGGATTCCGTCGAAAGCCATCAGAATTTTGCGGGCGAGCACCGACTGCCTTTTGTACTGCTGGCCGACACGGACGGTTCGGTGCGGAAGGCCTACGGCGTGCAGAGCACCCTGCGGATCCTGCCCGGACGGGTCACGTACGTGATCGATAAGCAGGGAGTCGTCCGGCATATCTTCCGGGCGCAGTTCTCGGCGGCTCGACACGTGACCGAAGCGCTGAGCATGGTGCGTCAACTGGCGGAGGGCTGAAGGCCGGCATAGACCTGGTACATGGATGGGCGGTGCAAGACATGAAGATTGCGATTGTTGGCGCCGGTGTCAGCGGGCTGCTTGCGGCCCGCCTGCTCGCGGATGACCACGACATCCACGTGTTCGAGGCCAACGACTACGCGGGCGGCCATACGAACACGGTCGCGTTCAAGGCCTTCGGGCAGCGTTACGCCGTCGACACAGGCTTTATGGTATTCAACGATCGCACGTATCCGCACTTCACTCAAATGCTGCACCTGTTGGGCGTGGCCGCGCGGGACAGCGACATGAGCTATAGCGTGCGGTGCGATAAGAGCGGCCTGGAGTATCAGGGCAGTTCGCTTAACGGCCTGTTTGCCCAGCGCCGTAACCTGCTGCGTCCGTCGTTCCACCGCATGCTGTTGGACATTTTGCGGTTCAACCGCCGGTCGCCAAAACTGCTGAAGGGGGCCGACGACGAGTTGGAGTTGGGCGAGTACCTGAGGCAAGGGGGCTACTGTCGGGGATTTGTCGAGAATTATCTCGTTCCGATGGGGTCGGCGATCTGGTCGGCGCCTCCGGATCAGTTCCGGCAGTTCCCGGCGCGGTTCATCGTCACCTTCTTCGACAATCACGGGCTTCTCACCGTGCGTGGTCATCCTCAGTGGAAGACCGTGCGAGGCGGCGCGGTGCGGTACGTAGAAGCGCTTACGCGACCGTTTGCAGACCGGATTCGCCTGGGTTGCCCCGTCGTCTCGGTGCGACGCTACCCGGACCGAGTAGCCGTTACCTGGGAAGGGGGCGGGCCCGAGGATTTCCACGCCGTTGTCCTGGCAGCCCATGCCGATCAGTCGCTGGCGATGCTGTCGGATGCGACAGAAGCCGAGAGAGAGATCCTGTCCGCCATCCCGTATCAACAGAACGAGACGGTCCTGCACGTCGATCCTTCGCTGCTGCCCCGGTGCCGTCGGGCTTGGGCGTCTTGGAACTCCTGCGTGCCCGCGGAGGAGGGTCGGCCGGTCATCCTCACCTACAACTTGAATCGCCTCCAGGGACACTCTTCGCCCGAGCCGATCTGCGTCACGCTCAACGCAACGGAGGCAATCGACCCGAGCAGAATTCTGCGCCGCATCATGTACCATCATCCTGTATACAACCAAGGTGCGCTGGCGGCGCAGAAGCGCTTCTGTGAGATCAACGGTAAGAACCGGACTTATTTCTGCGGTGCATACTGGGGGTACGGCTTTCACGAAGACGGCGTGAGAAGTGCGGTAGCGATTGGAGAGTGTTTCGGCAAACGGATGGAGTCATGCTTAGCTGCATCTACGAAGGACATGTCCGGCATCGACGGTTGACCCCGACCGAGCATCGGTTTCAATATGGGTTGTACCTGTTGTACCTGGACCTCGAGGAGTTGCCTTCAGTGCTGACAGGGGGGTTCGGGCTGAGCCGCGCCGGGTTCTCGCCCGCGTCGTTCTGCCGACGCGACCACCTTGGAGACCCGGCTACTCCCTTGGCCGAGTCCGTTCGCAGGCTTGTCAGGGAACGAACCGGGTGGACGCCGTCCGGTCCAATCCGTCTGCTGACATTGCCGCGTTGCTTCGGGTATTACTTCAATCCCCTGAGCCTCTATTACTGCTTTGATGCTACAGGACAGGCTGTCGAGGTCGTCGTGGCCGAGGTGACCAACACGCCGTGGCTGGAACGCCACTGGTACGTGCTGTGGGAGGGCAACCGGGTCGGACGGCCGAGCTCATTGCGGTTCCGCCATCGCAAGGGCTTTCACGTGTCTCCGTTCATGGGAATGGATGCAGTCTACGACTGGCGCCTGACCGGGCCGCGACCGGGGCTGAGCGTGTGTATCGACAGCTCGAGAGCGGGTAAGCGCTTCTTTGACGTGACCATGGTGCTGAGCCGGAGGGAGTTGAGTCGACGGTCGCTGGTCCGTACGCTGTTGCGTCACCCGTGGATGACCTTTCGCGTGAGCCAGGCCATCTACTGGCAGGCGGCTCGGCTCTGGTGGAAGAGATGTTCGTTCTTCACTCACCCACAGTGTGCCACCGCGCCCGAGGCTGAGGAACCATGAGAAACGCGCCTCTCGACGCTCAAGACAAGGCACAGCCATCCAAGCGGCTTCGAGACAAGATCCTTCGCCGCATGGTGTGGCGGCGTCTGGAGAGCATTGCAGACGGTCGGCTCGTGATCGAGGACGGTGCCGAGCGTCGCACGTTCGGCTCGCACCGTGACAGCTCGCTTGCGGCCACCGTGTGGGTTCGCGATCCCCGTTTCTACCGTCACCTGGTCCTCGGCGGCAGTCTGGGCGCGGCCGAGTCGTACATCCGGGGATACT
>Ga0272442_10010172_pt1 | contig 11625 bp, 9 predicted proteins | sample SSMForm2O_FD_200262 | JGI IMG/M metagenome (GOLD analysis project Ga0272442, IMG submission 200262) | Marine sediment archaeal communities from Little Sippewissett salt marsh, Falmouth, MA, United States - SSM-Form-2O | ecosystem: Environmental > Aquatic > Marine > Wetlands > Sediment ...
GGTGGCGTACGAGACGTTTGCCGAGGGGTGGTTGCAGAAGGGCAAGCCATGGGGGCGCCCGGTGGCCGTTCTGGTGACGCCCGACGGCGCGCTGCTGGTGTCGGACGACCACGCCGGCGCGATCTATCGGATCAGCTATTCGCCATAGGCGTCCGTCGGCCTGCGCTGCCCGCCAGAAATGGTGTCAGGATGAATTGCCCCCGTCACGTGTAAGCGACTGGAGGGTGATATCGAACGAGTTCATTCTTGCATCTTTTCTTCTTCGTGCATCGATGAGGATGTTCTTGCAGGCACACTTCGGGCAACCCACAATATGACCGGAAAGCGCGTGGCCCTCGTGGGTGGGCGACTGCTCGAGGGGTCCGACGCTTAGGAGGAGCGCGTCCATGTCGAATCAACACGATACAGCGATCAAGACAGCGGTGATTCTGGCCACAGCACTATGGGCTGCGGCGCCGGCCCACGCGGAGCGATGGCGTGCGGTAGGCCCTGCCACCGACTTTGTGGCGGACTGGTCCCAGGCCGACAAGACCGATTCACAGGCGACGGCATTCTTCTTAGAGCGCGTGTGGCCGGCGGTTGACAATGCGTCGAAGGCACTGCACGGCAAGATCGCAGCGCAGACAGGTAAGGTATATGCCGGGCCTGTCAGCAGCGCGGAGAGCTCGGCTGGCGTGGTATGCTTTCCGTTGCGGGTCGAGCAGCTTTTGCCCTGGTATGCCGTTCCAACCAGCGCGCAGGTGAAGCAACGCGAGTTCTCCATCTTCGCCGCGCAGGGGCAATCCGAACCGGTGGCTGTGGCGGTCCACGCGCTGCGAGACGTCAAGAACGTTTCCGTCAGCTGTGGCCCACTCGTGTCGCCGGTGGGTGAGATCCCGGCGTCGGCGGTCACGAGCCGATTGAGCTTGAGCTACACGATGGAGCCCCGGGGGCGAGGCAAGATCGCCACCCGCCAGATGCTGCTACTCAAGGTCGCGGGCTGGGACATCCCCCAAGCCCATACTTACGAGTGGGTGATTGACGTACACGTCCCTGCCGACGCCAAGCCCGGGCAATACACCGGCCAGATCGCGGTTCAGATTGCCGGCAAGACAGTGACCGAGTTCGAGCTAGCGTTGGAGGTGCTGCCATTTGCGCTGACCGACAACGGCTGCCGGTGGGGAGCCTTCATGACGGTCAATCCCGGCTATGCGACCGAAGCCTGGTGCGACCTGAACGCACGGTACGGCTTCAACTCGCTGGCGTGGTGGGGACTGGACGACCCTGCGCTGAACTGGACGTGGGACGGCTGCCGGCGTGGCGAAGAGGTGCTGGCGAAACTGAGGTATCCCGACACGAAGGATATCCTGTCGGCCGGCGATCGGGCCAAGCTGCCTCAGTGGGTGCTGGACCGATGGGATGGTGTGTTCGTGCACTTCAAGACCGATGAGGTCATCGGCTTGCCGGCCGATTCAAACGCCAGAGCGAAACACTACAAAGAGCCGCTGACGCTCAAGCCCGAGCTGGGCCGCATCTCAGCCGAGCAGGCCCGCTACATCTGCTACGATCGGCCGGGGACCGTGTCCAACTTTTCGAACGAGAGCATCAACTCGGTGAGGTTCATTGAGGACGAGGAGCTTGCCCGGTTCGATGCGGGCATGAAGCGGCTCAAAAAGTACGGCTTCGCCGGTCCGCTGACCTGGTTCGGCTCGGGCGGGCCGCCGTCGGCGTGGGAGATCCGGCTGATCGGTCAGAAGTTCGGGCCGCGGTACTCGGCGAAGGACTTCGCGTGGCGGCGGGCAGTTACCCCTGAGAACTCCAACCACACGTGGTATCTGGCGAACGCGGCGGTGGCCAAAGCGTTCGACGTCATTCGAACCGCACGCGGTTGGCCCGAGATCGTATGGTGCCCGTGCGACGAGAGCTTCCAATACGAAGGCGCCACGGGCCGCCCCGTACCCGACATGATCGGCGAGATGATGCCCTACATTCGGCGCTATGCCCCGAACTTCCGCATTTACACGGTGGTGTGGCATCGCAGACGTGCGAACGAATGGCAGTGTGCGACACTGATGCGGGACCTAAAGGACAGCGCGGGGCGCGACTCGACACGATGTGGCCCGTACCAGGTGGTGTGCACGAACTGTCCCAACGATGAGGACCGTGCGATCACCTGGAACGCCGGCGGTGAATACTGGACCTATACATTCGCGATTTCGACCCTGCCGACCTTTAGTCGGGCCAGGTTTGCGTTCGGCTTCAACGGCGCGAGGCACCTGTCGGCGGTGACGTACAACTTTGCCGACAACAGCGGGCCGCTCAATCTGTCGCCGGGGACGGACGTCAGCAAGAGTCTCTGGATGACCGGCCAATATACAACCAACTACTACCTGGCAAAGGACCCCGGACGCAGTGACCGCATCGACTACGCTATAGCCTCGCACGCCATGCTGGGTCTGCGAGCGGGCATCTACGACCGCAAGTACGTCGAGACCCTACGGAACGCTGCGTACAGCAAGAACAGTGCAGAAGATATCGCGTTCGTCGAGGGTCTCGGCGCCCTCATCGGCAGGATCGGTGACGCAGGTAAAGGCGGCGTGGACGACTTTACGGCCGACGTGCGAGATGAAACCGGCGCCCAGGAGCTTCGTCGCCGGATTGCAGAACGGATCAAGGCGTTGGTGAGCAAGAAGTAATCCGCCCGGGCGTCACTAACGCGAGAGTCAAACGATCTACTGGATCAGCTATTCGCCGTAGGCGTGAAGATCGGAGAGGATGTCATGGGGGAAACTAAATCCTGACACCGTTTTCTCATTCAGGCCGATGTTATTCCGCTGGCACAGTGCACTGGCTGATGCGGTGGTACGGCGCGATTACTGGTCAGCTGAGTGTTGCTCATCTGTGGCTGGCTGTTGCGTGGGTGATGGCAGTGGTAGCACAATGCCGCGTCGCTGCAGAGGACGACCGAGATCGTAAGAATAGTCAACATCTGGGTTCTCCAGGAATGTATAACCGTTCGGGAATAACCAATTTCCCCCTATTCTGACGGTGAAGGTCTCACTGTTCTTAGTAACCGACACAGTACCCTCAAGCCTCGATTCCCTCACAGTGCCCAAGTAGACCCTCAGTAGTTCCGGTCTGTCTACCGCGGGCTTCAGCATGCTTGCGACGTCCTCAACGTGCTCTGGATCGACTACATCGACGTGAATCCTCCTTGGAAACCGCGAATGGAGCGATGGGAATGTGCCCTCTGCAGTTATACGGTCCGCCTGAGACAGCGCGTCCACGAACTGGCGCAATTGGTATCGTCCGATCCGCACGAGGACCCATGGGCCAAAACTGGCGGCGGCCACGAGCACGAGGAGCACGCCCAGCATAATCTGCAGCCACCCAAATCGGATAATCTGAATCTTGCTCATATGTTCTTCACAGTTTGTGGCGACGTCAGTGGCATCAATCATTCAACTCATAGCCATTGGTCATGAGAGCGAGAAAAGGTTTCAGGCTTTGATTTTCTTGCATAGTCGCCCTCTGGTCGGTGGCGCGCGGAAGGGTACGGTCAGATTCATCCTTACACCTCTTCCTCTGTGGAATCGCCCATCGTATTACCCGCAGAACATGGCCGCGCTGCGCGGGGCCATGCCACCCAGAAAGACGCACGTGTTGAGCGTGCCTTCGGCTAGAGTCAGCCGTCCCGCCTCATCGTAATTGTACAGCTTCTGTCCACAGCGGGCCAAGATTACCATTCCCCACCCTTTGCTGGTGTAAAGGATGGGACACCCGCTGGCGCAAGGGAAGGGGCGCCGAAGATCATCGAGTCCCCCGCCCTCAGAGAGGGCGGGCCACCCGTCCTCAAGGAACCTTGAACCGGCACGACCTCCTCTGCTTACATAGGTTCACCCGCTGGCACCCGTGCCCGGCGCGTTGCCGGCGCCAAACAAGGAGCGCCCAAGATCATCGAGTTTCCCGCGCTCAGAGAGGGCGGACCACCCGCCAAGTGCCCCTGGACGCCTGGGCACACACTCCGTAGCTCACTGCTTGAAAGCAGTGCCACACGACAGGAAGGGCGGGCCACCCGTCCGCTGTCACCCTATCCTTGTCAATCGTTCGGTCGAGATGGATTGCTGCCTAACGGCTTTGCCCGGCCGCTTTCGTTTCGGCTGCACTGAGCATTTGCAGCAATCCTTCCTTGAGTTCCACGAAGCCTGCGCCGCTGAGTTGGCTGAAGAGGGCGGCGGCTGCTTCGTCCTCGAATCGCGGACGGAAATCAGAGATCAGCGGCACTCTTTGTGAGACGAGCTTGGCCGCATGCCAACGGCTCCAGCCCTCGTTGGCCTGAACCACCTGGCGGAGCAGCTCACACTGCTGAGCGCCGTGGCGCATCGCCATCACCCGCAGACTGGGCACGGCCGTCACGCGGAACCGCCCGCCGTCAACCAGCAGGCCATTGCCGTCGGGTTCGAACAGGGCGTGATCGCGCCCAAGCGAGGCCCACGGCAGCACCCCATCGGCCCAGACGCTGTAGGCCTTGAGGCACCACGCGGCGCTCTCCATGTTATTGCGCGCGACAGGGTTGCAGGAGCCGTAGATCGAGAGCATCATCCCCGTCCGTTCGCGCAGGTGCCTGAGCAGCCTGGGCCATCTGAGTCCCGAGCCCCCGCTGTAGGCGACGTCCATCAGACCGTCCATCCAATTGCCCTGCCACTGAAGACGGCTGATGTCACCGCGGTAGAGAAACATCGCCTTGTGCGGGAAAGCCATACCCTTGTGCAGGTGGCGAGCCCAGAAGGCCAGAGCCGCCCAGTCGGCCCACTCGGTCGGCTCATCCAGCGTCCACCATTGGCCATGATGGTTGTACTTGTTGTTCTGGTACATCTGGATGTACGTACGCGTCCAGCCCTTCTGATCGAAGTGCTTTACGAAGTCGGTGGTGACGTTTTCAAAGCCTTTCTTGTAGGCCTCGTCGAAGGCCTGCTCGATGGGTTTGACCTTCAGGTCGTGAATCTCTTTCCAGTCATCGCTGGCCTGGGAGATCGGCGGGTCTTCGCTGGTCAGGCCCGGCCGACCCGGAGGCGCCGGCGGCATGCCCATCTGGTAATGGCCTTCGAGCTGCATGGGCCAGTTCTCAAAGAACGGCAGGTAGAATGCCCGCACCGGCACGCCGTCGCGCGGCAGGCCGGCAAAGGCGGTTCCGTCGAGCAGTGGGCCGATTCGCTTGTCGTAGCCCGACCAGTCGGCCACGTGGGTGTCGGCCCCACTGCCCGCCAGCTTGGGGATCATGTCCTGCCATACCTGGCCGGTCTGCGTGTGCGAGACTTCGTTGATGGTGTTGCGGTTGTAGTGGGCCAATCGGTGATAGTCGAAGAATGCCTTGCTGCCCGACACTCCGCCCGGGCTGTAGTAGCAGTCGAGTTCGGGGTTGAAATTCAGTTCGGCGGGAATCGTGACGGGGTAGACCTGCACCTCCAAGGGCAGTTCCGCCTTGCCGTCCGGCGCCGACACGTGCACCGCTCCCTGGTAGAGCCCTGGCCGCGCGTCGGCAGGCACAACGATGTCAACGTACACGGCCTGAAGCTTCTGGTCGGGAACGTTGTTGTCCGACGAGGGCACCTCGACCAGCCCCCGGCTCGGCGGTAGGGGGTCGTAGTCAAACGGGCCGTGCAGAACGACGTCGATCGGTGAGATCATCGGTACGGCGTACTCGGGGCACCAGACGGTCTGTCTGTCACCGGATCGGGGTCCCGTTTCGGTCTTGACGTACCAGATGCGCCAGAGGTGCACGTTCGCGTCAGGTAGGGCTTTGCCGTCGGGGTCTTTCAGTTCCACTGCCACACGCACGGGAAGCACCTGGCCCGAATGTTCCAGCCCCAGTTGGAACGCCGCGATCTCACCCCGCGCCGCCGGCAGACGGATCTTGTTCTCCTTGCCGCTCCATACCGGATTGGCCAGCCGGTAGCCTTGTTTGTCCTTCTCGAACAGCGGCAGTCCGCTGACGGGGTCGACTTCGACCATTTCGGGGAAGGCCCATACCGAAATGTCTTTCCCGGCCTTGACCGGCTGGCCGGGTTTGGGCTCGAAGGGAGACTTCGGCAGCGTCGGGACTTCGACGCCGGCGCTCACCTGCCCCCGCGCCTGAGACCATTGCGACAGGTTGCCCATGGCATCGACGGCGGCGACGGCGACCGTCACTTCCTTGCCGGGCGGCAGATCTTCAAGGGTAATCACATCGGTCCCGTTGGCGTTTGCGGGCAGCTCAACCTGCCAGGGCTCGACGCGATGGCCGTCAATTTTTACATGGAAACCGAAGGTGTTCGGTGGAGTTTTGATCTTGATGACGAGTGCCCCACCGGCGGGAGTGGCGTGGGCCAGGTCGGGCTCGACGCTGATGATCTTGGGCGCGGCTTGGGTGCGAGTCTGCATTGGTCCGGCCTGCACCAGCAGGTAGGGCGCGTGGTCTTTGGACTCGCGCGAGTAGATGAAGGCATTCACGCGGTATGTCCCCGAGCCGTCCATGACGGCCAGGCCATCGCCCAGCTCGGCCACGAGGGCCTGCACGACTTTGGCATCGACAGGCACCTTCCAGTAGCCATCGTTGGCCTCGGTGAGTTCGCCAACGCTGCCGATCGAATTGAGGTGGCCGTTGATGACGAAGCTCAGATGGCTGCCGGGCCAGGCCCAGGGCTTGGTCTGATAGCTGGCTTCGTTGTAGGTCGCTCCGTGCCCCTCGGGATCGCTCTGATAGTCCTTGTCCTGGCTGCCCTCGACCCAATGGCTGCTGATGGTTGAGACCGCGATCCAGCGGAGCGGATGCGGCCGATCGTCGACGAACATCGGGCCGAGCGTTTCAGCGGGATGGATGTGCAACTCGGCCGACTCAATCGGCCGGCCCTTGAGGGCCGACACATCAAAGCTCATGATCGCCATTTCCTGGAGGACCTTGAGTTTCAGCCTTTCGGTCCTGCCCATTGAGTTGTCGACCTCCTGGCCGACCGAGCTTATCCAGACGTCCTTGACGTCCGGGCAGCGGATTGTCTCGGCATCAGCAGGGGCAACGCCCGAGATGAGACTGGACAGGCAGAGTGCTGCCGCACAAACGATTCTTCCTGGTTCGCGGTTGGTTACCATGGCCGGTCTCCTTGGCTGCGGGGCCGGTTTCATCTTTCACGGGCAGGTTGATCACGCAGCCGTTCGTGTAACTTTTAGGCCGGATTCTCAGTCTGTCTACATCAGAACGAGACTCTACCAAGGTTGACGTGGGGGGCTCAAGAGTAGACCCCGGGTGTGGGCCGAGGTGTCAAAGGTGCGTCAGGAAGGTTTTTGTGGACATCTCCCGGCCGTCGCTTACACGTGGAAGGGCATCAGAAAATCGTCCTGCCGTTTTTTACTGTTTCTGACCATTGCTGTCCTGACGCCTCCTTAGGCGTGCCCTGTCTTGCCACCAGTCGAAACACAGACTGACGGTCATCCATGCCACAAAAGTCCAGGAGCAGTAGCTGAGAATGGATGTGACCAGGACATAGGTAACATAGTGCTCCGGATCAAAGAAAAGAGCATGCGGCCTGAACATGACTGCTACCGCACTGCCTACAACCAAAAGCCAGGATGCTCCAAACAGCAGGACGGTTCCAGTCGGTTGGATCTTTCGTCTGTCCGCAAACTGACACAACAACAGCCCGACAATACTCATGGGAATCAGCGCGCAGGGCAGTACCCCAAGAGGCGCGAACGCTGCCGCAAAGGAGCCTACAAGAACCACCGCGAGCCATGCACTCAGCCGCTTGTATTCGCGCATGTTCATGCGCTGGTATTGGGGCAAGAAGAGGCGCAAGGGAGGATGTCGGGATGGTTTTCCTGACATGATCAGTCACCCCGGCGACGGAAACCCACTGCTACAGCGTATCCGCTACAGGAATCCATCGCATCACCCGCCGAACATGGCCACGCTCTGGTTGGGCTGCGCTCACCATCAAGTCCGCGAGGCCATGCCACCCGTCCGTGGAGGCAAGCTTACCTATAGCTCCTTGTGAGTGCCCTGCTTCTCTGCCGTTTCTTGCCTCGACCGTGGAATCCAAAACAGAATCACAAGCGTCAGTGTAAACGCAAACCACTCACCAACGCTGCCGATCCAGTCGCCCGGGATCCCATAGCAGACGCCATCGACCGCCATCCCCACACCCAACGCCAGCGACGCCAGGGGCGTAACGATAAGGATGCGAGACAGCGGAATCGCACCCGGCGATGTACCGCTCAACACGGTGGTTACCGTCACCACGAGAATTGCGATGGCCAACATTCCGCAGAACCAAGGCACAGTATGATTCGCAAGATCACTCCAAAGAGAAGCCGCCTGCGTAAACCATGCCGTCAACAGCAGTGCCACGACAGCGCCCAAGAGACCAGCTATGCCACGTGCAGTCATCGCTCGCTCCTATAGCCGGGAACAGAACAGATGTCAGGATGATTCTCCTGGCCTTGTCAACAGCGCCAGCAGCCGGCTCCGCCGGTATGAGATATCCACCGGGATCGTCCATCGCATCACGCGCGAAACATGGCCACGCTGCGCGGGGCCATGCCACCCGAGAAGACATCGGCGTTGTTGCGACCGCTGTGCATGAGGGTCAGCGGTCGCAGCACATCGTAATGCTACTGCTTGTCTCCACGGCGGGTCAAGATTATTCGTCCCCAAGCGCGGCAGTTGGCTGGGGCAGCCAAGCTATCCCGCGCGTTGCTCGCACAACCGAACGGGCAAGCAAGATCATCGTGTCCCCCGCCCTCAGAGAGGGCGGGCCACCCGACCATGCCCGCGCCCGGAAGGAGTGGGGCACTCGGGGGTGTGGGTCCCCACCCCGTGTCGGGGTGGGGGACGGAAGGTAGCTCGATCTAGATGTCAGTCCCCCACGCCCAGAGGGGTTCGACAACGCTCACCCGATAGGCATGGGGCACCAGTGCCCAACCTCTCGGCCGGGCGGTGCGGTGACAGGGGGGCGATGCGGCGGTAGACTGTTTGCGAGTGATTTGTGAGGTCGACTGGATTGAGTCGCAGGCGCAAAGACGTTTCAGAGCTTAGGTTACGGTACTTCCGCCGGGCGCTGGGGTACATTTGGCCTCACCGTCGCTATCTGGCGATGGGGTTGGCGGCGGCGGTCGGCGTGAGTCTCTTCTACACCCTGACGGTGTCGTCGATCGTGCCGTTCCTGACGGTGATGTTCTCGCGGCACGAGACGGTGGGCGACTGGCTGTGCCGACACGTCGCTGAGGACCGGCTGGACTGCGACTTTCCCGAGGACGTGCCGCCGAAGCGTTATATCAAGGTGCTGAAGCTCGACGCCGACCCCAACGCGCCCCTGGCCGGTATGGCAGGTGTGGATCGGATCGTTGCGATCAACGGGCAGCGCGGCACGGATGTGGAACTGTACCGCCACATCTGCGCCCTGCCGGAGGGCAGTCCGGCAAGGATCGATCTGACGTACGACGATAACAGGGCCGTTCAGGCGGAGGTCACGCCGGAGTCGCTGGGGTGGCGTCAGCGGCGCATGCTGGACGTGGCGGCGCTACTGCCGAGGGAGCTGACGCTGGCCAGCCGGATGCGGATGCTGACGCTGGTGATCGGCACGCTGCTGGTGTTCTCGCTGCTGGGCGGGGTGAGTCGGTTTACCCACCAGTACATGGTCGAACTGGTGTCGGAGCGGGGCCTGCTGGACATGCGGACGCTGGCGTATTCGCACGTATTGCAGGCGCCGATGGGGTGGTTCAGCCAGCAGCAGGCGGGCGACACGATGTCGCGCTTCGCACGCGACACCGAGATCATCCGCAAGGGCATGCGGTCGCTGTTCGGCAAGACGGTACGTGAGCCGCTCAAGGCGGTGGGCGTGTTTGTGCTGGCGCTGTACCTGAATTGGCAGTTGGTGCTGTCGGTGGTGATCGCCACGCCGGTGGCGGCGTTGCTGATCGTGAAGTTTGGCCGGCGGATTCGCCGTGCGCAGAAGAAGGCGCTGGCGGCGTGGGGGCATCTGATCGAACTGTTGGACGAGAAGATCGCCGGCATTCAGATCGTCAAGGCCTACCACACCGAGCGCCGCGAGGGGGTGCGTTTCTTCCGTCAGCAGCGGCGGATTCTCCGGCAGCAGCTCAAGATCGCGCGGATCGACGCGGCCACCTCGCCGATCCTGGAGTTTCTGGGGGTGACGGCGGTGGGGGCGTTCGTGCTGTTCGCCGGATATTTGGTGTTCAGGGATGACGTTGCGGCCGGTGGGTTGGCCGGCGGCTTTATTGCGTCGGTGGTCTGCCTGGCTGCCATGTTCGACCCGATCCGCAAGCTGGCCAACGTGAACAATCACCTCCAGGAGGCCGACGCGGCTGCCCAGCGGATGTTCGCGGTGATCGATATGGAGCGGGAGGAGCCGCCTGAGACGGCGTCGCGTCGCGTTTCGCTGGCGAGGCTGCACGAGGGGATCGAGTTTCGCGACGTCTGGTTCGCATACCCGGCCCGACCGGAGACGCCGGCGCTTCGCGGGGTGAACTTGAAAGTGCGGGCGGGGCAGGTGACGGCCATTGTCGGGCCGAACGGTTCGGGCAAGACCACGTTGTGCCTGCTGTTGATGCGGTTTTACCAGCCGCAGCGTGGGCAGGTGCTCTTTGACGGGTGCGACCTGGCTGACGTGTCGCTGGGAAGCCTGCGAGGTCAGATCGGCCTGGTGACGCAGGATACGGTGATCTTCACCGACACGGTTCGCGACAACATCGCTTACGGCCAGTCGGACAAGACCGACGAGCAGATCGAGTCGGCGGCGCGGGCCGCCTACGCCGACGACTTTATCCAGCAGCTTCGTAGCGAGCACAACGGTCAGGTTGGCGTGGGGTATGACGCGATGATTTCGGCGCTGACGCTCAGCGGTGGGCAGCGGCAGCGGGTGGCGATTGCCCGTGCGATTCTTCGTGACCCGGCGATTCTGATCTTCGACGAGGCCACCAGCCAGGTGGACTCGGAGTCGGAGATGAAGATTCAGAAGGCGCTGCACGAGATTATGCACGGGCGGACGACGTTCGTGGTGGCGCATCGGTTCAGCACGATCGCCGAGGCGGATCAGATCGTGGTTATGGACGAGGGCAAGATCATCGCGGTGGGCGGCCACGACACGCTGGTGGCCAGTTGCCCGCTGTACAAGACGTTGTACGAACGGCAGTTCCGCGACGTCGGGTGAGGAGTCGAGGATGCACGGACGGAGCCTGAAGTGGATCGGATTGACCGGTCTTGGCGGCAGCGTGGTGTTGATCGCCAGCGGGTGTACGGGATTTGCGCTGAGCAGCGTTTATCTGACGCTTGTCTCGGCGCTGCTGCCGTTGCTGGGTGCGTGATACGTCCTGTCCCGGCGACTGCCGGGCAGACCGGGGGCGACGCGGAACACTGGCGGGCAAGCCGCCAGTGGCACCCCAAGTAGATCATACGCTAATCCATAGAAGACTTTCGGCGGGGCGACGCGGAACACTGGCGGATCCCGGGCGCGGGGGGACCCGTGGCAGCCCAAGCGGATCATACGGGGATCGATAGAAGACTTTCGACGAGAGGGTTCCCGGCCCTGGCGGACGCGTTCGCCTTCGGCGGGCGGTAGCCGAGCGGGTATCGTTTTTGGGGTGGGGGGACAGACC
>Ga0272442_10010173_pt1 | contig 11624 bp, 10 predicted proteins | sample SSMForm2O_FD_200262 | JGI IMG/M metagenome (GOLD analysis project Ga0272442, IMG submission 200262) | Marine sediment archaeal communities from Little Sippewissett salt marsh, Falmouth, MA, United States - SSM-Form-2O | ecosystem: Environmental > Aquatic > Marine > Wetlands > Sediment ...
AACGATTAAATCTATATCGAATGTATCTTTTAAAGCATGTATTATCCACACACAAACGGCTTCACCGCCACCCCACCTAAAATGAGGATGGAGAACGGCTATCTTCTTTTTCATTCCGCTAACCTCCCAATCAAAGTAACTAAAAATAAAACATAATTATTTTATCTTAACTCATATCTCCAAATTTAATATTTCTTTAACGATTTTTTTAAAATTGTCATAACCTTTTTCAAACGCGAATTTTTTTGCATGAAGCATCGCTTTTTTTGAAAAGTCTTCTCTATTCGATTCAATTTTTTTTATTGCAAATAACCAGGCATTAATATTATCAGGATCATCTATGAGTATTCCACCTTTACCTACCGATTCTGGTAAACCACCTCGATTACTTGCTATAGTCGGTATGCCGTTTATCCCGGCTTCGATTGGTATCCGCCCGAAAGGTTCATCCCAAATTGAAGGGAAAAGTATAATAGAAGTCTTCCTGTAAATATCTCTAGCGTCATCATACCAATCGAAACAAGTGACATTAGATATATTTTTTAACTTTTCTATCCCCTCCCCTATAACCAGAAATTTCCTTTGCGGTAATTTCTTTATAATTTTGCGAAAAATTTCGATGCCTTTCAGATACGATGGGTTTATAAATGTTAGATACTTACCGGAAATATCTTTATCTTGAATTCTATATGATGAAAGGGTAATAAAGGGATAAACAGTCTGTATAGGAGTTGATGATATTCCAAATTTTCTCAATGTTTTTTCCATAAATTTGCTATTTGTAATGATTAAATCCATACGCTCTAATATCTTTCTATTCCTTATATTACGCATCTTTCCACCTATCTCATTTCGCATTCTGCTGATATTATTTGCAAACTTAGAATAATATCGCCAATCATGTCCATGCACAAAGAAAATTGTTTTTGCTTTTAAATGACGTGGAAATTTAATCATTGCCGGATCTTTTATTATTAATAGCTCAGGTTGATCCTTTTTTAATTGTTCATTAAATACTCTACTGGATAACATTTCTATTCCCAGGGCTCGCCATTGAAATGGCAAATAGGGTCTAATTAAAATCGATGGAGGCACCCAGTTAGACATAGATTTATTTACAGTACGATGTGTATAAATTTCTTTATTCTCTGAAATATTAAAAACAGATAGTCTATGATTTTTGCTTAATACTTTCAAAAGGGGAAAGGTACTCAGCTCTCCACCACCTCTGGGGGAGTCAAGATTCCTTCCAACAAGTGATATTCTCATTTTTTATTTCCCGATTCCTTTTATAATTTTACGCTCTTTTTTGGATAAATATTTTTTGTATAATCTTTCAATTAAATTATGAAATCTTGAACCACCTAATACGGTTATCGTTATACGTATATAAAGCTTATAGTTTAAAGGACTATACTTTATGCTTTTAAATAAATAAGCTAACCCTTTTTTTGAATGATTGTTATTTAATTCATGAATAGCTGCATTCCAGTAAAGCATGCGGTAATAGTGTTTCTTAATATTTCTCCAACCCTTAATCCCTAAACAGCTCTTTATCTCTTCTTCCCATTTCTTTAGGAATATTTCTATACCACGTTGTCTCGTTAATATATTAATACTTATTCTATGACCTAAATGGTTATGAACTCTTACCAGAGGCTTGTCCACATAAGCAAAATCATACACTCCAGAAAGCCTTAGGCAAAGGTCATATTCCTGAAAGCTGGAAAGTTGTTCGTCAAAAAAACCTATAACATTAAAACATTCTTTTCTAACCATTAGCAACGGAGTTGGGGGACACCATCCCTGAAAAAGCTCTATTCGTACATCTTTTTCAAATGAGAAGTTTATTAATTTCTCTAGACCAGTGTTATCATCAAAATTATAATATCCACAATAAACAACACCTACTTTTTTCGGTTTAATTTTAAACAATCTTATTTGTTTTTCTAATTTTTCGGATAACCACTCATCATCTGAATCCAGGAAAGCAATATATCCTCCATTAGATGATTTGATTCCTGCATTTCTCGCTGCAGAACCACCTTTATTTTTTTTACATGCGACGTATTTAATTCTTTCATCTTTTTTTTGAAATTCTTTAATTACATATTCTGTATTATCATTAGAACCATCATCGACCACAATAAGTTCAAAATCTTTATATGTCTGGTCTAAGACACTTTGTATCGCCCTACCCACTAGATGTGCTCGATTATAAGTTGGAATAATAACACTAACAGTTGGTTTTTTATTCATAGTTATCTTTTTTTATTATCTTTTAATAACTCTCTTCCTCGATATTATTTTTATTTACCCTTAATAAGATTTTGATAGATTTCCACTAATCTTTGGTTTAACTTATTTATATCATAATGCTCTTCCACAAACTTTCTGCCATATTGGCCAATATCCGACCAAATTTCCGGATATTCGATAAGGTATTCTAACTTTTCAGCTAATATGTCTACATCTTTCTCCGGAACAAGAAAACCTGATTTGCCATCAATTACGATTTCGGGAATCCCGGTATGGTAGGTTGATATAATCGGTAAACCTGTCGCGCTAGCTTCCATTAAAACAACAGGAATTCCTTCTTGATCACCACTTCTTGCAGTTATGCTTGGAAGAATAAAAATATGCGCTTGCTGATAAAGTTCTAAAACTTCATTTTGTTCTACTGCACCAAGAAAATTAATATAACTTTTAATGTCTAATTCTGAAACTAAATCTTCTAATTTATGCCTTAAGGGTCCCTCACCTGCAATTATGTATTCAATGTTTATATTTTTTTTGATAATTTTGGCTATAGCTCTGATTGCATATTCATGCCCCTTTTTTTCAACCAATCTCCCTACGGTTAATATTTTTATAGATTCTCCAGTTTTTTTCCTTCTCTCAGAAAATTTGAATTTCTCTAAATTAATTCCCATGTGATGAACGATTATTTTTTTCTCGTTGCAATGTAACTTCATTAATTTTCTTTTCCAATAATTACTAATTGGTAAAAACAAATCTCCATTAGAAAATAATTCTCTATATACATTATCACCATTATTCATAATAAATCTTGACATGTCATAGCCATGAAAGACTGTGGCAAGTTTAACATCTATTCCTATTTTCTTTATATATGTACCAAGAATTCCATTTGTTCCGAAATGACAAAAAAGTGTATCAAAATTTTTATCTAAAAATGGAATAATTTTATATAACAACCTCAAAGATAAAGCCTCATTACCAAATTCAAAAAAATTCAATGATTTCAATATTTTAATCGGAGCTTTATGAAAATTTTTTATGATCAAAAATATTGCCTTTAATATGCGTTCAATTTTATTATAAGGAATGGAGGGTATGTAATGCACCCTTTCTGTTAGTCGATATTTTTCTACATCGGGATGTACTTTTTTCTCTTTAGGATTAAACTCTGAAAATATTTCAACTTCGTACCCTGAATCAAGTAATCCCGTAATTTGATTCAGGATGAAAGTTTCTGATAATACTGGAAATTCACTTACAATAAATGCTATTTTCATTTTTTTACACCTTTAACCACTATTTCGAAACCATATTTTTTAGTAAAATAATTATTATTTTTATTATTTGGATATTTTAATAAAATATCTGTAATTCTACCTAAATAATAGAAAATCTTCCGAAATTTACTACCAGAAAGACGATAAAATCCATGCGAAGGATAAAAACCGGAAAATTCTATTTCCTCCAAATTTAAATCAGAAAATATTTTTTTCAATTCAAAATGCTTAAAAGATTTTTCGTATCCATATACAAAATTCTTTCCCAATTTATTTAAAATCCATTTATATATTGTATGTGAAAAATTATACCAATTTGGAACAGCAATAATTATTTTTCCATTCTTTTTAGTAATTCTAATCATTTCTTTTATGGCATCTATATAAGTGAATTTGTTGTTTAGATTATAATGCTCAATTACACCTTCATTAAAAACAACATCAAAATAATTATCTGGGTAGGGTATTTGAAATAAGTTTCCTGTTTCAAAAGAAACATTTGGTATTTTAAGATATTCTTTCAAGTAATTAGCAATCTTAAGCGAATTTATAGATAAATCCATTCCTATCACTTTAGAATTGAAGGAATTTTTGGCTATTAAACAACAAAACCTACCAGTGCCACAACCAGCCTCAAGGATTATTTTGTCTTTTCTATCATCAATGAAATTCTTAAGACAATAGTATGCCTCTTGTGTAAAACGAGAATTTAATTCTTTTTGACTATTTATATCAATTTGGCCTTCCCATTTTTTATCCCAGATATCCTTTTGTTTATCTTTCATCTACTATTTCCTTTCTTTCCCAATAATTTAACCAACATCACTATCTTGTCATAGCCAAAAAGATTTTTAAATAAATGTGCGATTCCCAAGTAAGTAACTCCGCTAAATATTAGCAATATTACAAAAATAGTAATATCCATATGCTTTTGATTACTAATAAAAATATGTAATAATAAAATTAATATACTTATTGATATAAGAGGAAATAAAAGCGCTTTAATAAACTTACAAGCATCACATTTCATAATATTGCATACTTTTATACCAGCGATAGTTTGCGTAATAAGGTTTGGAATAATTATAGCTACAGCTGTTCCAAAAATACCATATTTATTTGTTAATGGATAGATAAAAAATATCATCATTAATAGCTGAATAAAAGATAATTTTGCGAGAATATTGGGTTTCCCTACACCTTGAAAAACTGGGCCGGTTGTTGCCCCAATAGATCTTATTGCTCCGTACAGTGTAAGAATCTGCATCGCCGGCACCATCGGTATCCACTTTTCTCCAAGAAATATTTCAGTAAAATCAGGAGCTAAAACAAAAATTAATCCAGCAATAGGAAAAGATAAAAATGCCGTCAGTTGCAAAACCTTTAAATATGCTTCTCTTAATTTTGGGATATTATCTTGCAATTTAGAGTAAGCCGGAAAAGTTACTTGAGAAATCACATGAGTTATTTCCGTTGCAGGCATATTTGAGATTCTGTAAGCCATTTGATAAAAACCAAGCGCGGTAGTTCCAAGTAATTTCCCTACAAAAATATCATCACCTTGAGCAATTAAAAATATCAATATACTTGAGCTCATTATCCACTTTCCGAAACCGAATAATTCTTTTGCTTTTCCCAGACATTTACTTAAATGAGGTCTGTAAGGGTGCACCAAATAACTTACCAAGGCTCTCATCATATTGCCCGCAAGCAAACCGAATACAAGCGCCCAAACATTTCTTAAGATTAATACAGCTGAAATGGAAACAATAAAATCCGCCAGGGTTCCGGAAAATTGATAGATGAATTCTCTATTAAATTCTAATTCTTTCTGGAAATAAATAACTCCAATATTAGTAAATGCCTGAAAAAGAATTGAAAATCCAATAACTCTTATTATTGATTTTGCTTCCGGTGCACCGAAAAATATGGCTGCATAAGGAGCAATAAAATATAAGATTATGAATAAGATAAATCCTCTTAAGATTAACACTGTCCATGCGCTGTTAAGATAGGATTCTACATTTTCTTTTTTCTGAATCAATGCCTGCTGAAATCCGGTTTGAGAAAAAGTTTCCAGGGTGGACATGGTGAGAAGCGCAATCCCCATTAAACCAAAATCATTAGGAGAAAGAACACGGGCAAGAACAATCAACCTAATCAAACTAAACCCACGGTTGACTACTCTGAGAAAAAATACCCAGAACCCGCCTTTAAGGATTTTCTGAGAAAGTGTTCCACTCGGTGTTGCTAAATTATTTGCAATCCTTTTTAATTTATTCAATAAAAACATTCCCTTTAATTTTTCTTGTATTACTTATTCATCTGTACTGTTTTTAGTAGAACTTGCATTGTTCTTAAACCATCTCATATTTACCTAAAGCAATGACGATAATATAGAGAATATCATTAAAGGTTATAAAGATATACAGAGGCACCGCTTTCTTTAAACGAATCAATTTTATGACCAATATGGTCCAGGTAAACTAAAAATATTTTTTCCTCATCATGATAGATGTGAGAAAAAATAAACCAGATTTTTCCTTCTCCTTTAAACCTGTCCAGTTCTGATAGGTAAATTTGTGGTTTTTCTCGATTTTCGTTTCCCAATGATAAAAACATAACATTTTTATTAAAGGTATAGTATTCAAAAGCATTTTTTGCACCATAATAAACATATATTTTATCTTTCTCTTCTTTATTTTCAATGCAATATTCGATAACAGGTTTGATTTCTTCTGTCAATACTGGGATTACTAGATGACGAGCCCCGCTTGCGATAGGATGAATTAAAAGTAGAACTATAAATATTATGGCAAAATGTTTTTTTTGATTGGAAAAAATATCAAAAAACTGACAAGTACCTTCTGCAATTAAAATATAAAAAATAGGTATTGTAAACAATATTAGTCTTTCGTAAAGAGGATAATAGTTGAAAATTGAAGCAATGATTACGGTAATAATGGGGAAACATAGGAAATACAAGTAGGTTTTATTTTCTCTATTCCAAAATTTATAAATACCAAAGATTAAGGCTACCAGAACAAAGCCCTTAAACATTCCTAAACCCAAGGGATTATTTATTATCTCTAATGTATGAATAATATACCATCGAAAATCTTCAAATTTTATCGGGGGAAAAGGCACAAAATAATTAGCCCAATATTTATAAAAATGTTCTTTTGGAATAAACCGCAAAATAAGCAAATAATGCAAAAGGAAACTGGTAGCGCATAATATTCCAATTACAATTATTTTTTTCATATTATGATAATTAATCATTCTTCTATCTATTTTCCCATTAATTATCATTACATCAAATATAAATGACAACCCTATGCCGGCTAATATAAAAATAGAAGAATGAGACATCCACGTAGATAGTATTCCAATCATTCCCAAAATAATACAATCCCTGATGATATAATTTGATTTAACCACTTTGATGGCAAATAGTAGAATGATTACGCTGAATAATAAATCCACAGAGTATTGCTTAAACTCAGTTGAATAATAAATAGCATAATTAGAAAATGCAAATAAAACCATTGCAATGGGAACTGATTTTTTGCTAAGAAAATTACGGGCTAAAGGATAAAAAAGTATTAAAGCTATTATTCCTGAAAAAAATGGGATAAATCTTAATACATATTCACTGTAACCTGCAATTTTTGTAGATAACTTTGTTAATAAAAGAAAAAATGGTGGCGCGGCTTGACCGTTAAATAACGGGCTCAAAAGTTCTTTATAATTTAATTTCAAAATATTTAAAGCTAAAGAGGCTTCATCCAGCCACAGAGAACGGTTAAATAAATATTGTCTTATCCGTATTAATCCCCCAACAATGATAATAATCCATATGAATAATCGGGAAAAATATATTTTTTTAAAATATTCTTCTTGTTTTTTTAAAATATTACATATATCCTTTTTATTTTTGATCGTTGTTGTTTTATTACACTCTTACCCGTTTCTTTTTTGCTACACAAAAATTATTCATATAAAGTTGAAAATATATGTGTTTCTGAATTTTCAACTTATTAGTTTTTTTAAATAATTTTTCAAGATCTTTATAATTATAATATTTCTTATGATCATTAATCTCTTCTTCGTTGACAATTTTCATTTTATTGGCTAAAAATTCCAAGACTCGTTTAGAGTATTTGCTGGGAACGGTTAAAATCAACTTACCATTTGGTTTTAATATTCGTTCAACTTCTTTTACAATTTCAATGGGACAATTAAGATGTTCTAAAACTGCAAGCATTATCACAAAATCAAAACTATTTTCATTAAATGGAAGTTTGTCACTTATTTTTATCTGTTTGGTTTTTATTTTTTCCCTCTTTAACTCAGGAACTTTAAAATCAATACCATACCCTTCATTTATATATGGTTCAACCTCAAGTAAAAATTTATAATTAAATCCACACCCGATGTCCAATAATTTGGAATTAGGGCGTCCCTTAATTATTGATAATACTTTGTTTATTCTCATTTTTCTTAAAAAAGATTCTAATATTGCTTCTCCCATATAGTACTATCCTTAAATATATAATTCCTTCTAATAAGATAATTCCAAAAAAAAGCAATAATAGTAGCAATTACCTTCGATAAAGTCATTTCAACCGTTATTAAATCAATTAATACATATAAACTGATTTGATTTATGAGTAAGGCAATGCTACTTATAATATATATCAAACTTATCTCTTTCTTTTTAGAAAATTTTATGCCACTTTTAAAAACATACATTATACTTAATATATAATTTACAAAAGTTGCTATGATAAAACTAAAAAAAGCAACGATTAGATAATTATAGCCTAATAACCTGGCAAATATATAAAATAATGAAATATCGGTTAAGGCTGCTATTGCACCTACAAAAAAATACTTAATGATTTTCATTTTTTTCTAAATAAACCATATTTTAATATACACCACAAAACAGAAAACCCATCCTTCCAATTAATTTTTTTACCTTCCTGGTAAGTCCTACCGTAGTAAAAAATAGCTACTATAAAAATAATAAAATTATATTTTTACAATTTCAATAGGATTCCACTTCAAAATCAAAACGGTTTTCTTCACTGTTTCAGGAATAATGTTTTACAAAGCATCTTATGTGAAAGCTATTCTTGTCTCTTTGCATTTTCATGATATTCTGCATCTATGTTCACATTCCAGATATTATAATCTGCACCACAGTAATTTTTTGCCGCAAGTAATCCAGTATACAAAGAATGATCCTGGTTATTATATTTATACATTCCTCCCCTACCAATGCATTGTAAATTTGAGATATTAGAAACAAAATCACTTACAATTTTATAGTATTTTTCGAATCCTATAAAATATGTAGGATAACTCTCTGTTTCCCTTATCACAAAACCACTTTTCACTAACTTCCTATTAACTAGATTCATATAATTCAATTCCTCTTTTGCCAATTCAATAATATCTTTATCAGGCATGTTCCATATATCATCATTTTTAAATACAAAATATTCAACGCTTACAACAGATTTTTTTTTATTTCCCGGCATACATGAGCTGAAATTATTATAATTGGCCAATCTACCCATTTTTACTTCTCGGGAATGAATATAAATCCATTGGTCTTTAAATAATTTATTATTATCGATTATTAGATTTACAGTTATATGGTCTCTAAAAAATAATTCCCTTGTTGCCGTTAAAATATTTTTCTTAACTTTGGGTTTTATTGACTCAATAAACTTTGTTAAGGGCATGGATGAAAATAATGTTTCAACCGGAATTTCAAATTCTTTCTCATTATTATTTACAAAAACTGATAAAATTTTGTTGTCCTTTATATTAACTTTCTTTACGATTGTATTAAATAAAATTTCTCCTCCCTGCTTATTTATTCTATCTGACATTTTTTCATACATCATTCCAGCCCCGTAAATAGGATAATCAAATTCTTCAACAAGTGTCTTAACTGATTTATTATGTTTGGTGGGATTTAGAGCATCTATCATTGCTTTATATAAATTCAAATCCTTTATTCTCTGTGCAGCCCAATCGGCACCTATATTTTTACATTCTATACCCCAGACTTTTTCCGTATAATTCTTAAAAAATGTTTTATAAAGTTTTTCACCAAAATGTCTACAAACCCAGTCTTCAAATGATACAATTTCATTATTGCTAACTTTTACTTGAGAAAAAATATAAGAAATAATCGCATGATATGATTCAAAAAATCCCAGATTTTTTAAAGCATTAAACGGTTTTAAAGGATAATTAAAATATTTATTGTTATAATATATTCTGGTAAATCTTTTTACAGGCTTGAAATCATTTCCTAATATTTCATGCCACAATTCATTGATTTCTTTATTTTTTGTAAAAAAACGGTGAGGACCAATATCAAATCGATTATTATCAAAAACTTCGGTTCTTGATAATCCCCCCGGTTTTGAATGCATATCTATAATCAATATATCTGTAATATTATTTTTTTGTAATTCGATTGCTACTCCCAACCCGGCGGGACCTGCTCCAACGATTGTTATTTCCTTACCTTTCATATCATATTATCTCTCTTGCCAATATTTTATTACTTGGAATTCTTTATCATTTCGAAATACTATTAATATTTTATACAAATCATACTTTTATTGGATGTATCAATCTGCGAACCTTAATAAAAATCACAAAAAATATTTGAAGATTGCTATTTTTTGAATAAATTATATTTTAATATGCACCGCAAAGCAGAAAGTCCATCCTTCCAATTAATTTTTTTACCTTCCTGGTAAGTCCTACCATAATACGAAATACCCACTTCATAGATTCTGCAACCTGACTTCGCAACCTTTGCGGTAATTTCAGGTTCAAATCCAAAACGGTCTTCTTCTATTTTAATGGACTGTATAATCTCCCTTCTAAATACTTTATAACATGTTTCCATATCTGTAAGGTTAATATTGGTAAATATGTTTGATAAAGTGGTTAAAAATATATTGCCTATGAAGTGCCAATAATAAAGAACGCGATGAGGTCTTCCGCCCATAAATCTGGAACCGTAAACCACATCTGCCTTCCCTTCTATAATTGGTTCTAAAAGGGTAGGATATTCTTTGGGATTATACTCTAGATCAGCATCCTGGATAATAACTATATCACCGGTGATATTATTAAATCCGGTGCGCAAAGCCGCACCTTTACCCGTGTTTTTTTTTTGATATATAACTTTATGTACCAATGGTTCTATTTTTTGTTGTAAAATATCCCGTGTTCCGTCGGTAGAAAAATCATCTACAACAATTATTTCTTGATTGGGAACAGAAGAATTTAAAACTGCTTCAATTATTTTTTGAATATTATTTTTTTCATTAAAACAAGGAATTACTATAGAAACTTTTATATCCTCTAACTGTATTTTTTCCATGTATTTTTACTTCCAATTTATTGGTATTTTTTTTGTTTTCACAAGCTTAAAATTAATAATTATTCTTATGTATTTTTTAATAATTTATCAAAATAACTAATCGTTTTTTTTAAACCTTGATTGATTAGTATTTTAGGTTCCCAGTTTAATTCTCTTTTAGCCAATTCAATATTCGGTTGTCTTTGTTTGGGGTCATCCTCTGGAAGAGGTTTATAAACAATTTTTGATTTTGAATTTGTTAGTTTGATGATTTTTTTAGCCAATTCCAAAATACTTAGCTCTATAGGATTACCAAGGTTCACCGGACCTACAAAATCTTCCCTGCTATTCATCATTTTAATGATGCCTTCAATTAAATCATCTACATAACAAAAACTTCTTGTCTGATTTCCGTATCCATATATGGTAATGTCTTTATTTTTTAAAGCTTGAACAATAAAATTACTGATAACCCTTCCATCATCGGGCTGCATATTAGGTCCATAAGTATTGAAGATTCTTATTACTTTAATCTTTATTTTTAATTGTCTATAGTAATCGAAAAATAAGGTTTCTGCACATCTCTTTCCTTCATCATAACAAGCCCTGGGGCCAATGGGATTGACATTTCCCCGATAACTCTCTGTTTGAGGATGTTCTACCGGATTTCCGTATACTTCGCT
>Ga0272442_10010174_pt1 | contig 11623 bp, 10 predicted proteins | sample SSMForm2O_FD_200262 | JGI IMG/M metagenome (GOLD analysis project Ga0272442, IMG submission 200262) | Marine sediment archaeal communities from Little Sippewissett salt marsh, Falmouth, MA, United States - SSM-Form-2O | ecosystem: Environmental > Aquatic > Marine > Wetlands > Sediment ...
TGATTGTTGTGCTCGTAATTTACAAACATAATTTAGACCCCCTTTCCTCCAACCCTCCATCTGCCCACATGTTTCCATGGTGAATGAGGATCAGCTTCTTTGTATCTAACGATTTCTTGTTTTTTTGTATGCATTGAATCAAATACTGCAAGAGAAATAATTGCATCTATTGATAATTCATCCTTTGATGATGAGATATCTTTAAAATAATTATCAATAAAATGTGTTGTAATATTTCCTTTTTGAAATTCTTTATGTTCAAGGACTGTTTTTAAAAAGGCAATATTTGTTGTAACGCCCATTACTGCATAATGTGAAAGAGCCCATATCATCTTACTTATACAATCTTTTCTGTTTTCTGCGTAAGTGACAAGTTTTGCAAGCATTGGATCATAATATGGTGTTACTTTCATTCCACTATAAAAACCTGAATCATCTCTTATATTTGGCCCTGTTGGTGTTTCTACTTTTTCAATATTTCCAATACTTGGTAAAAAGCTGTTTTGAGGATCTTCTGCATAAATTCTACATTCAATAGAGTGGCCACGCTGAATCAAATCACTTTGGTTTATTGATAATTTTTCTCCGGCTGCAATTCTTAATTGCCATTTTACAAGATCAATACCAGTTGTCATCTCAGTTATTGGGTGCTCTACTTGAAGTCTTGTATTCATTTCCATAAAATAATAATTTAGTTTTCCATCAACCATGAACTCTACTGTTCCTGCGTTTGAATAAGCAACTGCTTTTGCAGCAGCAACAGCAGCTTTACCCATTTTTTCTCTCAATTTATCAGTCATAATAGGAGAGGGGGTTTCCTCAATTATCTTTTGATGCCTACGTTGAATTGAACATTCTCTTTCAAATAAATGAATAACCTTGCCATGTTCATCTGCAATTATTTGAAATTCTATATGTCTTGGTTTATCAATATATTTTTCAAGAAATACTGTATCATCTCCAAAAGCAGATTTTGATTCTCTTTTTGCACCTTCAATGGAATCTTTCAAATCCTTTTCAGAATTAACAATTCTCATACCTTTCCCACCACCGCCAGCTGCTGCTTTTACAAGTAGTGGAAAACCAATTTTTTTACCTTCTTTTATAAGAGAACTACTATCTTGTTTTTCACCATGATAACCAGGTATTACAGGCACTTTTGCCTTTTCCATGGTTGTTTTCGCTGCAATTTTATCCCCCATTAAACTGATAACTTCTGGATTTGGGCCTATAAATTTTATTTTTTTATCTTTACAAGATTTTGCAAAATCAGGGTTTTCAGCTAGAAATCCATAACCTGGATGAATTGCTTCTGAGCCTGTTTCTTGAGCAATTTTAATAATTTTTGGGATATTGAGATAACTTTCAATAGGAGTTGGATCACCAAGGTTTACAGATTCATCAGCAAGTTGTACATGTGGAGCATCCTTATCAACTTCTGAATAAATTGCAACGGTTTTAATCCCCATTTCCTGACATGCCTTTATAATTCTTACTGCAATTTCGCCTCTGTTAGCAATTAATATCTTTTTAAACAAAAATCACCCGCTCCATTTTGATTTTCTTTTTTCTAAAAATGCATTTATTCCCTCTTGTCCTTCATTTGATATCCTTAACTCAGATATTTTTTCAACTGTAAATTTCTTGAATTTATCAATATCCATCTTTTCATAATTCTTTGTTAGATTTTTTACCTCTTTAATTGAATTTGGACCCGAGGAATTGATAATTTTTATATATTTTTCAATTTCTTCATCTATTTTTTCTTTTGGAACAACAAAATCGATTAATCCAATTTCTTTTGCATATTTTGAATCAAATCTTTCACCTGTTACAAATAATCGTCTCATATTTGAAATTCCAATTCTTCTTACAATAAAGCTTGAGATAACTGAAGGAATTATTCCAAGCTTAACTTCACTGAATGCAAATTTGCAGTCAGGTAATGCAAAACAGATATCACAGGCTGCAAAAAGACCAATTCCACCTCCAAAAGCATGACCGTTAACATATGCAATTACAGGTTTTTTACAGTTATAAATTGAATCATATAGTTCTAGCAAAAGATTACTGTCTTTGATATTTTCCTCTTTAGAATAATTAACCATGCTTTTCATCCAGTTTAAATCAGCACCAGCACAAAATGATTTACCTTTCCCTTTTATTATGATTACTTTAATATCATCATCTTTTTCTAACTTATCAAAGGATTGAGTCAGCTCTTTCATTAATTGCTCATTCATTGCATTATGCAACTCAGGTCTATTAAGATATATTCTTGCAATTTTATCTTTTTTAATTATCTCTAATGTTTCATACTTCATTTCCTTTCCCCTTAATAAGTATTGATTGCTCTAGATTTCTACCTGGCGATATTTAGCAAAATAGATAAATCTTTCTAAACTTTTATCCTGCATTTGTCGAAAATGCTTTATTTTCCAACAAATTTTGCTTTTCTTTTTTCAACGAATGCTTTAACTCCCTCTTCAAAATCTTTTGAACCGGCAGATAATGATGCGGTTTTGCTCTCTAAATTCAAATGATCTATCATTTCATTTTCCATACTTTTATTTATAAGCATTTTTGCTTTACCAACGGCAATTGGTGGTAATTTTCTAAATTTCAAACAAAATTCTTCAACTTTTTTATCAAGTTCTTCTGTTTTAGCAATCTTATTTACAATTCCTAGGTTTAAAGCCTCTTCTGCGGTGAATATTTTTGAAGTGAGTATATATTCGCATGCTTTCTGATAACCAACAAGTTTTGTAAAAAACTGGGTTCCACATCCTGGTGCAAGTCCTATTCCAATAAAGGCTGTACCAAATTTTGCTTTATCATCTGCAATTATAATATCACATGCTAAGGCAAGTGAAAGACCTGCACCAAAAGCATGGCCATTAACTGCAGCAATAACAGGTTTTTCCATAGTCCTCATTTCTATTACACATTTATGGATAACCTTTGTTAAATCAAGTAAGAATTTAGGTTTATCTTTTGCCAGATGCATCTCTTTTACATCTCCTCCTCCACAAAATCCTTTTCCAGTTCCTTTTAATACTATTGCTCTTAGCTCTTTATCATTGTTAAATTTTTTAAGAATGTCAGCTAGTTCAATTCCTAATTGCATATCAAAGGAATTTAGTCTATCAGGCCTACTAAGAGTTATATAACCAATCTTATCTTTTTTATCAAAAGTAAGGGTTTTATAGTCCATTTTATCAACTTGAGAATATTATTTTCGTTATTAAATTTAGGGAAAAACATAAATAAACAATTTATTATCCAAAGTTAGCATTTACAAATCTTGGGGATTTATCATGGAAATAAACAGATACATAGAAAAATATAGAAATAATAGATACAATTTTTTTAAATGGAGATATGAGACAACTTACATAAATAAAATCATTTTATCATTAGGATTTGCTTTTTTAACAGCGATTCTTGCTCAGTTTAAATTTTATTTACCCGGAAATTTTTTAGTACCAATAACTGCTCAGACCTTTGCAGTACTCCTTGCAGGAATAATCCTAGGAAAATGGGGAGGAGTTAGTCAATGTATATATCTTGGTTTTGGTATGATGGGCCTTCCATTCTTTGCAAATTTCACTGGTTCGACTATTGGATATTTAGTTGGTTTCATACTTGCAGCATTCTTTATTGGATATGTCTCTGAAAAATATGTAAATTATAGAAACATCAAAGGGATTTTTCTACTAATGCTATTTTCAACATTTGTATTGATTTATATACCTGGATTAATCTATCTATATTTCTTCATGGGTTCAATTGGTATTTCAGTTGGTATTATTGAAATATTATCAATTGCTGTCTTACCTTTTATTGTTGGAGATATAATTAAAATAATAGGAGCAGTTTTATTATCTAGACTGATTATCCCTAAAAGATCCTACATATAAGAAAGATTATAATGAATAATATTAAACTAGAAACTGATATTATTGGTAAGAAAATATATCATTTTGACAATATTGATTCAACAAACATTTTCTCAAAGAAATTAATAAAAAAAGATGCAATACAAGGTACTGTAGTTGTTTCAGATATCCAAATGAAAGGAAGAGGTAGAAAAGATAGAAATTGGTTTTCACCCAAAGGAGGACTATGGTTTTCAATAATTTTATATCCAAAGCTGTCTGTTAATAAATCAATTTTGGTAACTATGATTGCATCTATATCAGTTTCTCAAAGTATTATTAAATTAACAAATACAAAACCAGTAATAAAATGGCCGAATGATATCCTAATAAATAAAAAGAAAGTATGCGGGATTTTAACAGAAACTGAAGTTAAGAAAGGAAAAATTGAGTATATGATTGTTGGTATCGGTCTAAATGTAAATAATAAATTAAATGATGAATTATCAAAATCAGCTACATCACTTATTGAAGAAATTAACAAAGATATATCTATTCAAGATTTATTAAAAGATATCTTAGTCAACTTTGATAATAACTATAAACTTCTCAATAAAAAAGATTTCTTGCAAATTAGAAAATTATGGCTAATTTTTTCAAATATTATTGGAAGAAAGGTAAAAATAAAAGAAGAAGAATCAGAAATTATTGGCAATGTAATTGATATTTCTGAAGATGGTTCATTAATAATTGAAAGTGAAAATAAAAGAAAAAAGATCATTTTTGGAGATTTGGAATATATTTGATTTGCCTTTCAGATATTTTTATAAGGCTCTAAATATTATCAATTGTTAATTAGGGGTGGTAATTTATATGAAAATAAAAAAAATAACAGTCCTGACTATTTTGACGCTACTGATTGGAAGCTTTATTTTTCCCGTATCATCAGTTGAAACAAGCTCTGAACCAATAATAATTAACCTATTTGAAACAGATGAAAAAATCCAAATTTCTTATCAAATCAATAACTTTGAAAGTGAATATGTATATATTGATGGAATTGAGTATTCAATAATTAATATCGGAGAAGAGTCAAATATCTTGGAAAAAGGTTTTCCAGACATACCAAACATCTGCAGAAGCGTTATTATTCCAGATAGTTCTAAAATGAAAGTTGAAATTAAAAGTACAGATTATAATGATTATAAGAATGTTCTTATTGCACCTTCAAAAGGAAATTTATATAGAGATATTGACCCAGATGATGTAGCTTATGAATTTGGAGATGTATATAATATTGATTCTTGGTATCCAGAAAATATTGTAAAATTAAGAGACCCTTACATATTAAGGGACTTTAGAGGCCAGACTGTCGAAATTTACCCTGTTCAATACAATCCAGTAAAAAAGATAATGAGAGTATACAGTCAAATCAATATTGATATTGTTAGAGATGGCCAAGATACAATTAACTGTATTTGTAGAGAGGATCTACCAAATAGTGTTGATAGAACATATAAAGATATTTATAGAAATCATTTTATCAATTTTGCAAAATCAAGTCGTTATGATCCTGTTGGTGAACAAGGAAATATGATAGTTATTTCTTATGATGATTTTATAGATGAAATGCAGGATTTTATTGATTGGAAAACTATGAAAGGAATCCCAATTGAAATTTTTAAAGTTTCAGAAATTGGAAATGCAAATGCTATCAAGACCTTTATTCAGAACTATTATGATGATTATGGTCTTACTTTTGTATTATTAGTTGGGGATGCTGCTCAGGTTCCGACCTTATCTACTGGTTATTATGCATCTGACCCAAGTTATACTTATGTTGCTGGTGGAGATCATTATCCAGATTTATTTTTAGGAAGGTTTTCTGCCCAGACTGCTGATCATGTCTTAACTCAAGTAGAAAGGTCAGTTGAATATGAAAAAAATCCACTAAGTTCAGGTGAATGGTATCATAAGGGAACAGGTGTAGCTTCAAATCAAGGACCTGGGGATGATGGAGAATATGATAATCAGCATATGGACATAATAAGAGATGATCTACTTGCTTATACGTATTCAGAAGTTGATCAGATATACGATCCCTCAGCAACAGCCACTATGGTAATAAATGCCTTAAATGATGGTAGAAGTATAGTAAATTATTGTGGTCATGGAAGTCCGAGTAGTTGGGGTAGTAGTGGATTTAATGTAAATAATATTAATACTTTAGTAAATGACAATATGCTACCATATGTTACATGTGTTGCATGTAATAACGGACAATTTGATGATTATGATGAATGTTTCTGTGAAGCATGGCTGAGGGCGACAAATAATGGAGAGCCGACTGGCGGGATTCTTGCAACTGGTTCTTCAAAAGGTATGTCATGGAACCCACCAATGGATGCACAAGATGAGTTTATTGATATATTAATTGAAAGCTATCCAGATAATATCTTACATACGATTGGTGCCATTCATTATAATGGCCTTATGCATATGAATGATGAATATGGTGCCTCAGGATATTCTGAGACAGATACATGGCATGTTTTTGGAGATCCTTCAATTCAGATTAGAACAGATACCCCCTCTTCTATGAATGTAATTCATTCTGATGAAATTGAAGAGGAGGCTAATAGTTTTGATGTAGAAGTCCAAGGTATTGAGGGTGCATTATGTGCGCTTTCTCGTGATGGAGAACTTTGCGGATATGAGTATACAAATCAAGATGGACTTGCATTAATTCAATTATCAGAGCCAGTCATTGGAGAAGACCCATTAACACTTGTAGTTACATCATATAATATGAATCCCTGCATCCAAGATATTACTGTTAATGTAAATGATCCACCAATTATACCAAATAAACCTTCAGGACCTATTGATATAAAAACTGGTGAAATCTACAGTTATATAACATCAACAACTGACCCAAATCTTGATGAGATATACTATAAATGGGATTGGGGAGATGGTTCAGAAAGTGATTGGCTGGGCCCCTATTCAACAGGCGAGGCTATCACAACTGCAAATTCTTGGGATAGTCCTTCAGAATATTCTATAAAAGTTAAGGCAAAAGACTCTCAAGGAGATGAATCTGATTGGTCAGATGATCTTGAGATAACGGTTACCAAAACTAGATCAACCGAGAGGACATTTTTCAAATCATTATTTGAAAAATTCCCAAATTTATTAAAGATATTTGTCTACATTTTAGGATTCTAAATAAATCCTATTTCTTTTTTATATTAATGTAAAGCAGGAAAGAGATTGATATTAATCAACTGAATACTATCATAACCGTTTTCTATATATTTTTCATTAAAAATATCCTTTAATTCTTCATTCAGGGCGCCTATGATATTATCTGTTTCTTTTTTTCTTAATAATTCCCTGATTTTTTCTAGGATTTCAAATACGTTAAACTCTGCTTCTGAATATGAAACTGTTTTAATTTCGTATTTTTTTAAAAACGATTTCTGGTTGATTTCATATTCAAAAGGGGAATCATAATCAGTATATTCTATCTCATCATTTATGTAAAATTCAACTTTATCTACATCTTTTTCTGTATTTACCTTAATATCGATTTTCCCAATTATCCAGGTTTTTTTTAGCCCATTAAAAATCCTTATTCCAGAAAAATACAATGAGTTCTCAATTGGTCTGCAGATATCTATATCCTTTTTTATATCAATTAATTTTTTTTGGGATCTAATGAATCCATCTTTTTCTGCAAAAATCTTGAGTGTTCCTGACTTATCATTTGAAAATTTTAAGGTACCATTTTTATCTGTAATGTATTTTTTAGAATTCACAATTATCTCTGCAAATTCAACTAAAGAATTATTTTCATCTTTAACACTGATAGAAAACTCTTCGTTTTTGTGTACTTCTTCTTTGTCTATTTGTATTTTTAGTGCGTGTGCGTTCCAGTTTTCTAGGTATCCGATTAGTATTTCTTTGTTGTTTTGTTGTAGTTGGTATTTATCTGCGCTTGTCATTGGTAGTTGGTAGTCTATGTAGTAGTGCCACCAGTCTGAGTCTGTTTGTATTGTTTTTATGAGTGTTGCATCCCAGCTTGGCCAGTATTCTAGTTCGTATGTGAATCCTGCGTTTTCTGATGCTTTTATTAGTGCTCCTAGTACGCTTGGGTGTTCTATGTAGTGTTGTTCTGTTTGGTTTGTGTCTACATTTTTTGCGTAGTAGTATGTATCTGTGACTGTTATTGTGCCTTGGTATATTGTTTCTTGACTGCCTTCAATTCTAATATTTCCTGACCAATCTTGATTTTCACTCTTAATTGTGATTATAAGACCATCAGACCAATCGCTTTTCAGTCCATTTATATCCCTGGCTTGTGCTTTAACAGAGTATGTTCCTTTTTCAGTCCAACTGTGAGATAACGAAGCTGCATGTCCTGATTCATCTAATTCTGTCCAACTGCTATAGTCATGTTTTCCATATGAATCCCAGTCAAATCGATATTGTACCTTGTCAAAATCTGGATCATCTGTAGAACTTGAAAATGAAAATGACTCAGATATTAATCCTAAATTTTTACCAGAAGGTTTAGATGGTTTATTTGGTGGGCTGTTCTGTCCTGTTTCAATAATATTTACAGGATAATATTTTCCAAGTAGAGAAGTTATTGTATATGCCGTCATCCATATTGGGTTAATGTTTTCGTTAGTTGTATAATTAAAGCTTCCATCTTTATTCTGTAATGATAAAATATAATCAATTGCTGAATTACCATTCTTTTTCCAATAATCACTAGTTGGGTCACCGCCTGTTGATACAATTGCACTTACTGCCCATGAAGTTGATGCAGAGTTTGTTTGACCCCCATATAAGAATCCTCCATTTGAACACTGGGAATTTTTCAAGGATAACAAAGCATCTTGAATTACATTTGAGTCAGGTTCTACTCCTGCTGAAATTAAGGCCATTATTGCAACTGAAGTTGCATCAGTTTCTCCCCAACCTCCGTTTTGAGTCCTCTCTGAAATTATATAATTACAAATATTTTGAACAATATCTGAATTAATGTCAACACCTGCAGATATCAAAGATAAAACAGCAAAAATATCATCATACAAATATACATTTCCATCAATTTGCTCTCCATCATAAAAACTTACGATTTTATCAATAAAATCTATTCCACCAAAATCTCTTGGATCTTCATTACATGCAGATATAGCTAGAGTATGCCTTTCCCAATCTGTTGCCTTTTCAGGGTCTAGAAAAATTGATTTTTCTTCAAGATACTCTACTAAATATCCCCAATCGTGAGGATCTTTTTCTGCTGCCGAAATTGCCATACATGCCCAAGAAGAAACTGCAATTCCACCTAGACTTCCATCTTGCCCTTGTTGACTTTCTAAATAGTTAAATGCTTCAATTATTTCATTATCGCTTGCATTTAATGGAAAGTTTAAATAAGAATTTGAAGAAATATTAATTGGAATAAACATACTAGAAAAAAGTAAAATTATTGTTGTAAATATTATGTATCTTTTCAAAATACCCTCAATATATTATAATAGAACAGAAAGATATAAAGATAATATTATTAATAACAAATGTTGCTAATATGGGTAACAATAATTTATTCAAGGCGCTTGGAAGTGAAACAAGAATTAAAATCCTTAAAATGCTTGTAAAAAAAGAGTATCATCTTTCTCACTTGTCAAGAGAATTAGAAATATCAAAACCTGTTATTTCAAGACATATTAAAATCCTAGAAGAAGCAGGATTGATAAAGAGAAGAATAATTGGTAATGTTCACTTGTTATCTGTTAATTTTAACTGCTTAAAAAATGCATTTGAACCTTTTGTTGATGAATCAAAAATTGAAATTGAAAAAAATACTAGTATTTTTGATGCAATAAAACAACTTCCAGGTGTTGAAATTAATAAACAAGGAAAGAGTCAATATATAACTTCAATAGATGGAGAAAAGGGGTTTTATATCTACGAAGTCAATGGAAAGACTCCAAACAAGGCAATCAATGAATATAGAGCAAAGAGTAATATAACACTTCAATTGAAAAAACTTATTCCTGTTGGAAAGAAAAAAATTGAAATTAAAATAAAAGAAAAGAAAAAAAAAAGTTGACTTTTTTACATTAATGTAAGAGCTATTGAAAGTAACATTATTGTTGTAAGAAGTGCAATAGATATTGGCTTTTCAATTGCTTTTATTGAAAGGTCTGGTCTTATGATTTTATGCTCTTTAAGATAGACAATTGGTATTACTATTACTGCCATTGCGATGCTAGTTGATATTAGATGCCAAAGTGTAAATGGAATAGACAAGGTATAGCATAATGATAAGCCTGAAATATTATGTGGATACCAACCTAACCAACAACCAAAATTTGTCCAAAGGTCGTAAATCAGGACACTTCCAATCCCTGCCCCAAAAAACAATGGTATATTTTTTGTTGTAAATTTATTTTTAGATCTTAGGATGTAACTTATCAAACCAATTGTTGCAAATCCTGACCATGTGAATAGAATAATAAAGTTATTCCCAAGAATAATATCAGTAATCATCATTATTGATATTGGAACTAAAAATACAAAATAACTCTTTAATAACAAACCACTAATTATTGATATAACAGCCACTAAGAAGAATAAGTCCATCATAAACATTGGTTGTGTTATACCATTTATTGTAATATATAAAGAAGGTGAACTTGGTAATAGCCCTGATAATGTTAATCTTCCTATAACTCCAATTGTTATTAAAATAACTGCAGTAAATATCTTTGATTGATTTTCTTTTAACATCTGTTTCATATCATCATCCTCAATTATTATAACTTATTTAATTTCTTTAAATTTTTGGTTTTTGCAATTTCCATTCAATAATATCATTATTACTTACAATTTGTAAATCAGCACCAACTTTTCCGTACTCTCCATTTATATAATATTGCCAAAATTTGTTATTTTCTTCTTTGTAAGAATTTATTGAATATACGTAATGACTTTGATATTGTTTGTTATATTTTGCTTTAAAATCTATTCCAAATTCCTCTCTTGCATTTATTAAAACTGAATAGACTGTTGCGTTTTTTATTGTTAGATTGTATCTATCGATTTCTTCATCTCCATAATCAATTATTAATGTTGTATTTATTAAATCAGATTTAATAATTGGTTCTTTATCTGTAATTATTCCTGCATTCTCAAGATTAAAAAATATGGCAGCTATTACTAACAATGGAATTATTATAAGCAATAGGTTTTTTATCAATTTTTTATTCATTCTCTTTTTTTCCATATATCAAGTCTCATTTATTATAGTATTAATTTTTAAAATATCAATTTTAACAAGTTCTCAAGTATTGGAAATATATCTAAAAGATTATCAAGATTATCTATTGATAAACTCCTTGATCTCCCTCTCTTTATTACTTGAATATTTAGTTTTTCTGACCTAATATAACCATCCTTTTCTGAATATATTTTATAATTGCCTAAATCCGAAAGACTTGTTGTTACAGTGCCTTGACTGTCTGTATTATATGTTTCTGAACCGATATATATCGTTGCATCTTCAACGCTACAATCTGTTTCGTTATATACTGTTACAGTGAACTCTTCGTTTTTGTGTACTTCTTCTTTGTCTATTTGTATTTTTAGTGCGTGTGCGTTCCAGTTTTCTAGGTATCCGATTAGTATTTCTTTGTTGTTTTGTTGTAGTTGGTATTTATCTGCGCTTG
>Ga0272442_10010175_pt1 | contig 11622 bp, 15 predicted proteins | sample SSMForm2O_FD_200262 | JGI IMG/M metagenome (GOLD analysis project Ga0272442, IMG submission 200262) | Marine sediment archaeal communities from Little Sippewissett salt marsh, Falmouth, MA, United States - SSM-Form-2O | ecosystem: Environmental > Aquatic > Marine > Wetlands > Sediment ...
ACAAGTATAAAAAGTCAGACAAGACACAATAATATTGTAATTACTAAAATCGTATGAACACGCACACTGTGAAAGACTTTAATACGTCGTCACAGCGCTGCTATAATTTGAATTTAAGGCCAAATCAGGTATGGCTGTAATTTAGTTACCGGCGCAGGCGGATTTCGCCGCTGTCGTGTCAACGCCGGAACCGGAAACAGTGCCGAGACCGGAGTTGATAGCGGACAGCGATTTTTCACACTGGTCAGAGGACGGTGTGATCGATTCGCAGTTTGCTAACAGCTTCCCGAGCGCTTCCCGGCATTTACTGTCGTCCTGGCACGATATTTTTCTCACTTCCGAACAGCACGGAGCATAGTTCTTACAGGGATCACTGCATGCGGATGCAGCAGTCGCGATAAATACACCGAGCACCAGAATAAGGTTTATTTTGTAAATGTATGACATTTTTCCCTCCCAGAAATGCATTAAGTTCTGCAGCCAAAACCGGCTGCGGACCTGTTTCATGAACTAATAATACACGAATGGTGTGGATGCAAGGGTGAACGCGATGCCGGCTTATTCGCGGTAGAGAAAATTCAGCGTGTAATGGCCCTCTACCGGGACGTTGGGCGGTGGCAGCAGGGTGATTTCCATGGCCGTGTTCCTGATGCACTCAATGAACTCATCGTCATCGATGTCGGTTCTTGATATCCCCACAGAACTCACACTGCCCGTATCGGCTTCGATGTTCAGGATTACGGCCACATCGCCTGCGGCATCACGGTTGCGTTCAAGTGCTTTTGCGTAACACTTTTCAAACTCCGCCGTCTCCTTCTCGATCCGGGACTGGATTCTGGCCGGAGTCTTCAGGTCGAATTCCTTTATGCATCCGTAAGCGAGAACCTGAAGCAGTAAAAAAGCTGAAACAGTCAGCGCACGTTTTGAAATTTTATTTATCATTCTTAATCCCTGCATCATTATCATCGGCGTTTGAAACCGCGGCATCCGTTTCGCACACCACATCGGCATCCCGGCGGCCTTCACAGGGAGCCCTGTCCGCAGAAAACGCTATCTTCTCGCGACCAGTGACAACGGCCTTTCCCACGGGCCCTCCGCAGGCAGTAAACACCGCCTGCGCAAGAAGGGCCATCAGCAGCATTATGATTCTGGAAACCATGATAACTGGATTACACTCTCACGCTCTCCAAGTAAAGCATCAATAATGGATCGACTGCGGCAGGCGCGTTATTCCTCTTCAGGAGCAAGTATCTTCATCACGGAATCAAGAAGTTCGGGCTGGTTGAAGGGCTTTGGAAGCAGGCTTACGTGTTTATACCTGAGAGCCTCCCTGGTGACTTTTTCATTGTAGGCACCCGTGATTATGAGCACGGGCAGATCGCTCCTGATGCTGCGGATCTGTTCGATGGTCTCGGCCCCGTTCATGTGCGGCATCATCAGATCTATTATGGCGATGTCCACGATACTGGGGCTCGTCCTGCATATGCTGAGGGCTTCCATGCCGTTTTCAACGGCAATGACCTGGAAGCCGTTGCTCTCAAGTATCTGTTCGCAGATCCTGCGGATGGCGGGCTCGTCATCGACAAGAAGGACGGTTGCAGTGCCCATGCCGTCGACATTCGGGGTCATGGAGCCCACGGCATCCATGAGGTTTTCCTCGATATTGGAAATGATCTTGTAGTCACTTGGCACGTTGCTCAGCTTCTCCTCAATACTGTCGAGCTCGACCCAGATTCCGCTGCTGTCTATTTTCGATCCCGCTTTTGACTTTTCAATAACAAGAAAAATACACCAGAGCCTCTCTTCCAGGTAAAGGGCCCTTATTCCCGAAAGCTCAATATTACTGCCCGACTTGAGCTTCAGACGGCATGATGAGGAAACATCGGGATCTGCCACTGTCTTTTCAACTTCGGTTCTGAGTTTCTCCATTGAATCCATTGTCAGAAAGGATCCGAGTGGAAAACCCACGATCTGGCCGGAAGCAGGCCCCATAATTCCCGTGGCGTGCTTGTTTGAATCCATTATGGTGAGATCGGGAAACAGCGCTATTACGGGCTTTTCGAGAGACTGAAGAAAAACCGAAAGAACCTCAAACCTTATGTTTTCCTCATCCTTGTTCATTTTTGCTCAAACTGGATATTATGCCACACATAACAACAATGCAACAAAAATAGACCACATATTATTATAGCTTGTTTTTTAGTATTTAGAACCACAAAAATGTGACATTTTTTTGCCAACGCGAGTACTACAATGTAGTATTAGGTAGGAGGATTACCCAAATGTACTCAGGGCCGGAACGCAGAAAACACAAAGTCTTTGTTACCAGACAGAGTGAATATCATCTAAAAGATAAAGAAGTCATTGTCGTTCGACACCGTCGCACTGGCATATGGCTTAAATCTCACGAGGCCGTAAAAGGCTTCCTCAGCGGTTCAATCCGCTTCTGTGCCCAGGCCCTGATCCCGAATCTGGGAAAACCCAGGGCCGGTGACAGCCTGTGTTTTACGAACGGCAGCCAGATGGAAATAATCACTTCTCCGCTGCTCGAAGTCCGCAGGGCCACAAAGGATGAAGCAGCGCTTTACCCGGCGCATTGAACAGGAATCAGGAACGGCACATGGCACGAAAAAAAATACTGACCACCATTTACCTCACTCCTGAGCAGGACGAGCAGCTGAAACAGCTCAGCAGTGCCACCAGGGTGCCCATGGCTGTTTACATAAGGGAGGGTATCGACCTTATTCTCGACCGGAACCGGGCGATTTTCTCGGGGCAGCTCGAACTGGACCTCGAAGCCTCGGGACAGAAAGCAAAATAGCCGGGCGCCTTTTTATTCAAGCCTGCCGGCCGATTCAGCCAGCCCGATCACGAAATCATAAAGTTGCGCCAGAGATCGGATTCCCCTCAGCTTCTGGGGATCGACCCTGATGCCCATTTCTTTCTCCAGAATGGTTATCAGATCGATTCCGTCAAGACTGTCGAGCTTCATGTCCCTGTAAAGATCAGCCTCGGGCCTGATGCTGTCCTCGTCGACCTCAAATTCATTCACGAGCAGATCGTTTATTCTGTCTATTAACTGTTCCCTGTTCATTTTACAGACCGATAATAATGGACGAGTTTACGCCTCCAAAGGCGAAATTGTTGTTCATGAACACGCTGATGTCTTTCTTCTCAACCGCGTCGGGGTGATAAATCCCCCGGCATTCGGGGTCTGTTTCTTTCAGATTGTACGTGGGCACTACCCTGCCCTCGCGGGCGAGCATCAGACAGAAGATGCTCTCGATTGCACCGCAGGCCCCGAGCGTGTGACCCGTCAGCGATTTTGTTGAGCTTACAGGCACAGTGTCTGAGAAAAGTCCACGCACGGCCGTGGATTCAGCAATATCGCCCCTTATCGTGGCTGTTGCATGCGCATTTATGTAATCGATGTCCCCGGGTTTCATGCCTGCATCGGAAAGTGCGAGCTCCATCGCCCCCCTCATTCCGTCTGATGACGGCGCGGTCATGTGAGTTCCGTCGCAGTTGGTGCCGTAGCCCAGAATCTCTCCGTAAATGCGGGCGCCCCTTGACTTTGCGTGTTCCATCTCCTCGAGAATGAGTGTTCCGGAACCCTCTCCCACGACAAGGCCGTCCCTTTCAGCATCGAACGGTCTGGGCGTAAGCTTCGGGCTGTCGTTGAAGTTGTACGACGCCCCGTGCATGACGTCGAAAGTGGCCGCCGAGATGAAGTGGAGTTCATCGGCTCCGCCCGCAATCGCGCCGTTGAGCTTTCCGTAGCGGATGGCTTCGGCTGCAAAGCCGATTGACTGGCTGCCTGATGTGCACGCGCTGCACGGAGCGATCATGCGTCCGCGCACGGAATGAATCTGAGCAATGTTCGCCGCGCAGGTATGACTCATGACCTGGAGAAAGCTCGTGGCCCTGTATTCTCCGAGTTCTCCCTTCGATCCCAGGTGCCCGTAGTAATAGGCCAGCCGTTCAAGGCTCCCCATGGTCGAGCCGAATGAAACACCCACTTCTCCGGAGGACAGCCAGTCAGGGTCAACGCCGGCGTCTTCTACTGCCAGCCTCGTGGACTCTGCGGCCAGTCCGCCTACGCGGCCCATTGTGCGCCTCACCTTTCTCGGAAGCTGCTCCAGCTCGAAATCGCCGACAGCTGCTCCAACCCTGGGTCTGAGGAGCTTCAGATCATCCCACTCGGGGATGTAATCCACCCCGCTCGTGCCTTTGAGTAGTGAATCAAGCGCCTTTTCAGGCGTATTGCCGATCGGGCTCAAAAGTCCCATGCCCGTTATTACCACTCGCCTCATCATCAAACTCCCGTTCTAACAATGCCTATAGCCGATTCAGAGCCCGTTGGCCATACTAATAATCATGCTTTGTTCACAATGCACAATCACATGTGAAGTCCGCCGTTAACTCCGATCACCTGCCCCGTGATGTAGGAAGAATCTTTGGTGCACAGAAAAGAGACAACGCCTGCGACCTCTTCCGGCTCTCCGAGCCTTGCGGCCGGAATAAGTTTCTTGATCTCATCTCTGGGCAGAGGAGACTCGACAAGCATCTCGGTCTTGATCAGGCCGGGCGAAACAGCGTTCACCAGTATGCCCTGTCTCGTAAGTTCCATGGCAAGGCTCTTTGTGGCGGCAATAATGCCGCCCTTTGACGCCGCATAGTTGATCTGCCCGCGGTTTCCCCTCTGTCCGGAAATTGAAACCATGTTTATGATTCTTCCCCATCTCGCCTTCAGCATGTGGGGAACAACGACCTTTGTCACGTTGTAAAAGCCGCCGAGATTGACATCGAGCACCCTGTCCCATTCTTCGTCCTTGATCCATGCGAAAAGCGCGTCGGCCGCGAGTCCTGCATTGTTTACTAGCACGTCTACCCCGCCCGCCTGCTCCAGCTCGGGCTCCAGCACGGCCCTTACGGCCTCCCTGTCAGCCACGTCGAATTTAAGCAGCCTGCATCTCCCGCCGCCGGATTTTATCTCTTCAACCGTTGAGGCGGCATCTTCATCCCTGGACACGTAATTAATCCACACCTCGAAACCGTCACGCGCCAGCCTGGTGGAAACCGCCCTTCCAATGCCCCTGCTGCCACCCGTTACGAGTGCCTTTTTAGTCTGATTCATTTTTTCATCCCCGTCCGCCCGCGCGCACCGCTTCGCTGTCGAGCATTTCTATTGAGATCTTTCCCGGTCTTGTGCCGGGAAAGCTTTCGAGCGCCACAATCCTCCTCGGCCGCCTGTAGGGAGGAAGCTTCTCACGAAGCCGCCTTCCGATTTCATCCGTGTCCGAAGCAGCCGGAAGCACTGCGGCCCAGAGTTCGCGCTCATGACCCGAGCCCCTCTTATGCATCCATGCTACCGCATCGCCTGCAAGCCCCGTGCTCATGATTGTCTTCTCGATCTCATGAAGACTCACGCGCCTGCCCCCGAGCTTCACTATTCCATCAATCCGTCCGATGAGAACAAAACCGTTCTCTGCTTTTTCAACCGCGTCGCCCGTGGCAAGAAAACCATCATCGTCCAGGAGACCTGATTCCTCTCCTCCCTGTCCAAGGACACTGACCGAGCTGACGGGAGAACGCACGAAAAGCTCATCGGGCGAGCTTTCTTCCGACCCTCGCTTTCCCGGCCTGATACTGCATTCCACGTGCTCAAAAGGCGAAAAAACCGTCTGCCCGGCGCGGTACGCAACACCGCCGGCCTCTGTTGATCCATAGATGTCCATGATTCGAACGTCCAGGGTGTCTCTCCAGACTTTCGAGACGTCATCCGCAAGGTGTGCGCCCGATGAGGCAAGTCTGGAATACGATCGCCTTTCGCGGGCCATTGCAAGCGTACCCAGGGGTCGAAGCTGTGCGGGCGTCAGAAGCACGACATCGGAAACTTCCGCGTGCATGAGTTCAAGCATTCTTGCAGGAGCCGCTTCGTCCGCGATGCGGACACTGCAGCCGGCATCGAGTGGAGCGAGCAGGCCTGCATGAAGCCCGTAAATATGGCACCATGAAACAAGGGAAGTTACTGTTTCGCCATTTTTCAATAAAAGAATCCCTTTCAGGCTTTCGAGCTCCGGCCTGATCCTTTCCAGGGAGTACACAACGCCCCTGGGTCCGCCCGTTGAGCCCGACGTAAAAAGCACATAGTTACCGCTGCGGGGAAGGCGCAAAGCAGAGGAGACCTGAGTCCCGCCTGATGCAAATTCTTCCGGATGCATCAGCACGGCACTGCATGAGGAAAGCTCATCGTGATGTTCTTCTTCAGCGACAACGGCCGGGGCACCGGTAAGCTCCATGGCCTTCTGAATGTCGCTTACCGACCCGTGCTCCACCAGCACCATGTCGAGACCGGCTTTGAAGCCACCGAGGAGGGCTGCGGCAAACGCGGTACTGTTTTTAAGGGCAAGGAGCACACGTCCGCCCGCCAGCTCTCTGCTTTTAAAAAAGGACGCTGCAGCATCCGCCAGAGCGGCCGCGGATTCGGGGGTTATGATCAGACTGCGGTCTTCATCCGGCATGATCAACCCTGCCTCTCCGTTATTCCTCCGTCCGGGTTGAGTGAGATGAACTGAAGCTCTCCCTGTGCAACTATCTCTCCCCTGCATCTTACAATGCCCCTTGCCGAGCCAAAGGGCTTCATCATCCTTCCCTCCCATGTCTCGGACTCGAGAAGCTCCGACGCCGTCACATCCTTCGAAAAACTGAATCTCCTTGCGGCCACGAGAAGCCCACTCTCCCTTTCCCTGTTTTCGATCATGGCCTCGTAGGCCGTGGCAGCACCCACGGTCTGGGCCAGTATTTCGATCATGAGCGCGCGCGGCACTGTCCCTGCTCTGGCACCCCACAGCCATGAAGGATCAATCCGTGCCTCGGCCACGGCATGCCCGGGCTCACAAAGCACAAGGCGGCTGACAAAGAGAAAGGGCGGCCGGTGCGGAAGCAGCTGCTCCACCGGGATTTCGCGTGCTGTTGCCATGTCTGCCGGAGTCATTTTTTCCGTCCCGGCTCCTTCGGGGCCTGCACCCTTACGGCTGCCGCGCCTGCGCCTTCGTCCAGTCCGAGAACGAGAACGTCATCAGGCCCTTCGGGCATGATACCTGCCGAGGCAAAGGCCGTAAACATCAGTCCGGAAACGGGCGATGCACCTGTGAAAGTCTGCGGCAGCACGATTTGAGGTTTCTGTTCAAACATCTTTCCAATTGCAGACTCAAGCTGCCTGTCGCGCGATTCAGAGCCGCACGCCGTGGGCATCACCGCGCTGCATCCTTCGCATATTCTGCCACCCGCCCTGACAGCGGCTTGTTCCGCATTACCTTTCAAAGCAGCATCGAGCACAAGTTTAGCCCTTACTCCACCGGCGCTGTCCGCATCGCCTATTACTACGGCAGCTGCGCTTTCGCCCCAGACACATCCTGCCGAATCCGGCTCGAACGGCCTCAGCCCCCTGTCCGTCCTGTAGGGGCCTGTGTCTATTACTTCGAACCATGCGGGATCAAGGCCTTCCACGCCGATCACGAGAACGCTTTCGCACAGTCCCGCAGCGAGCAGGAGTTCACCCGTCGCAAGCGCGCATTCACCCGAAACCCATCCCTGTGAGACCGTGATCCCGGGTCCGCCCATGCCCATGCCCATGGAAATAAAGGAAGCGGCCGCGTTGTGAACAGAGTTCTGAAAAAGCGCCGGGCTTGCAAGATGAGGCCCGCGCTCGTGCATGCCGTCCAGAAACTCCCTGGACACGGCCAGCTCACCCAGGCCTGTGCCGACCACGAGACCCATTTGCGAAGGATCGCTGACGCCCGCGTCCTCGAGAGCGAGTACCGCTGCGCAGTACGCGAGCTTCGACACCCTGCTCATGCGCCTCCTGATTTTAGCCGGAACCAGTTCCTTTTCCCTGAAATCCTGCACTACGTAAGCATAAAGCTCTCCGTCCGCCCTCTCGATCCTGCTCAACCCGCTTTCGCCCCTTTTAATGGCACTACTGATCTCTTCGCCTCCCGTGCCGAGCGAAGTTACAAGGCCCGTTCCCTTTATTGTGAATTCCTGCACAGAAACAGTCACACTTACGCCCTCCTGATCGCGAGCACGGTGTTCAGCCCGCCGAATGCGAACGAGTTCGACAGGACAGCATTCACCTCTTTCTTCAAGCCGCCGTCGGGAACATGATTGAGCCGGCAGGCTTCATCCGCCTCCTTCAGACCGGGCGTGGCCGGCAGGAATCCATCATTAATGCACAGAATCGATGAGACCGCCTCGAGCGCGCCGGCCGCCCCCAGCGTGTGGCCGAAAAAGGGCTTAAACGAAGAAACATGCGGAGCACTCTCATTTTCGCCGAACACGGTCCGCACGGCCGTGGCTTCCATGGAATCGTTCTGCAGCGTGCCTGTGCCGTGGGCATTTATGTAACCGACCTCGTCCGCTCTCATGCCGCTGTCTCCGAGAGCGGCCCTGATGGCGCGCACGGCTCCTCGTGCTTCAGGATCAGGCGCGGTCATGTGGTATGCGTCCGCCGTCATGCCAGCGCCCGCGATCAGCGCCATCGCCTTCGCCCCCCTTGCCTTTACTCGTTCCAGCGGCTCCAGCACGACAAAGGCCGCAGCCTCCCCCAGGTTCATTCCCGCCCTGTTTCTGTCAAACGGCCTTGAGACATCGTCATCCATCACCTTGAGAGACCTGAACCCGTACCAGGTCAGGCGGCACAGCGCGTCCGAGCCCCCGGCAAGAACCGCATCGGCCCTGCCCGCTCTAATCATCCACACGGCAGAGGCAATGGCCTGCGCGGACGACACGCATGCCGTGCTCAGCGTGATCCTTGTTCCGCCCAGGCCGAATGCGTCTGCAACAGCGTCCGAGACGCGCCCGGACGGGTGCTGCTTCCAGAAGTCATATTCTTCATCAGGACCGTGACCGGACTTCAGCCTGAAAAAGGCCCTTTCGCTTTCGGTCATGCCGGCCACGCTGCTTCCCGCGATCACGGATGTTGCTGCAAGATCAGCTCCCCTCAATCCCGACTGCCCGATGGCTTCGCGCGCAGCCGCGACGGCTAGAAGTCCGGTACGCGTCGAGTACGCTACCGCCCGTTCTCCTGCCTGGTCAGGCACCTCGTCAACAACGCCGGCCGCCACAGGTTCTTCATGATCGTAAATAAGGGTTTTTTTTACACCAGGCTTCATTGCGCACAGTGCCTGTTCAAGCTCTGCGGCTGAAGAAGCCGCTGAACAGACTGCGCCCAGGCCTGAGACAGCCACATCAATCATTGACGGTTTTTCTCAACGAAATCTGCAAGCGCGCTTACGGATGAAAACGCCTCGCGTGCGACAGCGGCATCCGTGATCCTGATCCCGAAGTCCGTCTCCAGCGCCACAACCAGCTCCAGGGCGTCTATTGAATCAAGCCCGAGGCCTTCGACAAAGAGGGGTTCGCCATCATCGATGTCTCCGGGAGCGACATCATCAAGACCGGTTGCACGAATGATCATGTTCTTCAAATCCGTGACCAGTTTTTTTCTTAGTTCATCCATCCTGATGCCTTCGAAAAATTATGTAACCCAGCACCGCAGCATCGTCAATTCACGCCTGCGGAAACGACTGCTTCCAGCAGAATGTGCAGTTTTTTTGTGATTTATTCCGGACGAAAAATACAGCATAACTATTTAATATTAAACCTTAAATCAGGTTTAAAACAACTTTAGTGCGCCGTTTGCGCCCGGCGCAACTATTTATTTGCAACGTTTGCAATAATATGAATTTATCACCTAAAAGGCCTTTTTTTTGATAATTTATTACTAAATCGACTGAATTTCTATGAATCTGATACTAAAATAGCTATTTTGCTGATAATTTCATTTTTCGCCAAAGCTTAATCTCCTGCGGCGCAACAATTTATTTTCAGGCTGTTTCTACCATGGTTGACAAATGGTGTAATTATTCATCTCGGTGACGATTTTAGAAAAACCGATCTCAGGCCGGCCCTGTCCTGAAAACAGCTTTACCCGAAACCTCTTGAGCCTCCTGCGCGTTGGGGCTAAACTGGCGTCTGATTAATAAACAAGCAATACCGGAGCAGCAATAATGAAATATGCATGCATAAGTGCCTGTTGTGTTGTGTTCATGATCATGGCAGGCACCTCGTCTGCACAGGAAGACGCAGACTCCAGCCGGCAGGCAAGGGACCTCTACCAGCAGGGCATCGAGAATTTCGAAAAAGGGCGTCATGCCGAGGCAGCCGATGCATTCCGCGAGGCCCACAAGCTACGGCCCTCCTGGAAGATTTTCTACAACATCGGCCAGGCAGAGGCTGCTGCCGGGCGGTACGGGCTCGCGCTCGAGTATTTTCAGAAATACCTCGTAAAGGGAAGGGACGAAATTCCGCTCGAACGCAAGGAATACGTGCTTGCCGAGATGCGCAGGCTCAAGGACCTGGTCGGAGAGCTGAAAGTTCAGGCGCCGAAGGATTCCGTGGTTTATGTGGACGGCGTAAACAGGGGCACTGCCCCGCTTCTGAAACCCGTGCTCGTCGTGGCCGGAGAAGAGCACGAAGTGGTAGTGACTCTTGAAGAAAACGAAATACTCCAAAAGAAGTTCTCCGTATGGGGCGGCAGCAGGTTTGAGGTCAAAGCCGTAAGGCCCGAGGAAAAACCGGCGCCTGTTGAAGAAGTACAACCCGAAGAACCTGAACCCGTGCCTGAGCCCGAACCTGAGGAAGAACCCGGGGACGAAGGCCTTGACCAGACGTATTTCTGGATCGGCCTGGGCGCAAGCGCGGCATTCGGGGCCGTGACAATAGGCATGATCGTACTTTCGGATCAGAAGCTGGACGACGTGCGCAGTGATCCGGACAGCGATTCCTTAAGGGACGAGACAAAAATCTGTCAGAATACGGGAATCGCATTCATGGCGCTCACGGGCGCAGCCCTCGTTACCACGGGCATACTGGCGGCGTTTACGGATTTCAGTTTTGAGGATGAAGGGACAGATGTGGCGCTGGCCCCGTGGGCGTCTGATAATGCAGGCGGCATGGGCGTTATGGGGAGGTTTTAAATGCGTAATAATCACCTAACCCCCGGCCCCTTCCCTGAGAGGGAAGGGGAAAACCCGGCACATTTCAGTATGTTTGTTCCGGCATTTGTTTTTCTGTTTCTGTTTTCCGGATGTTCGCTGTTCGAGGATGTGGATGCCATTCCGCGCGGCGATGCAGGAACGGATGCAAAGGCATCCAGTGACAGTGACACGGACACGGACACAGACACGGACACGGACACGGACTCTGATACAGACACTGACACTGATACAGACACTGACACTGACACAGACAGCGACACTGATACTGACGCGGACGCGGATGCAGACGCAGACGCGGCGCATCCTGCGGATGCGGGGCAGGATGGTTCCCATCCTGCAGATGCAGGTAGTGACGCAGATGCGGATGCGGACGCTGACGCCGATGCTGACGCTGATGTCGATGCGGACGCCGACGCTGACGCCGATGCTGACGCTGATGCTGATGCTGATGCTGATACAGATGCAGATGCAGACGCTGATGCAGACGCCGATGCAGATGCAGACGCTGATGCAGACGCCGATGCTGACGCCGATGCCGACGCGGATGCGGATGCTGATG
>Ga0272442_10010176_pt1 | contig 11622 bp, 14 predicted proteins | sample SSMForm2O_FD_200262 | JGI IMG/M metagenome (GOLD analysis project Ga0272442, IMG submission 200262) | Marine sediment archaeal communities from Little Sippewissett salt marsh, Falmouth, MA, United States - SSM-Form-2O | ecosystem: Environmental > Aquatic > Marine > Wetlands > Sediment ...
GGCCACCCCTCGGGGTTGCCGGACAGCCGTGGGCCACCGCTCGAAGAGCGTGGTGATGTCGTCGTGGTGTTGCCTCTCGGCGAGTACCGGGCAAAGCCAACGGTCACCATCGCGTGATGGGTGGGCCACGGTCGCCGTGAGCGGTCTCGGGGCGTCAGATCGAATACTCGCGGACCACGGCTTCGCGCAGGGGGTGGTCAATCTGGGGCGTCTAAGTAGAACAAAGCGTGCTAGGATTGCTCACGCTGCGGGAGGGGCGGCAGTTGGACTTCTCGTGCCGGTAGTTCGACAACCTGGCTTCCTCCAGCGTTTTCAGCTTCGCTTGCCAGTTCACGCTCCGCTCGCTTGGTTCGCGTCCGATGTCCCCGTCGCCGTGCATGCCGCACATGACAGCGCCCGGTTCGCGTCCAGTCGTTCCTTCCGCGCCACCTTCCTGGCGGCCGCCAGCTCAGCGGGCGTGGCCTCGGCCTTGCCGAAGTACACTTCGTCTGGGGTCCGTCCGTTGAGGGCGCTGTGGGGCATGACCTCGTTGAACTGCTGGACGTAGAATGCCACGAGTCGTCGCACGGCCGCCGCCGTGTCGAGGGTGTTCAAGTACAACCATTGATGCCGCAAAGAGCGCCACCATGCCTCCACGCGCGAGCTTGATTCCACGATGTCGATCTGCGCGAGCACGCGGCGAAGTGGTCCAGTGCCAAGGGCGTCGTCAACCGTGGTGTTCACATTCTCGCTGCCGCCGTCCGTGATGACGGCCACGGCGGGCGGAGGCGTCGGCAGTAGCTTCGCGGCTTCGGCCAACATGTCGCAGGTAGTCAGCGGGCTGAGTTTCTCGGCCAAACGCCACGCCAGAATGCGCCGCGAGAAGTTGTCGATTAATGTTGAGCTCAACATTAATCGACTCATGTAGGTACAGCTTCGTCCCGTCGAGCAGACGGATCACCGTGACGTCGATGTGCCAGTACTGATTCGGCTCGGTCGCCCGGAGCCCCACCTTGGGCTTGGCCGGGTAGACCCGGGTGCGCGGTCGCCGCCATCCACTCGTGCGTACCAGCCGTGACCACGTCGACGCAGAGGCAAACACTCGACCAGGCCGCTGTGCGAGCACCGCCAGCGTGCTGGTCGGGACGTGCCGATACTCATCCGCCACCACCATTTCGTGGATGGTAGCGGTCTCCCGGGCGGTGAGCTGCGCAGGAAACGTCCTCGGGCAACTGGAGCGATCCCCGAGGTCACAGGCATTCTCCACTCGTCGCCACGCATGATACCGGGACAGGGAGAGCCCCAGCACGCGTACGGCAGACTCGAGCCGAAGCGTATTCCTGGCGGCTCCGATGGCGCGAAGGATGTCGGCCTTGGCTTTGCCGTCGGGTAGCCGCTCACCAGTCAGCCGGCACCCGGAGACGCGGACGAGCGCCAAGAGCAAGCGCATGACAACCACCAAGACCTGGACGCGCCTGTCGAGCTTGGCCAGCCTCGCGTGTAGTTCGATCTCCGCCTTCGAAACAGTGGTCGTCCCAACAGCCGGCTTGAAGTCTCCCCGCAGCCAGCCGACCGCAGTGGACCGGGGGATGTTCAGTTCCGGGAACAGGTCTGGGTTGCCGGTCGCGCAAACGAGCTCGCGGACGCGGGGGTCATACACGTTGCGCGCGGTGGTCTGGACAGTCATGCGGGCACCGTGACCAGCCTGTCCGTCTGACACCAAGCCCATCCGCCGCCAAACCGCAGATCGTAGCGAGATTCTGGAGTGATTCCCAGCGTGTCGATGTATCGAACGAGATAGTGCAGATTGTCGTGACCGACAGCAGGGCTGACCACCGCTGGCGCTGCCGGGCTCGCACCCCGACGTCCGACCGGGAGTGTTGCGACGCCTCCGGATCTGGTTTGCGGGACGGACAGGACGTTCGCCGCCACCCCCTGAGGTGCCGTTCAGAGACCCACCAGCGCGGCCATCCCCTCGGCCGAGGTACTTTCACCCCCGCTTGTTTCGCTTCTATGGGTGGGGATGTAAAGGCGCACGCCAACCGTTCGTCGAACGTCGCAGCCTTGACATCCGGCGTCCGGCCTGCAGCTCGGAAAGTGGTTCTCGGTCGCGTGGACCTCTGAGGCGCGTCGGGTGTGGGCCGTCTCAACCGGCGCGGCAGTGCGTCGAGCAGCGGTGGCTATCGGTGGGGAGGATCTGACTTTCCCGTTGGCATCGAAGCGTCGATGTTCTCTCGCGCAGCGCGGGAACCATCCTTCTATCTGGGCTTCTGGGAGCCATTGCTTCGTTCGGAACTCCGAGAGGGCATAGCTTACGGCAGGGGCCTTCACCACTGGGGTGGGCCAGATGAAACATGGATGCTCACTCTCGAACCATGCTCGCCGTCGGGCAAGAAGCCAGTCGCTGGGTGCAGGCGTGCGCCTCTCGACCTGTTCTCCACTTCGACGAGCGTTAGCTGTTACTTGCGATGCCGTGCCGGGTCGTAGACCTCCTCGTGCTTCCACATGGCCAGCAAGGTGGCAGCGAGCTTGCGCGCCAACGTGAGCTTGGCCAGGTTGGGTTTGGTGCCGGCTTCCAACAGCCGGTGGTAGTCGTCGCGCAGCGGGCAACCTGCCGGCTTGGTGATCACGGTGGTCGCCGCTCCCTTGAAGACGTACTTGAGCGTGTGGTTGAAGCGACGACTCAGCCCACGCGTCTTGAGCACGGGTGCCCACTTCCAACCGCCGTCGGCCTGCACGTAGTCGGACGACGAGCGCATCACGATCCCTAGACCTGAGTACGACCAGAACTGCCGGGAAGTCCGGAAACGCTCCGGCGTCACCACGACTGGAATGGTCATCGCCACCCGCAACGGTCCCATGCCAGGGCATGATTCCAGTACGCGGCTGATGGGGTGACGATGCGACTCCGCTATGAGCTGCTGCTCTGCATCCTGCTTCAGCGCCCGAAGCTCGTCGAGCTGATGCCCCAGCAGCAGTGCCGAGGGGCGAGATGAGGCGGGCAGCCGGGCGAGCCACGTGTCTCGGTCGTCGGGATTGTAGATGCTGCGACCAGAGGTAGGGATCCCGCGCGACCGAAACAGGCTCTTGAGGCGACACTGGGTGCGCACCACATCTCGCGTTAGCGTGGTGTGACTGCGTGCCAGCGCGCGCAACAATGCGAACCGAGTCGGCGCCTTGAAAATGCTGGTCTCGATGGCGCCAGTGCGCAGAGCTTGCGCCAGCGACAAGGCGTCGCGCTGGTCGCTCTTCGGCCCCCGGCTGCTCCCGATCCCTGCTACCACGAGTTCGTCGACGTGCGGGCTGAGCACTTCGTGCAACCACGCGCTCTGGGTGCCCTCCTCCAGGCACACATGACGCGGTCTGGCGATGGCTCGTATCTGCTCGACCAGCGCCTGACCGTTCGTCTCCACCACGTGACTGCCCAGCTTGCGACCGCTGGGCCCGACCACTGCGATGGTGCAACTCGTTGTGTGAGCATCGATTCCGATGTACCTGTCCATAGGCGTCCTCCGTTGAGGTGGGGGTTGTGGTAGACTGCAACTCCAAGATCCCCACATCCTCGTGAGGGCGCCAGTGCTCTTGCAGCAGCGGCTCCGACACTGGCATCCCGAGGAGCGTGGTCAGCACAGCCACCAACAACCGGCTACGCAGGCTGCGCACCTCGGAGCCCGCACACCCCTCGGAGTGGCTGCTCCGCGCCTCACCCGCGCTCTGCCACCGCGCGCCGCACCACTCGACGGCGGTGAGCTCGGCACACCGCCGCCCTGCGGCTGCTCTTCTCCCTATTTGCTCGAGCAGGGCGGCAGCCCCGAGCCACTCAGGCCAGCTGGACTTCGCCTCGACGCTGCCAGCGCGCGCCCCCATCACGCCACGTGCGCAACCACCCTTCCGGCGCGCGGCCGGCACAAACGCCTCCGGTCGCCCATGAGACCTGTCTGTGCGGGATCCGGACGCCACCACCCCATGATGCTTACGGTGCAACGACTCCTGAGGCCGCTCGAACCGTGCTTCTGCCCCGCCTTGACCGACCTGGCCTCCGGGGCACGCGCCCGGCGCCCCAGCACCAAGAGCGGATTGCCCCGTGGCCACGCCGGGGCGGCGCCACCGGAGCCAACGCTTCTTCAACGGACCGAGGTCCCTTGCAACTCCCCCTGCAGGTCAACCCGGGGCAGCATCGCATGACCCGCGACTCCGTGAGGTTTGGATGCTAAAGCGGTGCATCGCGAAATCTAAGAACTCGGCGCAGCCGAGCCCACCCAACACGTCGCATTCGTCGGTCCCGCCCCCGGGCGGAACGCGTCCCCGGGCCAAGCGCCAGCCAGGTGCCACGGCAGGGCCACGACGGCTGGACGACGCAGCCCCACCCACCCCGCGCCCCGCGCGTGGTGCTGCGCCGACGCGCCGGCAGGCGGAGGAACCGGCGCACCCCAGCGATCCCGTCCGAGCGTACATGCAGCGCTTGGCAAAACTCGAGCTACTGACCCGTGAGCGTGAAGTTGAGATTGCCATGCGCATCGAGCAGGGGCGGCAACAGGTGCTCAACGCGGTATTGAGCAGCCCAGCCGCCCCACGGCACGTTATCGAGCTAGGAGAACAGGTTCGTGCCCGCCAGGTCCGCGCGTACGACCTGCTCCGCCACGACGACCCCCCAGACTGGACAATCGACGAGGAAGAAGCGGACCGACGCTTCCTTCGCTGGACCGGAAAGCTCCAGCGACTGGAGCGGAAGATCCACGATCTCCAAAGTAGGTGGTCCGCAGCCCGAGGTCTGCAGAAGCGCGATTTGTCCAAACGTGTACGGCAGGCCCGCGCGCGAAGCGTGAAAACGTTGGGCGAAGTGACGCTCAGCTCAAGTGCCAGTGCTCGGCTGGTGTCACGTCAAAAAGCGCTGCATCGGGCCGTGACAAGCGGCGAACTCTCAGGCGTCCGCCCCGCAGACGTCCCGCGAATCTCGGCCACTCACGAACAGATCTGCGCCGGCGAGCGCGCCGAAACCAAGGCCAAGTCGGAGCTCGTCGAGGCGAACCTGCGACTCGTTGTCTCCATCGCCAAGAAGTACACCAATCGTGGGCTGCACTTCCTCGATCTCGTCCAGGAGGGAAACATCGGCCTCATGCGCGCCGTGGAGAAGTTCGAGTACCGCCGCGGCTACAAGTTCAGCACCTACGGGACCTGGTGGATTCGGCAGGCCATCAGCCGCGCGATTGCTGACCAGTCCCGCACCATTCGCGTTCCGGTACACATGGTCGAGAACTCCAACAAACTGACTCGCACTGCCCGGGTCCTCGTGCAAGAGCTCGGTCGCGAACCCACCCCAGAGGAATTGGCCGAGGCCATGGACTTCTCGGTCGAGAAGGTACGCAGCGTCCTGCGTCTTGCCAAGGAACCCTTGAGCCTGGAGACTCCCATCGGCGACGAAGGGGACACGCACCTGGGGGACTTCGTCGAAGACGAGCGAGCCATCAGCCCGGCAGACGGCGCCATGGCGCGTCTCCGCGAGGAACAGGTCGGCTCCGTCTTGCACACACTCGCTCCGCGAGAAGAGAAGATCGTGCGCATGCGCTTCGGGATTGGCGAGAAGAGTGAGCGCACGCTGGAAGAGGTAGGACGCGAATTCCGTGTCACGCGCGAGCGCATACGCCAGATCGAGGCGAAGGCACTCAAGAAGCTCCAGCGCCCCGAACGCGCCGCTCGGCTCAAGGACCTCCACTGAGCCAAAGTCTCGCCGTTCCCCAACATGCCAGCGCGGACAACGCGTCGAGCGCACGCCCGCCACTGCGGCGTCGGTCGCGCACGGCCCGATTCCGCGCATGCTACGAGCCAGAGTTCGGTCCGCTGCGACGAGCCTAACCATCCTGCACGTCCTTCGCCTGTGGCTACCAAACCTCCGCGGGACGTCCCCCGGTGAATAGCGCTACTTCTCGGCTCCAAGTGGCCTGAGACTCACCGCAACGGTTCTGGGCTGGGGCCCGGCCACGCACGTGGCTTGTTCGCGGTCTTGGTCAAACTGACCGTTAGTCAGATGCCCGGGGTACCCCGGAGTTTTTGCAGGCAAAGGCCAGCTTCCGCTGCCCTCAGGACTGCGAGAGCCTGGCCGTGTAACGCGTATGAAGGGGCAGGACTGGGGAAGAACGGCGCACGCGAGGCGCGCTCGCTTTGGCAGCGGAGCCGGCGTGTTCTCCTCGCACCCCTCCGGCGCGTCAGCTACCCGACCCGTGGCTGACTTCCGTGGCGAGCTCGCGCCCCCCCCGCGCCTGCTGGGGCCCAGGCGGTTCGTTCATTTCCGTGAGCGACTGCTGCCTTCGATCACACCGCCCCCAAACCTCGCGCTCAGCGAACTCCCGGCTCCTTCTGCTCATCAGAACGCCCACAGGCTTCGCACTGGGCGGACTCCCACCGCCTTCTGTCGTCACAACGCCCCCAAGGTTCGTCGCGACTGCATCCTGTCATGCCATTCGACGCTGTCCCGGCGGCATCGCGTCGACAGAGCCAGTCCGCCAATGGCGTCCCCCACAATGAACTGTTTCCAGCGATCTCGATTCCGGCGGCTCCCTCGAACACCGCTGAGCTCCCCACGGTCGAGGGAGCCCTTACCGACTTGCGCCAACGTGATGCCCTCGCGGAGCCCGTCCTCCTTACGGAGCACGATGGATCGAGTTTTCGCAGACAAAGACGGTTTGCAGGACGCAGGTCCACGACTGTGCTAAGCATCGTGTGCCCGGTTCTCAGTACGGCTACCTGGCTGGTTAGCACCGCTTGAGTTGATGCTGTCGCCCGGCTGTTCCCGCACCAAGCGGGGACAACGGAAATGAGCAGCCGCGCCGAGCGCATTCCCGCAACTCTCACGGCGCTACCGGAAGGTAGACAGATGACCACCAAACTCTACGTTGGCAATCTCGATTTCTCCACCACGGAGCAACGACTCCAGGATGCGTTTGCGGCACATGGAACTCTGGTCTCGACATCGATTGTGGTCGATCGAGCGACCGGACAATCGCGAGGCTTCGCATTCGTCGAGTACGAATCTTCTGACGATGCGAAGCGCGCGATCTCGGCCCTTGATGGCACTGACCTCGACGGGCGTTCGCTCAACGTCAATATTGCGCGGCCTCGCCGCGAGGCGACAGGCGGACAGAACCGTGGTGGACGCGCCGATGTCGACCTCGGTAACAGGCACCGCAGGTAGCCGGTGGCGAGAGCCATGGACTCACCGGTGAACCCCGCTCCGCGGCCTGCGAAATCGTCGCGCGATTCGGAGATCGGCAACGAGCGGCACGCCATTTTGGATGGGAACATGCGTCGCGTCCCGATCCGGTTGCCGCCTCTCCTCAGTCGCTGTGCCAACGATGCGGCGCAGCGCTGGGCAAGTGCGATCCGTTCGAGGACACTCAGCGAGAAGCGGCGGCCCGAAGGGGGCTGGCCGGGAACGCTCAGCGAAGCCCGGTTCCTGGTTGATGAACAGCTGCTTCCCAGCCTGGGAGTCGAGTGCCTTGCCGAGCTAGTCGTGGTCGAGCGGGAACAGGTGGCCCGCTTCTTGTACCGCAGCGCTCGGACCTGGTGGACCCGGCTGAATAGAAACGTCGGGGAGGTCGAGTGATGCGGCACCGCGACGGACGCCGCGCCTTGCGACTGCTTCGGGACGAAGCGGGGAGGCAGCGATGACGCGCCGGCAGCGTGACCTAGAGGCGGCAAGCCGATTCCGCGAGCGGCGCGAGCGTGAAGACGCCGCGCCGCGGCTGCGGAGTCGAGTTGCCAGGTTGCGGACGCTCTCCATCGAAATCGATGATCACCCCGGCGCAACGGGAATTGGGAGGACGCGCTACGTGCGACACGTCGTCGTGGATCAGGCACCCGCGCTTTTCTACATCCCGTGCTCGGAGGCGTATTGCGAGGACGGAGGTCACGACCTGACGGTAGCGATCCTGCAAGCCCTGCTCGGCGGAGAAACCGAGTTCTCCGGCCAGGACGTCTGCTACGGATGGCGCGGAGGCGCTCAGTGCGAGCGCGTGGTGCATTTCCTCGGCCGCGCCACGTACTCGTGCGACCAGCGGCCAGAGGAAGGCGATATGAGAGACTAGGCCCTCGTGCCACTGCACCGGTTCGTGCCTCTCCCCTCGATCTTGGAGTGGATTACGAACTCAACCTCCGTCGCGACAGTCCTGCCGAGGTGCTGCACGGCCGCGCGTTGGCCGGTCGAGACCTCGCTGATGACTCCAGTTTGGGCGAGATGCCGAGCCCTACTCGTCCCGCAACTCCAGCGCTGCCTCTAGCTCCACCAGGCTGTCTTGCGCGCGTCGAATCCTGGCGAAGGCGGCTTCGACGACCTTGGTCACGAGCGTGGTCTCAGCATGCGAAGAAACGCTCGTGGCCTGCAGGAGCTCATGAAGGGCGTTGCGTGCCTCGGCGAGCTCACGGTTGGCAACTTCGATGTTCTTCAGGATCGTCGCACGTTTCATCGGTCTCTGCTTTCGAGTTCCAGGTGACGAATAGCCTGCAGCCACCGGGGTTCAGGCAGGCGATACTCGGCAGGACCTGCCCGCTGTCGCGCCGCCCGAGCTGCCCGCTGGAGCAGGATGAGTGCGTGGCAGGAAGCGCCGAGCTACTTCTTGAGCGCTGCGGCGACCTGGGACGTCGGTTTCTGCTGGCGCTTCTCTTGCTTGGCCTTGGCGCGCGCCTTGGCGGAAGCCTTCTGGGCTTGGTCACGCTTCTTGGATTTCGGCGACTTGTCACCCATGGTTGCCTCCGAAGGCTTGGGGTCCACGCGCAGCGTGCGCTCTTTCCGCGTAGCCAGCAAGAGCGAACGTTGACCCCTCGTTGCCGCTTGCTCACATCCGGCGTGCCGATTGGACGCCGCTCCTCGGCTCGGTCGGGTTGGGCGAGCGTGAGGTGCTCCCCACCCACCGCGTGAACCAACCCAGGTGGCGACCGCTAGCCGTCCGTGAGATCGGTGCGAAGCACCTCAGATGGAGGGACACCCGGCAACGAACGTGGCCATACGATCTCGAGCCCGATTCAATTCTGGTGTTCGAACCGTCCTCATACCGCTAACGATTCCAATGACTTGAACACAGGCGGGTGTCGAGCAATCGCGCATGCTTGCGGACGTTTCCAGCTGGGACAGAGTCGGCCCGCTGGTGGCGGCGCGAGGCATTGATGGTAGTGAAGGATCACTCGTTCGGCTCCGGCAGGCCGGCCTCGGCGGGTCGGGTGGAGTGGGCCTCGCGCGCAGGGCACGTCGGACGGGCTGAGTTGTCATGGCACGCATGCTCATTGTCGTCGAAGAACCCGCGAACCGGAACGCGGTTGCGGCCATCATTCGACGCACCGGGCATGAAGTGCGCATGGCTGCCTCGGCTCAGGATGCGCTCGAGCAGACCAGAAGCCAGAGCTTCGACGTAGTGCTTGCGGACGTCCAGCTTTCGGACGCCAGCGGGTTGACACTCCTGCCTCTGCTTCGTCAGACCTATCCTAGCCCGGCGGTCATCATGATGAGCGCTCGTGTGAACGGTGACGAAGCTGAACTGGCCATCCAGGGCGGCGCTTGGGACTACATCGCGTATCCTGCCGCGCAGGACACGGTCACACTTTCGCTGATTCGCGCCCTGCAGTACCAGGAAGAAAGGCGAAATCTCGGATTGCCGGTAGCTCTGAAGCGCGAACGCATCGTGGGTGAAAGCGCTGCCACCCGAGAGTCGCTGGACGTCGTGGCTCAGGCAGCGGGATGCCAGGCCAATGTGCTCATCACCGGTGAGACTGGCACTGGTAAGGAACTCTACGCCACCGCCATCCACGAGAACAGCGCGCGTGCGGCCGCCAACTTCGTGGTCGTGGACTGTTCGGCCCTTCCCCCCAACATCGTCGAAAGTGTCCTGTTTGGGCACGAACGGGGTGCCTTCACGGGGGCGGATCGCGCGCACGATGGCCTGGCGGCTCAGGCCAACCGAGGAACTCTCTTCCTCGACGAGGTGGGTGAGCTGCCGCGAAGCATTCAGAACAGCTTCCTGCGAGTCATTCAAGAACGTCGATTTCGGCCCGTGGGGGGCCAGCGCGAGATCCCCAGTGACTTCCGGCTCATAGCTGCGACCAACCGTAGCCTGGACGCGATGGCGGAGCGCGGAGAGTTCCGCGCCGACCTGCTCTTCCGACTCCGAACGATCACCCTCGCATTGCCGGCACTCCGGCAGCACAAGGAGGACATCAAGTCGCTCACGCTGCACTACGTCGCCAGGATGTGCGAGCAGTACGGCATGGAGATGAAGGGATTCACGCCTGAGTTCTTCGATGTGCTGTCCCGCTACGACTGGCCGGGAAATGTGCGCGAGCTGAGCCAGGCGCTGGAGCGAGCTGTCGCCTCCGCGGGTGGCCGGGCCCTTTTGTACCCGATGGATCTACCGATCGACATCCGAGCCAAGCTGGCCAGGGATTCCGCGGATTCCCTGCCCTCGCGCCTGGTCTGCGACGACCCCGCAGCCGAACCCGCACACCGTCCGTTTCCGCGCCTGGACGAGACGCGAGCCGCGGCGGTCGCGGCCGTGGAGCGACAGTACCTCCGCGATCTGCTCACCCACACGGAAAATGACCTCGGCTCGGCGTGTGCCATTTCCGGACTGTCACGTTCTCGGCTCTATTCGCTGCTGAAGAAGCACGGAGTCACGGTGCCGCAACCCAGGAGAGGGACCTGCGGCAGGTGAGATTCAGCGGTCCTGTGATCTCGCCCACACGGAGTATCTGACAAGAACCGCGGGCCCAAAGGTCTCGCAAACCCTTACCCTGTTGGAGGACCGCAGAACCGGGCGCTCTCATCAAGGTCGGTGTACGATTCCCGTTGCGGTCGGCGATGGGCGCCGGACGATGGCTTGCCACTACCGTTCAGTCGCCCGCTGCCTAGAAGCTTCTGCAAGAAAGTCCCATCCCGCGCGGGTCGCCCCCCGGCTGTCCCGGACGGTAGGAATCAATCCTGCGGCGCGGGACGATGTTCGCGGCGCGGGCCGAAGTCAGCTTCCGCTACTTCGGAGCCGAAGGTGAGGGGAGCTCATTTCGGCTGATTCCATCACCTCCCCATCGGCCCTCCGCACGTCACCTGCGCGATTCTGGCCACTCGCTCGAACTTGGCCTGGAACGTGCAGCGGTGCTGCCACAGTGGAGCGAAACCCGTACGGGCTCGGCGGTTCAGCAGCGCCAACGAACCACTTGGAGCAACATGCCCAGTCAATCTCTCCAGCTTCTCCTCGTGGCGGTGACGTTCGCGTTCGCCGGGCTCCTGGTGCTCAGCGCAGGAGTCTTCACTGTGGAGCAGCGCACCGTGTCCATCGTCCAGCGGCTGCGGAGGTTCTTGCGGGAAGCCGGCCCCGGCCCGCACGTCAAGATCCCCTTCGCCGACAGGGTGGTCGGTCGCCGCGCTGACGAGGAGACCCCGATGAGCATCCATGTTGGCACGACGATGGCGTCTGGCGACTTCGTTGCGGCGATCTTCGACGAGGCTCCGGCTACAGCACCGAACCGCGGGAGGTGTCACGCCTGGCCACGAGGGCGGTGCGGCACGCGCTCTGGCGTGCTCGGAAGACATCCCCGTCATCGACTCGAGTTCGTCGTCTTCTCAGGAAGGGCAGCTCATGAAAATCCATCCACTGCATGATCGGA
>Ga0272442_10010177_pt1 | contig 11620 bp, 14 predicted proteins | sample SSMForm2O_FD_200262 | JGI IMG/M metagenome (GOLD analysis project Ga0272442, IMG submission 200262) | Marine sediment archaeal communities from Little Sippewissett salt marsh, Falmouth, MA, United States - SSM-Form-2O | ecosystem: Environmental > Aquatic > Marine > Wetlands > Sediment ...
CCAGGCTTGAGGAAAGCCAGATCTTAAAACAGTTTCTGTCCTTCTTCCCTTCCCCTCTCAAAAGCCAGCAGGTTCAGGGGTATCATTTCAGGTTTCTTCGTCCCCAGATGTTCTTCAAGTACCTCCCTGCAGATCCGGGGGTCAAGTTTCCGGGATATTTCTGCAAGACTTCCAAGAAGAACAAGGTTGGATACCCTCGGGTTTCCCAGTTCTTCGGCCAGAGAAGTGGCTCGAATGCCATAGGGACTTACGTCCTTGATATCCTTTTCCGACTGGACCAGGTCAGAATCGTAGAGGAAATATCCCCCAGGCCTTATTCTGGGTAAAAACTCCTCCAGGCATGAAGGATGCATGATCACCGCTGTTTCACAATCCTTCACCAGGGGATCCCCTATCTCCTCATCACTCAGGATAAGGGTACATTTGGACATACCCCCTCTCATCTCTCCACCATAAGAAGGGTTCCATGAAACATGCAGTCCCTGGCCGGTCCCTGCATGAGCCACAAGCTGACCGAGGAGCATTACTCCCTGACCGCCGATTCCCGCAAAGATGAGATCCCAATAGAAAGGATTCATTTTTCATCCCCTCCCTGCTGAAAATCCTTGTACACTCCGAGGGGATAATAGGGGATCATATTCTCCTCCTGCCAGCGAAAGGCTTCCAGCGGTGACATTTTCCAGTTGGTAGGACAGTTGGAAAGAACCTCCACCAGTGAAAAACCCTTTTCATTTATTTGAAATTTAAAGGCTTTTCTCAGGGCTTCTTTAGCCTTCATAATATAGGAAGGACCTGCAAGGGAAACCCTCTCGATATATGCAGGGGTATGGAGTGCCGAGAGAAGTTCACATATCCTTACGGGATATCCGCACAACTTCGGATCCCTTCCATGAACACTTGTCGTGGTCACCTGGTCAGGCATGGTGGTCGGGGCCATCTGGCCGCCTGTCATTCCGTAGATGGCATTGTTTATGAAGATAACCGTGATGTTCTCTCCCCTGTTGGCTGCATGGATTATCTCTGCCATTCCTATGGAAGCCAGGTCCCCGTCACCCTGGTATGTAAAAATTATCCTGTCAGGGTTGGACCGCTTTAAACCCGTTCCAATGGCGGGAGCCCTTCCATGAGGGGACTCAATAAAATCCAGATCCAGGTAGTTGTACATCATGGCGGCACAACCCACGGGAGCTATGCCTATGGTTTCATTTTCTATGTCCAGCTCTTCCACTATCTCACAGATAAGCCTGTGCACTATTCCATGCCCGCATCCCGGGCAATAGTGGGTATGGACCCCATCTATCCACAGGGAGGGCCGGGAGTAGACCTTGACTTCTTTCATCCTTCAGCACCCTCCATTTTCTCGAGTATCTCCAGACAACTGACAACGATCTCATCTGAAGAGGGAATGGCACATCCTGCATGGCCCATATGGGAAACCGGGATGTCCTTTCGTGCCAGGGCCCTGATATCCCTTACCATCTGACCGCTGTTCATCTCTACGGACAAAATATGCCTGACAGAATGGGGCAATTCCGTGAAAGCCTCTTCGGGAAAAGGATAAAGGGTTTTGGGCCTTAGGAGTCCCACCCTGTAACCCCTTTTTCTGAGTTTTTTAACGGCAGTCTTCGATATCCTCCCCGGAGTTCCAAAGGCAGCTATAACCATCCGGGCATCCTCCATTTCCAGGGTTTCCCAGAGTGCTTCTTTCTGCATTATCCTGTATTTTGCCTGCAGCCTGTCATTGAGATCTTCCATCTGGGAGGGGTTTAGACAGATGCTTTTCAGAACAGACCTCTTTCCACCTCTTTCAGATCTCTTCCCCAGGGCCCATGATGAGATCTCTCCAGGATCTGCCCTCTTTTCAGTTATCTCCACTGATTCCATGGTCTGGGCCATAAAAGCATCCGCCAGGACCATTACAGGGTTACGATATCGGAAGGCAAGATCCCATGCAGACTGGACCATGTCCACCGCTTCCTGAAGTGTGCCCGGTGCCAGGACCATGAGATGGTAATCACCATGCCCGCCTCCCCCGGTCACCTGGAAATAGTCTCCCTGGGTGGAATACAGACTCCCTAACCCCGGACCTCCCCTCATAACATCCACGATCACAGCCGGTATCTCACAGGCCGCGATAAAGCTGAAACCCTCCGACATCAGAGATATACCCGGTCCGGAAGAGGATGTCATTACCTGGTTCCCCGAAGCGGCACAACCCATGACCATGTTAATGGCCGCCACTTCACTTTCAGCCTGGAGGAAACAACCGCCCCTTTCGGGGAGATGGACAGACATGTACTCCGGAATACCGCTCTGGGGAGTTATAGGGTAACCGAAAAAATACCTGCAGCCAGCCTTTATGGCGGCCTCGGCAATAACTTCATTCCCTTTCATCAAGACTCGCGACATCATTGCCTCCCTTTTCAGGCAGGTTTGCTGGTTCGCCTGAAGGTTTTTTCTGTGACGTTATCAGAATCGGTAACCTTCGTTCCTCACAAGCTCGAGATAGGCTTCCCTGGTCTGTCTGCTCACTGGCCCGGGTGTGCCATCCCCGATCACCCTGGAGTCGATCTCCACTACGGGGATAATTTCAGCGCCCGTGCCCGTCAGGAATATTTCGTCAGCAGTGTAGAGGTCATAGCGGTTGAGAAGGACTTCATCCACTTCAAATTTCTTGTTCCTCAGAAGATCAATAATGGTCTTCCTGGTCACTCCATTCAGAATCCCCGCTGCAGGATGGGGAGTTTTGACCACTCCATCCTTGACGATAAATACGTTGTCCCCTGATCCTTCCGAGACATATCCTTCCCTGCTCATGCAGATGGCCTCGAACATTCCGGCAGTGATGGCCTCTATCTTGGCCATGATATTGGGAAGGTAATTGCATGTCTTGATCTGAGGGGCCAGGACCTCGCCATAGGTCCTTCGGGTAGCCGCAGTGATCACCTTGAGCCCCTTCTGGTACAGTTCTTCCGGGAAAGCCTCCACAGTAGCCGCTATACATACTATGGTGGGTCCCTGGTCACATTTTCTTGGATCAAGTCCAAGGTCTCCCACCCCCCTGGAGACCACTAACCTGATATAGCCATCCACTATTTCATTTCTCCGGCAGCTTTCGGCACATATCTCCATCATTTCCCCTTTTGAAAGGGGAATATTCAGCCATATAGCCTTTGCTGAATCATAAAGTCTGTCCATATGCTCCTCAAGCTTGAAGATCCTTCCAGAATATGCCCTGATACCCTCAAAAACTCCGTCTCCATACAGGAACCCATGATCAAAGACCGAGATACAGGCTTCTTCCGAAGGCAAATATTTTCCGTTCACATAGATCACTGACATTCTTTGCACCTCCTGAATATTTTTTCACCACGTAGGCTTGTCTTTCATGCAAAATCGATAAGGTCTATATCCTTATGTATGTAGTAGTCTGCAGCCTTTACAAAATCTTCATATTCCATGGCCTTTTTGAGCGCCTTTTCCTTGTCCCTGAAAAGAATCCCTACAAGTAATGAATGAAGCAGGGCCATTACCCCTCCATAGGGTTCTATCACCGTTATGAGCTTTACAGGTGAAAGAAGAAGATAGTCAGCATGAGGAGCCAGTGGAGAAAGACGACTATCGGTGATAGCTATCACCGTTGCCCCTTTTTTCTTGAGGAAAAGGGTTGTTTCCCTCCCCATTCTGGGATACCTGGGGAAACTGAAGACCACCGCGACTGCACCCTGTTGCGCGTCCTTAAGAGCAGGAAAGCTGTCCACATCCAACTTGGTCAGCAGGTGTACCCCGGACCGGAAAAGGTTGAGCCTGTTGGAGAAGTAGGCGGCAGGGGGGTTATCAGGGGGAATACCAACCACCCAGACTTCAGGCGATTGATAAAGGAGGTCCACAACTTTTTCAAATACTCCGGGATCCATCTTTTCCAGGGTTTCATCAAGGATGTTCCGCTCCAGTGAAAAAACCCTGGTGAAAAGGTTCTCTCCTTCCAGGGGCATTTCTCTTTCAAGCTTGACAAGATTCTTCTTCAGTACTTCCCTTGCGGCCTGCTGTAATTCGCTATATCCGCTGAAACCCAGAAAATATGCAAGTCTTGTAACAGTGGATTCACTGACACCTGCACTTCGTGCAAGCTCAGCAGAAGTATGAAGAGCGAGATGGTTGGGATCTTTCAGGATAAATCTGCTCAGCCGCGCAAATTTAGGTGTCATCTGGGGAAGGCCGGATGTGATCCTGTCCAGAAGATCCATCTCGATCATCTCTTTTCCCCCCTTCCTGAAACTAAATTTTTTTTTGAAAGTATAGCATGAAAGTATATTTTCATAAAAGAATTGTCCTGAAAGGGGGCAAGCCCTGGTTTTTCCATTTCCTGGTCTTCTCTGGTTATCATAGCGACAGGTCACCCCTGAGAAAAAGCAGCGAGCGGTTGTAATTTGAAGAGCTTATCAACCTTACACAATGGAGAATGAGATGGGGAAAACCAGTGCTGGGAAGATATCTGATATTGAGTTCAAGCCCCTGTCTCTTCCCTTTGGAACTAAAAAATATCCTGGGGCAGAACCTGTCAAGCCTTCCCCCGGGATTGTACTGAACGACAGAGAGCCATGATACCAGCATATATCTGTTCAAGGTATGCCGGTGTTATCTGTGGATACCCTTTCTCGAGCCTTGACAGGACCCGCTGCTCCCTCTCAGGGTCCAGGACCGGCCTTTCCCCTTTTGCTCTTCCGATCTTTTTCGCGATCTCCATTCTCTTCACAAGAAGCGTCATGATCTCATCGTCAACCTGATCTATCTCTTTCCTTAATTGTTCCAGGAGTACCATCTCTGCCATGGGTCACAGGACCTCCTTACAGTCCAGGGATCATTTCTTTTCAATAATTTTCTTCAACCCTTCGAGGGCAAGGACATAACCATTGGGACCTAACCCGGAAACGCTCCCGGCAACAACCGGGGCAATGACGCTCTTTTGCCTGAATTCTTCCCTTGCCTGGGGATTCGAAAGATGAACTTCCACTACAGGCACTGAAATGGCTGCAATACAATCTCTCAAGGCGTAGCTGTAATGCGTATAGGCTCCTGCATTGAGGACCATGCCCTGGACAGACTTTCTTTCCTGCTGCATTTTATCCAGTATGGCACCTTCACTATTACTCTGGAAACATTCAACCTGGACATTATTTTCCTCGCCCCAGTCGATACACTTCCGGTTGATCTCTTCCATGGTGGTTATCCCGTATATACCTGGTTCCCTCTCTCCCAGAAGATTCAGATTGGGCCCATGAATTACAAGTATCCTTTTCGCTGCTTTCATTTCATCACCTTCTCGTAGATCCCCTGAATTTCTGATATCGCCATATCTTCCACCACTATGGAAGGCTCTCCGGTGACCGGAAGTATGAACCTTTCCCTGGAGGAATGGAATTTCTTGTCCTTCCTTATAAAAGGAAGTATCTTTTCCCAGGAGGGTAAAGGTTCCGTCGGAAAATTGAATTCCCTGAAAAGAAAACTGAACTTTTCGTTGAGTTCCTGATCCAGAGTTCCTCTTTCCATGGATAACCTGCTCATGATCAGAGTGCCGTATGCCACAGCATCACCGTGTTTCCATCCCTGATAAGATGAAGCCCCTTCCAGGGCATGACCGACAGTGTGTCCCAGGTTCAGCCTTGCCCTCAGGCCCCTTTTCTCTTTCTCGTCAGAGGATACTATCTCCGCTTTGATGCGGGCACAACGTGCCACCATATCTTCCAGAACATCGAGATCCCTGTCTTTTATTCCTACGAGATTCGAGCCAAGCCAGTCCAGAAGACTCTGATCCTCTCCCAGGGCGTATTTAAGGACCTCTCCCATTCCCTGCCTGAACTCCTCCTCTGGAAGGGTCTTTAGACAAGTCACATCAGCCACCACCAACATGGGCTGGTGGAAAGCACCAACCAGGTTCTTGCCGTAGGGCATGTTAATGGCCGTTTTTCCACCAATGGCACTATCTACCTGTGCCAGGAGGGTGGTGGGACACTGGACCAGGCCGATACCCCGCATCCAGGTGGCCGCGGCAAAACCTGTCACATCACCCACAGTCCCCCCTCCAAGGGCGACCAGGGTCCCTTCCCTGTCTATATCCTTTTCGTGAAGAGAAGAGAACAGCCGAAAGAGGTTTTCCTGGCTTTTCGCCTCCTCCCCCCTGGGAAGAATGTGGACCCCCCTGCCCTGTTCGATTAGGTCGCCGTAAAGGGCACCTGTGAGCGTGTCCGAAACAACCAGAGAAGAACTCCAGTCCCTTTCGAGATCATCCTGGAAGGTTCCAAGGATACCCTTGCCTATAATCAGCGGGTAGCTGTAGTCCCTGGTCCTGCATTCCAGGCATCTTGAAGACGAACCAGCCTTCTCCGGAAGGATTTCCAGATATCTTTCGATCTCCCGGGAAATGGTGTCCACGGATATTTCGTCTGTTGAGATGTGAAGATGGGCCTCCCTGTAAGCAGGGCCTCTTTTTTCCCACAGGGATCTGAGGTTTTCTTTTTCCAGCAGAGGTCTTTGCCCTTTCTGGGAGCGAACCCTTTCAATGACTGTATCGGGGGTCACGGAAAGAACCACCAGGGTTCCCCTTTCCATGATCTTCCTGCGAAGCTCTTTGTCTGCCAGGATACCCCCTCCCAGGGATATGACAGCATTCCTGACCTGAAGAAGTTCTTCAATAAGTTCCCTTTCCATGGCCCTGAAAAAGGATTCCCCCTCTTCTGAGAATATCCTGCTTATACTCTTTCCGGCACGTTCCTCAATAACCTGGTCGGTATCCACAAAGGCCAATCCCAGGTGCTCTGAAAGAGCCTTGCCTACAGAGGTCTTTCCCGCAGCCATGAAACCTCCAAGATAGACATTTCGCCTATTCATGGAAGAAGTGCTCCCTTCTTTCAAGGCTTTTCTGAAATCCTGCTTTCAGTTCCTCCAGATTATCTCCTCCGAATTGTTCAGTCACCATCTCGCCAAGGACCCATGCCATCATTGCTTCTCCCACCACACAGGCCGCAGGGACTGCACAGGTGTCACTTCTCTCGTAAGCCGCGGTCATTGCTTTTCCGGTGGAAATATCCACCGATCTCAAGGGTTTCTTCAGGGTGGGAATGGGTTTCATTGCCGCTGTGACAAGGATCTCTTCTCCATTGGTCATTCCCCCCTCGATACCTCCTGACAGGTTTCCGGTTCTTGTCCAGCTCGATCCTGAGGGAAGGATCTCATCAAGGGAGGAACTTCCTTTCATGGAGGCAAGGGAAAAACCTCCTCCCACCTCTACACCTTTTATAGCGGGAATGGCCATGATCGCCCCGGCGAGACGCCCATCCAGGCGACGGTCCCAATGCACGTAGGTCCCGATACCCGGAGGGAGACCTATGGCAGACAGGAGAAATGTTCCTCCAAGGGTCTCTCCATCCCGGGCAGCGGATTCGATCTCCCGGATGACTGGTTCTTTCTCCTTATCTCGGGGAAGCCCCATCGATGATGACATGGCTCTTGTCCACTCATTCTCATTCTCCGGAGGGTTCACAGAAACATCGCCAATGGAGGTTACCGCACCCCTGACAGCCACACCCAGTTGTTTCAGAAGGATCCTGGCCAGGGTTCCTGCAAGAGTCAGAGAGGCCGTAGACCTGGCACTGGCCCTTTCAAGTACATCCCTGGCATCTCTGTGACGGTATTTGAAGGCCCCGGGAAGATCTGCATGCCCCGGCCTCGGGAAAGAGACCCTTTTTGCCTCCGTGGCATCAGGATCCGTTTCCAGGGGATGGAGTACCTGGCTCCACTGCTCCCATTCTGTGTTCTCAAGGATCATACCCACGGGGGCCCCCGTCGATAATCCATTCCTCACTCCTCCCCAAAGGGAAAGCAGGTCCTTCTCGATCTTCATCCTTGGCCCCCGGCCATAGCCTCTACGTCTTCTTGAGAGTTCACTCTCGAGAAAGGCCTTATTCACAGGGAGTCCGGCAGGAAAACCTTCCACTATTACCTGAAGCCCCGGTCCGTGGGACTCTCCGCTGGTCAGGAAACGTATCATGGGGCATCACCCCCTCCAGCACTTGCCAGGGCTTCCCGCATTATCTCGAGGGGAGCCGGCTTTCCGGTGAAGATCTCGTAGGCCTTCACTCCCTGGTGGAGTAATACTGTCTCTCCTCCCAGGCATTTGATACCCTTTTCCCTTCCCTTCCTTACAAGTTCCGTATCACCTGAGGGTTGGTAGACCATATCCAGGAGGGATCCTTCGTAGATCCATTTCAATATCCCTTCAATAAGGCCCTGGGGGAAAGGATTCTGAACCAGGCCAAGGGATGTGGCATTTACGATCAGGTCTAATTTGAACCTGGGGTCTTCGCCCCATTCCAGAAAAGAAAGTTCTGTCTTTCCACGGAATGCCTTGAATTCATCGATCAGCTTCAGGGTCTTGCCTTTTGTCCTGTTGGAAATACATATCCTTCCGGCTTCCCTGCCCAGCAGGGCTGATAGTACTCCCCTGGCGGCTCCTCCAGCCCCCAGGATCATGGCGTTTTGCCATGAAGGGCAAAGCTCTTCCAGAGTGGTTTCCACACCGGAGATATCTGTATTGAATCCCATGGAGGAACCATCCCGGAAAAGGATGGTATTAACAGCCCTGGATATTGCGGCAGTCCTGTCCAGGTTCCGCACCCATATAAAGGCCTTTTCCTTATGGGGTACGGTGATATTCGCACCCACAGCACCGAGCACTGCTAATCCGTCCAGGGCGCTTTCAAGGTTTTCTTCCTCCACCCGGAAAGGCAGGTATTGCATCTCTATTCCTTCATGCATGAATGCTGCATTGTGCATAAGGGGCGAGAGGCTATGCTCCACTGGATCGCCCAGAAGGGCCACCAGCTTTTTATGTCCCCTGGCCATTACCCCTTATCTCCTTTCCAGGGACAATGCTTCAAGGGTTTCAAAAAAGGATGGATATGAAATGGAGACACAGGAAGGATCATCTATCTCCACCGGAGAATCAGCGGTCAGAGCGGCTACAGAGAGGGCCATGGCTATCCTGTGATCTCCGAAGGACTTTACTTTTCCTCCTCTCAGGTCTACAGGACCTGAGATCTCCCAACCATCCGGCAGCTCTTTAACATGGGCCCCCAGGGCCGCAAGCCCCTCGGTCATGGCACTTATTCTGTCACATTCCTTAACGCGAAGTTCCGAAGCACCTTTAACTACAGTGGTTCCCTCTGCCTGGGTAGCAGCAACGGCAATTACCGGTAATTCGTCCACCAGGAAAGGTATTTCCTCCTCTCCGATCTCTATACCCTTTAAGGGAGAGGCTTTGACATGGATATCAGCTACGGGTTCTCCTCCTGAATTATGCTCACCGTGGAGACTGATATCTGCACCCATTCTCTTAAGGATCTTCATCGCACCGGTCCTGGTGGGATTAACCCCCGAAGATCTTATGTTCAGGTCTGAACCTGGAAGGATTGAAGCCGCCACCAGCCAGAAAGCCGAAGCGGAAAAATCGCCTGGTATGGCCCATCTCCCACCGGGAATATCAGGATGAGGAAAGACCGTGACGCTCAATCCCTCGACCAGGATGGGAACCTTGAGATGGGAGAGCATTATCTCAGTATGATCACGGGTCTTTCTTGGCTCATTCACCGTAGTACTGCTGGAAGAGGAAAGTCCTGCCAGGATCAGGGAAGTCTTGATCTGGGCACTTGCAGCAGAAGGGGTGTATCTGCCTCCCGTAAGCAGGGTACCTTTTATCGCCAGGGGAAGCCCTTCTCCACAATTTCTGCCATCTATCCTGGCTCCCATGGCCTGAAGTGGCCGGACCACCCTGCCCATAGGTCTCCTCGAAAGGCTTTCATCTCCCGATATGACCCCGAAAAGACCCGGCTGTCCAGAGACAAGCCCGCATAGAAGGCGAGCCGTGGTACCGGAGTTGCCTGCATCCAGGACACCTTGCGGATCCTCGAAAGCTTCTCCCCTTCTGACCCTGACGACCCCCTCTTCCCTTGTCACACTGCAACCGATCTGTTCAAGACAGTTCAGGGTACTTGAACAATCCGCTCCTGGAGAAAAATTGGAGACCTCAATGCCATCCATGGAAAGAGCCCCCAGGAAAGCAGCCCTATGGGAGATGGACTTGTCTCCCGGAAGAGAGACCTCTCCAGTGATCCTCTGTGCAGGTTGAATTATCTTCATCTGGATCTCTCCTCTCATGCCGAGAAGGGCAAAGAGCCCTTTCTCCCGCTGCCTTCAGAGGAAGGGATGAGACTGTTCCTTCCTCTCCTTCCAGATTCCGCAAGAAACTCCACCTCTGATGGTGAGGAGCAACCGAACCTGGTAAGGATGTCAATGAACCGATCCAGCATTTCAGCCATGTTCCTGTTGTTGCTGCCCCATATGTCCGCAGCAAGCCATGATGGGCCGGAAGCGACCCTTGTAGTATCCCGAAATCCGCTCCCGATAAGGCTTGAAAGAAGGACATGTTTCGATTCTTCTTCCTTTGCAAGAATAGATAAAGCCGAAGATATGAAAATGGGGAGATGGCTTACACAGGCCATGATACGGTCATGTTCGCCCGCTTCCATTGTGCAGGTCTTTGCTCCGATATTCCTTCCAATATAACGGGCAACCTCACAGGCTTCCGCGGAAGTGGACGACTGGGGAACAACTGCGAAACAGGATCCTTCAAAGAGGGCAGGATCTTCATTTTCAATGCCTCCCTTTTCACTTCCAGCCACTGGATGGACCCCCACATAGTCTTGTCCCCAGATATCTGCCAGGATGCGGCCAACCTCTTCCTTGGTGCTGCCAACATCCATTACTGCACGGAAAGAGGATCTGCCTTTCAGGGACACCATCTGGAGACTGAGCTTTTCCATTTCCCGGATAGGCACTGCCAGAATAAGGATCTCTGCCTTCTCTGCCATTTCTGCCAGGGATGAAGGGACACCGTCCACCACCCCTTCCTCCAGGGCCCTTTCCCTGACAAGAGGGTCCCGATCCCATCCGATAACCTGCCTGAATGCCCTTTTACCCCTGAGACAGGACGCAAGGGAGCCTCCAATAAGCCCAAGTCCTGCTATTCCTACATTACAGTCACGGAATGGCATGGTTCTTCTCCTTCCCGGAAGACTTCAAGAGCCGGCATCAATTTTGCAATGGATTTCATGAGAGCCGAGAATTGAAGAGTGGTCAGTGACTGCATTCCATCACTCAGGGCTTCTTCGGGCTTTGGATGGACCTCCACTATCAGGCCATCAGCCCCGGCTGCCAGAGCGGCCAGGCTCATGGGAGCCACAAGTTCCCTGATGCCGGTACCATGACTGGGATCCACAACCACCGGGAGATGGCTGAGAGATTTCACCAGGGGTACTATGTTCAGATCAAGGGTATTCCTTGTTCTGGTCTCCACCCCTCTTATCCCTCTCTCACACAGGATCACTCTCCTGTTCCCTCCCAGCAGGATGTATTCTGCCGCCTGCAGCCATTCATCAACTGTTGCCATGGGACCTCTCTTCAGCATCACCGGTTTATCCACCTTACCCAGAGCCTTGAGAAGAGGGAAGTTCTGCATGTTCCTGGCACCCACCTGCAGGATGTCCACATGAGGCATCATCCATTC
>Ga0272442_10010178_pt1 | contig 11620 bp, 9 predicted proteins | sample SSMForm2O_FD_200262 | JGI IMG/M metagenome (GOLD analysis project Ga0272442, IMG submission 200262) | Marine sediment archaeal communities from Little Sippewissett salt marsh, Falmouth, MA, United States - SSM-Form-2O | ecosystem: Environmental > Aquatic > Marine > Wetlands > Sediment ...
TGTTGACTGCGGAATGTGACGGTGTAGTTTGCCCGACATGTGCGATGTTCATTGTGCTTGAAGCGGGGAAAGAGGCTTGTACTTGCGGTAAGTGGAGCGATCTCGATCGCGATGGTCGGCCGGAGGTCCGGGTTGAAGGGGTGCCCGTTGATTGCGGGGGTGAGATCACCATGACTCTGCGGCAGATCGCCGGTGCGGTGACAATCGACCCGATGTATCTGTGCAGCGGCGAGCGTTGTGGACCGGTGTTGTACAGATGGAGCGTCAGCGGGCCTTCCGGATACGTCCGTGGCTCGGGTGACAGATCCGTGGCCGGCCCAATTGAGTTCGAGCCGGCAAAATCGGGAAGGTATGTCGTAAAAATCACGCCGCAGTGCGGGGAAGCAGGCTGTCAGTCAAGTTGCGTGACCGTCGTTATTGGCGAAGAACCGCCGCCGGTTGTCGCGGAACACCGCTGGGAGTTTGCGACGTTCGAAAGCGGCGGGCTCAAGATGACAACCCGCAATATGCCGAGCAGCCTACAACAAGAACTGAGAGAAGCAGGCGCAGCCAGTGCCAAGCTTGCATCCTCTACGTTACCGATGCTCGCAGGATTCAGGCTCGACCTTTCGGGGTTCAAGGGTACGCTGACCGGAGTGATGCCGAGCGAGCCTGCGTCGTACGAGCTTATCTACGAGCTCTCCAATGAGTCCGGAAGGGCGGCGGGGGTGCTCTACGTGTTGATCAACGTCAAAAGGGAGGCGGTAACGAGGTGCCCTACCCCGCGCATTGATCTCAGCACAGGCGTGGCCAGATGGGAGGTGCTTGCCCCGAATAGCGGCAGATACGTCCCGGTGCAAGCGACTCTGCCTAATGCGAACTGGGTGGAAAGCCCAGATCGGCGTGCGATTTGGGTGGATCACGATGGGACCCCGGCCGGCAAAGGCTGGGTCACTGATCCGCTTGGCGCCTACGAGTATCGCGTTTCGTTTGAGATCAATACCGATGCTTGTTGCGGTGACTGTCCCCTGACATTCCAGTATGCAGCGGACGATGCCATTGAGTTGTTCTTGGAAACTCCACGTCGAACCTACGATCTTTGTAGTCTGCAGCGAGGCTGCTGCGGGCCGGGCGAAGAGGCCTATCGAAAGCTACGTACGTGCAGCGTGAACCTGTGCGATCTTAATGCAGGTTCTGGAAAATACACGTTGCGTGCGCGAGTACAGAACAAACAGACAGTTACCGGTTTGCTTATCGTAGGGGGTGTGAGTTGTCCGTAACAAGCAATGAGTTGTGTGGTTCTGGAGGTGAGATGCAAATGATGCACGGGCGATGGGTACGACAAACGGCAGTAGCATTGGTTCTGGTGTTGGCAATGGCGGGCGTGTCAGTGGTTTCGTACGCAGGGGGCACCGCGCCGGAGATCGTCTTCGCCGGATTCTCCAACGAGATCGACGCCGATGGAATCCCCAACTACGGGTACATCAGCTTCAAGGATTTGGATAAGGATCTCAACGAGGTGAGGTTCGTGTTGGTTGCAGGCCAGGCGAGCGACCTTGCGATCAGTCCGGGATGGCAATTCGACCCCGGCATGCAGGGCGAGCGCAGCGGGACGCTGCAGTTCACCATCGCTGCCCAAGCATCCGGGCATTACGAACTTCAGGTGATTCTCGTCGATGCAATGGGTAACGAGAGCGCCCCGGAGGAGATTTCGTTCATTGCGGGATCCGTTGTTGGCAACCTGCCCCCGGTCGCAGCGTTCTCAATCTCGCCTGTGACTGCCAAGGTAGGCGAGTCGATCGCATTCGACGCCAGCGCATCCAGCGACACAGACGGTACGATTGTTGGATACGCGTGGGAGTACGGAGACGGAAGCAGTGCCTCCGGACAGCAAGTGACTCATACCTACTATTCCGTGGGGAGCTGCACTGTTTCGCTGACCGTCATCGATGACGTGGGCGATTCCGACGTGAGCATACAGGCCGTGTCCATTCTTCCTGAAACGGGATGCACACCCACGGCGTGTTTCTCGTTGAACAACTCCGCGGTAGCCTCCCGCCGAACGGGCAGGGAATCGGTCGAAGAGGTTATCCGTGTTGGGGCAGATGAACCGATCATCCTCGACGGAACGTGCAGCACGTGTACGGACAGCCACTTCGTCGGTGTCCAACGCTCGGATCAATGGTGGAACCGGTACGGGCCCGAGGCATCTGGATGGCTCACCCCCGCCGAGGAAGCCGATATCGGAGCTCTCGATGTACGCGCGTTTGCCGCCAGACATGGCGTCGTCATGCAACCCAGCACGTATTACCGCGTCGGACTGGGCGTTGCCGAACCGTGGGATTCGGTGACGCGTCTCGTCTTTGTCGAACCCGATGACGGTTTGCTCGGTGGCTGGAGTTGTCAGGACCCAGGGATCTGGGATCTGCCCGTTGTCCCATGGGGACAGGCAAGATACCGTGTTGGCGACAGAATCGTGGTGAACGGTCCTGTAGCGGCTACGGCGTACGATCAGGAAAGGAAGATCACCTATCTTAACCTCGGCAACGCGTACCCGAACCAAAACCGGGTTACGATAAGCATACCGTGGAATTGCGAAAGCGCTTTCGTGGCGGAGTTTGGAGAAAGGCCGGTAGACTACTTCAAGGACAAGACCATCGAAGTGTACGGCGAGATCGAACGAGACGCCGACGGAGCTCCGATGATTCGGGAGATATGCGATCCGGACTGTGTCCAAGTCCAATCGATCGGCGTAACTTCTCAGGGGATCACTGTGCTGTCTGTGCCTGACTGCGAACCGCGTGCGTATTTCACGCTCAATGGGCAGACAACAGGGATTATAACCATCGATGCCTCGGAGGACTTGATACTGGACGGGACTGCAAGCACGTGCGTGAACGACTACTACTTGACCGTCCAGCTCTCCGACGAGCACTGGGGCGAACACGGACCTCCTGCCCAGGGGTACCTTAGCTCACAGGAGGCAGCGAACATCGGCCACCTTGACGTTAAAGCCTACGCCGCTCGGTGCGGGCTCGAAATGGAGTCGGGCAACTACTATCGCATTTTGCTCGGCGTGACCCAGCCGTGGCACGACACGATCAAGCTCGTGTTCATCAAACCGGGATAGTGAGCCCCAGCTTCACGGCGCGATGCCCAGGGTGGAGTGCGGTGGAAAAGCTGTACCACCAGAAGTGCTAAGTCTGTGGGAGGGAAACTCGGCTTCCCCTATCCGAGCGGCACCTCGCCCTCAAGCATGACCTCGGTCACCACGCGGCGGCTGCGGACGCGACAGTCGCCTTCATCCTCGACGGGGGTGTATCAACATCCTGGGCTTCGTAGACCGGTTACCGTTTATCAGCGATAGGGGTTTGGCCCGAGTTCTCTTAGCTGGTCGACCATCTCCTGGGCGACCGCGGCGAATCGGGACCCCTCCGAGGCGGAGACCCACTCCAGCCGAAACCGCTCCGGTTCGAGACCAAAATCCTCTAAGAGGAGTCCAATCGCCTCCGCCCGCTTCTCCGCACGGAGATTGCCTTCCTGGTAGTGGCAGTCACCGGGATGACAGCCGCACATCAGCACCCCGTCGGCCCCGTTGTTCAGAGCATCGATGACCATATTCGGATGCACCATGCCGCTGCACATCACGCGGATGATGTTTACGTTTGCCGGATACTGGACCTTGGCCGTGCCCGCTGCGTCTGCACCGGCGTACGAGCACCAGTTACAGCAGAAGCTAACGATTACTGGTTCGAATTGGTCGTTCATGCTACCACCCCTTCCAGTACCGCGTCTACCATCGCGGAGAGGTATTCGGGTTTGAAGTGGTGGACGAACGCCCCCTGCTTCGGACACGTGGCCATACACATTCCACAGCCTCGACACAGCGCGTCGTTCACCTGAACCGTCTTTTTGATCTGGTCTTGTTTTATGTACTCGATCAATGTGATGGCGTGAGCCGGACAGGGCTCGATGCAGTAGGCACAACCGTCGCAGTTCTCGTCCACGATGTGCGAGATCACCGGCGATTTGGTCATGGTATCGTGGGCGATGATGCACGCCACCCGCGACGCGGCCGCCTCACCACTGACCAGCGACTCCGCTATGCTCGCCTCCTCTCGCGCACTGCCGCACATAAAAACGCCCTCCGTGTTGAAATCGAGCGGATTGAGGTTGCCCAGCGCTCCGATGAAGAAACCGTCTTCGTCTCGGGTGAGGTAGAGCGCAGACTCGTAGTCGCCCTGCTCATCGGCCACGCCCATCGTCTCCTGCGTGGCGACCACAACGGCGCCGCAGCGCACCGTCTTTTCTTGACCGTCGGATCGGATCCCGACTTCGTAGTTGCCGACGTAGCCGTCAAGTGGCCCGATCTTCGAATTCGGGTACACCGTCACCCTGTCGCATGAGTTCAGCGCTTCTATAACGGGGGAAAGCGCTCCCTCGGCCTCACCGCCCGCCCGGGCCCCGGGGGTGTCCTCGGAGATCACCAGGTGGGTGTCAAAGCCCATTTCACCGAGCGTGGCCGCGCACGCAAGGCCGGCCGGCGTTCCTCCGATTACCACAGCGCTCTGCGTCACCGGGATAAAGAAGGGATCAAGGGGCGCCTGAAGCGCGACCCGCGCCACGCCCATCCGCATGAGTGTCTTCGCCTTCTCGGCCAGGCCGTCGGGATCGTTGCGATGGACCCACGTGCACTGATTGCGCAGGTTCACGATCTCCATCAGGTAGCGGTTCAGGCCGCCGGCCTCCGTGATCATCTGGAACAGCGGTTCGTGGGTTCGGGGAGAGCACCCGCCCACGACGATGCGATTGTACTGGCCACTGCCGAGCAGCTCCTTGATCTTGACCCCGTCGCACCCGAACGGAGTGATCTCCACCGTGGCCACGTGGGGCAGGCTCGACACGTAACCCACGAGATCCTCAAGGTCCAGTGCGCCGGCGATGTTGGACCCGCAACGGCAGATGACAACAGCGATTCTCGGCTCATCGCTTGAACTGACCGCGAGAAGTTCGGGCGCCGGTGCGGGGGCAATCTCCGTGCCTCTTGCCTCGGCAAGTCGGGCACCGGCCGACGCCGCGGCCGCACAGGCCTGGATTACGGACTCACGGATCCCCTTTGGTCCCTCCACCGTTCCGGCGAGGAAAATGCCCTTCTTCGTGGTAGCCAGAGGGCGACCGCCCTTGCCCACCTTCGGGAGGCCGTCATCGCTCAACGCGATTCCGATTTTGTCGGCGAACTTGGCTATGCCGGCAGACGGGATAAGCGGTGTTGCGAGGACCAGCATATCAACGGCTATCTCGCCGCTTTCTCCGTTGCAGGCGACGACAACGCCGCCCTCTGCTCCGTCGCGCACGCTCACCGATGAGGTCGTGACAAATGTGACGCCCTGTTCTTTTGCCTCGGACACAAACGCTTCGTAGCCTTTTCCTTGTGTCTTTGCGCCGCTGGAGACGACGAACACCTCGGCTTGGGCGTCTCGCTCCAGGGTGCCGAGTGCCTCCGATGTGGCCGTCATGAAGCACAGAGGGGACGGTCTCTCTTGTTTCCCGTCGAAGTCCTCACAGACGATCCAGGCCAGTCGCTTGGGAGTCGCTCCGTCGTCCCGCTTGACCACGCCTCCGGTCGGCCCCAGCCCCGACAGGAGCCGCTCGTATTCCAGGCAGGTCAGCACGTTGGAATTTCTACCGTGTCCGTACTGCTCGATCCGGTTGCCCCGTTCCTCCTGTGCCCCTGTGGCCAGGAGGATCGCGCCGACTTCGAGTTCGACCTCCGTCGGCTGTTGCGAGAAGTCGACCGCCCCTGGCTCGCAGGCTTTGGCGCAGAGAGGCTCGCTTCCATCCCCGCATTTTCCTTCCTTGATGTAGGTGCAGGCATTCGGATCGATCAACGCTTTTCTCGGTGGGAACGGCGACCAAAAAGAGATCGCCTTGCTTGCACCACGGCCGAAGTTGAACGCCATGGGAACCCCACCGACCGGGCAAACGGCAAAGCATTCGGTACACGCGTTGCACTTGGCGGGGTTCACGTAGCGCACCCGCTTGACCACTCGCACTTTGAACCCGCCATCCATCTCTTCAACACCCTTTAAATCTGCAAAGGCAATGACATCGACGTTTTGGTTGCTGGTCAGCTCGAGCATCTTCGGCAGCAGGGTGCACGTGGCACATTCGTTGGTCGGGTACATCTTGTCGAGTTGTGCCATGGCGCCGCCGATCGTAGGTTTCTCCTCAAGGAGAAGAACCTTGATCCCCTGTCCCACAAGCTCGGCGGTCGCGCGCATTCCGCTGACGCCGCTGCCGACGACGAGCACGGTGCCTTTCATCTTCGAATTGTCAGCCATCCTGTAACCTCTCTTTCTCCACGGTTCCCCCTTTCCGCGTACACAAAAGCTCAACCGGGCTGAGTGTTTGCCCTTCTGTTACCGCGGCACGCCCCGCTCTGTGTGGGTGTGCCGATGCATTGCAACAGGCAAAAGCGACCCTATCACCCCAGTTCCTGTGTCCTCGAAGCAGCCCTTGTCTGGACAAATCTATCAAGTGTGCAAAAACACATTTTAGTACAAGGAACCGCATATGGCAATTTCTTAGACATCATATGGCGATTCAATAGACCGCACATGGCAATTTGGCTTCGAGCAAGGACCCAAACCAAACAGGTTTCACAAAACGAAGGGTCACAGAGATCAAGAGACCCATTACCACAAGGAAAAGGCCACACGCGCTTCGGGGACAGCTCTTCGACCTTCGGCTGCACAAATTCGATGCATCATGAAGCGATCTGATTACCAGATGGCCACTAGGCCGCAAGGAGTTTGGGAGTCGTTCACTACGGGAAGCAAGGGAGGAAAAATATTTGAGGACAGAGTTCTATTGAAATCGTCCATCTCGGGTTGAGTCCACTGGGCTGCGATACGCCCTCCAAGTCAGCCTTTTGGCATGTGTCTTGCCTCTCACATGATCCAACCTGAGTATACTGCAACCTGTCAATCAACGCCTCAATAGCGGATACACGGCCGATTTTGGGGATTCGTTGCTGGCAAGCGGAGAACGGCCGCTAAGTGCCTTTCGGAAGATGTTCCCCCACCGTTCCATGTTCGTCTTGAACGCAATCGCATCAGAAGGACAAGCAGCGATGCATGAACCACAGTGAATGCACTGTGGAGCACCCTTCGGAATGCACGGACCGGTTTCGGCCATATCGAGGCGCAATACGGGACATACGTCCGCGCACTTGCCGCACTGCACACACTTATCCGTGTCAAAACGCAGGTCCGGGTAAATGTGTCGCTGGAAGAGACCTTCCCGAATAAGCACCTTAGCTTTGGCTCTGTCTACGAAGCTCAAATAGCGCAACTCGCGTGTCACATCTTGGCACTCTGCTTTTTGTTGATCTTCCAGACTCGCTATTCGAGCGCTTAGGTCCTCGATAAACGGGATTGCTTCATCCCCCGGCATTCCTACATTCACCTCAGTTGGGAATATTCTCGAATAGCAGTGATACGCATCGATCTTCATCGCGAAGACAGGACTTCTCCCAGTCTTCCGCAGTAGCTTTGCTGCGTCCTCAAGTGCAATTCCCGAGGATACGGTGCCGTATGTAACGAAGGGAACGGCGTATTTGCCCCAGCCGTTCCCAGGGTCCGGCAGAGCCTTGATGAGGTCCAAAACACTGTAGTGCATGTGGTGTGCATAGACGGGACCTCCGACGCAAAGCACGTCGTGTGGTCTCACATTCTCCGTGAGAAATCTGGAGAATTCGCGCTCTCGGAAGAGTGTTTTGTCTCCAGTAGCATCAAGGAGTTGCACATCGACACCCTTTGTCGAAAGGTGTTCTTCAAGCATGCGGCCGACCTCTAATGTATTTCCAGAGGGGCTAAATACAACTATGCTTACCTTCGTTTGATCCTTTACTCGTATACGTGTTCCACCGCGAGAATCCTGGTCTTTTTCCATGTTCGTATCGGGTCTCCTTGCCTCAGTTTAGGTGCTAAACTATTGCCGCAAAAAAACTACCCGTTCTCCTTTGTAGATCCAGCTGATTGATGTCTCTGCTCATGCAGAGTCAGTATCGCGTCGAAGTCAGTCATCACTGAGAGAAACGTGTTGAGCTTGGTCTTGAGATCGGCTCCGCAGTACGCGCGAACGCTATCGAGCACCTTCATATCGAACGTCCCATGGTTTCGAAAGCCTATCCAACCGCGCTCTGTAAGCTCGAGTACGACTTCCTTGGCGTTGTCTGGAGCATGTGTTTTTCGCACCAGTCCCTTTCCAACCAGTTTTGAAAGCGTTTGCGATACTGCTCCCTTTGTCACACCCCTCTTTTCAGCAAGCCGAGTCACGGTGATTCCGGCACTTTCGCCAATTGCCTGTATCGTATGTATCTCAGTGCCATACAGCGGAATCCCCGTGCCATATTCGCGAGGAGCTTGGTACATTGCGCTAAGCCTTCCCACCACTCGGTCTAAGACTCTCAGGAATTCCTCAAGCACTTGTCGTTCGCTCTTCACGTGACTATTGTATAGCTACTAAACTATTTTAACAAGTGGCTTCCCCATGACTCTCAATTCAGATACAGGGCTAGACTTGGGAGTTTAAGCCTAGGTTCGCTCACTTCGCAGAGACTTCGAAACTCCTATTAAGGAAGAAGGTTTTCCGTTTGCCTTAGAAGTCAATGCAGTGTGAAAGCCATTCTCCCGAGGCGTCTCGATTCCTGGAGAAAGGCTGGTGTAAGGGCTTCATCTTTCTACCGATAATCCTCGCGTGGCGGGCTCCAGGAGTCGTGGACCGTGGTCGGTCGGTCAAGGATGCGGGCGGCGTGTTTCACGCCCGAGGGGATAACGGCGCCCTCACCGGCCTTGAGAATGTGCTTTTGGTCTCCGAGTTGGAATTCCATCGCGCCCTCGATGACGACGGTGATCTGCTCGTGTGGATGCTCGTGCTCCGGAACGATGGCGTGTGGCTCGAACTCGAAGAACGTGACCATCACCTTGTTGAGTGAGACCGCCCTTCGTCTCACACCCGGGAGCATCTCCGTTTCCGTCAGTTGTGGAATAGCAAAGAAACCCACTGTGCATACCTCCTTTGTGTACTCTGAGTGACCAAGTCTCAATGTACCAGGCTCTGTGCACCGGCTCAAGATTCAAGTTCTTCCTCGGGCACCCTTGGTCTTCCCCCGCTGGTCGGATACGTCTTTCTGGCAGAGACTACGTAGACCAATCGCCGCTTGCGTTTTGAGTGACTGATCCAGAGTCAAAGCTTGCTCAAAACCTTGCCATGAGGAAACCAGGAAGCCACGAGAAGGCACTAGGCCGAATCAAGTCATGCTTACATGGTTTCCTAAGAGTCCGCAGTTCCTTGGATCAAAGAATCTCGTTTGGTGCGCAGACCTTTGCGTTGTCACGGCTTGTGCGGTTTGGGAGAGAGGGCCTCGTCGGTCTGCTCGGAAAGCCAGGTGCAGAATCGATTCAGATTCTCCGCTGCGACCTCGAACAGTTTAGCTCCCTTGTCTGCGGTTCCGGTGGAGGGGTCTCCCACATTCCCCGCCTCGGAGAAGTCTATGGTGTCCCATCCGACCTCAACCCCTTCCACCGTTATCCCCCAACGATCGACTGTGCTTGCGTCTTTGTACCGGTCTTGCCGCACGAGGGAGGGGTCGATGGCAAGGATGGCGCTTGTTTCCACCGGCCCGGCGTGAACGGCCGGTCCCGCGAACAGCGTGTCCAACGCGTCGGTCTTTCCGAGCCACCAGTTGTGGACGTGAGCGAAGATTGCTTCTTGTCTCAACAGCCGCGCTGCCTCGGTCAGCGCGCTGCGATTGCCGCCGTGGCCGTTTACAAAGACGACGCGGCGCATCTCGTGGCTGGCCAGCGCGCGCGAAACAGCGACGACGTAGTCTCGCAGCACATCGGGGGGCACCCACAGCGTTCCCCAGAACTGACGATGGTGCTCGGACACGCCCACCGGCACACTCGGCAGCACCAGCCATCCACCTTTTTCTGCTGCCTGCTCGGCGATCCGCTGCGCGGTGAACGTGTCGGTCCCCAGCGGAAGATGAGGTCCGTGATTCTCGGTCGCACCGACCGGAAGCAGGGCCACCTTGGCCTGTTTGATTGCCTCTTTTGCATCGACCCACGTCAAATCGGCAAGATTCATCGTGCCTCCTTTTGTCTCAGGGGTTCTGTGTCAAGTGTCCTTTCTCATCAGCTTTTGGTAGTAGGACTCGGTGAGATACAGACCGGCGGCGGGATTGTGTCCGAAGACCCGATCCTTGGCGATGAGCACTGTGCACGGCGCCTCTGCGTATCGGAAGAACAGGGAATCGTGGCCGACGCAAAGGCCTACCGCGATGTTGAAGTTTGTCTTTTCGTCGTTGAGGATCATTGCCTGGCTGATCGGATTGCACATCGTCTCCCATTCACCCGGCCCCCCGATCTTCTGATCCTCCGCGATTCCGATGGTCTCTTTGGGCACGCCTCCCACGCTGCAGCGGACCGATACCACCTTAAACCCTCGATTCTCCAAGATCGTTGACAGGGTCCCTGCTTCCTTGGACAATCCGCCGCAAAACGCAATGCCCAGCTTTTTGTAGCCCATCTTGTGGGCAAATTGCGCGATCTCCTCAACCCGGGGATTGCGGGGGGTCAACCCTTCGGGAAGATGCATGTAGCACTCGAATTCCTGAATCGATGCTTTCAGGGCGAACGCCTTGATCTCGGATTTTGCGTACTCTGCCAGTGCGTTTTCGATCACGGCACCCTTCGTTCGGATGGGGCAATTGGCCGGTCCGTTGGCGGAGTTTTCGGTAGTACAGAAAACGTTTACGCATTTGGCACACGCGACGGGCAAAGACATGAATGTCCTCCTGAAGTGTTTTGTGAATTCGCCCGGAGTATAAGGGAAAACCGGACGTACATCATGATCGCCCGTGGCCCTCCTCGGCAGGAAACGCAAGACAGGAACGTTGGAATGGCTTGTGGAGCCAAGGACTGGAGTGCTGCAATGCCTGGCAGGTTTTCCGGGGCTGTCTGTCGTAGGCAGGAACGGCCTGCCTGTTGACTGAGCGTTGGGGTGGCGGTGTCTGCATTGCCTTAGCCCGTCCGTCCTTTACGTACGAACCACGGGGGTATAGGCTACCCTGAGACTGTATCGCGGCTGTACGAACAATTGCAGAGCTAAAGTCCGATTGAGAAAAGAACCCCGCAGCAAGCTGCGGGGCAGTAGAAGGCAAAAACCTAAAGGCTAAGCGGAGCTGGTCCTTATGTCACAGTTTGATGTAGCGCTGTATCGCGCCATAGATAACATCGCACACCTGCCTGCCTGTCGCTTTGACCTACCTGCGTGCGGACACGCACAGGCAGGCAAGGTGCGACGCCACACCCGTTTTTTCGTAACGGCGGAGCTTGACTCCGGCATCGAGAGGTTTGTTCCTGATGAAGTTTATACAGCTCGTAAAGACAACAACCAAATTCGCCTGCGGCGAATCTTCGCTTTCCTTCCCCCAGCAAGCTGGGAGGTAACTAGCAGAGGTCTTCTATGAAGCTTGCGCTTGTATGTATCGCTTTGAGCCTGACGCTCGTCGGCCTGGGGCTTTCCTTTGTCCTCCTTCTCCCGGAGCGCCACCCCGAACTCGCTGACTACGAGC
>Ga0272442_10010179_pt1 | contig 11619 bp, 4 predicted proteins | sample SSMForm2O_FD_200262 | JGI IMG/M metagenome (GOLD analysis project Ga0272442, IMG submission 200262) | Marine sediment archaeal communities from Little Sippewissett salt marsh, Falmouth, MA, United States - SSM-Form-2O | ecosystem: Environmental > Aquatic > Marine > Wetlands > Sediment ...
TCCCTGCTGATTACGTCTCTTCTTAGGAAGACGGGTGAGTAGGCGAGATGGTCAAGTGGAGACCGAGGGACATGAAACGCAAGTGGAATGATGAACACCTGAAGCGCAGGCGAGCGCGGCTTGAGGCGATGTCACATGCCGAGTGGGATGAGGCAGTGGCGAGCTTCTGGATGTGGTTCGAGAAGCTTAGGAGTTGGGACGAAGCACGCGATGAGCGCCCAACGCGAAGAATCGGCCCCTCGACCAGCTAGCCAAGCTACGCACATACAAGGTAGGGTGTGACGCGATGAGTATGAAGGTGGTCGCCTACATCCGAGTCTCGACCGAAGAGCAGGCAAAGCATGGCTACTCGATCGAGGTCCAGCAACAGGTGCTTGAGGATTACGCGCAAGGCCACGATCTAGAGGTTGTCGAGACGTTCATCGAGTCCGAGTCCGCCTTCAAACCCGGCCGTCCCGAGTTCGCCAAGATGGTGAAGCTTCTCGAGACGAACAAGACGATCACTTCCGTTCTGGTGTACAAGATCGATCGCATCTCAAGGAACATGCTCGACTACTCAACGCTGGTCGAGAAGATGGGGGTCCAGGTTCTCTCCGCTACGGAACAGCTCCCCAGCAATGCGACCGGACGACTGATGGGAGACATGCAGGCAGCCTTCTCCAGATACTTCAGTGCGCAGTTGAGTGACCGAGTCACTGAAGCGATGGCGGCCAAGGCGAGGAAGGGCATCTACCCGGCCAATGCGCCGGTCGGCTACAAGAACGACCGCGAGACAAGAACGATTGTCCTCGACCCAGAGAGAGCACATCTTGTCCGCGAAGCCTTCGAAACCTACGCGAATACAGAGATGACTCTCAGAGAACTCGTCGTGTGGTCGAAGAGGCGTGGCCTTACAACGAAACGCGGTGGAGCATTCACCAAGAGCACGATCCACAAGATGCTCCTCAATCCCATCTACGCGGGAACGGTTCGCTGGGGAGATGTCATTGCACCCGGAATCCACGAGCCTCTGGTCTCAAAGCATCTCTACAGGAAGGTGCAAGAGAAACTCGAAGGGCGAGGCCAAGGACGAGGGCTCACCCACAAGCGATTCCCATTCCGCGGACTTCTTCAATGCGGCTACTGTGGTTGCCAGATCACGGCCTCGGAAGCGAAGGGGAAGTACATCTACTACCACTGCACGCATGGGAGAGGGAAGTGCAAGCAGCCGTATGTGAATCAGGCGACCCTCTCACACCGGCTCCAATCTGTCGTTGACAACGTCCGAGTTCCTGAAGACGTCGTCGCAGAGATCATGAAGGAGATCCGGAAGGGCGAAGCCTCTCGTGAGGAACGCATCCACGAGCGACTGAATCAGCTCCAACGAGAACGAGAAGAGATCACGCGACGCCGTGACCAAGCCTACCTCGACAAGCAAGATGGAGAGATCACGACCAAGCGTTGGCGCGAGCTGGAGAAGGCTTGGAGTGATCGTATCCAGCTCATCGAAGAACAGGAAGAGCGCCTGAAGAACTCACTCCACACGAAAGGCATCGACAGTGCGCGAGAAGCTTTCGAACTCTTAGAACGCGCATCGGATCTCTACTCCGAGCAATCGCCGGAAGAACAGGCAGAGGCGCTACGAATCCTGCTTTCGAACTGTGTGATGAGGGGAAGAAAGCTAGAACCCATCTACAGAAAGCCCTTCGACCTGGTGGCCGAAGGGCTCAAAACTGGCAACTGGTACGCCTGACGTCACCGTACCAAGAACCTTCAAGAAGCGGTTCGAAGTCCGACTGCGCTAGCACCCCTCCGTGGACGAATTTGGAACTGTGCGATGGCCAAGTCGAGAGGCTATTGCGGGACTCCTTCTTTGATACAGCTCCGTCTTCGTGTCTCCGTGCTTCCCGTCTTCTCCGCAAGTGGGACTCGCAGATTCACCTTCCTGACTCATCTATGTTAGTCTCTCCTATAAGGAGGGTTCATGAAGAGGATCGGGTTGGCTCTTGTCGGGTTGGCATGCGTCTCGGTGGTGTCTCTTGCGGGGAGCGTCATCACAAACGATACCGGTGAGGCTGCAGTTGGCCTCCGAGTCACGTTCTCAGCTCCTGTCCTCATCACAAGCTACGGAGATGCCCTTTCCTCGGTGGAACCGGAGATGCTTTCCTACGAGTTCGTCTTCTCTGGGGGGACAGTCCAGCCGTGGGACAGCCAGTGGTTCAACTACACGCCGGCGACCGCAACTATCATCGAGACGGAGTGGCTGACGCGCGTTGCAGCAGAAGATGAGGCAGTGTCTGGTGTCCAAGAGGACGGGTCGCCCATCGTGTCAGGTGAGATCCTGAACCCTCTCTACTTCGCGCACGGCGCGTGCGTGATGCAAGGAGTGAACGATCCCGACGAGATCTTCGCGATGCCGCTTCTTGGTGTGGAGGAGCTGTCGTTCTGGCCAACGGTCGAAGGCGCAGACCCAGCGGACGTGACGTGGACGCTTGAGGAGATCACAGCACCTGGGGGAATCTGTGCAGAGATCCGGAATGACACCCTCTACATCTGGGGATCTGACTCCACTTGGGCAGGGTACGGAGATGTGACACTGACAGCAACTACTGCAACTGGCTCCAGTGCAACTGTCACAATTCCTGTAGCCGTGTTCCAAAGCGACAGGACCTTGGTCAACTCACAGGGCCAGAAGGACTACTTCGTGCCGTGGTCCCCAGAGCTTGATATTGGCCGCATCCTCTCCGTAGAAGAACACATGCGGATGTACAACAAGGATGAAGGCAATCTTGACCGGTCAATTCAGTGGTCGCCGTGGAAGAGAGTTGTGTTCAAGTGGGACATTGATTTCGGCGGCGTATGGACTTGCGAAAGAGGGAACGAAAGGTGGTCAGATCAAGCTCAGCGAGCTCTGGTCGACCTGTTCCTCGCGGAGGTCGAACGCCTTGGGATTCAGCGCATTCGCTTCTGGAACAGCTACTGGATAGAGACACGATCCTCTACTGAAATCCTTTCATACGACACCATCAACTTCCCAGGACCAACAAGACACAACGATGAAATGGCGTATGTTGCGAATGAGGCTCACAGGCTTGGGTTGGAGGTAAGCTTTGGCGACCTCATCTCAGTAGGCCAGGAAGATCCGTTTCACGAGGAGGAGTTGTATTTCGCGGACCCAGTGCCATTCCCAGTCTTTATTGAGAACTACGAAACACTACTTGGCACATCGCTTAGTTTCTGGCAGGACCTCGGAGTGGACATGGTCGATCTCTGCCCAGCTTTGAGTTCGATTAGGAGATACGACAACACCTACGAACAAGCGGAATCCCTGAATGAATCAATCGGACAGCTAGCAGAGTCAGCACGGACGCTCTACGACGGGCCTCTTTTTCATACTGCGCACTACCAGTCTGAGTTCTTCCCAGGCGAGAATATCATGACCGCTTCATTCTGGGATAGTCTGGACATTATCGGGATCTCGCAATGGGGTGCCGAGCCGCTAAGCGAGAGACAAGATCCGAGCTTTGCCGAGCTAGTTGCCGGATGGCTCAGGCTGAGAACATCCTACTACGAGCCTTTCCAAGAGAGATTCAACAAGCCATTCATTCTGACGGAAACAGGGAGTGTGCCTATTGAAGGCTGTGCCAAGTACGGACTGGTCTGTCCGTGGGTGACAGGCATTGATACTTCCTTGCTTGATCCGTCCGACATGGCAGCCTACTACCTATCCCAGGCCGAAGCGTTTACAGGAATGCCAGGCTACGTTGGGCCAGGATGGTGGGACTATCGCTTCAATCCCTACGCGCCTGACCCCGGAGGAGTTCGTGAGGCCGAAAGCTCGACACCTCGTCTGAAGATTGAGGACACGATACAAGAGATATGCCTTGGCCAATCAACCCCGCCGATCATAGCCATCGATGGAGAACTTGGCGACTGGATGCCTGAATATCGCATCGAAAACGATGAAGTTGGAGACTCCCGTGGGAAATCTGACCTACTTGGGATTGATTTCGTAGAGGATGAAGCATACCTGTACTTCTGTGTCAGGTTTGACACCACTCCGATCCAGGAGAGCATCTTGATTCTTTATCTCAATCTCGATGAAGACGCTGACATCGAATGGACCTTATCCCTGGACAACATTTGGACTATAAGAGATGACTGGTGTGGAAACGCCTTCCTGTATGACAACCCGCAACGACAAGGGAGGCACTTCGGGTTTGCAGATGCAATCGATGGAAGCGACGGAATCGAGATCCGTCTGGCCAAGTGTTTCTTGGGCAAGACGCAGGATTTTGACAATCTAGGAATTCGCGCACGATACCAGACGCAGCGAGGTACCATCTGGGACGAGACCGATTGGATCTCAATCTCTGTCATAGAAGCAAGCGACCCAACATCAGGCGGCGACTTGTCAGCAGTAAGCTACGCGGCAGAAGAGCCGGGCTTGAGTGGCACTCTTCTGCCAACGTCGACCACGACGCATTTCCCAGTGGACCTTCCCGAGCCACTGGAGTCTCCATCGCTTGAATACTCGGTGACTGCGGTTGCTGACTTCTCTTCGGATGGGAGTCTCCTCATTCAGCCTATCGATGCGATCCAACCGGAGTCATCCGCAGCAGTAGAGAAGTGGTACGGATACTCGATCAGTGACGGCCAACATAGCATCCGTGTCCTGACACCTGAGGTTGGTTCTCCTGTCCGGTATGCATATCCAGAGGACGGCAACCGGCGATACCTGGCACTCCAGTACACGCAACCCATAGACCTCTCTGGATACGAAGGGTTACTCATAGTTGCATCAGCAGACCATGCAGTCACGATGGAGATTGTTGTCGGCACCTGTGACGAGAAGATCCCGATGGAGGAGGATTCACCCTGCGGAGAAGGTGCAGCAACGTTTGCGACTCCCCTCCCGCTCACAACGGAGCCGCAGGTCTTCATCCTTCCGTTCAGTCAGTTCGATGTGTTCTCGCAGACTCTCCAGGAGCATCCGGAAGCCTCGATGGAACCCAGCTTCTACGGAGTATTCGACATGGTGTTCCGACCGACTGACGAGACCGGTGTGTTGACGATCCACCAGGTATCTGCATTGAGGCAGGAGATGGATGTCGAGACGATTGCACCGGTCATCAACGAGTACTACTTCCAGCATCCTGCGTACGTGATGCAGGGAGTCGACGACCTAGATTCCATCTACGCGCTGCCACTCGAAGGCATTCTGGAACTTGGAACTGGGTACGCCGCAATCGATCCTGACAGCGAGGAACTCATGTGGACCGTCGAGACGAGTGATCCGTCAATCGGTGCCGGGTTCCAAGATGACACTCTCTACATCTGGGGAGCGAATGCAGACTGGTTTGGCTCTGGCGAAGTCACTCTCTCCGTTTCTGACGAGACTGGCGCGTCCGATTCCGTCACGATCCCCGTCACTGTATTCCGAAGAGACAAGACGCTGATCAATCAAGAAGGCAAGAAGGACTACTTCGTGCCGTGGTCGCCGCAACTTGACATCAATCGGATCATTGCTGTGGAAGAGCACATGCGAACCTACGGCAAGGATGAAGGCAGCCTTGATCGGTCAATCCAATGGTCCAGATGGAAGAGAGCCGAATTCAAATGGGATATTGACCTGGGCAGTCAATGGACAAACGAGCACGTCATGCACGATGGATGGTCACAACAAGCACAGCTTCAGCTTGTCGACATCTACCTTTGGGAGATTGCTCAGCTCGGAATCCAGAGCGTGCGCGTATGGAACGACTACTACATCCAGAGCCATGTATCTTCAGAGATCTCGCCAAACTACGATTCTGTCTTTAGCCCCACGAAGAGAGGACTCGAGGTTGCTTACATCGTCAATGAGGCCCACAGACTCGGGCTCGACATTTCACTAGGGAACGCGGTCTCGATCTACTACCCTGACACGGGTGAGTGGGAAGAGCTGTACGCTGCGACTCCGCAATCTGTGGAGGAGTATCTGGAGGACTTCATCGAACTCAACGATGAGTCCCTTCCCGTATGGAAAGAACTGGGCATTGATATGGTCGACCTCTGCGTCGGGTTGAGTTCCATGCACAGATACCGCAACACGTACGAAGAAGCGGTAACGCTCAATGCGGGCATCCTGAGAATCGCGAGTGAAGGAAGAGAGCAGTATCCTGGCCCCTTCTTCCATTCCGCCCATTACAACGCGAATTTCTTCCCTGAGCAGTCGATTCTGGAAGCGCCGTTTTGGGATGCCTTTGACATCATCGGTATCTCTGCTTGGGGAATTCAGCTAGGCAATTCCTGGAACACTACGCTGTCGCGGCTGACGGATGCCTGGGAGGAACTCATCGATGGCTATTTCCGGCCATTTCAACAGCGATTTGGCAAGCCGTTCCTGATGTCGGAGATTGGCTGTGTCGCGGCACAAGGATGCGGCAGATACGGGCTAATGTGCAGTCGAATGGAGGGCTTCGACGCGACGAAGCCAAGCACTGACGAGCTGGCACAATACCTCCTTGCACATGCGCAGGCGTTTACAGACATGGAAGGATTCATCCGCCCTGGATGGTGGGAGTACCCTGTGCTGCCAACGAAGCCTGGAAGCGTCGTAGATACTGTGATGACAACGTTTCGAATGAAGGCCGACGACATCATCCAAGAGCTATGTGGCAGCGCGGTGACATCCAGAATCATCACCATTGATGCTTCACTAGAAGATTGGGATGAGGTCTCAGCAGCAACCTGGGATGACACCAGAGGAGACACGGTGGGCCGCCATGACCTTGAGAGATTCTGGTTCGCAGAAGATGATACCTACCTCTACTTCAGGATCGATTACGATCAGGAGCCAACCGGGTACTTACGCATGGAATTCGATGTAGATGGCGATTCCCAATTCGACTTCTACGCGGGAGTGACCGATCACTACTATGAAGGTGATGGCTGGTGGGGCAGTTCCGAACTGTTCCTCCCTGGCAAGGTGTGGTTTGGCATCGTCGACTCGATTGATGTGGGGACATCAGTTCAGCTGAGGATAGACAAGCGTTTCCTGAGTCGGTTCGACACCATTCCGTCCCTCCAAGTCAGACTCGAACATCGGGACATCGACAGGGGATGGAAGCTCGATGACGAGATGGAATGGATGGTGCTGTGGAACTGACCCTGCCCTTCTCTGAAGCGGGAGGCATCTCGCTTCGCCTGTGTAATCGCAGCTGCCCTAGAGAGGCCGTGTGTGACCCAGAGAGATGACTCGAAGTGCCTTCCGCTTCATCCGAGACGTATCCCGGCGCATCGAATCTTGAGCTTCTAGGTTTGAAACTCGCTTCCTTGCCTTCAGGCCTGGGATTGCGCGATTTCCTGCAATCAGGGGTATCGAAATCAGAGTTCCAAACCTGCACAGAAGGCGCTTCTGAAGGGCACTTCAGAAGGCGTTTTCAGGGGTTACACCCCTCGGTGGACGCATTTGGAACGGTGCGCTGGCCCCGACGCCAGGAGATCGAGAACCTACTCGCGGCAATCATCTAGCGGCTCACAGGGCAAGCGGAACTGTATGGCCTCACCTCTTCACGGCGCCCTTGCTCTTCTGATACTCTCGCTTCCGAGGAGGTCTCATGCGATTCGTGCCACTGCTCTGCGTTCTGCTCGTGCTCTCTTCGATTCCTGCTCTGGCAGGTGAGTACTTGATCAATGAGGAGGTTGCCTATGGTCTCCGAGTGACATTCACAGAGGCAGTCACCATCACCTACTTCGGGGACGTGCTGGTTGAGGTCTCTCCTGAAGGTGAGGCCGTGGAGTTCATCTTCTCTGGTGCAGAGCTACCCGCGTGGGTGGGGCATGGGCTGGCATGGACCCCAGGGGCGGCGAACATCGCAAGCTACGAGTGGCTTGCGGAAGTGCCTATGGCAAACGGAGAGAAAGCAGGCGACACAGTGATGGGCTGTCCCCCCGGAGATGTAGAGATCGATCATGGGTGGTTGCTGGAAGGGAATGGGCAACTCCAGGACTGGGCGGGCGTATACCACATGGGAACCATGGCCGATACACCGTTCCCCTCAGACGGCGTCCTATGGGGCAGCAAGTACAGCGACGACGCAAGCGAGTGGGAAGCCACCATAGTCGGCATGCTGCACTACCTGCTCGATGGTAAGCCTTACCTGATGGCGGAACCGGCCTCAACGTTCAGTGAACCGCATCCAGAGCTAGAGGATTCGGTCGCAATGGTCGATGTTGCTGGGAATCTGATCGTCTGGGAAGACAGGGAGTCGTGGCAGATGGAAAACGTGCATCGCCACAATGTCTTCCACCCGCAGATGCAAGAGCTGATTCGGTCTCACCTGCGCGCGATGATAGATGCTGGCGCGACTGGAGCAACGTTCGACGATTACGGTGCGGAAAACATCATCTACTACGGCGGGACGTTCGATGATTGGACGGAGTCGGAATTCCGAGACTACTTGCGCGCGAGGAACACAGACTCTGACCTAGTGGGTAGATATGGAATCAGCAATCTCGATGGCTTCAGCATCGCCAAGTGGATACGTGAGCACGGGCTCACACATACTTGGAACAGGGCTCCTTTCGAGCCAATCGTATGGCAGTACATACTCTTCCTATTCGAGCTCGAGCACGACGTGTTCGAAGATCTCGCCGACTACGCCCATGAGTATGCGCGTGTTGAGCAGGGAAGAGACTTCTTGATTGGCGTAAACGCGCATCCGGCTTACGGATGGCTGGGACGGCTTGCTGAGTCATGTGACTACCTGACCCGAGAGGACTTCGCCCCGCATGAACCCTCGAGAGCTCTTGCGGACTTGTTCGAAGCGCTAGATCCCGAGAAGCCAAGGGTCTTCCTCGTTGAGTTCGAGGACAATCCGAGTCAGGGCACGATGCAAGCGCAAGTGATCTCGGACCTAGTTATCAGGGAGATGGGACTACTCTTCACGAGTGGTGCGTCCGTCCTGCTTCCGCGTGACATCTTCCGACACACCACGGGCGGACAATACGGTGAGGCCGTGCAGATAGACAATGAGGCAATCTCCGCAATGGTGCAGCACGTCGCGAACCACAGAGAACTCTATTCAGCCGATCAGATCCCGAGCAGAGTGGGAGTAGTATTTGATGAAGCTTCAAACCTGAACTCTGTTTCGATAGCAGGGTACGGCTGGTGGGGCTGGTCCCAAAACGTCCTGAAAGGGACAGCTGAGATCCTGTATCGGGCACACATCCCTTTCGAGTTCATCTATGTTTCAGATCCTCGCTTCAGCGACAGAAGGATCCGGCAGAGCGATCTGTCACGTTACGACGTCGTAGTACTACCTGATTCTCTGTCACTCCCTCATTATGTTCAGGAGTTGCTACTGGAGTTCAGTCACAACGGAGGCACGCTGGTCGCGACAGGAGATGGCGCCAAGTACGACTTAGACATGAACATCGTTACCACGGGCCTTCGCTCAACTCTCATTGGGGCCAAACGGGTTACGGGCCAAGGGAAAGTCTTCTACATCACCACAGATCCGGGGAAGGAACTAGCACAACGCGGGAGCACGTCAGCAGGCCGCGAACTCCTGGCAGCACTAGCAGAGGCCACTGAATTAACAGTAGATCTCGAGAACGAGAACATAGTCGTGACTCTAGCAGAATGCGGCGTAAGCATACTGGTGCATCTGAGCAACACCAGCTATGCGAAACAGACCGACCAGCTAGTGCCGACTGGGGACATCCAGCTATCACTCAAGGGTCTTCCATTGGACGACTTCTCATGCGTGCTCGTGTCTCCTGAGACCTGTGGGTATCAGCGCGTCGACAGCCAAGCAGATGGTGGCTGGGTGCGTTTTGCGGTTCCGTCCTTCCGATCAACCGTTACGTTGATACTGACGCCGCAGAACGTCCGACCATTTGGACTCGCTGCACAACTGAGCGAGTCAGAACAGACTGCTGGAATCTTCTCAGCCTCAGTATCGCTTGGTGGTGCAGCGATGCAACCAGTTGAATGGCGCATTGGCGACACAACGGTGCTGACTCAATCGGTCACGGATGAAGCAACCTTCCGCTTCCGGGTTGGCCCAGCAGCGACTTACCCACTGGAACTCCGGTGCGCTGACATGGCCACTGGCGATGAGTTGCACCACTGGGAGTTGAGCGAAGTGGCGAGTGATCACGGGCGCACAGTGCTGTACGACTTCGAGCCAGTGGGGGAAGTTGCCACCCGCCAGGGAGAGATCGAACTCCACGGGAGAGCCAAAGCAAGCGCGGAAGATGGACTTGCAGGAGTATCGTACTTCGATGATCGAGGAGCTCTGATCGAGCCTGCTGTCACGGAGGAGACACAGTGGGAGGGAAGTAGCAGCTTACAGATTGGCTACACAGCGCTCTTCGATGACGGGTGGCAACGTTTGTTCACTGGTGTACGGCTGATCGACCTTCCATCCTCTGGTCTGTCTAGCGCTCGCTACTTGGAACTCGCTTATCAGCTTGAGAACCCTGCAATGAGTGTATTCTTCGTTTTCACTGATCGCGAAAATGAAGCATTCTCGTACGGAGGAAGAGTTCTTCAATGTGATGGGCTTTGGCACACAATGAGGGTCCCTCTATCATCGTTCCGATTCGGAGGGTATGGGTCTCCTCCAGATGGGAACGGAACTCTAGATCTTGATGGTCTGAAAGGGCTCGACGTATACCTGGTTCTTGAGGATTCGAAAGGTACTACGGAATACCTGTACTTGGATGACATCGCCCTCAGCGATTGAGTCGCAGTCGGCAACTGGCGACAGACAACGGAGACTCGCCTCCTCGCCCCGCGCCGGTCTGAGGGTCTAGTCCACAACATCTCGGGAGTGCTCTCCGAGGTTTCAGGGGGCAGGAAACGGCAGTCTTGCGCCAGGCCTTGGATTGAGCGATTCCCTGCAATCAGGGGTATGGAAGCTGGAATCCCAACCCAACACAAAGGGTGCTTCTGAAGGCGGTCTTCCGGAGATACACCCCTCGCTGGAGGCATTTGGAACCGTTCGATGGCCTAGTTGCGCATCCATAGCAGCAGTTTCGGAGTAGCAAAGTTCGAGTCCCACAAGGCGTGCACGAGAGAACAAGCCTGGAACCAATGCTTGCCCGTAGCCGGGAGAGTCGTTCTCTGTATCCGTTGGTTGTAGGTTCGAGTCCTACACGACCCACGGAGACTGCGTTTTCGAACTACCCGTCCTCTCAAAGACCATCGGATCGACCAGCTTCGCCATCATCGGTGACCATTTCCCATGTTCAAACCACATCAGACCATGTAGGGCACAGAGTTGTCAAGTTTCCAAACCCCCGCCTCATCGCTGGACAAGGGCTCGCTCACCCTGAAGATTCCTCAGCCACTCAGAGAATTCGTCCTCGAAGTACGCAATCCCTCTCAATGAACTTCGGAGATGTCACATCTGGTGTCCGCTATACCCTCTTGATTTTTATGTTCTCTTCGTGTATAATCTGGGGAGTCGCTCTGAAGGCCAATGTCCCATGAGCACATGCACATGTGGCGAACGCCAACACGAGTGGTCAATTCACTAGCGCTGCTAGAGGAGGGTATCATGAAACTGGCAATCACTGGCGCATCTCACTTCGTTAACCGCATGTTTGAAGCTTGCGGCCAATACCAGTGGGCACGTGAAGTACTCA
>Ga0272442_10010181_pt1 | contig 11619 bp, 10 predicted proteins | sample SSMForm2O_FD_200262 | JGI IMG/M metagenome (GOLD analysis project Ga0272442, IMG submission 200262) | Marine sediment archaeal communities from Little Sippewissett salt marsh, Falmouth, MA, United States - SSM-Form-2O | ecosystem: Environmental > Aquatic > Marine > Wetlands > Sediment ...
CTCCCAATATGAAGTTTTGTACACAACATATTGTACAGGAGCGCGATGTCCTTTTCTATCCCGCTAACCCCTCAAGCACCAATTAACCGGATGAACCAAAAGTTCCTCTGAGGAGCTTATCATTCGCAGCGCTGAGATTGCGGCCGCCTCGTTTGCGGCCTTTTTAGATTCCAGCAGGTTGGGTATCGCAATCGCTGCAATAATAAATAAAAAAAATAAGGAAGCAATGCCGACAATGATTACGATAAGGCATGCAGATGTGTTTTTTGGAACAGGCTTGGGTTTGCTCATCATCGGCTCGTCGATAAACGTACCGCAATACCTGCATTTAATCGCATCTGCGGGGATAAGCTTGCTGCATGTAAGACAGCTCTTCTTGCGCGTCGAACGATTGATTCTTCCTGCTTGTTCCTCGGGAGAGCCTTGAGATGCTTGATTAAAATTTGCCGATTCGGTCATGGTATATACCTCTCAATTGCCCCAATCAGCATCTCCCCAGAGAAGGGGGCTGTCCGGTCCAGCTTTTTCATCCGAATGGCTTGAATAATCCTGTGCTCTTATTTCTGCGGTAGAGTTGATATAATAGCTTTGCCTGTTTCTCCCGGGATTTTCCGGCCACATCCTGAAGCTCCAGTCCTGCATATCTGCGGAAAGATCGAGCTTGAACCTGAAGCCGTTAAGTATTCCCCCGCTGAATTCGGGTGAAAGCATCTGGTTGTCAGTTAACGCTTTCAGTGTGCCGTAGCTGCCATATGTGACGTAGTGCATTTCCTCTGCGGTGGCGAGTTGTTTGCAGTAGGATATTGCTTTTGTCCCGGGTGCGAGCTCTTTGTGCGATGATATTGATGGAATGGCGATTACTGCTATGACTGCGATAGCTCCGATAATCGCAACTGCGATGATAACGATGATAAGGCAGGCCGACATCTTATGCGGCGGCTTGAATTGCGACTGCGCTATCATGGCGCCTTCGGGCTTGAAATCAGTAACAAACTCTGCGCAATACCTGCACTTGACCGCTTTCGCCGGTATATGCTGGCCGCAGAAAGGGCACTGCTTTAATGACTGCTCCATGTAATAGTTCCTTTCGGAATCGCTGCTTGCGCACTTCTGTATCAGTTTAGCTTCAAATAGTGGCGCGGTCAACTGCCGTATTCATATTATAAGGTGCAAAAGCCTGATTCACCCGGCTATGCCGCCGCAGCTTCGAGGTCTTTCTTATACACCACTGTCCGGTATGGGAACGGTATCTCGATTCCCTCGGAATCGAACCGCTTTTTGATCCGTTCCATAAGCTGGAACTTCGCCAGGTAGAAGTTATCCGGAATCCCGACCCACATGTAGAGCCTCATCACGATTGCATATTCGCCGACCTCAATAACTCTTACGAAGGGTTCCTGCTCGCTTTTCAACCTGTATTCGCTTTTCACGGCTTCGTCTATCATAAAATTTCTCGCCTTGTCGATGTCCGAATCGTAGCTTATCCCTATTTCGACGTGCACGAGCATTTTCGGGTCGGTATGAGAATAGTTGACGAGCGTCGAGCTTGAAATTGTCGAGTTCGGGATTATGAGTCGGCGCTGGTCCCATGTCTTGACGACCGTATACATAAGCGTTATGTCCTCGACGGTTCCGTAGTCCTGGCCGATGGTTACGATATCCTTGATTCTGACAGGCTTGAATATGGTTATCAGGAACCCGGAGACTATGTTAGAAAGCGTGTTCTGCGCCGCGAGACCTATCACAATTGCCGTGATTCCTGCGGACGCGAGAAGTGCCGACATCAAAGCGTGGAGCCTTGGTATGAGACTGACGAAAACCACGGCTCCCGCGAAGTATATTATGATGCTTATGACCCCCTTCATGAAATGAAAGGAAGTCTCATCCGCCTTGAATTTTCTTATTGCCGTTTCCGATATCCTGCCGAATATACGCCTGACAATCGCAGCTACGATTATGACTATAAGCAGGGTTATGAGGGCGTAAAAAATTATCCCCAGCGTCGCATCCGGATTGGAAAAATTGTCTTTCAAATAATTCAAAACTTCTTTCATCTCTTCTTCCTCCTTTGTTCAAAAAATAGTTTTTTTCCGCTCACTTATACCACAAGGGGAGAGCTGTCGACAATACGGTAGATGAGAAACGGCATATTTTGCTTGTTTGTCCATGTCCAAGTAATTATTATCATTTTGTTTTGCGGAGTCTTAAGGAGGGTGTTGAATGCTCAAATTCCTGAAATCAAGCTCGAAAAAAGCGGGCCTTCCCCCGGGCAGCCTCGTGCACATCGGCGAAAAAAATTCCTCGGAAGTAAAAATCACGGTTCTGGATTTCAGCGAAGAGCAATTCGAAGAAAAACAGGTAAAAGATATCAGCGAATGTTTCCCATTCAAAGACACTCCAACAGTGACTTGGATAAATATCGACGGTCTGCATGATACGGGCGTTATAGGGAAAATCTGCGAACATTACGGCGTTCATCCGCTAATACAAGAGGATATTCTCCATACCGGCCAGCGTCCCAAGACTGAAGATTTTCAAAGCTACATATATATTGTACTGAATATGCTTTCAGCCGATAAAAGCGCCACTTCGGTGCTTTCCGAACAGGTGAGCATCATTCTCGGCTCCAATTTCGTAATCTCCTTCCAGGAAAAGGAGGGAGATGTTTTCGACAATGTCAGGGAGAGAATCAGAAGCGCCAAGGGGCGAATCAGGAAGATGGGACCCGATTATCTTGCGTATGCCCTAATCGATGCCGTCGTCGACAACTATTTCGCCATCCTCGAATATTTCGGCGAACGTATAGAAGGTTTGGAAGAAAATCTACTTGCGAATCCCGACCCGCATACTCTTCAGTCGATTCATGGATTGAAGAGGGAAATGATTTTTCTGCGTAAATCGGTATGGCCGCTCAGGGAGGTTATCAGCGCTCTGCAGAGAGGTGATAACGATATTTTCAAGGAAACAACTCAGATATATCTCAGGGATATCTACGACCATACCATCCAGGTTATTGATACTGTCGAAACCTTTCGTGACATGATTTCGGGGATGCTTGATACCTATCTTTCGAGCATATCCAATCGCATGAACGAGGTTATGAAGGTTCTGACGATAATCGCGACTATCTTCATACCGTTGACTTTCATCGCCGGTATTTACGGTATGAACTTCGATAAAATGCCAGAGTTAAAATGGGCGTTTGGCTATCCTCTTGCGCTCGCACTTATGCTTGCAGTCGGGCTCCTTATGGTTTTCTACTTTCGTAAAAAGAAGTGGCTTTGAGGAAATTTGTTTTCTTCGGCGTAAAATATTAATTTTCCCGGCTGGCATCATACAAGTATAATTTCATATAACAAAAAGCCTCAAAGCATGCTTGATTTCAGGAACTCAGGTCGAGGTGATATGACGAAGGTCTTCGAGATTCTTTTCAATATTCGCAGAGATGAACTGCTCAAGGTTCTTCTCATGTTTGCCTACCAGTTTCTTCTTATTGCGGCAGTATTCGTTGTCGGCAGGACAGTCGCCAATACTTTATTCCTCAAGGAAATCGACAGAAAATACATCCCGTGGACTTACGTAATGGCGACTGCCGGCGTTACCGTGGCAATTATCATCTACAGGCGCATTTCAGGCAGATGGGACCGCATTAGGCAGATAGTGCTCTCTTTTCTCGTTTTTGCCCTTTTGTCAATGGTGGCGAGACTGCTTCTGATTCTATTGCCGAAGTCCTTTATTTTGCTCGCCGCCGTCTTTGTCGTGATTGAAATAATGGTCAGTCTCGGAGTGTTTCAATTCTGGCTTCTTGCCAATGAAATTTTTACAAGCAGACAGGCACGAAGAGTTTTTGGTTTTATCGCAACCGGCGGCATTGTTTCAAGCGTGGCATTCGGGATTTTCTTGAGAGCTTCGGCAAAACAATTCGGCACGGAAAATCTTCTTTTTATCATGGCAGGACTGCTCGTTCTTGCCTGCGTTATAGTTGCCTGGGTCGGAAAGCTGTTTTATATGGAATCCGTTCAATCTTCACATTTGCCCGCATCCAGCCGGGAAAGAAGCGAAAGTTCACTGCTGAACGACATGAAGCTTGTTGCAGGCTCGAAGGCGCTGCTTTCGATAGCTTCAGTCGTTCTGATAACTGTTGTGGTGGCGAATATCGTTGATTACCAGTGGAAAGTATCGGTACAGAATTCCTATCGTGACAACAAAGAAGCGATGGCCGGTTATTTCGGAACATTCTATATCATAAGCGGATTGAGCGCGCTGCTCTTCCAGTATGTAATAGCCAGAAAGCTCTTCGATCGCTATGGGATTCTTGTAAGGCTTCTCCTTCTTCCGGTAGCGCTGCTTCTGTCTTCTGCTACAATTCTTTTCTGGCCGCTTGCGCTTGGTATTCTCGTTCCCGCCACCATAGCCAAGACGGGCGACAGCACGTTCCGATATACGGCGAACGATACGGGCATTCAGATTCTCTACCTGCCTCTCGGCTCCGAACTAAAGGCTCGGGCAAAAGCCGTGATAGACGGGTTGCTCAGACCCATATTCATAGGCGGCACAGGTTTGTTGATACTTCTCCTCTCGACCATTCTCGACGGAAAAACCTTTTCACTCGTTGTAATTATCCTCGTGGCAATATGGCTTCTGCTTGCTTTCGCCGCCAAATCCGGCTATTTCAAAGCGCTTTCGACGAGCATAAGCAGAAAGAAGCTCGACCTCGATGGCAGTCGCATACCTTACGATGAATCTGCAGTCAGCGCGCTTAAACACGCTCTCGAAAGTGATAACCCCACCGTTCAGTCTAACACCCTCGACCTGATATCATCGATTCCGGAGGTCGACTGGAATCCCATATTGCTCGGTCTGCTCAAATCTCCGGATAACGAAGTCTACACCAAGGCGTTACGGCTGATTGCCAGAAGCGAGAATTCGACGTATTCTGATGAATTGAGAAAACATATTCGCTCAACCGACATGGAAAGGAAAGCTGAAGCCATAATAGCATTCGCGGCAGTTGCAGGCATAAATGCGGAAGCGGATTTGCTGCCTCTGCTTTCGGACGAAAACGCGCTCGTCAGAGGCGCGGCAATCTCTTCTCTTGTAAATCACGGCTCGACTAAAAGTGTTGACAGGATATTGGAAATCCTGAAAAAAATGGTGATTTCTGAAAACCCGGAAGAGAGAAAACTGACTGCGCGAGTTCTCGGCGACTGCACGAATGAAGAATGCATTCACATGCTTTATCCTCTTATCCTCGATGACAATATAGAGGTCAGCATAGAAGCTATCAAGTCTGCGGGGAGAAAACGTTCTCCTATCCTTCTGCAACCGATTATAGAGGCTGCCAGAGCCGTCGGAAAATCCTCTGCGGCAATAAGCGCGTTAATGAAATTTGACGCAAAAATAATCCCGGAACTCGCCGGTCTAATGCATTCTTCTGGTGCAGACCTTAGGGTGAAAAAACTTATTCCTGCCATCATTGCAGCGATAGACCCCGGTTCGGCAGGCCCGTTTCTGATTGAGGCCGCAGTAGATGTTTCGCCAGAAGTGAGGAACGCGTCTATCGAAGAAATAGGAAAAACGTTGTCCGTCGCCGACAGTAAATCGGCGGATACTGTCAAGGAAGTTATTAAAAGCGAGTTGTCAGGATTTTTTAAATCGGCCGCCTGTCTCGCCCGCCTTTTCCAAGAGAGTGATTCTGATTCGCTTCTCAAGTCGTCGCTCAAAGACAGATGCAGAGATACTTCGAGAAATATCATTTTCTTGCTGAAGGCTCTGAATCCTTCTCTCGATATTGATGTCGTGCTTGCGGGTCTCGATAGCAGTTCACCGGCGGTAAAATCGAATGCATTGGAACTTCTCGACGGCGCGGTAAAAATCGAGGATAAGAAAGTCGTTCTTGCCGCGTTTGAGAATCTTCCCGTTCGGAAAAAGGTCGAAATAGGGAAAAAATTTGTCGGCGCTTTATCGTCGGCTTCGGAAAAGGAAATGCTCGAAATACTGACTCGTGATGATAATCCCTGGATTTGTGCTTGTGCCGCCCGGCACGCGGCTTCTGCAGGATTCAGAGAGATTAGCGATATATCGCGGGAGCGCGGGGACGTGCTCCGTTTCATGGAGGGCGACGGAATGCTTTCGATTATTGAAAAAGTCATGTTTCTAAAATCTATCGACCTTTTTGCTCGGATTCCCGGCGACAGCCTCGCCGTAATTGCGGGAATCGCAGGCGAAGTCACCAGCCTCCCGGGCGATTTGATATTGAAAGAGGGGGCGCAGGGAAGCGACCTCTTCCTGATAATCCGGGGGAAAGTCTCCGTTGTCTCCGAAGGCAGAGAAGTTGCCGTTCTTGGAGAAACAGACTTTTTCGGTGAGATGTCTCTCCTCGATTCGGAGCCGTGCAGCGCCACAGTCAAGTCTCTTGAAGAAACTGACTTGCTCAAGATAAGGCAGGAGGATTTCTACGAGTTGGTAAGGCAGAGGCCGGAAATATCGAAGGGAATAATAAAGGCCCTCACCTACAGGCTCAGGGAAACCAATAAAAAACTCGCGTCCATTATCCCGTGATTCTTCTGGGCAAGACCCTGCTTGCATTTTATTTGATTGCGCATTATTATTATCTGCCTTGGACAAAACATTGCGGAGATAAACGATGAAAAATGTAAAACTCGGGATTCCCAAGGGCAGCCTGCAGGAGGCGACAATCTCCTTGTTCGGGAAAGCTGGATATGCAATACGCCCTGCGGAGCGCTCATATTACCCGTCGATTGACGACCCCGAAATAGAGTGCATGCTCGTGCGTGCGCAGGAAATGCCGCATTACGTCGAGCGCGGAGTCCTCGATTTCGGCATCACGGGAAGAGACTGGGTCGTCGAGTGCGGGGCAAAAGTGGTCGAGGCTGCCGAGCTTATATACGCAAAGCAGGGCATGCGTCCCGTGAAGTGGGTGCTTGCTGTGCCGTCGGGTTCGAAGGTAAAGAGCGTGAAAGACCTTGAAGGTGCAACGATAGCTACGGAAGCCGTAAACCTGACTGCGGATTACTTGAAGAAAAACAAGGTCAAGGCGCAGGTCGAGTTTTCATGGGGTGCGACCGAGGCCAAGCCTCCGGCACTCTGCGATGCAATCGTCGAGCTGACCGAGACCGGCAGCTCGCTTCGCGCAAACCGGCTTCGCGTTATCGATACGATTCTCGAATCCACGACCCGCGTGATTGTCAATCGTGACTCGTGGAAAGTAGCATGGAAGCGCCGCAAGATCGAAAATATCGTTCTCCTGCTGCAGGGCGCGCTTGCCGCGTATAGCAGGGTCGGCGTCAAGATGAACGTCAGGCACAAAGACCTCGATACCGTACTGGGCATTCTTCCCGCTCTCAAGAACCCGACGATAAGCACGCTGAGCGACGAGAAGTGGGTCGCGGTAGAGACCATTATCGAGGAGTCTACCGTGCGCGACCTGATTCCCGAACTGCGGCGCGTCGGGGCGCAGGGAATCGTTGAATACCCACTGAACAAGATAATCTGAAAACGCTGAAATCCGCACCGGAGACAAGCCAATGGGAAAACCTATCAGAGTAATTGGTACCCGCGGTGATATAATCGAGACCGAGCATCACATAATTTACGCAGTCGTGCAGAACGGCAAAGTTATCGATTCCGGCGGCGATATTCGCCTTAACCGCGCCATGCGGTCTTCCGCCAAGCCAATTCAGGCTCTCGTCTGCATTGAGTCGGGTGCTGCAGACGCTTTCAAACTGACCGAAACGGAGCTTGCGATAATCGCATCGAGCCATGAAGGCACCGATATGCAGACTCGCACTGTCGATAGAGTGCTTCGAAAATGCGGCCTGTCGCAGAAGCACCTGCAGTGCGGCGCGGAGCCTCCCATCGACATGGCGGTCTATCAGAAGCTTCTTCTTTCGGGCCGCAAGCCTCAGCGCATACATCACAACTGCTCCGGCAAACACTCGGGCATTCTCGCTTCATGCCGGCATATGGGGTGGCCTATTTCCACCTATCGCTCACCCGACCATCCGTGGAACAGGCGAGCTTTCGAGCTTGTCGCGATGATGGCAGGGATTTCTGTAAGCAAGGTTTCATATGCGATTGACGGCTGCGGCATTCCAGTAATTTTTGTCTCGATACGCGACTCCGCATTGGCATTCGCGCGCTACTCCAGCCCCGAAGGCCTGCCCGAGCCGATTGCGGATGGCGCAAGGAGGATTGCCAGGGCGGTCAACCGGCACCCGGTCCTGAATTCCGGACGCAAGCGTTTCCTCGCGGCTCTCTACAAGGCCGCACCAGGCAGGTTCGTCGCAAAAGAGGGAGGGCAGGGAGTCTTTTCACTTGGAGTATTGGGCGCCGGGATGGGAATCGCGCTAAAGTCGCTCGGCGGTATGAATTACGCCTACCCGACCTACGAAGCGGCCGCTCTTCTTCTGCTTGAAAGACACGGCCTGCTCAACAAGAAAGAGCTTAAGATGTTGCACGATTACAGCGTCCGTCCCATACTCAATTCGAGGAAAGAAGTCGTGGGCAATCTCAGTGTTTCCGAATGATTTTATAAGAATATTCAATCCGGCTTGACGGCCAGCAGTCTCATCCTGTGACCTTTGCCGAGCCTTCCGAGGAAAAGGCTTGCGGTCTTTTCGAACGGTTTTCGCCACGTCTTACGTTTGCCGGGAAAGCGGAACCCGGTCGTTTTCAAGTACTTGATTTCAAATCCCGCGTCGGCGCAGAGTTTGCGAAGCGTGGCAGGCGTGAAGCAAGACGGGTGCGCCGACGGGTAGGTGTAGCCGTCGCGAGACATCCGTATTGCAGTCGAGGCGTAGTTCGGCGTATGCAGCCAGAGCGCACCTCCGGGCCGCAGCAGGCCGAGCGAGACCCGTACCGCCGTTGTCGGGCTCGGCAGGTGTTCTATAACCATATTCATTGCGATAACGTCGAATTGTTCATTCGGCAGGCCGGGCTTGCAGATGTCGCAGGTGCGGATATCGAGTCCCAAACCGCGTCCCAACGCGGCGAGTTCGTCGGATATTTCTATCCCGACCGCTTCCCATCCTTCGTCCTTTGCGGCTTTAAGGAACCCGCCGCTTGCGCAGCCGACTTCGAGCAGCTTGCCGGTCTTGCGATAAGGCTTGAATTCGCGGAGTATACGCCGGTAGTACCACGCCCTCGATTCTCTGAAACCCTTTTCAGTCAACCCCTCGACGGATGCTTCGGATACTTCCTCGAAGCCTTCGGTCGGTCTCGGGTTGATGTATATGAAACCGCACTCGCCGCATTCAACGAAGGTATTGCCTTCTACTTCGAAGTGCGGCACCGGGTTGTCTGCGCCGCAGAGGTCGCAGTTGACGTGAATTCTTTTTATCTCCTGAGACTCCACTTACCTGACCGCCTCGTATACCGCCATAGCCTTGTTAAGCAGGGCTTCGAGTTTGTCCAGCGCCAGCATGCTGTCGGCATCGCATTTCGCCTTTTCCGGCTCGGGATGCACTTCGAGGAACATCCCGTCGGCGCCTGCGGCAATTGCGCCGAGTGCTATCGGCTCAATCCAGCTTTTCTCGCCGCCAGTCACTTTGCCGTTTGCCGCGGGCTTCTGGACGCAGTGGGTCGCATCGATTATCACGGGGCAGTCGCCAAAGCGTTTCATCTCGATTATCGAACGCATATCAGTTACGAGGTTGTTGTAGCCGAAAGATGTTCCCCGCTCCGTCAACATAATTCCAGAAGCGCCGAGTTGTCGTAGCTTGGTTACTACGTTTTCCATGTCCCAGGGCGCCATGAACTGTCCCTTCTTGACGTTCACGGGTTTTCCCGTTTTCGCGGCCGTTTCCAACAGGTCGGTCTGGCGGCAGAGGAACGCGGGTATTTGAAGCACATCCACGATACTCGCCACTTGGGATGCCTGGTTTGGAATGTGTATGTCGGTAAGCACAGGCACGCCCATCTTTTCCTTGACGGCGGCAAGCACTTCGAGGCCCTTCTCCAGTCCAGGCCCGCGAAAGGAGTCGATTGACGAACGGTTCGCCTTGTCGAACGATGACTTGAAGATATAGTCTATATCGAGCTTTGCGCAGATGTCGGAGACTCCGCCTGCGATATCGATGCAGATTTGCTCGCTCTCGATTACGCACGGGCCTGCAATCAGGAAGAATTGAGCCCCGATTTCCTGTCCCGCCACGTCAACTGTCTTTGCCATTGATGCCTCCGGATGTTTTTTGTCATGTTTGAGTTATAATGCATTCTATCTGCATGCCGGTTCGAGTCAAGCAAACTCGTCGATTGGAATTGAGATAATACGGTGCTATTTGCTGAAAAGCTCCTCGTTCAATACATCGTATATATCCACAAAATACCCTTCGCCGGTAAAGGGTTTGCATGATTTTACGAATTTTATAATTGCGGCGGGGGGAGAAGTATAATTGAGGCGGTAAGCTGGCAGGGCGTAGTCATGTGTTTCGTATTGCTCAATCAAGGGTTTGACCTCGCCTAATGTCGAAAAGTAAAGTTCATCTTTTTTCTTCGGCGGTTTCCTTCGAGAAAGGTACTTTCTCCTTCTCAATGGCGGGCGAGATGCAAGGCTCATTTTCATTATCGCTATCAAGTCAACTTGGGGAATAAGTGTCGGGATAGCATCGCTCCATACCGCGACCGAGTAAAGCTTCTGGTCAAGCACATTGAACGTGATTTTCGGAACAAAGATGTTATCTCCCAGCTTATTCTGATAATCATTCCTTGCATAATTCCATTTCCATATTTTATCGAGCTCTTCCGTCGGGCGCTTGAAAAAAGGGGTCAGGGAGATTGCGCCTTCATCTAATTGTTTCTCAAATACCTTGAAGGCGAACTTGTTACCCGCGTTCCATCCGCGGACAAAATCCTTGCTGTCGTACTTGCCGCCTTTTATTCCATCTATTTGAGGGTCGTGGATTTCAAGCTCGAAATGCTCGACGAACCGCCTCACTTCAGGCTCCGCTTCGAGTGCGAAATAATGAGGCCGATTGTAGTTGATGTTGAAAGCAGCGCAAGTTTCTATCTTTTCATCGTCAGTTTCATCGGGTTCTGTGTCAGGGTAATAAAAAACGAAAGCTACACCCGTGTCCTCGTTGAAATATTCCGCTTCTTTTCCCGACAGCGTGAAATTCGACCTGTCTGAAAAATAAGAAGTGAATTGCTTATATGTAAATCCGGGCTTTACAAAAAAAAGGTCATAACTCATTTTTTTCACTCATCTCAGACAGCCTCTGCAATGTAATGACAAAATATACCACTCTATTATACAAAGGTCAAGACAGGTATCAGGGGCAATTTTTATCAAGCATCGGTAAAAGGCTTTCGTGGAATAACAAAAGAATAAGTTCGAAATATTGAAATAAATGGGTAGAAAATCATATCTCAAACCTTATTTTCTCAATAACTGTAAGCTTTTCAAGGCCAAGTCAGCTTGTATGACTTGCGCTGAGAGCTTTTTCGCCGCCCCGATTAAACTAACCCGCCCCGGTTCTAATTCAAGGGGCTTTGACCGCCTGAAACCCAATAACAGAAGCGCCTATGGCATCGACATAGTCATGTGACAATTTTTTGTACAAAAGTGGCATACCACAAACATGCTCCAAAATGAAGTTT
>Ga0272442_10010183_pt1 | contig 11618 bp, 10 predicted proteins | sample SSMForm2O_FD_200262 | JGI IMG/M metagenome (GOLD analysis project Ga0272442, IMG submission 200262) | Marine sediment archaeal communities from Little Sippewissett salt marsh, Falmouth, MA, United States - SSM-Form-2O | ecosystem: Environmental > Aquatic > Marine > Wetlands > Sediment ...
CACAATGGTACAGAATTTCAAGCAAATTCAACAACAACTGGGAATCAAAGCTTTGCAAGAGTCGCAACTGATGGCGAGGGTAATTTCGTTGTTGTTTGGAGCAGCGAGGAGTTGGATGGTTCTTCAGAGCAGATATTTGGACAACTCTACGACTCAGGCTGTGAGCGTGTTGGCGGAGAATTTCAGATTAGCACTTCAACCGACCGAAAGCATTATCTACCCGATGTATCAATGGACGCAGAAGGGAACTTCGTCGTTGTGTGGATCAGATTTGTACAATTTACAGAATACAATGTCGTCGGTAGACGTTTCGATGCAAGTGGCACCCCCATAACCGGCGAGTTCCAAATCAACTCGATATCAAATGAAATGATTGGGCAACCAGCACTTTCAATGAACGCTCAAGGCAGATTCATTGTGACTTGGGATAGCGGCATTATGGGTTCTTGTGATATAGCGGCACAGAGATTCAATTCTCTCGGAGAAGCACGGGGGCGAGAGCCCTGGTAGAACGAACATTCAGCACGTGATGGAGAAACTGAGGGACGGAGGTATATATTCAGTCCGACCCTCGAAACACCTGATGATCGACAATCTCCCTACTAATCAACGAACTAGTCAACCTCCTTCCCCCGATTTGATGTCCGTCCACCGATTTGCTTTTGATCCCCCGATTTTACCCTCCACAATTTGCATCCAGTACCCAAATAGGGTACGATTGTACCCATTATGGGTACAATCGATTCTTTGTTCCCGGTCACCAGGAAGAAACTGCTTGCTGTGCTTTATGGCAAAGCGGGAGAGGAGTTTTATCTGCGTGAATTGGTTCGTGCGGCTGGGAAGGGTCACGGAGTGGTTCAGAGGGAGCTGCAAAACCTGGTCGAGGGGGGGCTCGTGGTGCGAGAGGAGAGGAAAGGAAGGACGTATTTCCAGGCCAACCGCCAGTGTCCGATATTCGATGAGCTCAAGAGGATCATCGTTAAAACAGCCGGATTGGTGGACGTGATCTACGACGTGCTCGAAAGCATGAAGGGAATTGAGATTGCTTTCATCTATGGTTCCATCGCCAGGGGGGAGGAGGGACCTGACAGCGATGTGGATGTCGCGATTATCGGGAACTTGTCATTCAAGAATGTGGTTTCCGCTCTCGCTCCGGCTCAAGGAATTTTAGGCCGGGAGATCAATCCGACGGTCTTCCGGGCAACGGAGTTTTCCAAGAAGGCTAAGGAGAAAAACCACTTCGTTCGTTCCCTCCTGGACGGTGAAAAGATCTTCGTGATAGGTTCCGAGCATGACCTTGAGCGACTGGCTTCGTAACAGCTGGCTGCAAAAACATCGGACGAGCCGGGAGGAGATCCAAGGTCTTCTCAGCGTAGTCGACCGGAGCCTGCAAGACGCGGAGACGCCCGGCTTGAGCTTGGACGGCAGATTCAATCAAGCCTACAATGCAGCGCTGCAATGTGCCGTTGCCGCTTTGGCTGCAGAGGGCTTCAGATTGCCGGGACAATCAAAACACTACCGGGCGATAGATTCCCTCGCGTTGACTTTGGGCGAGACACCTGAGAATGTCCGCCTTCTGGATGCCGCCAGAAAGAAACGCCATGTTGCCGTCTACGAGCGTTCAGGCTCGATCACGGATGTCGAAGTCGAGGAGATTATGGTCTATGCCAGAGAGTTGCGATCGAGGCTCTTGAACTGGCTTAAAAAGAACCATGAAGAGTTGTTGCCGTGAAGTCGGTCGAGTAATCCGTTGCCCGAATAGTGCCCTTGTACTACGAGATTGCCAATATTAACAAGTGATGTGGAAGATGGCGTTTATGTCGGGGCCGAAGTTGTCCAGGTAGTGTTTTACGGCTTCTGAGGTTGGTCATTACTGGACTCCTTCCTTCAGGGCATTTTCCATCAGGAGGAGGGCGGTGTGTTCGCAAGCGAGGAGGTCGGTGAGGATTATCGATTTCAGCATTTGTTTCTTGGCGGGGTTTACTGCCAGGGCCATCAGGATTCCGCTCCATTCGACTCTGAATTTTACCAGACTGCCGTTGCCGATGGGGCGGAATTCGTACGTGTAGAACAGGCGGCCCTGGCGGATTTTTACCAGGCGGTTTTTTATGGTTTTCAGGACCTGGTAGTCGCGGGGGAGGGTGCGGCCTATTGCCTTCTCGACTATTTCGAGATGACGCAGGTAGTGCTCCTCGTCCTCGATGTGCTGGTAGAAGACTTCGGCGGGGGCGAGGCTTTCGAAGCTGTAGGCCAGGTGTCCCATTTTCTTCCTCTTATGCTTAAGTATACGGAAGAGTTGGCCAAATCACGGCTCAATCGGGGACCTTTTGGCGGTCGGTTTCGGTGCCGGTGAAGGACAAGGATGTTGTCTGGTTGGAGTCTTGGGACATTATTACCGCTTCCATGGTGAAGTCGGATATCCCGTTGGTGAAGACGAAGGGGTTCAGCGGGAGGGGTTCGGTGCAGTCGTTGTCGAAGACTAAGGGGGTGCCCTCGGGAGGGGAGCCGGAGGTGCCGCACAGGGAGCCGGTGCAGCTTACCTGGCCGTCGCGGCAATAGGGTGCAGCCTCGGCGGGGTCCCAGGTGAGGGTGCCGGAGTCCAGGGTGCCCTGGGCGCTGCCCGGTGTGGCGGCGGCGATGCTGGTCTGGATGTCGGTGGTCACCTCGGCCGCGGTTATGCCGGTTACGAAGTTCTGGCGCAGGCTGTATTCGTACAGGTGAACCGTTCCGGACTCCAACGGGCCGTTGTCGTCTTGAAAGCGCAGGGTCAGCGTGCCCGGGCCCATGTTGAGGTTATCGTCGTAGGGCTCCTGGACGGTGATGGTGAAGTCCATGAGTGCGTCGATCAGATAGGTGCTGCCGGTTAGATCGTAGGTCACCAGCCAAGCGTAGCCGCCGGAATCGTCTCCGATGTCGGTTCCGGGGTCGGCGTCGTCGCCCCCTCCCCCGTCACCATTACCGCCGCCGCCGTTGCAGCCCGACAGGATGAACGTTGCCAGCAATAAGCATCTGAAAGTCATTATCAAACTCCCTTTCGGTTGGTTATTCCTCGAATCCGTACACCTGGCGCGTGCAGTAGAGGAAGCAGTGGTCGCACTCGTGGGTGCAGGCGTAGGAGAGCAGGAAATGGATTCCGGCTATCATTGCTCCTGTATACACCAAGCGGGAATATTTAACTACCTGTCAGCTGGGATCGACCACGCGGCCCATGAAAAGAATCTGGCCGGTGGTGCGGTCGAGGATGAAGTAGATGAAGGGCCGGTCCAGGGTTATCTTGGGGCCCATGTCCGGCATGCTGCCGTCGCCTTCCATGATCACCGCGGTGGATGCGGCGGCCTCGGTGCCGGATTCGTCGACCTTGACGAAGGCCTGGTGCAGCACGTCGTCGATCCACAGGCGGCCGCAGTATTCATTGGTCATCTTGCAGAAATCGGCGGCCTGGTCGTCGAAGGCCACTTCCATGCCCAGGTTGGACAGCATCTCCTTCAGGCGCACGGTCTCCCCTTCCAGTTGCCAGCGGGGCATGCTCAACTCCACCAGGTTGCCGTGGTACATGGAGCTTCTGACCACATCGATGAAGGATGCGGTCAGCTGTCCCTCGAAGGCGTCCAGGGTGCCCAGGTCGGGCGCCAGGATCAACATGGAGAAATCCTGCCCGTGGTAGGGAAGCTCCACCGCCTGGTAGCCGTCACCTTCCTCGTAGGGGAATTCTTCGGTCTGGTGCATCATGGAAACCTGTACATCCCGGCCGTCGGCGGCGTGGAAGGTCTGGTCGCTGGTTAGCTCTTCCTTGAACGGCCAGCGCCAGGCGGCGTTGAAGTAGATGGCGTTCACCAGCACCAGCACCGTCGCTTTGCTGATGGAACCCGGCGGGAGCAGGTCCAGGATGCGCTGGTGGGTGACCTGCTCCACCCACGCGTTGATCTTCTCGGCGGAGCCTCCCGGGTCGTTTTCGAAGTCCAGCAGGTACAGGCCGGTGCCGTAATTTTCCGCGAGGACATCCAGGAAACCGCCCAGGAATTCGACCCCCACCCGGCCCCAGATCTTGTTGATGATGTTGAGCTCAAACTGCCCTTCATCCGAATCGTCGTCTCCCGAAGAAGAAAACTCCAGGTCCAGATGGTTGAAAAACGGGTGCAGGCGCGTCTGGTCCAGCTCGAAATGGAGCGTATTGGCCATGGCGGTCTCGGTCTGGGTCCCGGCACCCGCCCAGGTCATCGCCAGGGCCACCTCGATGCTGTGCGGGGAGAAAAAAATGTTGTCCTGGCTGCCCGCTCTCAATTGATTGTACAGATCCAGGGCGAAGGCCGTGTTCCCGGCCACCTGCAAATCCACGTCGGAGTCCTGCACAACCGGAGCGGTAATGCGCTGCTTGCTGGAACGAAGCTCCTCTCCCGGCGGCCGGGAAACGTTTTCCTGCTCGGTGCATCCAGACAAGATCAAAGATAAGGACACAAAAATGATCCAGCGATGCAGGCGGACTTTCAGTAACATGCTTCACCCCCGATATTCGCGGTGATTTACAACATACTATCACATTATCGGGATCAGGGCAGGCGGATCTTGCCTTCGAGGGTTTTTTCGGCGGTGGCTATCAGGCGGACGGAGTTGATGCCGTTCTGGTCGTGGTTGACTTCCAGGGTGACGTTGGAGGGGCGGCTGAGGTTGGCGCCCTGGGTGGCCTGGATTACGGTCTTGGGAGGGGTGGTTTCCACCGCGCCTTCTTTTACTATTAATGATGCCGCGGCGGCGATGGCTTCGCCGGTTACCGGGTCTTCGGGGATCGAGGAGGCGGGGGCGAAGGTGCGGCAGATTATGTCCGTGGGGCTGTTCCAGGAATAGAGCAGCATGGAGGCGGCGCCCAGTTTCTGGTTCAGGCGGTTGAGTGAATCGTAGTCGGGGTGGACTTCAAAGAGCTCTTCCTTGGTGGTTATGGGGACCACCAGAGTCCAGGCGCCGACGCTGACCAGGCCCATGGGGCGCGGGGTGGGGATGCTGTAGCGGTCGGTGCCCAGGATGCCGGCCAAGAGATCTACGCTGTAGCCGAAGTCGCGGTACGTGGGGGGCGGCAGGGTCACGGCGATTTCGGCGGGGGCGTTTTCCTTGGGGGTTATCTCGACCTCCAGCTTGCCGATGCGGGAGAGGAGGTTGAGTTTTTTCGGCGGCTTGATTTTCTCGGCCAGGACCAGGGCTGCGAACATGGCCACCGCGCCGTGGGCGGAGATCTGAAGCTCGGACGTGGGGCAGAAGAAGCGGATGTGGAGGTTGTCTTCGTTGCCGCCCAGGTTGAAGGCTGTCACCGGCAGGTGCATCTCCGAGGCGATCAGCTGCATGACGTCCTCTTTCAACATCTTCGCGTCGAGGACCACGCCGGTGGGGCTGCCCTGGAAAGGCTCCATACAGCAAGAGTCGACTATCTGGATTTCGGTTTCCTTCATAACTCGCCTTTCTTTACCCAGCTGCTTATATCCGCCGAAGAGTAGGTGTTCCAGAAGAGAAGCGGGGCGGTGGTGGTCTTGGCTGCGTCCAGGAAGGCGGCGGCGGCTTTGCCGGTGTAGGTGAATTCTAGTTTCACGCCTTCTTCCTTCTCAAACAGCTCCACGGCGCGTTCGGCTTCTTCGGTGGGGTGGCCGTAGCCGGGGCCGACGTGGCCGTGGCGGATTTGAAGATTCGCGCCGATGCTGGCGGGGCGGGCGGTCTGGTCTCCACGGCTGGTGAGATAACGGGAGGTGGCGCTGGTCAGCATCATTAATCTCGGGCGGTTGGCTATCAGGCGGTCGATCACCCGCACCGCAATCACCTTCGTTTTCAGTCCGGACAATTGGAGGCCCAGGCTCAGGCCGGCTACGGTTCCGCCGGTGCCGTAGGCTACGTATACAGCTTCGGGCTCGGGGAGGTCGCCGGCGGCTACCTGGTCGGCCAGCTCTAACGCGGCGTTTACGAAGCCGAGGACGCCCAGGGGACTGGAGCCGCCGCCGGGGATCAACACCGGTTTCTTGCCCTCGCGGCGGCGGAGGGAGAGCAGGGTCTTGGCTACGTAGGCGGGGAGCAGGTACTTCGAGGGGATGAAGACCAGCTCGCAGCCGGCGCCGCGGTCGGCCGCCAGGTTACGTTTCACGGATTCGGTTTCGGGTTGGGGGAAGACCACGCCTACGGTGCGCAGGCCTTCTTTGGCGGCGTGGAGGGCGGTGGCCAACAGGTGATTGGAGCCGATGCCGCCCATGGTTACCACGGTCCGGGCGTTGGCTCGCTTCGCTTCGGCCAGGAGGAACTCCAGCTTGCGGGTCTTGTTGCCGCCGTATAGCGATGAGGTCAGATTGTCTTGCTTGAGGTAGAGGTTATCACCCAGGTTGGTCAGGCACCTGACCGGGGTGGGGAGTGCGGCGAGGGACAAGGGTGACAGGGCTTTCATCAGAAGAGGGAATTTCACAGATAGCCGGTTCATGAGACTGATGTAGCACTTTATTTCAAATCTCGGCAAATTTGGGAGAAATCTTATCGCATGAAAATCAGAATTGACATTCCGAATATTCATGGTTATAATCGGACCCATGAAGCGCTTGGACAGGGACAACTACCTGAAAAAACTAAACAAGTCGATATCGAGGGCTTTCGTCACCGCCTTGCTCGGTCCCAGGCAGTGCGGCAAGACCACCCTGGCCAGAACACTGACCGAGTCATACCGGGAACCGTTTGATTTCTACGACCTTGAATCCCATCTGGACCAGAGGCGATTGCAGAATCCGGAAATGGTCCTGGGAGCGTCCGAGGGGTTGGTGGTGCTCGACGAGATCCAGGCCATGCCATCCTTGTTCCCGGTGTTGCGGGTCTTGTCGGATCGTGAGGACACCCGGGCCAGGTTTCTCATTCTGGGCAGCGCCTCCCCCCGCCTGGTCAAGGATGCATCGGAAACCCTGGCGGGGCGCGTGGAGTTCGTAGAACTGGCCGGCTTCGATCTGCGTGAGACCGGCGCCGGTTCGACGGATCCGCTCTGGCTCCGGGGAGGTTTTCCCCGGTCTTTTCTGGCAAGGAGCGAAGAAGACTCTCTTGCCTGGCGGGAGGGATTCATCAAGACTTTTCTTGAGCGGGATCTGCCGCAACTGGGAATCTCCCTTCCGGCCCCGGCCATGCGCCGGTTCTGGACCATGCTGGCTCACTATCATGGCCAGTTGTGGAACGCTTCCGAGTTGGCCCGCTCCATGGGCCTGAGCGACAAAACCGTCCGGTCCTGGCTGGACATCCTGACCGGAGCATTCATGGTCCGGCAGCTTCAACCCTGGTTCGAGAACATCAAGAAGCGACAGGTAAAGTCGCCGAAAATCTACCTGACGGACTCGGGCCTGTTGCATAGCCTGCTATCCATCCATAACAAGCGAACCTTGCTGGCCCACCCCAAGGTGGGTGCATCATGGGAGGGATTCGCTCTGGAGCAGTTCCTGCGCGTACACCGTCCGCCGGAGGCATACTTCTGGGCCACCCACAACGGAGCGGAACTGGACCTGTTCATGCTGAATGCAGGCAAGCGCTACGGTGTGGAGGCCAAGTTCTCCGAGGCGCCGGAGGTGACCCGCTCCATGCGAATTGCCCTGAAAGACCTTGCACTTGATCACCTAATGGTCTTGTACCCGGGAACCGAGTCGTTTCCCATGGATGACCGGATCACCGCCGTTCCCGTCGGGCAGATCGCCGAAATCAAAAGCGGAATTGACTGATTTGGTGATAATCTGGTGACATTTCAAGTGATAGGGTTGGCGTGATGGGCAAGAGAGCCACGGATCCCACGGGTCGCAGGTTGAGGAATTTCGTGCTGCTGGTGATTTTTGCGGTGGCGGTTCCTTCGTTGCTGCTTACCTGGTTCGGGTTGATCGCGATTAACACCGAGCGGGAAGTGGCGCGCAAGCGGCTTTATGAAACTTACAAACCGGTGCTGCAGAAGGTGGTCGACCGGTTCAAGGAAACGCTGGCCGGGCTGGTCGAGCGCAGCGAGGGGATCCTGGACGAGCTGAGGGATTTCGGCCGGCGGGAGGTTTCGCGGCCGGGGAATGCGCTTTCCGGGTTCGTCAAGAACGAGAAGCTGGCGGCCAATTTCTTCGTCATCGGCAATGACGGGGAAGTGTTGCTGCCGCGGCCGGGGGAACGGCTGCCTTCCTGGCAGGGATACCTTCCCGAGGCTTTCCAGGCAGGGGAAGAGCTTGAGTTTTCGAAGAATGATTACGAAGGGGCGGTCAAGAAATACAAGAGCGCGCTGGCCGGGGTGGCCCAGGGGGAGCCGCAGCGCTGCCTGATCAAAAACGCCATGGCGCGGGCGCAGGTCAAGGAGGTTTGCCCCGAGGGCGCGCTGGAGTCGCTGGAGGCTGTAGTCAAGGAGTGCGGGGATTTCGTCGACAGCCGGGGGTACAACCTGGCGGTGGGGGCGCATCTGCAGATCCTGAAACTGCTGGACGATCACCGGCCGGAAAAGCTGGCCGGGGCCGCCGAGCGGTTTTCGGTCTGGCTATCCGACCCGGCCCTGCCGGCCTCCGCCGCGCAGGTGGTTTTCGCCGGCCGGCGGGCCTTCGAGATGCTCAAAGAGAAAATTACCATTGAGCTGATGCCGGCGCTGGGGAGGTTTCACACGCTGTCCCGGCAGGAGTCCGTGCTCGAAATCGTGCCGGCGCTGGCAACCACCCTCGGCGAAAAAGCCGAACTGCGCTCCATCAAGGCGGACGGGGTGCGGCGGCTGTTCGTGGTCAAAAAGACCGACGTGATCGCCGGGTTCGAGCTGGTTCCCCCGGCCCAGAACGCCTCCATCGACAAGATGCTCGGCGAGATGGGCTTCGGGGAGCTGGTGACCACCATGAACTTCTCCGAGGATCCCTGCTGCGAGATGCTGGAGCTCGGGGTAATTGCCAGTTCGGCGTACCTCAAGGTCACCGACCTGGCCTGGCGGCTGGACCTGGTGCTGACCGACTCGGAGGCGCTGGAGGAGCTGACCAAGAGCCGCACCACCATGTACATCTGGGTGCTCTTGATCCTGGTGGTGGCGCTGCTTCTGGGGATCGGCAAGACCGTGCAGGTGATGATCCGCGAGACGCGGCTCTCGCGGCTGAAGACCGACTTCGTCTCCTCGGTGTCGCACGAGCTGCGCACTCCCCTCACCTCCATCCGCATGTTCACCGAGACCCTGCTGCTTCAACGAGTGAAGTCCAAGGAGGAGGAGCGCGACTGCCTGGAGACCATCGGCCAGGAAACCGAGCGCCTCTCGCGGCTGGTGGAGCGCATCCTGGACTTCTCGCGCATGGAGGCGGGGCGCAAGGCCTACCGGTTCAAGCCCGAGAACATCAAGGAACTGGTCGACGCGGCGGTGGCGGCCTGCAAGCCGATGATCGAAAAGGACGGGTTCGAAGTCAGCACCCAAATCCCCGAGGACCTGCCCGAGCCGGCGGTGGACCACGACGCCATGGTCGAGGTGCTGATCAACCTGCTGTCCAACGCCATCAAGTACAGCCCCGAGGGGCGCCGGGTGGACATCACCGCGGCCAAGGACACCGAGTACGTCGACCTCTCGGTGGCCGACAGCGGGGTGGGCATCCCCCGGGCGGACCACAAGCGCATCTTCGAGAAGTTCTACCGGGTGGACGACCGGCTGTGCAGCGAGGTGGCCGGCAGCGGGCTGGGGCTCTCCCTGGTCAGCTACATCGTCAAGGCCCACGGCGGAGAGATCAAGGTCGACAGCACCCCCGGCCGGGGCAGCACCTTCACCGTGCGCCTGCCGGTTCACCCCGCCCATGCAGAGAAGACGTCATGAAAGAGACCATTTTAGTCATAGAAGACGACGCCTCCATTTCCAAGGGGCTGCAGCAGAATCTGTCCTTCGAGGGTTATTCCGTTTTCGTGGCCCCCGACGGCGAGCGCGGGCTGGAGCTGGCGGTGGACAAGGCCCCCGACCTGATCGTCCTGGACGTGATGATGCCCAAGATGAACGGGTTCGAAGTGCTGCGCGAGCTGCGCCGGCGGGAGATCGACACTCCGGTGATCATGCTCACCGCCAAGGGAGAGGAGATCGACAAGGTGCGCGGGCTGGACCTGGGCGCCGACGACTACGTCACCAAGCCCTTCGGGCTGCAGGAATTGCTGGCGCGCATCCAGGCGGTGCTGCGGCGCAAGCGCAAGTTCGACAAGGAAATCGAGACGGTGTCCTTCGGCAAGATCACCCTGGATTTCACCGCCCGCACCGCCACGGTGGCGGGCGAGCCGGTACAGATGACCAGCCGGGAGTTCGACCTGCTGCACTTCTTCTTAAGCCGCGAGGGCGAGGCCCTCGAGCGCCAGGAGATTCTCAACCGGGTCTGGGGGTTCGATTACTTCGGAACCGACCGGACGGTGGACAATTTCATAAACCGCCTGCGGCAGAAGCTGGAGCCCGATCCGGACAACCCCGTGTATTTCCAGACGGTCCGGGGCGTGGGCTACCGCTTTACCCGGGGCGAATAAATGACAAAACCGTGACACGGCGGTGATGGGGCGGTTAAGCGGGTCAGATAACATGGGCGGTATGGAGGCCAGGGAGGAATAAGATGAAGAAGGCAATCGGCATCATCGGCATCCTGCTTTTCGCTCTGGCGACTACCGCAACCGCCGGCCCCAAGCCGACGGCCATCAGCGCCAAGCTGGCCTACCAGGAGGGACTCTTCTTCCAGCGCACGGTCGGCAACCTTGAAAAAGCGCTGAAGTCCTACGACCGGGCCCTGGAGACCGCCACCGAGGTAGAAGATCCCGACCTCGTCGAGTCGATCCTGCTGCGCCGGGCGGAGTGTTTCGAGCTGCTGGGCCGCGACCAGCAGCAGCAGACCACCATCGCCGCCCTGCAGAAGGAGACTAAAAGCGAGACGGCCCGCCTGGGCGTGGCGCGCTACTTCCCGCCGGAGAGCGACGTGATCATCCAGGTGAACCTGGCCGCGCTGCTGTCGGCGCCGCTTTTCAAGAAGCTCGATGTGAAGGCGGAGATCAACTCCCAGGAACTGGAACAGATCATCAAGGTTCTGGGCTTCGACCCCCTCAAGGACCTCCACAAGCTGACCGTGGGGGTGACCATCTCCGACAACGAGAACCTGCCGGCGGAGCACTTCCTGATCCACGCCGAGGGCGACCTGGCCGGCTTCCGCCCCGACCGGCTGATCGAGTCCGGCAAGCAGCAGATTCCCGGCATGCTGCCCAGCAACCGGAAGATCCACGGGGTGAACGTCCTGGTTTTCAAGCTGCCGCTGCCCGACGAGCAGGTCAAGGTCATGACCGTGGGAGTGGCCTTTCTGGGCAAGCAGGGGCTCATGGCCGGCGACTTGAAGGCGGTCGAGGCCGCCCTGGCCGCCCGGGCCGGAAAGGCGCCGGGGCTTGCGGCCAATCCCAAGCTGGCCGGCCTGACCGGCCAGGTGCCGAAAGACGCGACCTTCTGGCTGGCCGGGGTGCCCACCCAGATAATCAAAAAAATCGAAAAAATGAGCCTCAAGAAGATCCCCGGCCTGCCCCAGAACTTTCCAGAGGTGGCCGGCCTGATGTTCTCCGGGCGCGTCACCCAGGACCTGGAGGCCACCAGCCTGGCTTTCACCGAAGACCTGCAGTCCGCCCGCACGCTGGGCGAC
>Ga0272442_10010184_pt1 | contig 11617 bp, 11 predicted proteins | sample SSMForm2O_FD_200262 | JGI IMG/M metagenome (GOLD analysis project Ga0272442, IMG submission 200262) | Marine sediment archaeal communities from Little Sippewissett salt marsh, Falmouth, MA, United States - SSM-Form-2O | ecosystem: Environmental > Aquatic > Marine > Wetlands > Sediment ...
CGCTGGGCCGATGTGGCAAGGAAAAGGCAGTCGATCCGTTGATAGCGTTGCTCGAGGACGAAGAAGCACAGCCTCGCCAGGCGGGCGCGGAGGGGCTGGGCATGATCGGACACGGTCAGCAGTGAAGATGGCAGGTCGAAGGTGCAGGTGCAGCGGAAGGCGGAGTCATTATTGAGAGCGTGAGAGTATCTTACCTTCACTTCCACCTGGCACTTTCACTGGCGGCCGGTCTTCCTTGGTTGTGGCCACCGGCCGCCTTGTAATAGTCCCCGGCTGGTTCAGGCGAAGCACCACGTATCCCTTGTCTCCCTGAGTAACGAGGAGTTTGCCCAGAATGTGCGGAGGGAGTTCGCCAAGGGTGAGGCCGTGGTCGGTCAGTGTCCCGGTCACATTTGTGATGATCGTGTACTTGCCCGGCCGCATGTCGCCGTTATCATGCACGTTCACGGTCCCGTTCAGATCCGAGTCCCCGTTGATGAAGAGGCAGGCGTTGGTCTGGTTCGCATTTCGATCCCGGATCCCGAATTCCCAAGCAGAACCCGGTTCTCCAGGCCCCCGGCGAACAATTCGTGAAATTTTTGTCAAATAGGGGTTGACATTTGCTGAGGCCTGTGCGATAGTTCGCGTTGGTGTACCGCGGAGGACTATCTGGGGGTTCGCTGCGGGTTATTCTGTAATCCCTGGGAAGGAGGTGATCCTATGTCTAGTTCGACTTATGGAGCCTCCGGAGTGACGTCGTAGCACCGAGTCGACGGAGGCTCCAATGGTTTCTTGACCCCGCCCGATAGGGCGGGGTCCTTCACTTTGGGGAGGTGGAAAATGAAGACGATGAGAGCGGCCGACCTGATGACGACGGACGTTATCACGGCGAAGAAGGACACGGTGCTGACCAAGGCGATGGATCTGTTGCTTCGCTGGCACATCAGCGGCTTGCCGGTGGTGGACGAGGAAGACAACCTTGTCGGAATCATCAGCGAGATAGACCTGGTGAATGTCACGTTCAGCGGAAACGCGGCGGACACGCGCGTGGAAGAGGTGATGACCCGGAACGTTACGAGTTTTGCGCCGGACTCCGACCTTGCTCAGCTGATCGAGTGTTTCTCGCGCGGGCGGCTCCGCCGGGTGCCGATCGTGGAGAACGGGAAAGTGGTCGGGATTGTGAGCCGGCGCGACATCCTGAGGGAAATGCTGAAGAGGTATGGAGGATAAGTGGGAGCGTGTCGTGTGTCGCATGTCGCGTGGTGGGAGTAGGTCGCGCGCGGTGGCGCATGTCACGTAGGGAAAAATGAACGCGAAGAAAATTGACATAACCGCCTTGGACGAGTGGGTGGACGGATGTATCGCGGAACGGACCGTTTACGGTCCGCGGGCGAAGGGCGACCGGTTCGTCTTCGGGCAGCTGGAAAGAGCCGGGGAGCTCCGCCTCGACTACGATGTAACCATCCTGCCGCCCAAGAAGTACCTCCAACCACAGAAGGAGGCGTTGCTGAGCTTCGGCCGCGACGGCAAGTTCGAGAGTGTGGTGGACGACAGCCCGTTCGTGCTGTTCGGGGTGCACCCGTACGATATGGTTGCCATCAACCAGATGGACACCATATTCACGCTCGACGACGAGGATGTGCACTACACTGCACGACGGAAGAATGCCGTGATAGTGGTCAACGACGTTGAAACCGTTTCCGCCAACGTGTTTGCCGGATGCATGGGAACGGCAACGGTTGACAAGGGGTTCGATATCCTCCTCACGCGGATCGGTGACGCGTACCTGGTGGATGCGCGCACGGATAAGGGGGAGGAGCTGGCCGGAGCCCTGGCCGACGCGCCCGATGCGAGCGAAGCGGATATCGAGGATCGAAAGAAGATCCAGGAGAAGAACACCGAGCTCCTGAAGAAGCACGATCTGAAGGTCCCCCTGTCCGAGCTTCCGGGATTGTTGGCGGGCTCGATGGAGCATCCCGTGTGGAATGAGAAGTCGAGGACCTGCTACAGCTGTGGATCGTGCAACCTCGTGTGCCCGACGTGCTACTGCTTCGATGTGCAGGACGACGTCGACTGGAACCTGGAAAGCGGCACGAGATGCCGCTCGTGGGACGCTTGCCTGCTCAGGGACTTCGCCACGGTTGCCGGCGACCACAACTTCCGGCGGCGCAGGTCCGACCGCTACCGCCACCGCTACTACCGGAAGGGCGGCTATATGCCCGAGAAGATAGGCGAGATAGGCTGTGTGGGTTGCGGCAGGTGTGTCACGGCCTGCACGGCAAAGATAGCGAACCCCGTGGAAGTATTCAACGCACTTTTGGAGAAGGCCCAGTGAGCGCGCAAAAAGCAACAGACATATACCTGCCGGAGCAGGCAACGGTGCTGCGGGCGGAACCGATGACAAAGATGGAGCGCTTCTTCGAGCTCAAGATGAACTCGGGCAAGCCGCTCGGACACATGCCCGGCCAGTTCGTCGAGGTTTCGATACCGGGTGTGGGAGAGGCACCGATCTCGGTGAGCTCGTCACCCACGCGCGGGGACTCGTTCGATCTCGTTGTACGGAATGTTGGTAACGTGAGCGGTGCGATGCACAAGCTGGAGACCGTGGAACGCGTGGGCATCCGCGGCCCGTTCGGGACGTCGTTCCCCGTTGACGGCGAGATGAAGGGCAAGGATGTCGTGTTCATATGCGGCGGGCTGGGTCTCGTGCCGGTAAGGTCCGCGATACAGTACGTCCTGGACAACCGGGAGGACTACGGGCGTGTCGTGATCCTCGTGGGCACCAAGACTGCGTCGGACCGCCTGTTCTCGGGCGAGATCGAACAGTGGCGCGCCTCGCAGAACATAACCGTGCTTGAAACCGTGGACCACCGCGACGAGCACTGGTCGGGTATCGAGGGGGTAATCACCACGCTCATCCCGCTGGTCAAGCTCAACCCGTCCAGCACGGTAGCCATCGTGTGTGGTCCGCCGATCATGTACAAGTTCGTGATCGTGGAGCTCATGCGGCGGAAGCTGCCCACGGGCAGCATCTACGTGTCGCTCGAACGCCGCATGAAGTGCGGCGTGGGCAAGTGCGGGCACTGCCAGATCAACAATGTCTACGTCTGCAAGTGCGGTCCCGTGTTCAGGTTCTGCGACGTGGACAATCTCGAGGAGGCCATCTGATGGAAAAGCCAAGAGTGGCCATATTCGATTTTGCGTGCTGCGAGGGTTGCCAGCTCCAGGTGGTCAACATGGAGGAGGAAATCCTCGACCTGCTTTCCGTCATCAATCCCGTCGAGTGGCGCGAGGCGATGTCGGAACACAGCCAGGATTACGATATAGCAATCATCGAAGGGTCGATTACGCGGAAAGAGGACGAGGTCAGGTTGCGCAATATACGGAAGCGCGCCCGAATCGTTATCGCTCTCGGCGCCTGCGCGACAATCGGCGGGCTGAACAAGCTGAAGAACAACTTCGACCTGGACGACGTGAAGAAGTGCGTCTACGGGGACGCCGCTGAGATGGAGCACCTGGAAACGGAGATGACGAAGGCTGCCGACGAGGTCATCAAGGTGGACTACAAGGTGCACGGGTGCCCAATTGACAACCGGGAGCTCGGGTACATTATCCGCTGCCTCGTCAAGGGCATCACCCCGGCCATTCCGACCTACCCGGTGTGCGTCGAGTGCAAGATGAAGGAGAACGTGTGCCGATTCGAGTACAACGAAGTCTGCCTGGGGCCGATCACGAGGGCCGGCTGCGGCGCGGCGTGTCCGTCCGCGGGGGCCGCCTGCTTTGGTTGCCGGGGCTTCGTGGACGACCCCAATGTCAATGCCGCCAGGGACGTGATGGACAAGTACGGTAAGACGCTCGAGGATCTGCAGGGCAAGATGGTGCTCTTCATCCCCGAGAAGGACGAGGACAATGGCAAAGAAGATTGATATAAACGTGCAGCATATTACCCGTGTCGAAGGGCACGGGAACATACGCGTCAAGGCCACCGACGGCACGATAGAGAAGGTTGAGTGGCAGGTGCCCGAGGCGCCTCGGTTCTTCGAGGCCATGGTGCGCGGCAGGAGCTATGATGACATCCAGACCATAGTGAGCCGTATCTGCGGCATATGCTCGGTGACACATTCTCTGGCCGCTATCAAGGCCGTTGAGAATGCGATCGGCGTGACGGTGTCGGACCAGGCCGACAAGCTGCGCATGCTGTGCCACTACGGTGAGCAGATCGAGAGCCACGTTCTTCACGTGGGCTACCTTGTTGCGCCCGACCTGCTGGGGCAGCAGTCGGTTGTGCCGCTTGTGGAATCGCACCCGGACGTGGTGAAGACCATTATCCGGGCGCACAAGGCAGGGAACAAGTGGATGGAGGTTATCGGCGGCCGCATGACGCATCCCGTTACGATTAAGGTGGGCGGGCTGACGAAAGCGCCGACTGAACAGGAACTGCGCGACCTCAAGAAGATGCTCGAGGAGGTTGTGCCGGATCTCAAGACAATAGCCGAAGTGGTGCTGAGCCTGGCCGATAAGCTCCCCGCCTTCGAACGCGAGACGGAGTACATAGCGCTGAAAGAACCGGGCCACTACACGTTCTACCACGGTGAAATCGGGAGCTCGGACGTGGATGCGACGACACCCGTCCAGAATTTCGAGTCGGTGGCGAATGAATACGTGTCGCCGCAGTCCACGGCCAAGTGGTGCAAGTGGCATCGCGACTCCTATGCCGTTGGCGCGCTGGCGCGCTACAACCTGAACGCGGAGCACCTGCTGCCGTTGGCGACGGAAGTGGCGAAGAGCTTTGGGCTCGAGAAGGGCTGCTGCAACCCGTACATGAACAACGTGGCGCAGGTGATCGAGTGCGTGCAGGTGGTTGAGCACGGGCTCCAGCTCATCGACGAGCTTCTCACGGCGGGCGTGAAGGAAGAGACGGTAAAGGTGGAGCCTCAGGCGGGTGAGGGGGCCGGCTGCGTGGAGGCGCCGCGCGGTATTCTGTTCCATAGGTATGCGTTCGACAAGAAGGGCATGTGCGAGTCGGCAAACATCTGCATACCGACGGGTCAGAATCATGCGAACATCCAGAAGGATTTCGAGTCACTCGTGCCGCAGGTCATCGACAAGGAGCAGGACGAGATCAGGCTGCTCATGGAGATGTTGGTGCGTGCGTACGATCCGTGTATCTCGTGCTCGACGCATTACCTGGATGTTGAGTTCGTGTAGGACTGAAGTTCTGGAGTTTTGGAGTAGTGGAGTAGCGGGGCCTGGGGTTAAAGGGTGGCTCCGCCTCCACTGCTCCGTTATGCCTGTTCGCGCGATGAACCCTACGGTCATCATCGGTCTGGGCAATCCGCTGATGCGCGACGAGGGGATCGGAATCCGGCTGGTGGAGCGCATCAGGGACGATTCCCGGCTTCCCGCCGGTGTCGAGGCATTGGATCTCGGCACGGGCGGCCTCACCGTTCTGCACGCGATCGAAGGCAGGTCCAGGGCGATCTTCGTGGACTGTGCGATGATGGACGAGGAGCCGGGCACGATGCGGCGGTTCACTCCCGATCAAGTACGCACGCGGAGGGTGGGGCTGCGCCTGTCTCTTCATGAAGGCGACCTGCTCAGCATCCTCGAGATGGCCCGGGAGATGGACGCGTGTCCGGACGAGGTGGTGATCTTCGGCATCCAGCCCAAGGTGGTGGAGCAGGGCGAGGGTCTGTCCCCGGAACTGGAGGAGCGGATGGGGGAGTATGTTGGGAGAGTGTGTGGGTGTGTGGGTGTGTGAGTGTGTGGGTGTGTGGGTGTGGGATCCCAGTACTCACAAACCCACAGACTCACATACTCTCTTCCACCGACCCACAGTTGTCCGGCAGCATGTTGTTTGCGACCAGCAGGTCGGCCACCTTCTCGGAGACGGACGGTCTGGCGAGGAGGGCGGTTCCCGTGCCGAACTGCGGATGGTTCGTGAGATGCTGGAGACGCACCTCGATTCCTTCGCGGTTCAGCATTGCCTGGACATCCTGCGCGCGCGACAGCTTGTCGTACGCGCCCAGGATGTCGTGAGGCGTCATGTCGAGCTTCTCCATGATGTCCTTTACCTTTTCCCACTCGCGAGGCTTGATCATCAGCGCGGTGCCCGACCCCACGTGCTCGTCGTGGTAGTTGTGCTCGAGTGACGCGTAGAGGCCCGCTTCCCTCACGGCCTCGCATGCGCGTTCGGCCAAGGCGGCGTCGGTGAAAGCGGCCACAGCATAGGGTTCGCAGAGATCGAGCGTCTCAATGAGGCGGGCGGCGTTTTCTCCGTCGGCGACCGGGACGCACAGCTCCAGGTCGGAGGAGGGCGGCTCACCGTCGTCCGGCACGATATCGAAGCTCAACACTGCGTTGATGCCGGCGTCCTTGAGGGCCTCGCGGGCGCGAATGGCCAAGTCGCGGTCCTTGAACGATGAAATGCTTGCGACTTCCTTGATGCCGTCCGCGATGACGGAGCTGCCGAACTCCCTCTGCATGGCCCGGATCGCCTCGGGTGACCGGATCCGGCCCTCGACTTGCCTCTGCAGTTCGTCGAGTGATTGGCCGGGCTCGGCGTCAACGAACACCGTGTGGCAGTTCGGGCAGGTATAGGGCTTTCCCGGTGTTGGGTTGGTCTGGTTGATTTCGTGGCCGCAGTCGGGGCAGGGGTGCGTGATGGTCACGAACCTGCGCTCGGATTTGTGGGACCAGCTCCGGGAATCCGTCCGATCGGTCGGATCCGACGGATCGGACGGATCGTGGGAGGGCATCTGCCCCCAGTCCGTGGGGTACATCGCGGAGATGTCGGGCTGGGGGGAGAGGGCGTCGCGGATGCGGTCGTCGACTTCCCACTGCTCGAACTGCTCGCGGACGCCGGGCGGCATTCCGTCCGCCGAACGGAACTTGTGTCTCTTGCCCGATTCATCGATCAGAACGTAGGTCTTGCTGATTTTGCCGTTGGTGATGGTCTCGATGGTTTCCAGCCCGGTGAGCTTGAATTCCGGGCCTCCAGGGGAGCCCATGGAACGGCGGAGTTTATCGAACAGAGCCATGACGGAAGTATAGAGGGAAAAGGGGAAAGGGTCGAGGGAGTTTCGCTGTTGAGAATTGGCATCGGGCGTGCTGGGATCGAGGTAATCAGTCCGATGCGAACGGATAGCGGGAATGTAGCGGAACTGCTTTGCAGTTCCGACGTCGGAATTCCGAAGGAATTCCGCTACAGCTCGTGCTCCGTTCGCTCGAGGATTGCCAGCTTGAGGTCGTTGGACAGCGCGTTGAACTTCGATGAGAAGCCGCCCACCCGCACGATCAGGTTCTCGTGCAGCTCCGGGTGTTCGATGGCGTCGCGGAGTGTCTCCTGGTCGGCGACGGAAATCTGCACCTGCATCCCTCCCATCTCGAAGTAGCCGCGGATGAGGTCGCGCACCTTTGCACGGCTCTCCTGCGTGGTAAACATGCTCTTGTTGAGACGCAGGTTCAGCACGGGTGTGCCGGTGGCCAGGTGGAGGGGCAACCGGGCCACGCTCTTGAGCATGGCTGTGGGGCCGTTCCTGTCGCGGCCCTGGTAAGGGCCTATGGAGTCCGCGATCGGGGCGCCCGCACGCCGGCCGTCGGGCGTGGCGCCGATGTCCTTGCCGGCGGGCGCGGCCGATTGGAACATGACGCAGGCCGGCAGGAAGGGCCCGTCGCCCCGGACGATGCGATGACTCCTAATCTCACTGTAGGTGAAGGAGAGTATCTCGGCGGCGAGACGGTCGACTACCGGGCGGTCGTTGCCGAAGCGCGGACACTGGTCAATGCGGCGGAGGTAGATGTTGTTGTTCTTGAAGTCGGATTGCAGGATTTCGAGGAGGCCGATCCGATTGACTTCCTTTCGCTCAAAGACGGTTTCACGGACCGCAACGAGCGAGTCGGCGACGTTGGCAAGCCCCGCAGCCCCGATAAGGCTCCAGTTGTAGCGCGCGCCGCCGGCATTGAAGTCGAGGCCACGATCGATACAGTCGTCCGTGAAAAGCGTGCGCATGGGCTGTGGCACATGCTTGAAACGGTGGCGGTAGACGTTGTTCAAGTCGGCCGTTACCTGCGCCACCGTTTCGGAGATTCTCTTCTTGTATGCCACGAGGAAATCGTCCCAGCTGCGTGCGCCGGGCAACTCGTCGATCAGCGTTTGCTCGAGCAGGAGGAGCAGGTTGATGCCGGCGTCGATGCAGCCGCAGTTGGTGTGTCCCTGAATCAAGGTCTCAGTGCAGCCGGCCCCGTTCCACCAGGCCAGGTCCTTCGTGGTGAGACGTGGTTCGGCCTTTCTCAGGCTATCGAGGTACAGCTCTTCGTTGTGCAGGGCCGGCTGACCACAGCCGGACCCGATAGCCTGCAGCGCGAAATCCCAGGTATCGTCGGGCATGTCTTTCCTGACACGGAGCTCGTAGTTCGGGCGATGTTTGCCGCGAACGGCTTCCAGGCAGAGAAGTGTGACTTCATTGAAGGCCGGAGAGTCGGCTTCGTCGGTGCCTCCGATCGTGGCGCTCCACGTGCCGTTGTCGCACACGATCTGTGTGAACTCTTTCATTAGCTCAAGCGCCTCGTCACGCGTGATGCGGCCTTTTGCGACGTCGGCCTCGTAGAAAGGAGCCAGTTCCAGGTCGAGCCGTCCGGGGTTGTCGCAGTCGTCGAGGTAGAAGACGAGGTTATGCGCCACGAGGGCCTCGAAGAAAGTGCGGGCAGGCTGGAACGGTACGCGCTTGAGTGCGGACACGAGCCGGTCGCGGCGTGATCGGGATTCCGGGGCGTTACGGTCCCATTCGAGCAGATGGTCGATCATGCGCTGGTGCCAGCGGCGGATGCCGGAGACGACCTCCTGGAGGCCGAGGTAGAAGTCGGTCTTCGTGTCGTCCAAAGAGCCCTGTACCTCCTTGAGATGCGCCGCGATACGTTTGTCATAATCTTCCAGCCCCTCCGCGGTAATACGCTGGTAGTTCGGCACGCTGTGTGTGGAGCAGTTGCCCGCGACGGTATGCGGCGAGTCAAGCACGCGGCGTTGCAGGTCCGGTTGACGAAACGCGCCGGCGAGCGCGTGGAGTGTGTCGCGTTGACGGCGATCGGATGTGGCCGCGTAGCGCTCACAGGCATTCCGGTCGAACGACCACGTGTGCGAGTATTGTGGCGCAAGAATGCGGTTCTGGTAGACGGTCGGCGGCGCGTGGCAGTTCCCGGTGGGATAGAGGCGGGAGCCGTCGTAGGGTGGCAGCCAGGCGTGCTCGAGCCGGCGCAGCACGGCCCGAGACCAGCGCCGGAAGGGGGTGGCGTCGGGCAGCTCGAAGCAGCCGGCGGCGAAATGCTCGCCGAGGGCGTGGAGGATCTGGGAATCCGGGAGTTGGGATGACGGAGCCATCGTGCTACTTCGTCTCGTACCCCTCGTTGTCGGAGACCTCGGCTTTGGGATCGATGAGGTTACGGATGAAGCCGTTCGGGCCTTCGTGGCGGTTGCCCTTGATGATGTTGTTTTCGCCTTCCTTGCCGACTATCATGATGCCGGCCTGCCTGGTGATATTGTCCAGGATGTGGACGTTCTTGATGATCAGCTTCTTCTTGGATCTGTGCGTGCGACCGTTGACGCAAATGGCGCCCCACATCTTATTCGGTGTATCTATCTCGTTGCCCTTGATGAGCAGGCCGTTCATCGGCGCGCGCCAGAGGCAAAGATAGGAGTTGCCTTTGTTGTTGATGAGCTTGCTGTCGCGGATATCCACGTTGCAGTGGGATTCATGCATCAAGCCCTCGCCGTCGTTGTAGCACAGGCCCTGTTCTTTATCGAAGACGTTCTTGTAGACGAGGTAGTCGTTGTGCTCGACGGTCCAGCGCCAGCCGCGCATCTCCACGGCGCGCACGTTGTTGACGTGATGGCTCTCGTTGTAGCCGTTGTAGATCGGCAGGTAGACGCCCTTGCCGTAACGGACGATGTTGTATCCGCAGTAGGTGCCGTCACCGGAGAACCCGATGGCCAGGCAGCCGTCGCAGTAGACGTAGTTCTCGCGGATGTGCATTCCCTTGACGAAACACGTCGGCTTGGTCTCGGGCGTGCCCGAGACCGTCCCGTAGTTCATGTAGATGCCGGGCCGGTTGTCGTACTTGAACTCGACTTCGATTTCCTTGGTGGCCTTGGTGCCGGTGCCGGCGAAGACCTTGTAGCCCTTCATCGTGAAGTTGTCCTTGCGGGACATCGGGATGCGGTTGTTCGCCACCAACGCGTTGGCCGCAACCCGCATCTCGATGGCGGCGCGGTGCCGGAACGTCCAGCGCTGCCACTTGTGCTGGTGCTTACGGGGTACGCTCGGGTCGAGCACGGCGGCCGCGCTGACGCGGTTGCCGTAGATGATGTGGTTCCGGCCGTAGGTGGCAAAGTTCTCCTCGAACTGCTTCATGTCGTAGGCGCTTACACCGAAATGGATATGGCCGTGATCGAGGTCGATATTGACCACACCGCAGTGCGTGTCCTTGTTCATGTCCGCCAGCTCGACGCCCTTGAATGCGGTGTCCTTGGGGGTGCCTTCACCCTCGAACGTGGGCTTGTAGGTCGGGAATATGAACTTCGTGGGCGGCGCGTAGTCATCCTTGCGCGCGTCCTTCACCTTCTCCGGCGTGGCGCCGCGCAGGATGATGTTGGACTTCAGCTTGATGGTGTCGTTGACTTCGTACTTCCCGGCGGGGAAATAGATGACGCCTCCGCCTTTCTTGGTGAGCGCTTCCTGGGCCTTGTCGATCCTCTCGATCATGTCCTTGCCCTTGAAGTCTTCGATGCTGACGACCTGGTCCCACTTCGCTTTGTCCGTCCAGGCAAGCTTATAGCGGGCTGCCGGATTGTCGGTGGGCAGGCCCGCGGCGAGGCAGAGGGGGGCCGGGATGGCGAGGAGTACTGTTAGGCAAACGGTTTTTGTCATGGTGCAACTCCTGTGATTGGGTTGAGCGATGAAGAGCGAAGTGTCATGTGTTGTGTATCAGGTGTCAAGGCTAAGCCGCGTGTTCCTGGCGGGGCTATGGTTGCTTGTCCCAGTTTTCCGGCTTGGTGTAGCCCAGGGCGTCGTAGTAGCCGCGGTACCACGCATCCTTCAGTTCCTGGAGCTCATACTGCTTGGGCCAGTAGTGATGTCTCATTATGGGTATCCGGCTCATGTGCATGCCGCAGCGGTAGCCGTCCTTGTAAGCGGCTTCCTGCTGGCCGCGGGTATACGGGAGCGGTGCGGCGCAGCCGCAGAAGACCAGGAACGCGAGGATTAGCAGTCTTTTCATTGGGTTCCCTGGACGCTATGTTGTACAAGGCAGCCGGTGGCCACAACGAAAGAGCGCACCGGCCCGGTCGAAAGTGCAAGTCGCAAGTGAAGGTAAGATACTCTCACGCTCTCAGTAATTATTCCGCCTTCCGGTGCACCTGCACCTTCGACCTGCAACTTTCACTGCTGACCGTGTCCGATCATGCTCAAATTACCTTGTTTTTCATCGCAGCTCTTTCTGATTAAGTCGACAAAGCGGGCCGAGCCCACAACCCAATCGGAGCCCGGCCCGGTCGAAAGTGCAAGTCGCAAGTGAAGGTAAGGTATTCTCACGCTCTCAATAATGACTCCGGCTTCCGCTGCACCTGCACCTTCGACCTGTCACC
>Ga0272442_10010185_pt1 | contig 11616 bp, 9 predicted proteins | sample SSMForm2O_FD_200262 | JGI IMG/M metagenome (GOLD analysis project Ga0272442, IMG submission 200262) | Marine sediment archaeal communities from Little Sippewissett salt marsh, Falmouth, MA, United States - SSM-Form-2O | ecosystem: Environmental > Aquatic > Marine > Wetlands > Sediment ...
CGCCCGGTTCGCCTTTTCTGCGGGCAATCCAAATGCTGAAGTAAGTCTCACGTCGAGGCGACAGGCTGGAGGCTGGAGGCGAGAGGCCGCAGGCACCCAAAAGGCTCCACGACCGCAGGCCGCGCTCCCGACCCACGCCGAGATCCAACCTCACCACACATGTCGTACGCCTCTGTCCGCAACGAGTACCAACCACGAACCAAAGAGAAAAGAGCTGCATTCCCCGGCACGGCCTCCCCGTAGGGGCCCCGGCGCGCCGGGGTGCCTGCCCAAAACCGAGGTCCATCGCCAGCAGGCGTTTTCTCGCAAAGAACGCCAAGCTGAATCACCAATCCACAATCCGAAATCCCAATCGCCTGGCCGCCGAGCCCCTTCCCCAGCCCAAGACTCAACCTTCAAAACCCAAAAACTCACTTGCTTCCTCCCCGCCCGTCCGCCATAATCTGGACAGAGATACACGCTTCACGAAGCAGCGGCGGACAGGCGGCAGCGAGGTGTGTAGGCTACAATCCCCAGAGCCGAGAGCTCAACGGAGCAGGATTGGCAATTGTGGTGCGAGAAGTGCGGTTGGTCCTTTTGAATAACGGGAGCACAATATGACCAGGAGACGGATGTTGCTTCTTACCGTCGGCGTGTGCTCCGTCACCAACCTATTGGCGGGGCCGGCTCGGGCGGAGACATCCGATGAAGTCGCAGCCTTTGTCAATGACGCCGTTAGCAAGCTGGCCGCATCATCTCTTCAGATCCCGCAATTCAAGGCGGTGGCGGTTGATGCTGTCGAAGACTTGGGGAAGGCCGACGGTGGCCAGCGGTACCTGTGCTGGCTCAAGAACAGCGAGGGCCGCGTGGGCTATATGGCCGTCCTGGCCCAGGGTGGCTCTTATTGTGTCCTGGCATTCTCCGCGAGCGTGGCACCACCGGACTACTTCCTCAAGTGGCTCCAAATGCCTCAGATGGCTCAACCGTCCGGCCCTTCCAGGCTGTGCAGGAATCCTTTGTCGAGGGTGTTCCCTTGGTGGCCGTTAGCGAAGTGACGTTAGCGCAGAGGCAGCCGCTTGACGTATCGGAAACAGCATGCTCACTCGCCGGAGTGCTTCGCCATCTGCAGGAGCAGAAAAAGGCGCTGCTCTTTGGACAAGTTAAATTTGGTGGCGACCCCGAATACATGCGGCGATACACGCAAGACGTAGCCAGCGCGCAGATCCCTGAGGACGCCAATTGGATTTCATTTGACCGGGAGTGCCGCCAGGCCGTGCTGCGCGAGGGCATCAGCCGGGCAACTACGGCAGAGGAGGGACCTGCCTTTAAGCTTCGACAACATGAGATCATCAAGCCCATCCTTCGGCGGCGCCTTCTGGCCCCCTACAATGCGGGGCAGCGGTTTCAGCGGGAGCGGGAGGCGCCCAAACACCGGCAGCGTGTGCCCTGGACCGATTACGCCATCCTCCTGGCTGCGGCGGTCCATTTTCTGCTGGCGCTGGCTTGGGCGGCATTCTTCCTGTTCGGGCCACTGTTCGTGTGGGGTCGCCGCCATTCTCCGCTATTCTTCTACTGGCTGTGCAATCCGGTAGTTCGTGACAGTCGGCTAACTGCGAAAAAGCAAGAAGCAAACGACCAAAACCGAAAACCGCAGTCGTAAATCGGTGGCTGTCCCTAGTTAGTTAACTCACTCTTAATCTGCAAATGGAAGACTATATTATAGCAAGTTGAGGCATAGGAGATAAAAATGAGACCGCGCGCTTTCAATAGAACGCTCGTCCTGGCATGTTCTCTGTCAATCTGTCTCACGGCATCTCAGGCAAAAGCAACTGAAGATGCTCCTGATGAGACGAAGGACGACTGTCTTTCTGTCCGGGAATCATTGCTTCCGATGTTCAGCTTTGCCTTTCGCTCGAGTAATGAGTTCTTTCCCATTCGACGCATCAATCCCGCGGTAAGACCCTACATTCGTTTCTATCTTGAGAATGATAACAGCAGGTATGATTATGTTGCCGGAGGCATATGGCTTCTTGGAGTGGTCGGGACGGAGGATGACATTGACTTTGTTGATGAGTACGTCCAGTCGCTTCTGAACAGTTCCGGTGAAGATAACAAGGGATTCAGACCCAACTCAGACAGTGTGGCGGGGGCAATTGGCTGTTTTGCCGGCATGATGCTCCATCGAGATCTGCAAGGTGCAGAGGAGTTTGTTCGAAAGTACGCGGAAGTATCTGCGTGGGTGTTCTCAGAGGCTGCCGACGAGACCGAGCTAACTGGCGCCTACAATTATTTCATCCTGGGTGCATATGAGTATTCAAAAGCAGATTTCATTCTTCGCCTATTGAGACAAGCTTCTTCCGGCTCGCGTCCATTTCTTCGCAGATCGGCTCTTGAGGCTCTTGAAAGTCGGAAACAGAGTAAATATGTCGAAATGATGAAGGCGAGCGCAAAATCAGAAGAAACACTGAAGAAGTATCGTATGGATTTCCTAAACAGAAACGGAGAATGGATAGACATTCTCTTGAGAAAACAAACTCTCGCTCAATGGCGTGAAGCGCATGAGAAGGAGAAAGCTGCTGCAAGAACGCAGAAGAAGCGTGCTGGGTCGTTTGAGAGCGTTGACATGAGCGAGACCGTTGAGGGCGGTTATGTGAAAGCTATCGCCCGCGATGCGACAAACGCTTTTGAGAAAGTGTCCAGGACAGCGCTCGGGAGAAACGCCCGGGACATGCCAATCAAGAAGGAAATTCTCCGGGATATACACAAGGCCGGGCTGAATGACTACGACGCTTTCGAGGTTACGGTTGACGTCGAGGCAACGATTGACGATTTCGTGGCGCTGATCGGCCGCAGCCAAGGAAAGAACGAAGTGGATGTAACGGAACCGACTGTAGCCAAGAAGAAGGAAGCGGCTGCCGTGACGTTCCGTATTCTGGGTACTGCCGATATTGTCAAGAGACACGGCCTTGAGGCTGGCGCGGGTGCACGCGTTTCGCCGACAACTGGAGACGTGATCGTCCCAATGAAGCGCGTCGGAGACACTTGGTATTGGGGCTCTACTTCAAGTCTCCATGTAGGTGCTATTGCCGGCGTGGTTGACGACGACTACCTCATCGAGAATGTCCGTGCAGCGGTGCTCGCGTATGAGCGAATCTCCAGGATGCTTGCCGACGGGGATTACGACCTCCTAACCATCCCGGTTCTTGACAACGGGGAGTTGATACCGCTGGAGAAACGGAAGAAAGACAAGGACGAGATGGCCCGCGCGCTGGACATGGAGAAGAAGGTTCTTCAGGAGTTGAGAAAGGCCAGGTTGAACACGTACGGGGATTATCAAATCAAAGTCAAATTCGACGCAACGCTTGGCCGTCCCGAGGCACGTGCAGAAACGGATGCAACACCTCCTACGATTCGAGGATATGAGATTGCCGATGTAACCTTTGCAATTCGAAATGCCGCTGAGGCGTACAAGAAACATGCACCCGAGCGATCCGGCTATGAGAGCCTCGATGGCGCGGGGAACCTGCAAGTTGCCATGAAGAGAATCAACGGGAAATGGTACTGGAATCCCTTTGGTTGGTAGACGATTAACTGCGTCGAAGGGGCAGACAGCGAAAAACCGCGCGCATGAGTGGGGACGCTCACGCATAACGGTGTTTGCACAAACCGAGAAGGGACTACCTAGCCGAAGTGACTGAAAAGATACCAGCGCCGGCCCTCCTCTCGCGGGAACGGATCAGTGAAGGATGTCGTCGCGGTAGCGAGATGATCGATGGTACGAGCACTGTATATTCTGGCGAGCTTTGCGATTCTGGGTGCGGGTGTACTCCTGAACGTCTCAATGCGCCAGTGGCACGCGGATGACCCGCAGCTTGATCGGTTGCGGAATCAGCCCAGCGCCGTGCAGTTGTTCAGGGATCGTGTGCTCGAAGGCCGGGATGACGTTTCGGAGCAAACGTCTCCCGTAATTGCGCAGGCGCAGGCGTTTGCCTCGCACATCAATCCCACCCCTCCGGCCCAAGACATGCAGCCGCCGAGACCGCAAGTGCCTGCGAGAAGTAGACCGACTCCGGCCGTTCAGCCGAGGGCTTCTTCGGTACCGTTCAAGCTGCATGGGACGAGCGTTTATCCGGATCGGCCGGAGCGGTCGATGGCGCTGATTTCGGAGCCGGGTGGCTCCGAGGGGGAGCGGAAGTGGGTCAGGGAAGGCGCTACGCTGGGGCATTTCGTGGTTCAGGAGATCAGGCGGGGTGTGGTGGTCCTGAGCGATGGCGATGCCGTGCGTGAAATGACGGCCGAGCCCGGCCCCGGCCGCCGCAGCCTGGTGCGCAGCTATACGGCCAGCGTGGCGCGAGCCGATGCCGGCGGGCCTCCGGAGAGACTTGAGGCTGACAGCAATGCCGTGGCTGAACCGACAACAAGATAGCATCAAGCTCACACGTGCGGCTTGATGGTGATAGCAGGACCTCGTTGACTCGGAAGAAGAGTATGCGATAGAAACTCTCGCTCCCGTATCGGCGGCCAGGAACATCCCGGCCAACGACCCGATAGGCGAGTGGCTTCGTGTGAGTCCATCGTGGTTCCGTCCGCGGGCGAAGCTTGAGGCCGGGCGCTGTCGGTCGGCGTTCATAGGTGGTTTGCTGGGCGCGCTCTGGCGTTCGTGACCCGTGGCCGGCCGCACGTCAGCCGCATGACGTTTCCACCGGAATTGGCAATGGCGGACGGAATCAGCGTCAATCGAATCAGAAAAGAGTCGCGGTGAGCGGTAGGGTCGGAAATTTTTCACTTGACGGCTGCGGCCGGGGCATGTATGATAAGCGAACAACAAATGCGCATACATCGAGACTGCTATTGACGAGCAGCAGATCATGGTCGTAGAGATGCAAATTGCATTGGACGACGGCTACGGCGGCCCTGTGCCCTGGAGGCCTGGGTGCCTGCGAGGGACCGCCTCGCTTCGCGCGGTGCCAAATGCGCCAAACGAAGCCAATCCAGGCGGGCGAGGCGGCCGGGACTGCCGATCGCCGATTGCGGATTGGGGATTCCGGGGCCGGATATCGAACTCGTGGGCTGCTGAGGAAGCAGAGTGCAAATGCGCCAAACGAAGCCAATTTGCCGCGTTTTTGGGCCGAAAACGAAGGCACCGACGAAAAACAAAGCCAATCGTGAGGCAGGTGCGCGTCCGGAGTGCCAAAGCGGCTCGCGCCGAACAAACCCAATTTGCCGCCAGTGTTCGGTCAGGGCGCAAAGGCGCTCGTGTCAAACAAAGCCAATGTAATAATAGAGAATTTACGAAAGGCTACAAGTGGTAATATAGAGAGGAACTCCAGTTGAGATGAAAATATGGCGACAACCACGGGCAGGGAACGGGCCGGAAAGAAGGCGTGCGGCGGCGCTGGATTCTGGTATTATGGCGGCTGGTTGCTTTCGTGCAGGTTTTGGGCTCGTTTGGGACACGTTTTGGAGGTGTAACGGCTATGGGACGGTGCGATGTGCAGTGGGTGTTGGTGGGACTGGTGATTGTTTTAGTCGGGAGCAGTTTGGGTTGGGGGCAGATTGCTGTGGATGGGCGGTATTGGAGCTATGACGGCAAGCCGGTGCTGCTGCTTGGCGGGTGGAACCATGGGCACAACCCGTTTATCGACCACGACACCGACAACGACAAGAACAACCAAGGGGTGAGCACGCCGGAGCAGATCGAGCAGGCCCTGAACGAGTTGGCCGCCGCGGGCGGGAACCTGCTGCGGTGCGTGCTCGATCCGGGGATGGCGGCCGGGATACAGGGCTTCGACTTCTGCGCCAAATCGGGCAAGCAGTACGACCTGAACACCATGACCGGGCCCTTCTGGACGCGCATCGAGACGTTCATCGCCAAGGCCGAGAAGCGCAACATCATCGTGCAGATCGAGCTCTGGGACCGATTCGACTGGATCGACGGCGCCTGGGGGTCCTGGCCCGTGAGTCCCTGGAACCCGAAGAACAACGTCAACTACACAACGCAGTCGTCGGGCCTGGCCGCCTCGTACGGATCGTTCACCCGGCATCCCTTCCTGCACGGCGTGCCGGGGCATCCGGAGTATAAGAAGGCCCCCGCGGCCCGCAGGAAGAAATACGACCTGGTCCGCAGCTACCAGGACAAGTTCGTCGATAAGCTGCTCTCGGTCACGCTGCGGCATCGCAACGTGCTCTATTGCATGAACAACGAGACGCACGCCGACCCCGCCTGGGGACGGTACTGGATGCAGTTCATCGAGCGCAAGGCCAGGGCCCAAGGCAAGCACGTGTCGACTACGGACATGTTCGACGACGTGTTCCGGGCGAAAGACTCGCGCGGGCTGACGCATCAGCTCGCCCACCGAGACGCATACGACTACGTCGATGCATCCCAGGCCAACAGCCGCCACGCGGGCGAATCGCATTGGAACGCGGTGAAATGGATCGCCGAGGCGGCCAGGAAAACCGAGCCGCCCTACCTGCTGCACATGACCAAGATCTACGGCAACGACCTGGCCCTGGAAGGCAAGCCCTGGAGCCGCTTCAAGCCGGGCGACAGCGATAACGCGATCGAAGAATGGTGGCGCAATCTGCTTGCCGGCGTGGCCGGCGTGCGGTTCCATCGCCCCACCGCCGGGCTTGGCCTGTGCACCGAGTCAGAGAACTGCATGCGCGCGACGCGAAAGGTCGAGAGCAAAGTGAAGTTCTGGGACGTCGAGCCGCGATTGGACCTGCTGACCGACCGGCAGCCTGACGAGGCGTACGCGGCAGCCGATCCCGGCCGGGCGTATATCCTCTATTTCACCAAGAACGGCACCGGCTCCGTCGGTCTGAAGCTGAATAAGTACCGAGGCAAGACGTTTGAGCTGCACTGGGTCAACGTCGCCACCGGCAACTGGGGACCGACCGCCAGCATCAGGGGCGGGAAAACAGTCACCATCAACCGCCCCGACGATTCGGCCCACTGGGTCGCGACCCTCGTGGCCAAGAACTGAGACAACGACAGTTGATTCTCAAACGGTTACGAATTCTCATTAACTCCTGCGCGGCATGTCATTCCTTCGGCCCGTGCTCGGCACAGGCTCTGAGCCGCAGGGGAAGGATCCGGCCTGGAAATGAGCAGTCTCCGCCCTGCGGGGCCCAGATCCTCCACTCCACGGCGCTACGTTCAGGATGACAAAACGCCCGCGCGCTGATCCTCAGGCGCGTTAGCGGGTATAGAACCTGATTTCGGCGATCTTTCGTTCCCCGGGAGACAGAGAACTGAGATCGACGTTGACGCCTTGAATGGCAAAGGTGATGTTGTTCATGCCGGCCGACACGGCGCCGGTGGACGGGTTCGCTGTCCAGGTACCGGGCACCCCCGGGGCGGCTACGATGTCAATCTTGTACTCAGCGGGGCCGCTGGCATAAAACGTCCAGTCTCCCGTGCCGTTGATCGAGATAGGAAACGGAGGCGGAGGATTACTCACGTCCACCGTAATATCTTCCGTTTCAAACAACGACCACGATGAGGGGGCCGGCCCCAGAGAGATCGTCAAATCGACGGCGGCGCCCACAACAGCGGTGGAACCGCCGACCGGGTTCTGGCTGATCACTCGGCCGGCGGCGACCGTGTTGCTGTTTGCGTTGTTTATAGTCCCCACGACCAGGCCGGCGCTCGTGAGCGTCGCTTGGGCCGTGCTTTGTGTCTGATTGACCACGTTGGGCACCAGCACCACGGCCGGGGGCAATCCGAACTGCTCGTACGCTCCCTGGTCGACCTGCCCGCCCAGGACGCGCGGGTTGCCGTTGAGGTCCACCGAAAGACCCACGGGCAGAAGAGACTGATTCCCGGCATCGATGCTGGGCGATCCCGACTTCAGGGTGTAGCCGTCATCATCGAAGAACCACTGACCTTCGATGCCGAACATTCCGGGATTCTTGAACAGAGGATCCTGATCGATGTTTCCGGGGCCGCTATAGCCCCCGCTGCCGCCCTCAATGTTGTTGTAGTACAGGGTGACGATCCCCGGCTCGGTGCTCCATATCTCATTGCCGCCGTTGCGGATGATGCTGTTCTTGATGGAAATCGTGTCGACAAAGCCCGGGCCCCAGACGAGACTCACAATGGCTCTCTCGTTGGCAGGGGCACCGTGGCCGGGCCGGTTGTCTGCGATGGTGCAGTTGATGATATCGAGACTGCCCATGCTGTTGAGAATGGCATCGCTGCCCAGGATATCCGCGCCGCCGGCGGTATTGCCGGTGATCAGGCAGTTGACCATCTGGACGTTGGCGTCATCGTTATACAGGGCCCCGCCGAAAAGGTAGGCCCAGTTGCCTGTGATTTCCGTATTGGTCAGGACTGGCGCGATGCCTTCGAGGCAGGCGACACCGGCACCGAAATCGGCTTTGTTCCCGCGAATTTTGCAGTCGTTGACCGTAAGCGTCGAGGACCTCAGCAGAACACCGGCGCCGCAACCGTGATCCCCCGACCCGTTCGCATTGCCGGCGGTAATCACCGCACCGTCAAGTGTGCCCGAGCCGGAGGCGGAAACCACGTGATAACTGTTCTCGGAAATGTTCAGTATGCCCCAGAGATCGTCGCCGTTGAGGTCGCCGCTCAATATCGTGGGGTGCGAATCCAGGTTCCGCGCCTCGGGATTGGAGGCGCCGTAACCGGCAAAGCTGCACAGCACCGTCACATTGTCGGGGATGTCAAACGAAGCCGTGCGGTCGCCGGCGGTGATGCCTTTTCCGTCATCCGGGACGTAGGTGCCGTCGGCGACGTGGACCGTGTCCCCGGCCTGGGCCGCCGCCAGTCCGTCCTGTAAGCTGACGTACGCCCTCACCCAACTGCTGCCGTCCGGCAGCCAGATGGTCAGGGGGGCGTTTCGATCGACGCGGATCACCTTGCCGCCACCGCCTCCGCCTCCGCCGACCGTGAACTCGAGTTGGAAGGCAATCAGGGGCTGCACGCATTTGAACGTCCACTTACCGGCGGAAAGAGGGCCGAAATCACCCTGAAAACCGACGGCAGGCTTCAGGATCAGGGGGCACATAGTCGGTGGCGGGCCCTGGAATTTCAGTTCGATCGTCTTGGTAAAATTGTTGACGGACAGATACGGCGTGCCACCGAACGTTCCCTCGGCATTGCAACTGTTTCCGTACGATTTGTCGGTCGGTCCCCGGAAGGAGATGACGTCCGATGTGGATGGGTTGGCCGGACTGATCGACCACCCGGCCGGAGCCACCACACCCAGACCGTCGATCCAGTCAACACTTGCGGCATGAACAGGCCCACACAAAAGCAGTGCAGCTACAACAGTGATTCCCAGTCTCCCCTTCATGATTCGACCCTTTCCGACAGATGTGTTTTTTCTCGTGAAATCTCCGTTTACGTGCAAAAACGCGTTCTAAGAGCGGATTGTGTGTGTCGGTGCTCGAAAAATCGGATTCGTTAAGATTCCTGCCTGCCGGGGCCAGCCGCATCTTCCTGGCGTGTGCAATGATCGCCCTGCCGCAATTCGCCCAGCATTTCGCCCATTCCTACTCCTCCATGCTTTTGACCTCATCGCCTCCGCCGGCCCATACGGAGCTCAGAGCCATGCGGCGGAACTCTATCAGGGGTGCTTCTTTGTGGTTCATTTTGACAACTCTACGCGAAAAACGCAAGACAAAAGACGCTCGGACGGCTTTCTCCCGATGCGATGCCGCCGGCACAGAAAATTTCTGCATATTCTTCCCCTCTTGGCAATATGGCGGATGTTTAGGGTATCGTTGGGTGGAGGTGGCCGAGGTTGCGGCCGAACACGTCGCATGCGACGGCAAAACACCGCCAAGGAGAGGTAGCGAGAAACGTAGGGAATAGGGAAAGGAGATAACGATGAAACGCCTTGGAATGGCAGCATTCGTAATCGTCTGTCCCTGGCTTCCCGCGAGCGCGGCCTTGGCGCAACCTTTCGACGTTGACCCGCTCCAGGAATACCAGCAGTTCCTTGACGAGCACAAGGATATGAGCACGTCCGAATTGCTCCAGATTGGCTTCATGGACCGAGTTGAGGCACGACAACCTGCTGTACGCCAAGCCCTCGTACACGATCGAACTGGTTGTCTGCTCGTATCCGTCCGCCTACGTCGAGCCCTTTCCGGAATTCTTCGAGAACCTGAACAAGATCGCCACCAAAGGGCGCGCCGTGTTCTCTGACCTGACGTTCTCGCCGGGGTGGGAGAAAGATTGGACCCTGATCTGGTTCGACGTGCTCGACGAGGTCAGTAGCATGCTGGGCACCATCGCCCGCAAAGAGCTGGATGGCACGCTGCTGACCGATGAGGAGATCGCCTACATGCAAGGAATGCTCTTCCACGGGACGTATGGGGACCTATGCGGTTGGTACATGGAGTTGCTCTACGGCTTCACGGATGCGCAGGAACCATACGATTCGTCCGACTACCTCGTGGCCGACTATCACACGACACCGACGGACTGTGACGCCGACGTAATCGGCGCCGTGCTGCACGCCGGAACCGGCCCGGTGGAACTCGCGATCATCACCGCGCAAGCGCCGGGGGCCGAGACGGCCGCCTTCGTCGGACCGGTCATGAGCTACTACGAGTACACGACCACCGGCTTTCAGCGGTTGACGGATGAGCAATGGAAGACTACCTACTTGTCACAGGCGACACGCCCTGCCTGGACGGCCTCCTACGTAGCCGACGAGGCCGGCGCCGCCCCGTCGGCGGCGAACGGTACGACGGAGCAAGACGTGTTTGTTCCGCCTGAGTGCGTCCTTGAGAAAGCCGTACAATAGCGGAGAAAGATGTGGAATGATACGTCGCGACAAACGCGGAGGACCCATCGAAGCATTCGTTTTCATCCTGGCAGCACTCACCGCCGTCGCCGGAGGTACCGAGCGACCCTCCATACTGCTCAACGTGAAGACGGCGGATCCTTGTGAGGTGCGGGCTCTGCCGGCAATGGATCTCGACCTCTGGGAGATCCACGACCACAGAGCGGTGGTCCTGGTCACGTCGGACCAACTGACGCAGCTCGAACGGGAAGGATTCGCCTGTGAAATCCTTCACCCGAACGTGTACGAGCTTCTCGAACCGCACCGCACCCGTGCGATTGCCATAGCCGCCGAGCCCGAGCAGAAGCAAGGCCGGTATCACTCATACGAAGAGATCGTGCAGGGTCTCTACGAACTGCTTGCCTCCGGCGTGGCCCGCGTCGAGCCCATCGGCCGCACGGTCGAAGGCCGGGACATTGTGGCCGTCAAAATCAGCGACAATCCCGAGGTCGATGAAGATGAGCCGGAGCTGCTCTTCGTCGGATGTCACCACGCCCGGGAGTGGGTCTCGGCAGAGGTGCCGTTCTATCTGGCCCGCTACCTGGTCGAGAACCACACGACGGCGCCGGACGTCGAGCGATGGGTCAATGGCTGCGAAATATGGATCGTACCGGTCCTTAACCCGGACGGGCTGGAATACAGCCGCACCGCCGACCGCCTGTGGCGCAAGAATCGCCGGGACAACGGAGACGGGACCTTCGGAGTGGATTTGAGCCGCAACTACGATTGGATGTGGGGGCGGGGAGGTTCGAGTTCCGACGGATCAAGCCCGTACTATCACGGCACACACCCGTTCTCCGAGCCCGAAACACAG
>Ga0272442_10010186_pt1 | contig 11616 bp, 8 predicted proteins | sample SSMForm2O_FD_200262 | JGI IMG/M metagenome (GOLD analysis project Ga0272442, IMG submission 200262) | Marine sediment archaeal communities from Little Sippewissett salt marsh, Falmouth, MA, United States - SSM-Form-2O | ecosystem: Environmental > Aquatic > Marine > Wetlands > Sediment ...
ATGAAAAAACTAGTCCTAAATTTTGGAAACAATATTTTTTAAGTTTTAATGAAACTCCAAATATTTATTCTGCTCAAACTTATGAAACTTTACATATTCTTAATGAATGTTTAAAAACATGTAATTATGAACAAAATACAACATGTATTAAAAATTGTATTTATAATCTTAAAAATTTCCCAGGGGTTACAGGAAAACTTTCTTTTGATAAAAATGGAGATGCCATCGGAAAAAGAATGACAATGATGTTAATACAAAATGGACATTTTTTACCTGTAGCTGTCTAAAAATAAAAAAAACGAAAGGTTTATAAACTATTTTTTACAAAAATTTAAATGGCAGGCGAAAAACCAAACTTTAATGTTATATTTGTAGGTCACGTAGACCACGGAAAAAGCACAGCTGTAGGTAGAATGCTTTTTGAATGTGGAAACTTCTCTGAACAAGAATTAAACAAAATGAAAGAAATAGCTGAAAAGCTAGGAAAAAAAGGTTTTGAATTTGCATATGTTATGGACCACTTAAAAGAAGAAAGAGAAAGAGGAGTTACAATTGATCTTGCTTATAAAAAATTAATGACTAAAAAATATTCTGCAACTATTATTGATGCACCAGGTCACAGAGATTTTGTAAAAAATATGATTACTGGAACATCCCAAGCAGATGCAGCTGTTCTTGTTGTTGCTGCACAAGCTGGTGTTATGGCCCAAACAAAAGAACATTTATGGTTATGTAGAACAATGGGAGTAAGCCAGATAGCAGTTCTAGTTAACAAAATGGATACTGTTGATTATGCTGAAGATAAATATAAAAAAGTTGTTGAAGATATGACAACCTTACTAAAATCTGTTGGATATAATATTGAAAAAATTAACTTTATTCCAGCAAGTGCATTAGAAGGACAAAATATTACAAAGAAATCTGATAATTTAAAATGGTATAATGGACCAACATTACTTGAACAAATTGATTTATTTGATGAGCCAAAAAAACCAACTGACTTGCCATTAAGAATGGCAATTGAAAATGTTTATAGTATTACTGGTGTCGGAACAGTACCTGTAGGAAAAATTACCACAGGAATTATGAAACCAGGTGATAAAGTTATTGTTTTACCAGCTAGATCTGGAAAAGGAGTAACAGGTGAAGTAAAAACAGTAGAAATGCACCATGAACAATTAAAAGAAGGTGTAGCAGGAGACAATGTCGGAATAAACATGAGAGGTATTGGAAAACAAGACATTGCAAGAGGAGATGTTATTGCACATCCAGACTCTGCACCAAAAGTTATTGAAGAGTTTACAGCACAAATTGTTGTAATTAATCATCCAACTGTTGTAGCTGTAGGATATCAACCTGTATTACATGTTCACACAGCACAAGTACCAGTAAGATTTACAGAACTTGTTAAACAACTTGATCCAAAATCTGGACAAGTTCTTAAAGAAAAACCAGATTTCTTAAAAAACGGAGACGTAGCAATAGTTAAGTTAAAACCAGTAAAACCATTAATCATAGAAACACAAAAAGAAAACCCACATATGGCAAGATTTGCAGTAAGAGACATGGGTCAAACAGTTGCAGCTGGTGTCTGTATTGAAACTTTTGAAAAGAAATAAGAATTCTTGAACAACAATATTTATAAAACAAAATTAGATTTAAAAGATATGAAATTATGGTATAGATTCCTAGATTGGTGGGATCAATATGAGGGAGACTATCACGTAAGCTGGAACGGAAAATGTAGTTATCGTGGTTCTGCTAATAAAGTTTACAAGGGATGAAAACCAGTAGCTACTTTTTTAGCATTTTATGCTACTCTTATTAATTCTGCTGTATGGCATCATGCATTAACACATCCAGAACCTGTCAAACAAGAACAAGTTTTGGTTCTTCCAAAGAGAAATTTAACAAGAACATTGCAAGAAGCTAGTGTTTCAAACTTAGACCCATTAAATTTACCTATGTTAGAATAATCTCTAAGAAGCGTTCATTAATTGTTCATCCAAATAATGAACAGATGCGTTTTTTCTAACTGGTCGCCTACAATATGGACAAGCTTTAGTTTGATGCACTGGAGTTAGATCTTCTGTTAACAAACGAAAATCAGGGCTATACCCACAATATTCTTTTCCACCAATTTCTCTGTGGTACTTATCGCAGGTTTCACATTGTTCTGTTTTAGGTTTTTGTGCGCCATCCCATTGATGACCAGACCTGATACTTATCTTGCTTTTAATATCCATTTTAACTACTAACAGTTTATTTTAACAATATAAATAAATTATGGTAATAAATTACCTATCAAAAACTTTATAAAGCTTAAAAATCTAGCCAAATTGTAATAAATCACATATCATTTAATTACATCACATATCACTTTTCAAAACTAATCAGTTTTCATGATTAAGTTTTATCTTGAAAAGATGGAACAGAGATTTCTATATGTGAATTATAAATAAATAAATTAAATATAAACAAATATAAAAAGAAAATGGGAAAAGTAAGTCCTCCCTCCATAAAATATATTATTAAAGTAAAATTTACTGCAGAGGGAGTAGTAGAAAAACCAGATGTGATTGGTGCTATTTTTGGCCAATCAGAGGGCCTTTTAGGAGAAGAACTTGAATTAAGAGAACTTCAAAAAAAAGGAAAAATAGGAAGAATCGAAGCAGACTTAAGAGTAGAAGATTCTAAAACGTTTGGAACAGTAGAAATTCCCACATCTATTGATAAAACAGAGACAACTATGATCGCTGCTGCTGTTGAAACAATTGATAGAGTAGGTCCTTGTGACGCCAAATTTGAAATTGAAGATGTAGAAGATGTTAGAAGTAGCAAAAGACAATATATTGTAGATCGTGCAAAAGCATTATTACAAAAACTCTCATCTAAACTTCCAGAAAGCAGAGAAATTGAAAATGAAATTTCAAGTGGAACAAAGACAGCTAAAATTGTAAGTTATGGTGAAGAAAAATTAGCTGCTGGACCAGATATTGACTCTTCAAAAGAAATTGTGGTAGTTGAAGGAAGAGCAGATGTTCTAACATTGTTAAGAGCAGGTATAAAAAATGCTATAGCAATGAATGGAACTGTTTTACCAAAAACAGTTGTTCAATTAAGTGAAAAAAAAGATGTAACTTTATTTATTGATGGAGATCGTGGAGGTTTGCTAATTGTTCAGGGGGTGTTAGATAGTGCAAAAGTTAAATCTATTGCAAGAGCACCTGATGGAAAAGAAGTAGAAGAGCTTACAAGTAAAGAAATTCTTTCTTGTTTAAGACAAGCAATAAGTGTTTCTGATTTTAAGAAACATTATCTTGGAAAAACTAAAACATCTACTAGAAAAAAAACAAAGACAGTTAAAGAAACAAAAGTCAAAGAAGAAAAAGTTAAAGATGTAAAAGTAGACATGGAAGATTTAGTAAAAGAGATTAAGGGAACAAAAAAATGCGCAATTGTTCTTTTAACATCAACTGGCTCTAGAACTTTTAAAAAACCTGCTTCAGAAACAACAAAGTTTCTTTACTCTCTAAAAAGAAACAGCAAAAAAATAGCTGCTTTAGCTATTGATGGAACTTTAACAGCAACTATTTTGAAAATTGCAGAAACACTAGGATGTAAAGAAATTGCTGCAAAAAACTTCCAAGCAACAAGTGATAAAATTAAATTTTTATCTTTTTAATTTAATTTTTTTCTTTTTTATTTTCTTTTTTTTAGGATAAATATCTCTATATTCTGAATCATGCTGATATTTCTTTTTATGAATAACTATAACTCTTCTTTTTCTTAAAGCAACCTTGGTTATGACAAAAATAGCAATTAAAAGTGCAATTGCTCCTCCCAGAATCCAATAAATAGGTATATTATCTCTTCTTACATAAAAAATTTCAGAAGAAACAACTGTTCTATCTCTATATTCTGCTTTTACATATAAAATATATTTTCCAGTTTTCAAATTTGCAACTCTTATTTGTCTTTGTAAATCTTCAACATTTTTCACAAAAACAGAATCTATTTCAGAATAAACTTCTTCATCTTTCATATTTTTTATAATTGTTTCAATAGTTACATTTACCCCCTGATTTTTAAGATCATAAATGGAAAGAATATAATCAATAAATTCTTCATCTAAAATTTCTTTAGATTCTTCATTTAAAGTAAGATCTACTGCAATAAATGTTTCTCCAGATTCTACTTCAATAATTAATTCTATATCTTTATTTTTATCACCGGCAATAACTAAAGTTCCAGTATGCACATCTGGTTCTTCATTAAAATCTGCAAAAAATACAAGATTAACTACTTTTTTTTCACCAACAGGAATAACATATTCTATATAATTTGTTTCTTCAATTTTTAAAAACCTGGAAAGTTGTCTAGCATCAACCACAACATCAACCTCCTTATCACATCTGTTTTCAATTGTTAATCTTGAAAGTGTTTCTGTACCTTGTTCAAGAAAAACATGAAAAAAACTTTTATCTACAAAAATACATGATCCAAGTTCTTCTGGTTCAGGAGCAGCAGGTACGCCCCCATGACCACTTCCTCCACCGCCACCACCACCATTACCTGATTCATTTGATTCATCTCCATTACTTAATACTCTAACATTTGATTCAACACTTGCTTCATTAGCTAAGATTAATGTACAAGATAAAACTAAAAATATTAAAAATATCCCTACTATCACCACTTTTTTCATTTTACCATTTCTTCTTTTTTCTTTTTTTTAATATTCTATAGATAAAATAAGATAAAAGAACAACAAGAACAATTACTATTATAATAACATATATGTCTGCTTTTGCTCTTGTATTTGAAGATTGACATTTGACTGTTATTTCTAAAGGAGCAGATACTCTAAAAGAGACAGTTGATCCTGAACCAAGCGGGTCATCTTTTGATGCAGGAATTAAAACAACTTCTCCCCTATAAAATTTAGTATAACAATTTTCACCTAATTCTTCTTGAATATTTGGGGCATTTAAACAAAGTTCTGCACTTATAATTAAATTATTATCTCTAAGATATTGTCTTAAACCAGCTGAATCCCCCATATATTTATCTAATATTTCTTGCGGCAATGCTGGAACTTCAATAATTCTCTTTTTCTCTTTTTCATAAATATCTTCATCTATTTTTTTGATTCTAAATTCAAGTTCAGTTTTTTCTTGATCTAATCTTCCAAGTTCTTCTTGATCTTGATTACTTTCTTTTAATTCATTCATTCTTTCATTTATTTCTTGAATTCTTTCTTGTTTCTCTAATTTTTCTTTCACCAGATCATAATAAGGTAAAAAAACTGCAAGATCCCCCCCCACAGTTAAATATCCAGACATTTTTTGTTGTGCTGTATTAAACAGATTATAATTTTCTAAACAAAATTCTTCAGAACTATTAACAGTTATAGAAGTTGTTTGGTAATTTAATCCTAACCCAAATACATTTGTAATTAAAAATAGGAATATTATACTAACTACTAAAAATAAATAATATTTTTTTGACCCCATTTCTAATAAATATTAGATTTCTTTATATTAAAAAGGTTACTATAATTAAAAAGAATTAACAAGCTTCTCCAGTTTGTACACCCTTAATAGTTATGGTATTTCTATAAACACCTGCTGCTTGTGCAGCTGGAATATCTAAAAAGAATCTTGCATAACTTTTTCCACTTGCAGCAATTTCAGTATGGCTTGTAGTTTGATAATCAGTAGTTATTGCAATAGATGTTTCTTCATCTGGATTAGTCATATTATTCCATTCACTAAAATTCCAAGTATATCCTGTATTTGGAATATCTTCACTTCCTGTTGATAATGTATCGTTAGCTTTAATACATAAATCAATACTTACAGAATTTGCAGAACCTGCAACAACCTCGTACTGTGTATTAAAATCAGTTGCATTATAATTTCCAGTAGCATTATTATTATTTGTATTTGGATCTAAACTTCCAAATAAAATACCTGTGCTTAAATTAGTGCTTAAACTAATTTCAACAAAAACATTAACAGTAACATTACTATCTGTTGTTTCTTCTTCAGAAGTTCCACCATAAGTAACATTCATTACAAGAACTCCAATTAAAAATACAAGTATAACTGCTAATACAACCTCTTTTACTTTCATTTTAATTTTAAGATTTTCCTATTTAAAAATGTTTTTTTTTGAATTTAATCAAATGCTGGCGGTTCATCTGGAACAGGAACACCACCACCAATAAGACATCCACTCATTCCTGTTTGCGCACCTTTAATATAAATGGTATTTGAATAAACTCCTGCTTTTTGTGCAGCATTCACACTTAACCAGAACCTAGCATATGATTTTTCTCCAGGAGCAATATTAGTATACTGTGTTAAATAATATGCTGCATTTTCAATAGCTATTCCAGAATCAACTAAAGGATCCTCCCAATTATTTTTATTTGAAAAATCGTAAAGATAATTTCTATTAGAAATAAGGTCTCCTTCCATATGCACAAGATCATAATCATCTTTAATACAAATATCAATATTCACTGTGTTTGCAGCACCAGCAGTTACCCAATAAGTTGTATTTCCAGATGCATTAAAATTATTTGTTGCATTATTATTTGTAGTATCTGGATCTACATTTCCAAATAAAATACCAATATCTAAAGCAGGACTTAACTCAATTTCTACAAAAACCTCTGTGGTTACATTTCTATAATCTGAAATATTCAAATGACCCAGTTCATCAATTGCTATAGCAGTATAATTATATGTTGCTCCAATAGATAAGTCTGTAAAATTTCGTTCTAATCTATAAACCCCATTATTATAAGATGCATTTATTTCTTCTGGAGTTAATACTCTTTTAAAAAGTGCAAATTGATCTAGAAAACCATTAAAAAAATGATCTGATCCAGAAGAAAAGGACCCTAATAAATGCTCTGTTAAATTATTCATTGGACAACTAGAACTAGCACTACCTTGTAAAACCCCATCAACATAAAGCTTTTTTGTTGTAGTTGAATTATCATGAGTTATTGCAACATGATACCATTGATCTGCATTCCAAGAATCAGAGATACTTGTTAAATTATCTGTTGGATCAAAACATCTGAAATTTAATTTACCATTATAAGTTTCGCTAAAATAAAGATAAATATCTGGATTAGTTCCAGTTGCTTGATAAATAAACTGTGCTCCAGTATTACCTGCATCCCAAGCTTCATTTAATTTAAACCAAAGAGACATTGACCAATTACCCAAATTAGATTCAGTGGACATGTTAACCCAATCATCTGTTCCATCAAAAGAAAGTGCATCTCCGAATTTTCCTGTTCCTCTACTAGTACCATTTATGAGAGTAGCATGATCTGCATAAGTGGAGTTATCAAATGCTACTGTTCCTGTTGTTTCTTCAAATGCCAAATATTTGATTAAAGTATAATTCCAATCAAAAAAAGCTGAGGTAGTTGTATGATCTGTTATAGTTGCATTAAGATAAACAGAATCCCAGTTAGTAACATTTCCTGTAGCAGGTGTTGGGGCAACCCACTCAAATTGCGGGGCTTCTGTATCTATTATAAAAGTTCTATTTGTGTCTGTCCAATCGGTATTACCAAAACTATCATTACAAAAAACAGCCCAAGTATGTATTCCAGGATCTATATTTGAAATATTAATTGTAATATTATAACTAGAGGTAGAATAATTAAATCTGGAATTATAAATGGCAACCACCTCTTCATCTGTTTTTAGTTCATCTGTAATTAAAACTTCATCAATAGTTCCATTCCAATTATCTGTTCCACCACCCACATTATGGCCTATTGCCATATTTCCACCATAACCCGGATCTGCCGGGCTCCAAGAAGTACTTCCATTAGTCTCTCTCACACCATCAATATATAAAACATACTCTGGAGTTGAATTATCCCATGTTGCAACAATATGATGTATTTCTCCAGCACTCCACCCAGAAGCATCATAAGATAAAGTTATACCGCTATTTCCAAATTTAAACTCTAAATTATTATTTGTTTGTTTGGTAAACCACCAATAATTACCCCCATCCAAAATATCATGTCTTTTACTATCATCTCCATCCCAGCTTGGAATTACCCAAGCCATAAAAGTTCCTTTTTCTCTATTAAAATTATTTGTTACAGTGTATTTTAATTGATCTGGTTGTGTAATATTAATTGCATTTGCAAATTTTCCAGAATCATAACTTGTTCCAGATTCTACTGTTGGGTTTTCATTATCATAAGTATAATTAACATCGTCATAATGTGCTAAAAAAACAATTGAAGATGCTTTTGAAGTCATATTTTTATGCCAGCCACCTGACCAATTACCCCATAACTGAACCTCATCAATAGGGGAAGAATCAGAACACATAACATTAAATGTAACAATATTGCTTGATGAATTATAATTTGCAGCAGGTGTTGAACCATATTCTGCATCTGGATCTGTTGAATCAATAATTAAAGTTCTATTTAATGTTGAATTTGTATTTCCAGAAGAATCATTACACCAGTATCCCCAAACATATCTTCCATCAGGAAGATTTGCAATAGATTGATTAAACCAAGAGTTATTCACAGCACTTGTGTTAGTAACATTAGCATGCCAGCCACCAGACCAATTTCCATAAATAATCCAAGAATCAACAGCAGTATCGTCGAAACATTTTGTATCAAATATAACTGTTGCAGAACTAGAATTAAAATAATCAACAGGACCATTTCCAAGATTAGCAACAGGTGCTGCATCTGGAGCAGATTCATTTAAAGAAATTTCATCCCAAAAAAATTGTTGACCATATTTATAAGTAAAATCAAAAGAACAACCTGCAAAACCACAATCATTACATTCTTGATAATTAAAACAAGTACTACAATCTTCTTCAACCCGATTACTACACTGGCCTTTTTCTGTCCAAGAACAACCTGCGTGCGCACATCCTGGATCAGATTCACAAGTTCCTTGATCCCACATATCATAACAACCCATTCCCATACTAATACAAGATTGTTCTGGATCATCCCATTCACAAACATCACAACCATTACATTTTTCTTCAGTTAATTGAGAACAATCTAAATCTCCACCACACTGCGCCCATTGACACCTTTGACAAGGTACGCATTCTTCTCGATCAGCTGCATCTCCGCAACTTAAACTTCCAGAACAAGTTCCAGAAGAATTTCCTTCACAATAAATTTCAACATCTGTAATATTTTGATTTGCATCAAAACCCGCTGTTGTAACCCAATCTGTATAAAAATTTCTTGTATATTGTGTCCAAGTTTGCCAAGTTGGATCTATCATAATAAGAAAAACAATATCAGTAGTATTTGCTGGTGGTGCAGTCTGAACCAAACTATACCAATAATTAAGATAATCATATGGCCAAGAACAACCAGCATCACCACATCCTTCAGCATAACCGCCAGTGCACATTGCTTGTGTTTCAATAGAATCACAAGATCCCGTATTACTACAATCCCCCATTGGATTGCAATTTGCAGCACTAAACCAATAACAAATCTCTTCCTGTTCTGCAAATTTCAAACAACTTTGATTTAGGGGATTCATACAAAGTTGTGGACCCTGAACATATGAACAAATTTTAGAAGATGCACATCCAGATAAATTTCCATCCCAAACACTACAATCAAATATACCCTCACAACTAGCAAAAGCATATTTACATTGATTACATCCCACACAACCTGTCCACTGGTTATTCCATAATGCACAATTTAACTCTCCTGAACAACCATTACCTGAACTTGTAAAAACTAAACGACAATTTTTAGAACCATTTGTTGCATTCGCTTGCCATCTTGCATACCAAGATAAAGATGACGCAGCATTAGTTAAAGAAATTGGTGTAGTAAGCCCCGGTTGGAAAAAACCTATTTCCATAGCTTCAGCATAAGTATCTGTTGTAGAAATTTCTCCTGAAAAAGAACCATGGTGTTTTTGATCAACAGAAGATTGATTTACAGTGCTATTTTCATAATCTCCAGACCCTGCCCAAGTATCATTTCCTTCTTCAAAACTATAATCTAAAATAGTATTCCCATCAGCTAAAACTAAACTTAAACAACTGATACAAATTAAAATTACTAAAGCTAGTAAAAATACCCCTTTTCTCATTTAAATTATAAAAGAATTGTAATTATAAACTTTTTTATTCTACACTATTCTGTTAAATCTCAATAATTTGGTAAGTTGCAGGATAAGTTGGATCTGTTCTCACACTTATCCAATTTGGTTTAAATAAAAAATATCGGCACCTTTTATCAGAATGATACTCTACCCTACCATGTTTTTTAATTAATTTTTTTCTAGCTTGTTTAGCTTTAATTTCACTTAATTCTTTGATAGTTCCATCCATTTGAATATAATCTGGTTCATTATAAACAACAACACTTACTCTTGGATTATTTTTTAAATTAGGATATTTTCTTGTATCATAATAACAATAAAAATATAATTTTCCATTTTTTATTTCACAATAATTCATTGCAGCAGATTCTGGTTTTCCATCTAAAGAACTTGTAGAAAGAATACAATTTTTATTTCTCTTTAAAACTGCATTAACAAATTTCAAAATAAGTGCTTTTTTCATTTTATTTAAATTTGAAAAATTTAATTGGTTATCCTATCATTAAATTCATGTGCAAAATCTTGCAACATTAATTTCTTAACTTTTTCAATGCTTTTCTCACGAGCTAACATGCAACCAAGTTTAACATAAGCGGTCTCAGATAACATGTCTTTTAAAAATAAGGCTCCTGCTTTTTCAATTTTTCTTCCATTACTATAAACTTTAGGATTAGTTCTTCCAAAAATTGTTTGAGTTGTCATACAAACAATCATTTTTTCAGAAAGTTTTTTTACAGCTTGTGTCCATGAATCTTTTGATTCAACAGAAATATTTCCAAAACCAGTTCCTTCTATAACTATACCTTTATATTTACTTTTTAAAAAATGATATAAAATATCTGAACTAGAATTTGGAGAAAACTTTACTAAAGCTACTTTATCTTCAAAATCTGCAAGTGCTTTTGCCTTTTTTTGTTCATCTCTTTTTCTATACTCTTCAATATATTCTATTTTTCCATCTGGATAAATTCTTGCTAAGGGATCTATATTAATTGGTTTAAATGCATCTCTTCTAGAAGAATGCATTTTCCTAACCTTAGTCCCACGTAAAGCATAACAATAATTATCTTCTGTAGATGCATGTCCCACAACAATAACTTCTCCAATTTTACTCAAAGCAGCATGAAATGCACATTTTAAATTTAGAAAAGCATCTGAACTTCCACGATCAATGCTTCTCTGACTATATGTTAAAACAACAGGTTTTCCTAAATTTTTTAGCATGAAAGATAAAGCTGCAGCAGTATGGTGTGTTGTATCTGTTCCATGTAAAATAATAACTCCTTTATTATTTTGTTTATTTAACAACTCAGCTGTTTTTTTTGCAAGTTTTTTCCAATGACTAGATGTTATATCCTCACTCTGCACAAGAAAAGGAACTTCAATTGAATTTATCCTTGCTATCTTGCTTAATTCAGGTGTGTTATGAATCAAATCAGAAATTTTTGTAGTT
>Ga0272442_10010188_pt1 | contig 11615 bp, 10 predicted proteins | sample SSMForm2O_FD_200262 | JGI IMG/M metagenome (GOLD analysis project Ga0272442, IMG submission 200262) | Marine sediment archaeal communities from Little Sippewissett salt marsh, Falmouth, MA, United States - SSM-Form-2O | ecosystem: Environmental > Aquatic > Marine > Wetlands > Sediment ...
GCCGCGCATCCCCTTGTGCAAATTCCGGCTGAACAGATTGTAAGCCACCCAGGAAAGGCAGGCCCCGAACATCAGAAGATTCCCAAGTGCGGCACGATCGAACTGCCCCGGTGTTTTCTGCACCACGAAGTATACCCCCACAATCGAAAGCGCGATGCCCGCACCCTGATACACGCGCACCGAATTTCTGTACAGCAGATACTCCGCCGCCACGGTCAGCGCCGGTATGATCGCGGTGATGAGGGCGGCGTTGGAGGCGGAGGTGTACTGGATACCCCTGGATTCGCACAGAAAGTAGAAAAAGACCCCGAACAGGGCACTCAGCAGCAGAAACAGACGATCGCTCTTCGGCAGCCTGAACCCCGGATGCAGACGACGCTGGAGTGGAAACAACACCAGCGAGGCGATGAAAAATCTCAAGAATATCATGGTCATGGGGGGAAAGCCGGTATTCAAAATCGCCTTGGAGCTGACAAAGGAAAGTCCCCAGAACACCATGGCCGCGACCACGGCCAGGATGGGAACAATCTGCTGAGTGGATCTCGCTTCCTCTTCCATGCGACTTCAAGCGATAGCACGGTGGCAGTGATACTGTCAAGGCGGGCGGCCTCGATGCTTACACCATACTCTTGATTCCTGTTTTGCGCTATAGTAACGGCAGGAGCGTTACGGAAGATGAGCGAGTTCTTGAAAGAGATCGAGATACGCAGAGCGCGGAGAGCTCTGAGCGATCGTCCCGTGCCGGAGGATACCCTGGCCCGTATCATGACCGCCGCCACTTACGCCCCCTCCTGTTTCAACAACCAGCCGTGGCGATTTCTGGTGGTGAATGAGCTCGAGCCGCTGCAGATCGTGAAGCAGCACCTGGCCGGCGGCAACTATTGGGCGGAGCGAGCACCGGTAATCGTTGCCGTACTCACAAAGCAAGAGCTGGACTGTCGCCTGCGAGACCGGCGGGACTACGCTTTTTTCTCCACGGGATTGGCCGTGGAGAATCTGATCCTCCAAGCCACCCGGGAGGGGTTGATCGCGCACCCCATCGCCGGATACAAGGCTGCGGAGCTGAAAGAGGCTCTCGGAATCGACGCCGAGATGATCCTCATCACCTTGATTGTGATCGGCTTTCCGGGGGAGGAGTCGCATTTGAGCGACAAGCACAGGCAGCAGGAACACGCGCCGCGGCAGCGAAAACCCGAACACCGGGTGGTGCTCTTCAACCGCTGGGTGGACCCCGATGCAGACGAGTAGCGGCAAGCAGATGGAGCGTCTGCGAGCCAAACGCGGTTTCATCTGCGACATGGACGGCGTCATCTACCACGGGAACCGTCTGTTGCCCGGCGCAAAGGATTTTGTGACCTGGTTGCGGGCGAACGACAAGGGTTTTCTGTTCCTCACCAACTCCAGCGAGCGCTCGCCGCGGGAGTTGCAGCAGAAGCTCGCCCGCATGCAGATCCAGGTCCCGGTGGAGAACTTCTATACCAGTGCCCTGGCCACCGCAGGTTTCCTGGCCAGTCAGCACCCCCGTGGCAGCGCATACGTCATCGGGGAGGCCGGCCTGACAAACGCCCTGTACGAAGCCGGATTCTCGATGAATGACGTCAATCCGGATTACGTGGTTGTCGGGGATACACGCAGCTACAGCTTCGAGCGCATCGAGCGGGCCGTCCACCTGGTTTTGGGCGGAGCCCGCCTCATCGGGACAAATCCCGATCTGACCGGTCCCGCCGAACAGGGAATCGTCCCCTCCACCGGATCGTTGATCGCTCCGATTGAGCTTGCCACCAAACGCAAGGCCTATTTCGTCGGCAAGCCGAACCCGCTGATGATGCGTCATGCGCTCAAGCGCCTCGACTGCCGCAGAGAGGAAACGGTCATCATCGGAGACCGGATGGACACGGATATCATTTCCGGAATCGAGGCGGATATCGAACCGGTGCTCGTCTTCAGCGGCGTGACCTCGGCGGAAGATCTGCGGAACTTCCCGTACTCTCCTCTGTACGTTCTGGAGAGCATCGGAGATATCACAAGGGGAGCTTGACCAGCGCTTTGCGGACGTAATAGCATTGTGCAGTCGCCGGGAGGTAATCATGTCGTCGTTTCGCAACGAAGAGATTTTCAAGATCGTAGAAAAGATCCGGGATCATTATCATACAAACCTGAACAACCGCTACATCCGCAAAGGCCTGCTGTTGATGAAACTGCCGAGAGGAACCTGGGATGCGATTGCCCGGCTCACCGAAAAGACGGACTTCTACAAAATCCAGGGCTATCCCTTCAAGGAGCTGTACGAGCAGGTCCACGCGGCGGCCACCTTCGTGCATCACGCCAAGCTGGAGGTCACTCCTCGGCTCAAAGAGATGCTCACCTCGGGAACCGACACGGTGTTCAGCCGCGGCAAGGGCGGAGAAGACAAGATACTGCTCAATATGGCCATCAATAATTTTCCGGCCAATCTGGGAGTTTTCTCCGACCTGATCAACGAGTTGTACGTGAAAACCGTGCAGCAGGACAAAGCCGACCACCCAGGCGTCCGGCCCGTGTATGAGAGAATGCCCGAGCTTAAAGAGATCGGGCGGCTGTTGATCTAAAGACGATCTACGCCTCGATCTGCTTGACCAGTTCCGGCACCACTTCGAAAAGGCTTCCCACGATTCCGTAGTTGGCTACATTGAAGATCGGAGCGCTGGGATCGTTGTTGATAGCCACAATGATATCCGAGCTCTTCATGCCGGCCAGATGCTGGATTGCCCCGCTGATACCGCAGGCGACGTAGATGGTCGGATTGACGGTTTTTCCGGTTTGTCCGACCTGGTGTGAATAAGGGATCCACCCGGCATCCACTGCGGCGCGGGATGCCCCCACCGCTCCTCCGATCGCCTTCGCCAGGCGCTCGATCAGGGCGAAATTCTTGGGATCTTTTAATCCCCGGCCCCCGGAAACGATGAAGTCCGCATCCGCCAGATTCACCGTGTCCATCTGCTCCGGCACAAACTCCAGGACCTCGACCCTCGGTTTGAGAATCGGATAGCTGAGCTCCACGATCCGTCCATCGTGACCGTCCAGCGGCTCGGCGGCGGTCATCACCTTGTGGCGCACCGTGGCCATCTGCGGCCGGTGACTGTTGCACAGTATCGTGGCCATGATGTTCCCGCCGAAGGCCGGGCGAGTCTGCTTGAGGAGATTGTTATCCCCGTCGATATCCAGCTCGGTGCAATCCGCGGTCAGGCCGGTAAGGATGCGCGCCGCCACCCGCGGAAGCAGGGAACGGCCGATGATGGTGCCCCCGCCGAGAAATATCTCCGGTTTCCTGTCGAGCAGCACCTTGGCCACCAGATCGGCCTGGATCTCCTCATTGAAATCCCCGATCGCCGGGTCCTCCATCATCCAAACCTCGTCGATTCCGTAGCTGATCAGCTCCTCGGCCATACCGCGGACGTTTTCCCCCAGCAGGATGGCACTGATCGGCTTGTCGAGGCTCTTCTGCAGCTGCCGGGCCGCCCCGATGATCTCGTAGACCACCGAGGAGAGAGCACCCTGACGATGCTCCGCGTACAAACATATACCGGAGTAATTCTCCACGTCCTGGCCTTTGAACGGCCTGCGTTCGATGAGGATCGCGTCATACTTGCACGCGCTGACACAGGCGCCGCACACGGTGCAGCGCTCGTTGAGCACGGCTTTTTTATCGACCAAAGAAACGGCATCGTAGGCACAAACTTTGACGCACAGACCGCAGCCCACGCACTTGTCGACGATTATCTGAATCGGTTCCGCCATAGCTTTCAGCCTCTATTCCTTGCCTTGCCCGATCGGCGCCCCGGCTGCGCGCAGCTCCTTCAGCAGTTCAGAGACGGCCTGCTGCACGTCTCCCTCGAAGATCTTTCCGCCGGAGGGCTTCGGTGGTGTAAAGATCCGCATAACCTGTGTAGGGGAACCGGTCAAGCCGATACGCTGCATGTCCAATTCGATGTCCTCGTGGTTCCAGCAGGTGATCTCCGCCTTTTTGGCGGCCATCTTGCCTTTCAAAGAGGGCAAGCGGGGTTCATTGATTTCCTTCACGACCGTGAGGAGCACGGGGAGCTTCGATTTCAATCGCAGATAGCCGTCATCCAGCAGCCGCTCCACCACGATGGTTCCATCCTCATCGATGCTCTCGATTTTCCGGATCTCGGTGACGTGGGGCAATCCCATGTTCTCGGCCACACCGGGACCGACCTGGCCGGTGTCTCCGTCTATGGCCTGACGGCCCATCAGGATGATATCCACCTTGCCGATTTTTCGCAGCGCCCGGGCCAGGGTATAGGCCGTGGCCAGAGTATCCGCTCCGGCGAAGGCACGATCGGACAGGAGGATGGCTTCGTCCACTCCCAGACTGATGGCCTCCCGCAGCGCGTTCTCCACCTGGGGAGGGCCCATGGACACGGCGGTCACGGTTCCGCCGTGTTTTTCTTTCAACCGCAATCCCTCCTCCAAAGCGTACATGTCGAAGGGATTGATGATGGACTCCACGCCCTCCCGCATCAGGGTGTTGGTTTCCGGATTGATGCGGACATTGGTGGTGTCCGGTACCTGTTTGATACAAACGGCGATCTTCAAAACTCCGGTTACTCCTTCCGCTGCAGACTTTCCTTGATCAGTTGAAGAGCGATCACTTCTCTCTGAATCTGGTTCGTGCCCTCGTAGATCTGGGTGATCTTGGCATCCCGCATCAACTTCTCCACGGGATATTCCTTCATATAGCCGTAGCCGCCGTACACCTGTACCGCGTCGGTGGTTACCTTCATGGCCGTATCCGAAGCAAAGACCTTGGCCATGGCCGAGATCCGCGATACGTTGCGGGCACCGGAGTCGATGGTTCGAGCCGCGGCGTAGGTCAGAGCGCGCGCCGCCTCCACCTGGGTGGCCATATCGGCCAGCATGAACTGCACCCCCTGGAACGAGGAGACGGGCTTGCCGAACTGCTTTCGTTCCTGCGAATAGGCGACCGCCTTGTCCAGCGCACTCTGAGCGATGCCCAAAGCCTGCGCCGCCACGCCCGGACGGGACTGATCGAAGGTTTTCATGGCCACCAGGAAACCCCCGCCTTCGCGACCCAGGATGTTCGACTTCGGTACCCGGCAATCGGTGAAGATCAGCTCGCGGGTAACCGAGCCCCTGATTCCCATCTTGTCTTCTTTTTTCCCGAAATCGAATCCCGGCGTATCCTTTTCCACCAGAACGGCCGATGCGCCCCTGGGCCCCCGGGTAGGATCGGTCAGAGCGATCACCGTGTAGATTGAAGCCTCCCCGCCGTTGGTGATCCACTGTTTGGTACCGTTGATCACGTATTCCTCTCCGTCGGCCACGGCCCTTGTCTTCACCGCCGCTGCGTCACTGCCCGCATCCGGCTCGGTCAGGGCGAAGGCCGCCAGGATCTCTCCGGCCGCCAGCCGAGGCAGGTATCGCTTCTTCTGCTCCTCGCTCCCGAAGAGGATTATGGGAATGGTGCCCAACCCGGATGCGGCGTAGGCCAGGGCGATGCCGCCGCAGGCTTTGGACAGCTCCTCAACGACCAGGGACATCTCCATGATTCCGCCGCCCAATCCGTCGTACTCCTCCGGTATAAAAACCCGGAACAGGTCGGATTTTGCCAGCACTTCCACGATATCCCAGGGAAAGGTGCCTTTCTCGTCGTACTCAAGGGCGACCGGCTCCACCTTTTCTTTGGCGATTTTGGCGGCCAGATCCTTGATCATCTGTTGCTCTTCGGTCAAAAAGTAATTCACTTGTCTTCCTCCGCTAATTTTTTCCCCAGTAACTCAGCCGCACAGGCATGGAGAATGAGGTACGGTGATAAGCGATAGACACCCATCTTAGAGAAAGGGTTTGTTTATTTCAAGTCTAAAATCGGAGATCACCGTGTATCTTATACACGGCTCCGTCCCGCTCCACCTTCAGCTGGCGATCGGGAAACTCCCTGGGCAGCTGCTCCCGCAGCAGCTGCACGGCCTCCTCCTCGATCTGATCCCGGATGTACTGGGGCACTCTGGTCAAGGTGACCATCCGCACCTCCACCACGTAACCGGCCCCGCGCTTGGATCCATAGCCGGCTGAAAAACTGGCGCCGATATTGAACAGACCGTCATGGGCTCTGCTCGCGGTCGTACCCCGGGCCGGGCGGGCCGGATGGAGCGGGTACTTGCGGCCGTACTTCTCCTCCAATGCGTCGTCCACCCGGTCGAATACGCGTTTGAGTCTGCTCTCCCACTGTTCGACTTCGTGGTATCTCATTACCGGTTCGCCGTGTGCATATGATACCCCATTTCGAGTTTGTCTCGTCAATACCTGATTTTGTCCCCTCGCATGACAAAACCGCGGCTGGACGCATCATGCTGAGGGCGGATTGACCCTGCTTCGGCATGCCGCTAGAATACAGTCAGCGCAATGGAAGAAGCCGTTGTGTTCGATCAGCTGGTACGTGAACTCGATGACCAGGAGAGGCGGGCGCTGCTCGTGCGCATACAGAGCTCCACGCCCGTGTACTGCGAACCACTGCAACCGCAGAAGGACGGCGCAGCCGCCTTTATTCTGGAGCAGGAACTGGCGGGCCTAAGCCTTCCGGCCCGAATCGTTTTGTTTTTTCGATCCCTGTTCTCCCGCCGGGACCCCGCCGAGGTCCTGCAGCAACGATATCTGAGGCGGCTGGCCGCCGATATCGAGCGCCGTTTCCCCACCCTGATCGATTTTCAGGCGCGACGTTTCCGCGATGGAATGTACGAACAGCTGCTGGCATTACGGAAACACCTTCGCAGCCTGTACGATCCGCTGCAGGAGGTGATGAGCCGACACCCGGGGCAGTTCATCGCCTTCCTTGCCCGCCACGAGCTGAAAGAGTTCCAACTCACTTTGGAACAACAGACCGATCCTCGACAGCTGTGGGAGCAGGGCGCCTTCCGTGATGAAAAACAGGTTCGCACAGTCATGCTGCAACGCTTCTACGAATCGCTCGAGACTATCCCGAAAACCGGAGTACGGGAGGTTGGGCGGGAAGCCCGCTCCCTCTTCGCCCTGCACGAACTCAGCTCGCATTCCTTCGATGCGCTGCTGGCCGCCTTCGAGGGAGAGCAGAACCCTTCAGCCGATTTCAAGGCTGCAACCTCGCCGTTGAAACAGCTCGCAGACCGCCTCGAGCCGGTGCGTGTTCCTCCAACCGCCCAGGTCCTCTACGATCTGTTTCTGTTTCTCCACCAGCGTCGACTGGAAGACAAAGATTTCGATCTGGAGAACCAGCTGATGGCGGATATGAGCACCGTGCACGCAGCCCTGGCCGGTATCCGCAGGTTCCACGACCGGATCCCCCTGCACTCGATTCTGCGCTGGGTAACCCGGGATCCGGCCTACCGACCGGCCGCACCCAAACCTGCAGCCGACTGGTTTTCGCTGTTCAAGGAGTTCTGGCATCAGTGGGTGCACCGCCGCTATGTGGAGTTCTATCAATCCTGCAGGCGCGACGAACTGATCGCCGACAGCCTGGAGTTCCTGGGCTTGAAATCGCTGCCTCAGCTGACGAACTACAGGTCGGACCGGTTCGGCGCCCGCATTCCGGTGCGCTACGAACTGTCTCTCGCCTTTATAACGGGTTTTATCGAAACACCCTTTGCCCGCCTGTCCCGGGCTTTGAAGCTGATCTACCTGAATGCAGAGTTCTACAAGGAGGAGAACCGACGCGCTTACACCGATGCCTTCCTGTTTCTCGAAAAGGGAAAGAAGAACATCACGGCCTTCGAATCCACGCTCGGACCCCGAGGGAGCTTTCGAGCGGCCATCCAGGATGTCAAAGGTCAGTCTATGGCCGAGAGTCTGCGCCGGAAACGAATCCTCGATATCCTTACCCGGGCCGATACCGAAGCCCGGACTCTGGTGGACGGTTTTCTCGAACAGATCGAAAATCTCAAATCCCTTCTGTATGGTATTCTCAAGGGTCAACCCGGGGATCGCTACGACACGCTCATGAATCTCAACAAGATCGGCGGAAGAGAGAATCGGGATCTACGAGACGCCTGGAGCTCGGCTCTGGAGCGCTGTGAGCGCGCCGCGGCGCTGCTGAGATCGATTCGGGAGTTGGAAGTCAACCGGGAAATCCAACACCACGCTGGCAAGGATGAATCATGAGGAACAAATTCGATGTGCGCGTGAAAGACGTAAGGCTGTATTTTCTACCCGTCACGATGCGGGTGCCTTTAAAATTCGGTTCCGAAATCACAACCGAGGTCATCTGCGCCCGTACGGCGGTACGGGTGGAGAATGATGAAGGAGTATCCGCCTGGGGGTGGGGAGAAACCCCTCTCATGGCTCAATGGTTTTGGGTGAGCTCTCTCGCTATTGCCGAGCGACTGGAATCGGTGAAGGAGTTTGCCGTCTCTCTCGCCCGAACGTGGCGGGATTTTGACGTTGCCGGTCATCCCCTTGAGATCGGGCATGCATTGCAGCACGAAGCCCTTCCGGCATTGCTGAACACGCATAATCAGAGGCGGGCGGGAGAAGAAGCGGATAGCGAACCCATGCCGTGGCTGGCCGCCCTGGTGTGCTGCTCTGCCTTCGATGTCGCCCTGCATGACGCTTACGGCGTCCTCCGCGGCCTACCGGTGTACGACACGTACTGCGAACCATACATGAACCGGGATCTCAGCGCCTACCTGAGAGCGGCGGAGGGCACGAAGATCGGATTTCACGGATTTTACCCCAATGACTTTCTGGTGAATCCTCCCCCCCGGCGCATTCCCGCCTGGCACCTGGTGGGCGGAAAGGATCCGTTGAAAGAAGAGGAGTTGACCGGAGCGGAGCCCGATGACGGCCACCCGGTGCTTCTGCCGGATTGGATAGAACGAGACGGTCTGACCTGCCTGAAGGTCAAGCTTCGCGGCAATGACCTGGATTGGGACTACCGGCGTCTCATCGACGTCGGAGAGATAGCCGTGAACAGGACTGTGGTCTGGTTGACCGCCGATTTCAACTGCACGGTCGAAGATCCCGCCTACGTAACAGAGATTCTCGACAAGCTCCGTGATGAGCACCCAAGAGTGTACCAGATGATTCTCTACATCGAACAACCGTTCTCCTACGATCTGGAGAAGCATCCGATCGATGTCCACAGTGTCAGCGCGCGCAAACCGCTTTTTATGGATGAGAGCGCCCACGACTGGAAATTGGTGCGCCTGGGAAGATCCCTGGGTTGGACCGGCGTCGCTCTCAAGACATGCAAGACCCAGACAGGTGCCATTTTGAGTCTGTGTTGGGCGAAAGCCCACGGCATGACGCTCATGGTTCAAGATCTTACCAATCCTATGCTGGCCATGATTCCCCACGCCTTGCTGGCCGCCCACGCCGGTACGATCATGGGCGTAGAGACGAACGGATCTCAATTCTATCCCAAGGCTTCGCGGCCCGAAGCGGCCGTGCATCCGGGGCTTTACAGGAGGCGTGAAGGATCGATCGATCTTTCCTCTTTGACCGGTCCGGGGTTCGGTTACCACATCGATGATATCAACCGCACTCTTCCGGTGGCTGCGTTTGGACGATGAAGCGAACCCTGCCCTGCCGGCCATCCCCGAGGGAAAAACCGCGATTTTCTGGGCGTGCGGGGTGACGCCCCAGCAGGCCGCCCGGCTTGAATCCGGATGACTATCCGAGGAACTTTGCGGGAGCCACCACGGGCTGCCCGTATCGCTTTCTCGCCTCGTTGAGCCGGTTCTTCAGGGTCTGCAGGCAGCTTGTAAAATCCTCCGGAACTTCCTGCTCCTCGGCATAGATCTTCTCCATGCGCCCGATTTTTTCCAGGAATTTGTCGATGCGGATCGAGAATTGCTGCTCGTACTCGGCCTCGGTGTAGGCACGGTCGAAGATCTGGCTGAACAGCATCCGCAGATCTTCATAGCGCGGGATATGGCCGATCGGTGTCTCGATGGCCTCGAAATCACCGTGTACCCGGCCCTCCATCCACATCAGCCATACCTTCTTGTCCACCTTCTCGTTGAGGAAGCGGCCCTCGGCTTTGAGGAAATAATTGGTGGCAAAGACCATAGGCGCCTTGTCCAGCTTACGTCCGAAGCGGATATGGTTGGAGATGTAGCGCCCCAGCGGAACCACGAGAAAATCGATGTTCGCCATCGGGCTGAAGGCACGGACGCCTCCCTTGTCCAGGGTGGCGAAGGTGGTTTCCGATTCCAAAGTCGCGCCGATCACCACCCCGTGAACCCAGTCGAGGCTCTGGTACACCGGTACCGAGGTGTCGGAATCCCGTCCGCCGTAGATCAATCCTTGGATCGGCACGCCGTCGGGGTCGTTCAGCTTGGGATCGGCATTGGCCAGCTCGGAGATGCGGATCGTATAGCGGGCGTTCTTGTGGCAATACTCCACGGCGTTGCCGGCCTGATCCTTGTCGCCTAGTTTCCAGTGATCGCTTTGGTGGTTGCTGCCCTGTTCGGGCAGATCCCTTCCCATACCCAGCCAGTAGGCACGATTCTCGTGGACGAGCACATTCGAAAAGATCAGTTCCCGGGGCGTGTTCAGGGCTTCGTAGATCACCGGATCATCGACGGGATTGACATCCATGATGATGCCGAAGATCCCCTGCTCGATATTCACGCCGTACGCCCTGCCGCCGGCTCCTTCGCGGATGTAGGCGATGTCATCGCCCAGGATCATCTGCCCGGGAATCATGGCGGTAGAGGTCTTTCCGCAGGCGCTGGGATATGCGCCGGCAAAATAGGTCATCCGCTTCTTGCCTTGCGGCTTGGCGCCCATAAGGAACATGTGCTCGGTCAGCCAATCCTCATGGTTGGCCTTGTAGATGGCCAGCCGCAGCGCCAGTTTCTTCAGACCCAGACTGTTGCCCGCATACTGGTTGTTTACCGTCAGCACCTGATTTCCCACCACGTCGATATAGATCCTGCGTTTGTCGACGTTCTTGGTATTGTTGCGCTCATCCAATGGACCGGCGGAGTGGATGAAGCTGAAAAAATCCGGCGCTCCGTTCAGCTGTTTGAACTGCTCATAGCCGGTTCGGTACAATATATCCTCGCTGTGGGCTACGTAGGACGAGTCGGTGATCTGCAGTGCCGGGATCGAGAAGCGTGATTTCAGGGGGCCAAGGCAGAAAAACCGTATCAGCACCTCTTTGCCCTCCATGGCGCCGTTCATGATCTCCAACACCTCTTCCAGACCCTGCTCCCGCGGCACGGTGTTGATGACCTTGCTCATCTTCATGCCGGGTGTCGTCAACACGCGCGTGTTCTGCTTGTCGCGTGCCTGATCGTGATACCCGTCGTAGTGGATCGTGTGCCCCTCCGTGGCGAGCTTCCGCTCTTCCCCGTTCTGCAAAGCCAGTCGCCGTACATAGGCTATGTCTTGCGGATCATCGGTGATCACGGTGACTTTCTTCGGCTTGAGGATCTTTAGATACGTGTCGACAATCCTTACGGCCTCCGGGTTGTTCAAAAGCTCGAGCTTTTCGCGATTTTCCGGGCTTACACTTTGCAGTTGGCTATCCACTTGTGCTCCTCCTGTTCCATCGATTCCATTACGAATGAATGTGATCGTATCGGTCAGACAAAGGGTATTGGCTGCACAGCTTACTG
>Ga0272442_10010190_pt1 | contig 11613 bp, 11 predicted proteins | sample SSMForm2O_FD_200262 | JGI IMG/M metagenome (GOLD analysis project Ga0272442, IMG submission 200262) | Marine sediment archaeal communities from Little Sippewissett salt marsh, Falmouth, MA, United States - SSM-Form-2O | ecosystem: Environmental > Aquatic > Marine > Wetlands > Sediment ...
TCCTCGGCAAAGAGCTTTGCCGCGCCCGCGTGCTCGGAAGAGTTCTCATACTCCCCGGAGCCATAAGCGTCCTCAGCACTGTTAATCGAGCTTACTGCAAGAGCGTAATCATCCTCTGCCTTGGACAAGTAAACGAACGCTTGCGGCGCGCCCAAGCAGCCGCTTGAGTTAATCTGGCTCGCCTTAAACCTCGCTTCAGTAAGCTTTGCCAGCGCCTGGTCCGCTACATAAACCGCGTCATCAATCTTAGCGCGGGCGAAGGACGCCTCAAGCTCCTCGTCAACCATTTGGAAGACGAGCACCCTGTTGTTGCCCGTGTCCGCAACAAAAACGCGGCCGAGCGAGTCAACAGCAACGCCCCGGGGCTCTGTAATCGCCTCGCCGTCATGCATGCCGCTTATCGAGCCGATGAAAGAATAGTCTGAATCAAAAACCTGGACGCGGTTATTGTAAGTGTCTGCAACGTAAATGCGTTTCAAGGAGTCCACCCAAACAGCGTGGGGGAGGTTGAACTCGTTCTCGCCAGTGCCCCAGCCCAAGCGCTCTACAAAAGAATAGTTAGCGTCAAAAACCTGTATCCTGTTGTTGCCCGTGTCCGCCAAGTAAACCATTCCGCTAGACTGGTCAATGAATATTCCCTTGGGCTCGTTGAACACGTGGTCGCCTATCATCTCAATGTCCTGAATACTCTTAACATACAAGTAAGAAGAATCGTAAACCTGGACGCGGTTGCTCATCGTATCCGCCACGTGGACGCTCCCGTCCGGGCTGACTGCTACAGCGTAAGGGCGCTGCAGCTGGTAAGCCAGGCCAGAGCCAGAGCCAATGGAAGAAGAGTGCACGCCATTGTACGCAGTGTAAACCGCGATGCGGTTGTTGAAAGTGTCTGCGATGTAAAGCTTTCCGTCACCCGCCACCCAGCAGTTCTTCGGGTTGTTAAGCCCTCCGACCTCGTTGCTGAGCTCGCCCCCGCGAATGCTCAAGTACGAGAGGTTTTGTGAATAAATCTTCACGCGGTAATTGTCCGAGTCAGTAACATAAACGCGGTTGGAAGAGTCAACGAAAACCCCGGTCGGGCCGTTAAAAAGAGCCCAGTCGCCCTCTCCTTCCGTGCCGTTCAAAGTGGCCATGTGCGTGAAAGACGCTGCAGAAGCAAAAGCCGCGGAGAGCACGAGGGAAACGAACAAAAGAAAAACAATTCTTGAACAATTCATTTAAACTCACCTTATGTACGTTGGCCCGGGGTTATCCCCCTTAGGCCCCCTAGACTTTGAAGCCCTCCTAGTCGGCATGCTATCCTTAGCCGGCTTCCCGAGCGGGGATGGCGCAAAGCTCACGTTCCGAAGGAACGAGTCAATGCTCAGGCTCAGCTGCTCGCCACAGGACTTGCACCCGCCCTCTAAGTTGAAGCCAAGCAGGCCCATGTCCGTGAGTATCTCCGCCTCGTGCATTGTCTTGCACTTAGGGCAAGAAAAAAGCTTTGCTATACGGCTGGACTCCCGGAGCTCGTAAAGGTCCTCGCCAGACTCTTCCTGCTGGGGCTCCTGCCCCTCCCTGGGCTTGTAAACAGTCACCCGGTTATCAAGAAACGTGCGGAGGTCAATCATTATTTCTTGCGCGCAAGTGTTGCAAAGCGCGTGAACGCCGATATCGCGGATTATCACATCCGTCTCAAACTCTATGTTGTTTACTGCGCCGCAAGAGCCGCAAACCATTTTCTTTCCGATGCGGATGATTCCCTCTTCAGAAACTTCCATTAGCGCACCTCATTTGACCGTAACAGACTTAGCGAGGTTCCTTGGCTTGTCAATAGGAAGCTCTTTTTCGTAAGCCGTGTAATACGCTAGCAATTGGCCTATGATGACGGACATTAAGGCGAACGCGCCGTGCTCTGCAGCGGGTATGGCGAAATCGCTTGGGGGGTTGTTAGAAATCCTGAGGACCCACGCCCCACGCGCTTCAACCTCCCTCGTGTTAGAAATGATGTCCGCGTCGTGGTTGGGGATTAGAGAAACGACTGGAGTGCCCTCTTCTATTAGGGCTATCGTGCCGTGCTTCAGCTCGCCGCCCATCATGCCCTCAGCGTGCACGTAAGCGATTTCCTTGAGCTTCAAAGCAAACTCACGCGCAGCAGGGTACGAGATGCCACGGCCTAGAACGTAAACATCATTCATTGACTTAAGGCGCTTGCAAACCTCGATTGCCTTCTGCTCGTTATCGCCAATGGTTTTCTCGAGCTGCGCGGGAATCTCTCCAAGGTTTGTTTGAAAACCAAACTCTCCCGCTATAGCAAGCATTACCAGCGCCTGGTTCGTGAAAGTCTTGGTAGAGGCAACGCAAACCTCCTGCCCAGCGTAAATCTCGATTGACGCGTCAGACATGCGCTGGATGGTCGAGTAAGGGACGTTGACTATTGACGCGATGCGGGCTCCCTTTGACTTAGCGTACTTTAAAGCGGAGACAACGTCCATTGTCTCACCGCTCTGTGAAACCGCTACCACCAGAGTGTCAGAGTCAACAAAAGCAAAGTTCTCGAACTCGGAAGCGATAAGAGTCTGCGCTCTGGTGCCCGTCTCGTGAAGAAAGTAAACCCCAAGCAAAGTCGCGAAGTAAGAGCTCCCGCAAGCAACAAAAATCGTTCGCTTGCTCTCTTTCATCAGCTTGACCATCTCAGAAAGCCGCTCTTTCTGGTTTCCTGAAGTGAGCGAGTTAATCAGCCTCGAGGCTGCAGCGGGCTGCTCGTGAATCTCCTTGAGCATGTAGTGCTCGTACTCTCTTGAGTCAGACGCCTCCTCCTCCCAGTCAACCTGATTAACCTCCTTCTCCACTTTCTTTCCGTTCGCGTTGTAGAACGAGTAAGAGTTAGGGGAGATTACCGCGTACTCGTGGTCGTCAAAGAACACCACTTTCTTAGTAAGGTCTGAGAAAGCGTAAATGTCAGAAGCGAGAACCATCTTGCCATCCGAAACCCCTAGTGCTATGGGAGAGTCTTTCTTGAAAGCGTAAAGGTTCGGGTCGCCCTTATAGAGCAATAAGACCGCGTAAGTCCCCCTAGCAGATGACATGAAGTCCTGGATTGCCTGCTCTATTGAAGCGCCTTTCTCCAAGCGCGCTGAAATGAACTGCGAGATTACCTCAGAATCCGTCTCGGATATGAACCTGACGCCGCTCTCCGCTATCTCGTCCTTTAGCTCATCAGAATTCTCTATAATCCCGTTGTGGACTATGAACACTTTTTTCTCGGGGTCCCAGTGCGGGTGAGCGTTTCCCTCTGTAACCCCGCCGTGCGTGGCCCAGCGCGCGTGCGAGATCGCGAGCCTTGTCTCTGACTCTGGAACGCGCGCTACAAAATCATCAATCTGGCCCACTGCCTTCCGGACATCGCCCTCTGCAGTAGCATACCCCACCGAGTCATAGCCACGGTACTCTAGCTTCTTAAGCCTCTTCAAGAGCTCTCCCTTAACCGGAAACGGCTTTCCTGCGACAATGCCGACTATACCGCACATTCACTCTTCCCCCTTTACTTCCTGGTGGGAGTCAGACCCCAGGATATCCTGAAGCCTTTCAATAGCATTAATCTCGTCAATGAAATCCACTGCAGCCTTCGGCAAGTGAGAGCGCCACTCCGGGCTGTCCTCTTTCATGAGCAAGCGTATCTGCTTCCCCTCTAGCTTGCCGCGCTCGTAAAAAGATGGCGCGATTACCTCAACCCCTGCTTCCTTGAACAAGCGGGTTACAAGAGGGTTACCGGAAAAAACCATGTCATACCTGGGCGTGAGCGCGTTCAAGTGCGCTACCCAAAGGGAATTGTTGTTAACGTCCGGGATGCCTACTATAAGGCATTTCTCCCACAAGCCCTCTTCCTTCAGGACCCTGTGGATTACCTCAATTCGCTCTCCCAGCGTGAAAAGGTTCTCCGGCTCATGCGAGCGCTGCGAGCTGCCAACGGCTATCACTAGCTGGCCGGCTTTTGAAAGCGACTCTTTTATCGCGTTCAAGTGCCCGTTGTGGAATGGCTGGAACCTGCCTATGAATAACCCTGTAACCACCAAAAACACCTATAAAGCGCTAAACCTAAGAATTAGAAAACAGTTGTTTATAAATACGACGGGGCACGCTAGTAGTCCTCGTTGTAATGCAGCTTAAGCATTCGCACGAGGCTCTCGCGCTCAGCAGAGTACTGTGCTATCTTCTTCTCGCCTATTTCAACAAACTTCTGCGCGGACTGCTTGCCCCGCACGAGCTCTTGCTTGCTTTCCCTCAGCCTCTCCTTAGCCATTTTTATAAGAAAATCCTTTTTCCTAATCTCGCGGATTATCTCATTCCTAGGAAGCAATTCCTCAAGCTCTTTAAGCGCTTTTACAACAATGTTCTCCAAGGAAGGGGTCTTGCAGTTAGCCAGCAAGCGCTCTAGGTACTCGCTCTCGCGGTTCCTCTGAAGAACTGAAACAACTATCACCGCCTTGTTAATCCACGCTATTGCCTCCGCAGAATCCTTTTCGTAAGATGGGCTGGACTTGTCAAGCGCCATAACATGCGCTGCAAGCTCGACCTCAGAGGAAAGCGCGATGCTGTAAAGCCAGTCAACATAGCCAAGCGAGTGCATCTGATCCAGCAAAACCATTGAGTGCTTGTCATCCATTAAAAGCACTGCCTTAACGAGCTCGTCGCCCTTGTTAAGCTCGAAAAAGGCTTCGAGCAAGTCTTTCGCCAAGTCATTGTAGGCAATGGCCAACGCCATGTTAGACGAGTCTACTTTTGAAGGCGGCTCAAACCCAAGAAGCAGCTGCTTCAAAAGCTCGGCGTCCCCCACCTCACGCGCTTCAGCAACCGCAGCGGACTTGACCTTAAGGAACCTGCTCTTCCTAGCAAGCTGGAAAGCCAGCTTAGTATTGCCTTTGGCAGTTAAGAGCTTGAACGCGTACAACGCCTGCTCCTCGCTAGAGCAGTTCTCGCCATAGTAAAGAACCGCTTGTAAAGCCCCGTAGCCCATTGAAGAGGACAAGAAAGGAATGGCGACAGCATCACAATCAAGCGTTGGGTCCCCAAACACAGTGAACGACGCCTTCCAAGCATGCCTTGACTCAATAAGCTTGGGAATATCCTTAGCCGCCTCAGGGCTCTTGCATTTCTTAAGCATCCTCCAAAAAACATCGTGCTTTTTCTTTGAAAGGGCTGCGTCGCAAGCTTGGTAAAGAAAGCTCACCTGCTTCAAGCACGGGTGCGCTGAAACCGCTTTTTCCACCGTGCCCCAGTCCCCGTTAGAAACCAGCGCTGAAAGGATTGAAGACGCTTTCTTAGCGCTTAAGGGCGCGAGCGGGTCAGCCGAAGGGCATTCCGCGAACTTTGAAAACAAGTCAGACAATTGCGCTTGGCCCTCATTCTCAACAAGAAACCTCACCATCTCCTTGAAAAGAGCGGGCTCAGCAGTAAAAGCAAGGTCCGCCGCATCCCTCAAGGTCCTGTCAAAGTCCTTTAGAGTGTGCGCCCAACGCATCTGCCTAAGCATCACAGAAGGGGAAAGCAAGTTAACATCATTGCTCACCCCGTGAAGAGAGCACGCGGAGGATAAGAGGAAATTGTTCACCAAAAGCTCGAAATCCTCTTTCCTAGAAGAAGAAACAACTTTTTCAGCAGCCTCCTTGACAGGGAGTAAGCTCGCGTCCTTGTAAACATCAATAACCCGCGCCCACTGCAACGCAGTGCGCGAGCCGCTTTTCCGGTTGTAAGGCAAGAGGTCAGATGAAAGAATCCTAAGCGCCTCAAGGGCAACGCGCTCGCTAGACGAGTTTAATGCAGTTAGCTTAAGCAAGTCCTCGAACCCTTTTTGCCCGTGGATAATGCGTAGCGCGTGCAAGCCCACGCTCTCGTTCTGGGTGTTAAGCAGGATTTGCTTGAACTCCTCCCGCCTTCCTTCCTCCCAAAGAACTTCCAAAAACCGCATTGAAATATTGGGGTTCTTGTCCGCCAGCAAGGCATTCCTCGCAAGAGCCTTTTGAGACGAAGTCTTAAACCTAAGGGCTTCCCCTGCAGAAAGCTTTACTGGAGTGGCCTTTACCTCTAGCTGGCTGTTAATAGACTGCTTTGACACTGCAACACACCATCGGCGGATAATACGCGAATGCAGAATATTTAAAACAAGCGCCTGCAAATGCAGTAGTAATGACAACAGCAACCGTGAAGCGCCCTCCCAGGTGGAAGATGAGGGAGATAGAGCGCAAGAAAAAAAAGCTCTACCAAAAGAGAAAGCGCAAGGAAAAAGAGCTGAAGCTCAAGAAAGAAAAAGAGCGCGATAAGGAAAAAGACAAGACCGCCGCGCACAACACCCTCCTAATCAGAGTGAGGGGAATCAAAAGCCAGGAAGGAAAAGCGCTCGGGATAATTGATAGGATAAAGGGCTCGCTCGGCTCGCTGTTCAAGAAAAAGACAAGGCAGAAGTAAGGTGAGCCCGTGAAAAAAGAATTCCCACTCATCCTGGCCGCGCTCTTGCTCTTAGGGTGCTGTTGCACAACACCCTTTGTAACCGAGCCCACGCCAACACCGCAGCCAACCCCGACGACTGCGCCAACGCCCACGCTAACCCCCGCGCCCACTTTTACGCCAACAATAACTCCTACTCCTACGCCAACCCAAACGCCAACGCCTGAGCCGACAGCAACGCCAACAACCGCGCCAGAGCCAACCCCAACGCCAACCCCGGAGGAAACGCCTGCAGAGGACTTCAGCAGCGTTGAGGAAGAGATTTTCAGGCTTACTAACACTGAAAGGGAGAGCGCTGGCCTGCCGCCGCTTAGGAGAGACGATAGGCTCGAGGCCGCCGCAGTGTACCACTCGTGCTGCATGGCAGAAACAGGAGTGTTCGAGCACGAGAGCCCGGAATGCGGCACGCTCAGGCAGAGGCTGCTGATGTTAGGGGTGACAGAAAACGCGGCAGAAAACATTGGGAAAGTGCCGGACGCGCCTAGCTATTACGTTTACGAGTGGGACAACATGGTGCCAACGCGGCTTTACACTGAGGAAGAAGTTGCAGTGGAATTCGTTGACGGGTGGATGAACAGCCCACCCCACAGGGAAACAATAATGGACCCAGAGCTAACTCACCTGGGAGTTGGAATCTGCAAGGATGAAGAGCACTACTTTTATGGCACACAGGACTTCCTCACAATCGGGACTGGGGGATGGTGGTAAAAAGAGAAAAAGAGGATTGCGCTCAGAGCGCAATCTTAAGGCCGAGCTCTTTCTTGAGCTCGCGGTAGCGGTTTCTGATGGTTACTTCCGTGACTCCCGCCACGTCAGCGACCTCCTTTTGAGTGCGCCTCTCGCCGACCATTGCAGAAGCAATGTACACGGCGGCGGCGGCAACACCCGTGGGGCCGCGGCCTGAGATAAGGCCCTTCTTAATCGCCTTCTTCAAGAGCATTATGGCCTTCTCCTGCACCTCGCCGCTGAGCTTCAAGGCCGCGGTGAAGCGTGGCACGTACTGCGTGGGGTTGGTGAGCGGGACCTTGAGGCCAAGCTCGTGAGAGATGAACCTGTAAGTCCTGCCAATCTCCTTCTTCTCCACCCCAGAAACATCCGCTATCTCATCAAGAGTCCTGGGAATACCGTATTGCCTGCAAACAGCGTACAAGACAGCACTCACAACGGACTCGATGAGCCTGCCGCGGATAAGGCCCTTCTCAATGCACTTCCTGTAAAGCAGTGCAGAAGACTCCCTAACATTATCAGGCAACCCAAGGTAAGAAGCAATCCTGTCAAGCTCTGAAAGAGCAATCGCGAGGTTGCGCTCCATAGAAGAAGCAATCGAAGCGCGCTTGTGCCACTTCCTCATCCTGTACAACTGGGCCTGCTTCTTAGAAGGGATTTTCGCCCCTCTAATGTCCCTGTTGTACTGGTCAATCTCTGTTACAAGGCCCTTGTTCGGCCTCATGTACTTTATTGGCGCTCCACCACGAGCCCTCTTCTCGCGCTGTTCAGCGTCAAACGCCCTCCACTCCGGGCCGGAGTCAAGAATATTCTCCGCAATAATCAGGCCACAGTCAGAGCAAACCAGCTCACCGCGCTCGTAATCGCGTATAAGCTTCTTGCTGTGGCATTCCGGACATCGTTCTTTACTTGCCATTACTGAAACACCTCTATGAGCATTACCTTTCGAGTGTTGCGGTCGTCTAAGCCAGGTGGAAACGCCTAGGCCTTGTTAAAGCCGCAAAACAAGTACTCGAGCTTTTAAAAGTTGCCGCAGTTGTTATATTTAAACTTTTCGGTATTTTTAAGGCTCTGACGGGGGAAAAAAATTATGTTTATAAAGGGTTTAAAAAGGGAGCCAGTTATTTTAAAGCTTGTTACCCGTTTTTTGGGAAAAATAGGGTTGAACAAGGGCTTGGCCCTTATTCGATGAGCTTTGCGTTGATTACGCCGTCCTGGCCCACCCTGTTCAAGACCTTTGCCTTGCCAGCCTCGGTCTCGATGATAGCGCCCTTTGTGACGATGTTCATCCTAGCGTAGTGGCGGTTGTCCGCTGACTCGAGAACCTTCTTAATCTTGCTCTTCTTGTACCCGTCCTTTGTCAAGACGTTAGCGAACGCGGCCTTCTTGAGCTTCACTTTTACGTTGCCGCCCCTTCCGCGGACGCTTTTTCTCTCGTCCTTTTCAGAGACTTTCGTAGCAGTGAAAGCGCCTCCGGACTCGTAGCGCCTCTTGGGCCTGGACTGGATTCTCCTACCGCCAGTTCCCTTGCTTTTCCTCTTGCTTTTTCCATGAAATTGTTCAGCCATTGTAATTCTCCTCCTCGCGCCAGTCGTTGGGTAAGCTGGCTCATTGGAGATGCAGCATAATGCGAGGATACTGTTTTAATTGACTCCATATAAAAAGCTAACCATGCCAGCCAACGTGATTCTTGCAAAATCAAGGGCGGGAAGCGCCCAAGAGCTTGTTAAGCGCCTTCAAGAGGAGGCAGAGCGGCTTGGGGTGACAGCGCAAACATTTGACCCAGAAGCGATTGTGAGCGCTCGGCAGCTCCTTGTCGCGGGTTACTCCGCGAAAAAGGCTTTCGGGGAAGAGCGCGCTACCGCGAACACGCTTGCTAACGAGCTGCTGCTGCACGCGGCAGCCACCAGGCAAGTGGGCGAGGCTATTAAGCGCGTTGGAGTGAAAAAAGCCCCTGAATTCGTTTTGTTTGTGGAGCCAGGGGAAAAAACCGGGGAACTGCTTAAATCAATAGGCGCGAAAGAGGCAAAAGGAAAAATCGGCGGGAGAGAGGAAGAGATAGCAAAACTTTACGGCGTTGAAAAAGAGCTTTTGAGGGACTACCCGCTGGAAGGGCTAGTCCTGGAAAAAATGAGTGTTGCAATGCTCGGGAAGTGAGTTATTCAACCCCTTTTTCTGCGAGAGCGCGGGCTTCCTTGAGGTCTTTCTTCATTTTTTCAGATTCTTTGAGCGCCAGCTCACGAACCAGCTCATGGGGTAACTCTTCCTTAACCGAATAGCCCGCCTTCTGGGCCTCGTCAACAAGCCTGTCAGACTCGGTCTTCCTGGACTCGAGCATGCGGTAAAGGACCTTGAACGCCGCTTGTTCCTCTGGCTCTGCGTGGGCGGAAGCAAAGCGCATGAACCGCTTGCAGTAGTCAAGCATGGAGTCATCCGAGAGGCCCTTGTGCGCGGAAATGCTTTGGTAATAATGTCGGACAGTAGTATGAGGGGGAATAATGACCTTGTCGCCTTCGAGCTTGAAAGGCTCCTTAACGCCAACGTCCGAGGGAACTACTTCCAGGAAGTCTTGCTGTATTTTCCTAAGCGTGCTCGCTATCAGGGCGCCGCAGGCTAGCACGAGCGAGAACTTGTTCATGTCCATTCCACGCTGCTCCATCGTGCCCAGCTTGTTTATCTTCACGGGGTTCCAGGAAAAGTCGAGTATCTTGCCGAACTTGTAAATCTCCCTGGGGTCAAAGCCCTGCTCGCTCATCAAGCGCTTCCAGCGCTTGTGCCTCTCCTCAGACAGCTTTATGAGGTCCGCCATAGTGTGCTTGTAAGGCTGCAGGCCACCGTACTGCTGGTAGTCCGAGTAAAGCCCGTCATAGCCAAGCTTCCTCCCGCCCCTGTAAACAAGCATTCGGGAATCCTTTCCCAGGTAACGGCCCTCGACAAAAGGGGAGGACTGCATGAACGTCGTGAGCACAGGGTCCATTGCAATGAGCATGTTGTAAGAGTCAACCAGCGTCTTCTTGATCTTAGAGTCAAACATGGGCTTCAAAAGCTTTTTTTTCTTGTCAAAAACACCGCGGGGGAGAGTATAGTGAAAGTGAAAACCAGTAACAAGCATTGACAAACGGAATTTTTGCGTGCCGAAAATCTTTTCCTTCATCTTATACCAGGTTTTAGGGGAGAACTGGGGCTCGAACTTTCCGGGGTAAGTGCCGTAAGGGTAAAAGTGGTAGCCTAGCTTCTCAGAAACATCAACCACCCTCTCCACATTCTCAATAAGGTTGAGTGCAGTGTTATAGACCTTCACCCGGGGAAAAGACCCTATCTCGAACATGTGCTTCCCCACCTCGCCAGTGACGATTACGCTAGGGTGCCATGCAAGGGATTCCTTGATTATCTCATCCGCTGCCGGCGCAACATCGCCGTTAGAGTCAAGCGTGAACAGTTCTACCTCAAACCCGGAAAGGCTTCGTTTAAGCGGCTTCTTGTTTTTCGCCATTAAAACCAACTAGTAAAGTGAATCCTCGTCCTCATCATACTCTTTTGAGAGAACGTTCCTTATTCTTTTCGCTTTCCCCTTCCCAAGCCGCTCAACCTCTATTAGCGCCTTAGGGCCCGCGGTGAAAACATTCTCAGGAGTGCCGAAGTGCTGTAGAAGAGACCGCGCGAGCTTAGGGCCAACATTAGGGAGCGTTTCAACGAGCATGCGCTGCTGCTGCGATAGGGTAAGGGCGCGCTTGTTTCCCTTAAGCCTAACCGGCTTCTTCTGCGTTACCTGTTCCCTCACAGCAATAGCGAATAATAGCTCGGCCGTCTTTTCCTCGTCGCGCGTGAAAAAGATGTTAGCGTTAAAGTCAAGCATCACCGCGCTAATCGCCCCCAAGAGCGCGCTGCGCCTCAAGCGCTCCTCAAACCTGGGGCCCTCGACAATGACAATGGGCTTGCCAAAGCTCTCTGAGAGACGGGGAAGCTGCTGGAAGAGCCTTCCGTCAATAATGGATTGCTCGAAATCAGACCTTGTTTTCCTCTCAACGCAAACCCTGTCCGAAAGAATGAAGTCACCCACTGGCAACTGCTTTTCAAGGACAACCGCGCCCTTCTCACGCAAGAGCTCGGCTATTCCGCTCGGCGCCTCACGCTGGTCAGCAATGATTTCCGGGCGCTCCCTCTTCTGCCCCTGAGTGTAATCAGATAATGGCTTTTGCATGCGTCATCCCTTCAACTGCTTAGTATAATGTTCGATCTCGTTAAAAGAGATACTGCACCCAGCGAACTTAATCCCATACAACGCTGCTTCAACAGCCTGCATCTCAAGAGCATCGTACTCCTCGAACAATCCCTTCTCGTACGCCACCGCGATTATCTCGCTAGAGCGGAAGAGCCTCATCCCACCAAACAATTCCCCGAACTTCC
>Ga0272442_10010191_pt1 | contig 11613 bp, 10 predicted proteins | sample SSMForm2O_FD_200262 | JGI IMG/M metagenome (GOLD analysis project Ga0272442, IMG submission 200262) | Marine sediment archaeal communities from Little Sippewissett salt marsh, Falmouth, MA, United States - SSM-Form-2O | ecosystem: Environmental > Aquatic > Marine > Wetlands > Sediment ...
CCATCCGGAGGCGCGCGATGAGAGTCCTGATCACCGGCATCACCGGCTTCGCCGGCAGCCACCTGGCCGACTACCTCCTCGCCGAGCATCCCGAGGCGGAGGTGATCGGCACCCACCGCTGGCGGAGCCGCCGCGAGAATGTCGCCCACCTCGAGGGCCGCATCCGCTTGCTGGAGTGCGACATCCGCGATCCCAGCGCCGTGCGGGACGTCGTGGCGGCGCTCCGGCCCGACGCCATCTTCCACCTGGCGGCCCAGAGCTTCGTTCCCACGAGCTGGAAGGCGCCCCACGAGAGCCTGGGCACCAACATCCTCGGCCAGCTCAACCTCTTCGAGGCCATCCGCGCGGCGGGCCTGGACTGCCGCGTCCAGATCGCCGGCTCCAGCGAGGAGTACGGCCTGGTGCACCCCGAGGAGCTGCCCATCACCGAGGACCAACCCCTGCGCCCCCTGTCGCCCTACGCCGTCAGCAAGGTCGGCCAGGACATGATGGGCTACCAGTACTTCCGCAGCTACGGCATGAAGGTGATCCGCACGCGCGGCTTCAACCACACGGGCCCGCGGCGGCCGCCCTTCTTCGTCTGCAGCGACTTCGCCTACCAGCTCGTGCGCATCGAGAAGGGCCTGCAGGCGCCGCGCATCAGCGTCGGCAACCTCGAGGCGCGCCGCGACTTCACCGACGTGCGCGACATCGTCCGCGGCTACTGGCTGGCCCTCGAGAAGGGCGAGCCCGGCGAGGTCTACAACGTCGCCACGGGCGCAAGCTGGTCCATCCAGGAGACCCTGGACAAGCTCATCGAGCTGACGGGCCTCGAGGTGGAGGTCGCCCCCGATCCCGAGCGCATGCGCCCCTCGGACGTGCCCCGCCTGGAGGGCGACGCGAGCCGCCTGAGGGCGGCCACGGGCTGGGAGCCCGCCATCCCCTTCCGCCGGACCCTCGAGGACCTGCTCGAGTACTGGCGCGAGCGGCTCGGCGGCGCCCAGGGCGTCCCCGCATGAGGGTCCTCGTCACGGGGATCACCGGCTTCGTGGGGCGTCACCTCGCCCCGCGGCTGATGGAATCCGGCCACGAGCTGCTCGGCATCGACCTCTCGCGGGACGGCGAGCTGCCCCTGGGGCCCGCCGGCCGGCCCGTGCCCGTGCGCGCCGTGGATCTGGCCGGCGGCGCGGGCCTCGCCGACCTGGTGGGGGACTTCGCGCCCGGCGCCGTGGTGCACCTGGCGGCCCAGAGCGCGCCGGGGCTGTCCCTGGTGGATCCCGCCGGCACCTTCCGGGCCAACCTCACCGCCACGCTGATGCTGCTCGAGGCCCTGCGCCACGCCGCGCCGTCGGCCCGGCTGCTCTTCGCCAGCTCGGCCGAGGTCTATGGCCAGGCCGGCGAGGAGGCCCTGGACGAGTCCCTGCCCATGCGCCCCACGAACCCCTACGGCGCCAGCAAGGCCGCCGCCGAGCTGCTGGTCGGGCAGTACGCCCGCACCTGGGAGCTGCCCGCCGTCGTCACGCGCGGCTTCCCTCACGCCGGGCCCGGCCAGCGGCCCCGCTTCGCCCTGCCCGCCTTCGCCCGGCAGATCGCCCGCATCGAGGCGGATCTCCAGGAGCCCGTCATCCGCGTGGGCAACCTGGACGCGCGCCGCGACTTCACGGACGTGGCCGACGTCGTCGAGGCCTACGCCCGGTTGCTCGAAAGCGGCGAGCCCGGCGAGGCCTACAACGTCTGCTCGGGCTCCGCGCGCAGCATCCGCGAGGGCCTCGAGGGTCTCCTTGCGCTTTCGGGCCGGGAGATCGAGATTGTCACGGACCCGTCCCTGCTGCGGCCCCTGGACCAGCCCGTCCTCCGGGGCCGCCCCGACAAGCTGAAACGAGCCACCGGCTGGGCGCCGCGCTTCTCCTTCGCCGAGACCCTGTCCCGCGTGATGGAGGACTGGCGCCGCCGCGTCTCCGAGGAGGACGCCGCGTGACGAGCATCATGGTGATCGGCACGGGCTACGTGGGCCTGGTCTCCGGGGCCTGCATGGCCGACTTCGGCAACCGCGTGGTCTGCTACGACATCGACAAGGACAAGATCGCGGCCCTGGAGGGCGGCGCGATCCCCTTCTACGAGCCGGGCCTCGCGGAGCTGGTGGAGCGCAACCGCGCGGCGGGGCGCCTGTCCTTCAGCACCGACCTGGCGGGCTGCATCGAGAACTCCATGGTGGTCTTCATCGCCGTGGGCACGCCCGAGGGCGAGGGCGGCGAGGCCGACCTGCGCGCGGTCTTCGGCGTGGCCGAGGAGATCGGCCGCCACCTGGACGGCTACCACGTCGTCGTCCAGAAGAGCACGGTGCCCGTGGGCACGAACCGGAAGGTCGCCGCCATCATCCGCGAGGCGGCCGGCCCCGATGCCCGCTTCGACATGGTCTCCAATCCCGAGTTCCTGCGCGAGGGCTCGGCCATCGCCGACTTCCTGCGTCCCAACCGCGTCATCATGGGCGTGGAGTCCGAGCGCGCGCGCGAGCTCATGCGCGAGATCTACCGCCCGCTCTTCCTCAACGAGACGCCCATCCTGTTCACGGGCATCGAGAGCGCCGAGATGATCAAGTACGCGTCCAACGCATTCCTGGCCGTGAAGATCTCCTACATCAACGAGATCGCGGAGCTCTGCGAGACGATGGGCGCCGACGTCCAGGTGGTGGCCCGCGGCATGGGCCTGGACGGACGCATCGGCTCGAAGTTCCTGCACGCCGGGGCGGGCTTCGGCGGCTCCTGCTTCCCCAAGGACACCAAGGCCCTGGTGACCATGGCCGACGAGCAGTCGGCGGCCATGGGCGTCGTGCGCGCGGCCATCGCCGCCAACGAGCGCCAGCCGGATCGGGCCGTGGCGAAGCTCGAGGCCCTGGCCGGCGGCGACATCGCGGGGATGCGCGTGGCCGTTCTAGGCCTGAGCTTCAAGCCCAACACGGACGACGTCCGCGAAGCGGCGTCCCTGAAGATCATCCGCCGCCTGCGCGAGAAGGGGGCCCGCGAGCGGGCCTTCGATCCCGTGGCCGGCGCCAACGCCAAGCGCGTCCTGCCCGACCTGGACCTGGCGGCGGGCACCTACGAGTGCCTCGACGGCGCCGACGCGCTGATCATCGTCACCGAGTGGAACGAGTTCCGCGTGCTGGACCTGAAGCGCGTGGCCTCGCTGCTGAAGCGCCCCCTGGTGGTGGACTGCCGCAACATCTTCAACGCCCGCATCATGGCCGACGCGGGGCTGCGCTACGCATCCTACGGCCAGATCGGCGAGGAGGACCGATGAAGCTCGTCGGCGTGGTCGGAGCCCGGCCCAACTTCATGAAGATGGCGCCCATCATGCGCGCCCTGGCCGGCAGCGGCATCGAGGGGCGCCTCTGCCACACGGGCCAGCACTACGACCACAACATGTCCAAGGTCTTCTTCGAGGACCTGGAGCTGCCCCGCCCCGACGTCTACCTGGGCGTCGGCAGCGGCTCCCACGCCGAGCAGACGGCCCGTGTCATGATGGAGTTCGAGAAGGTCGTCGCCGACGAGAAGCCCGACCTGGTGATGGTGGTGGGGGACGTCAACAGCACGGCGGCCTGCAGCATGGTCTGCGCCAAGCTCTGGGTGCCCGTGGCCCACGTGGAGGCCGGGCTGCGCAGCGGCGACCGGGCCATGCCCGAGGAGATCAACCGCCTCGTCACCGACGTCCTGGCCGACCTGCTGTTCACCACCTGCGCCGACGCCGACGAGAACCTGAAGCGCGAGGGCGTCGACCCGGCGAAGATCCACTTCGTGGGCAACGTCATGATCGACTCGCAGCAGTTCTACCTGGCCAAGGCCGCGGACAGCGACGCCGTCGAGCGCCTCGGCCTGGCGGATGGCCCCTACGGGCTGATCACCCTGCACCGGCCCTCCAACGTGGACGACCCCGCCGTCTTCCGCGGCATCCTGGAGGCCCTGGGCGAGGCCGGGCGCCGCATGCCCTGCGTCTGGCCCGTGCACCCGCGCACGCGCAAGATGATCGAGGCCTTCGGCATCGACACGGAGCCGCTGGGCCTGCGCCTGGTGGATCCCCTCGGCTACCTGGACTTCCTGCGCCTCATGCGGGACGCGCGCATCGTCATGACCGACAGCGGCGGCATCCAGGAGGAGACGACGGTGCTGGGCATCCCCTGCCTGACCCTGCGCGAGAACACGGAACGGCCCATCACCATCACGATGGGCACCAATCGCCTCGTGGGCACCGACCCCGCGGCCATCCGCGCCGCCATCGTCGAGACCCTCGACGGCGAGCCCCGGCCCCACGAGGTTCCGCCCCTGTGGGACGGCCACGCGGCCGAGCGCATCGTGGAGGTGCTGCGTTCGTGGCGGTCCTAGGCGTTCCGGGGAGCTGATCACGGGGACACGGCGGGGCCTTCCCCCTCGCTCACCCTTCGAAGTTCGCTCGGGGAAAGCCCCGCCGCGTCCCCACAGACACCCTCCCGGATCAAGTGGAGGAAGCCCCGCCGCGTCCCCGCAGGCGCCTTCCCGGATCACGTGGAGGAAGACCCGCCGCGTCCCCGCGAGCGCTTTCCCGGATAATGCGGAGAAGGCCTCGTCCGGCCCTGATGCCCTCTCTTCATGTTCCGGGGTTTCCCCGCCCGACACGGATGTCCTCTTTGCTTGACCCTCCTGGGGTGCCGCTCTAGGATCACCCCCGATGAGCATGAAGACGCTGCGCGTTGGCATACGCAAGGGCCGGGTCGCCGAGCTGGCCGTCGAGAGGGTCGTGGCCGACCTCGCCGAGGAGCATCCCGGGCTCGCCGTCGAGGTCGTGCCCTACGAGACCGCCGTGCGCCACTCGGCCGACGACCCCGAGGCCTACATCCAGGAGCTGGAGAAGGCCCTGCGCCGGCGCGAGGTGGACCTGGTCGTCCACCTGCTCAAGGAGATCCCCGTCCGCCTGCCGGAGGACATCCAGCTCATCGGCGCCTCGGAGCGCATCAATCCCTTCGACGCCTTCGTCTCGCGGGACTACCAGCTCATCGAGGAGCTGCCCAAGGGCGCGCGCGTGGGGGTGAGCCATCCGCGGCAGCGGGTGCAGCTCCTGCTGCACCGCTACGACCTGGAGATCATCGAGCTGCACGGCTCGGTGGACAGCCGCCTCCAGCAGATGGAGAGCCAGGAGCTGGCGGGGCTCATCGTCAGCGCCGAGAGCCTGGAGCGGCTGGGCCTGCAGGGCGAGGCGCGGGAGATCGTCCGCGAGGAGATCCTCCTGCCGGCGCCGGGGCAGGGCTGCCTGGGCTTCCTGGCCCGCCGCGGCGAGGAGGCGCTGGTGGAGCTGGTGGCTCCCCTGCAGGACCAGACCAGCCGCCTCGAGACCGTGGCCGAGCGGGCCTTCCTCGACCGCCTGGGCGGCAATCCCGGGCTGCCCCTGGGCGTGCACGCCGCCTGCGACAGCTACACCTGCATCATCGAGGGCGTCCTGGCGACGCCCGACACCGGCTCCTACATCCGCGACGCCATCCAGGGACCGCGCGAGTTCGCCGAGCTCATCGGCACGCGCCTGGCCGAGCTGCTGCTGGTCCTGGGCGACGAGGAGCTGCTCGACCTCGTCGAGGTCCCCGCCGTCGCCGCCGACGCGGACGACGATCCCGGCGGCGAAGCGACCCACTGATCCGCCTTCCCCCTTGGCGCCGCCCGCCGGCGTTGCTAAGCTCCCCGCGCACCGACGCTTCCGCTGGAGGCACCATGCTCGACCGCAAGTTCATCCGTCAGAACCCCGACCGCGTGCGCCAGGCCGTCGCCGACAAGCGCGAGTCCGCCGACGTGGACGCCTTCCTGGACCTCGACGGCCGGCACCTGCGCATCCTCCAGGAGGTCGAGGAGCTCAAGGCGGAGCGCAACCGCGCCAGCCAGGCCATCAACGACATGAAGCGGCGGGGCGAGGACGCGGCGGCGGCCATCGCCGAGGCCCAGCGCCTCTCGGCGCGGGTCAAGGAGCTGGACGGCGAGCGGCAGGATCTGGAGCAGCGCCTCCACGAGGCCCAGCTCGGCATTCCCAACCTGCCCCACGCGTCCGTGCCGGCCGGCGGCGAGGAGGACGCCGTCTTCGTGCGCGACTGGGGCGAGGTCGCCGCGGACCCGGGCTGGGAAGTGAAGCCCCACTGGGACATCGGCGAGGAGCTGGGCCTGCTCGACCTGCCGCGCGGATCACGCGTGGCGGGCACGGGCTTCCCCCTCTTCGTCGGCCAGGGCGCGCGCCTGGTGCGGGCCCTGGTCAACATGATGCTGGACCTGCACGCCGAGGCCGGCTACGTCGAGCTGGCGCCGCCGCTCATGGTCAACAGCGGCGCCGCCACGGGCACCGGCCAGCTCCCTAAGTCGGCGGAGCAGATGTACCACGTGGAGCTGGACGACCTCTGGCTCATCCCCACGGCCGAGGTGCCCATCACCAACATCTTCGCCGGCGAGATCCTGGACGGCGCGCGGCTGCCCCTCTACTACCAGGCCTACACGCCCTGCTTCCGCCGCGAGGCCGGGGCCCACGGCAAGGACACGCGGGGCCTGCTGCGCGTCCACCAGTTCGACAAGGTGGAGATGGTCAAGTTCGTCCGCCCGGAGGACAGCTACGACGAGCTGGAGGACCTCCTGGCCGAGGCCGAGAAGGTGCTGCGGGCCCTGGAGCTGCCCTACCGCGTCATGACACTCGCCACCGGCGACCTGAGCTTCGCCGCCGCCAAGTGCTACGACCTGGAGATCTGGTCCGCCGGCGTCGGGCGCTGGCTGGAGATCTCCAGCGTGAGCAACTTCGAGGACTTCCAGGCCCGCCGCGCCAACATCCGCTTCCGCCCGGCCAAGGGCGAGAAGCCCCGCTTCGTGCACACCCTCAACGGCAGCGGCGTCGCCCTGGCCCGCCTGGTGGCGGCCCTGCTGGAGAACGGACAGACCCCCACGGGCAAGGTGCGCCTGCCCGCGGCCCTGGTCCCCTACATGGGCGGCCGGGAGCTGCTGGAGCGCTAGGAGGTCACGCTGGCCAGGCGATTCTCCCTCACGAGCGAGCGCATCCGGTCGCTGCTCCAACTCTACATCCTGGTGACCAGCCTCATCGTGCTGCTGGTGGCGGTGCTCTACATCCGCCACCTCAACGAGCGCGCCCGCACCGAGTCCAACTACAGCGCCAGCGCCATCAGCGAGATGGTGGCCCTGGCCCTGCAGTTCGAGGAGGACGAGCGCTTCTACGCGCGCCTGCGCACCATCCTCGACCAGATCGCCGTCGAGGCGCCCTTCCCGCTCATCATCACGGACACCGACGGCCGGCCGGTCTTCTGGAAGGTGCCGGGCATTCCCTTCGACCGCGGCTACCAGCTCGAGGACCTGCGCGCCATCGACCTGGCGAACCCGCCCAGCGAGGACATCGCCCGCCTGATCCGCATGGCCCGCGACTTCCGCGAGCAGCGCCAGTCGGTGGTGTTCTACTTCCCGGGCTCGCCGTCGAAGATCCAGGGCTACGTGACCTGGGGACAGAGCGACCTGGCCGGGCGCCTCGGCAGCGCCATCATCATCCAGCTCGTCATGCTGCTGCTCTTCTTCATCGTGGGCATCCTCGGCTTCTTCCTCGTCAAGCGCTACGAGCAGGAGTCCATCTGGGTGGGCCTGGCCAAGGAGACCGCCCATCAGATGGGCACGCCCCTGACCAGCCTGCTGGGCTGGATCCAGCTCAGCCAGGCGCGGCTGGAGGACGGCGCGGACGGGAATCCCGAGACTGGCCGGGCCTACGAGGAGGCGTTCCGGGAGATGGCCGGCGACGTGGACCGGCTCCAGAAGGTCTCGGCCCGCTTCAACAACATCGGCGGTGCGCCGACCCTCAAGCGGGGCAACCTGCGGCCCGTCGCCGAGCGCAGCGTCCAGTACCTCCGCCGGCGGCTGCCCCACCGGCGCAAGCAGGTGGAGCTCCGCGAGCAGTACGACGAGGTGCCCATGGTGCGCTTCCACGCGGAGCTGATCGAGTGGGTCGTCGAGAACCTGATCCGAAACGCCATCGACGCCATTGACAAGGAACAGGGCCTGATCACAGTGTCCCTGAGCTACAATGCCACCGAGCAGACCGTGGATCTCCACGTGCGCGACAACGGCCGGGGGATGAGCCCCTCGGTGCGCCGGCGGATCTTCCGCCCGGGCTACTCCACCAAGAGCGCCGGCTGGGGCCTGGGCCTCACGCTGAGCCGCCGCATCGTCGAGGACTACCACGACGGCAGCCTGCTCCTGCTCGACAGCCATCCCGGCTACGGATCCTGCTTCGTCGTCCGGCTGCCCGTCTGAGCGGGAGCCATCGGGCCGCGCCGGCCCGGGAAGGAGATGGTGAGCCGTGAGCGCTCCCGAACGCCAGCGGGTCCTCTGGGCCGACGACCAGATCGACCTGCTCCGCCCGCACATCCTCTTCCTCGAGGAGAAGGGCTACGCGGTCACCGGCGTGACCAACGGCGACGACGCCGTGGCGCTGCTCGAGAAGGAGCCCTTCGACGTCCTCCTCCTGGACGAGATGATGCCGGGCAAGAACGGCCTCGAGACCCTGATCGAGGTGCGCGGCATCCGCCAGGACATCCCCGTCATCATGATCACCAAGAGCGAGGAGGAGGAGCTCATGAACCGCGCCATGGGCTACTCCGTGCAGGACTTCCTCGTCAAGCCGGTGAACCCGGTCCAGATCTTCTCGGCCATCAAGCGCCTGTTCGAGGGCCGCCAGGTCCAGGAGAACCAGCTCACCCGCGACTACATCGCCGACTACGGGGCCATCAGCGACGAGCGCATGGACCAGGCGGACTGGCGGCGCTGGCTCGAGGTGAACCGCTTCCTGGTGGACTGGGACTTCAAGCTGGACAGCTTCGAGGGCACCGGGCTGGAGCAGACCCACCTGGACCTGCGCCGCGACCTGAACGCCACCTTCGGCCGCTGGATGGAGCGCGAATACCCGCGCTGGCTCCGCGAGCCGGACGCCGACCGGCCCCGCCTCAGCCCCGACCTCTTCGACCACTGGCTCAAGCCCTACGTGGAGGCCGGCCGCCAGGTCTTCTTCGTCATCATCGACTGCATGCGCCTGGACCAGTGGATGGTCGTCGAGGAGCTCATCAAGGACTACTACCAGATCCGCCGCGAGGAGTACTTCGCCATCCTGCCCACGGCTACGCCCTACGCCCGCAACGCCATCTTCGCGGGCCTCTACCCCGGCGACATCGCGCGGCGCCACCCCGAGTGGTGGATCGAGGATCCGCGCACCGAGGGCAGCCTCAACCGCCACGAGAAGGAGCTCCTCGTCGAGCAGCTCGACCGCAAGGGCCTGGGGGACCGCACCGTCAAGTACGCCAAGGTCTCCAACATCTCCGAGGCCAACGAGCTGTACCGGCAGATCGGCAGCTTCCAGAACATCCCCCTGGTGGCCCTGGTCTTCAACTTCCTGGACATCCTGGCCCACGGCCGCAGCCAGTCGGAGATCCTACAGGAGATCGCCCCCGACGAGGCGGCCTTCCGCAGCCTCATGGGCTCCTGGTTCCGCCACTCGGCGCTCTTCGACATCCTCAAGGTGCTGGCCCGCCAGGGGGCGGTGGTCATCGTCACCAGCGACCACGGCTCGGTGCTCTGCGGCCGCTCCAGTCTGGTCCACGGCAACCGCGACACCTCCAGCAGCATCCGCTACAAGTACGGCGACAACCTCGGCTGCGACACCAAGCAGGCCATCAAGATCGTCAAGCCGGGCGAGTACCGCCTCCCGTCCGAGCGGCGCACGAAGAACTACCTGCTGGCGCGGGAGAACTACTACTTCGTCTACCCGACGAACTTCCACGAGTACGAGCAGCGCTACCTCGGCAGCTTCCAGCACGGGGGCGTCTCGCTCGAGGAGATGATCGTCCCATGCGCGATCCTGGATCCGCGCGCCTGAGCGTCGCCGCGGGCAGTCCGGCGGAGACGGCCGCCGTCGCCGCCGCCCTGGGGCGGGTGGCCCAGGCGGGGGACTGGGTCGCGCTGACCGGCGAGCTGGGCGCCGGCAAGACGCTCTTCGTCGCCGCCTTCGCCGGGGCGCTGGGCGTGCCGCCCCGCGCCGTGGACAGCCCCAGCTTCGTCCTCCTCAACGAGTACGCCGGCCGCCTGCCGGTCTACCACTTCGACGCCTACCGGCTGGCGGGCGGCGAGGAGGAGCTGGCCGAGCTGGGCTTCTTCGACGAGCGGCTGGCCGGCGGCGTCGTTCTCGTGGAGTGGGCGGACCGCGTGGCGCCCTTCCTGCCCGCGGGCGCGCTGCGCGTGAGCATCACGATCGACGGCGAGGCGGCCCGCCGCCTGGAGATCGCGGGGGCGGCGCCGCGCCAGTGCGAGGCCCTCATCGCGGTGGTGTCCGCCGGCGACGCCTGCGCGCCGGAGCCGCCCGCGGCGGCCGAAGGCGGCGACGCAGCGGCCGAAGGCGGCGGCGCGGCGGGCGCCGGTCCGGAGGCGGCGCCGTGATCCTCGGCCTGGACGTGTCGGCCCGCGCCGGCCTCGTGACCCTCGAGCTGCCGGGCCGCCGCCTGCTGACCCGCGTCTCCGAGACGCCGCGGGAGCACACGGCCTTCCTGCACCGCTCCCTGGCCGAGCTGCGCGAGGAGTCCGGCCGGCCCTGGTCCGACCTGGAGCGCGTGGCCGTCACCGTGGGGCCCGGCAGCTTCACCGGCCTGCGCGTGGGACTGGCCACGGCCAAGGGCCTGGCCTTCGGCCGCGAGATCGAGGTGGTTCCCCTGCCGAGCCTGGTCCTGCCGGTGCTGGCGCTGCCCGGCGAGCCGGCGCCGGTGCTGGTGTGCCGGCGCGCGCGCGGGGAGGAGATCTGGGCCGCCCTGTTCCCTCCCGGCGCGGAGTGGCCCGTCTGGGAGGAACTGCTGGACGCCGTGGGTCTGGCCGTCCGCGCGGAGGCCGCCGCCGCGGGAACGCGCCTGGTGGGCGAGCCGCCGCCGGGAACCTTCCGGGGCGCGCCGCCCCTGCCCGTGCTGCCCGAGCCGGAGCCGGCCGCGCAACTCGCGGCCCTGGCCCGCCTGGCCCGCGAGGCCGGTGGCGGGCTCCGCGGCGAGGCCGTCGACGCCCTCCAGCCGCGCTACCTGCTGCGCCCGGCCACGACGCGCCCCAAGCGCGGACGCGCGCGATGAAGGCGCTCCGCCGCCGCTTCGCCGCCCTCTTCCACGACCGCCTGACCGGCGAGGACCGGCTCGTGGAGGGCGAGCCCTACGCGCCCGAGCACGTGCCGGGGGTGCTGGTCCTGGAGCGCGCCTGCTTCCCGGCGCCCTGGAGCCTCGGCCTCCTGGCGCAGGAGGCCGAGGCGCGCGACCACGCCTGGAACCTCGTGGCCTTCGTGGACGAGGACCTGGCCGCCTACATGTTCAACTGGATCGTCCTGGACGAGATGCACCTGCTCAACTTCGCCGTGGCGCCGGCGATGCAGGGCCGCGGCCTGGGGGGCTTCCTGCTGGACTGGATGATCGCCGAGGCCCTGGGAGCCGGCTACCGCGCCCTGAGCCTCGAGGTGCGCGAGTCCAACGCGGCGGCGCGGGGCCTCTACGCGTCGCGCGGCTTCGACGTCGTCTACCGTCGCCGCGGCTACTACACCGACAACGGCGAGGATGCCCTCGTCATGGCCCGC
>Ga0272442_10010192_pt1 | contig 11612 bp, 6 predicted proteins | sample SSMForm2O_FD_200262 | JGI IMG/M metagenome (GOLD analysis project Ga0272442, IMG submission 200262) | Marine sediment archaeal communities from Little Sippewissett salt marsh, Falmouth, MA, United States - SSM-Form-2O | ecosystem: Environmental > Aquatic > Marine > Wetlands > Sediment ...
GCGCCGCCGGCGGGGTCCGAGCCGTGGAGACAAAGGGCTACAATCCGGGTCTGTGGGAGATGTTCGGGAATACCTTTCGGGTGGCGTTGTGCATCGTACTTTATCTGATGCCGGCGATCATTTATCTAAATGTGACCAAAAGAGCAGACACCATCTTCTGGTCTCTGTTCGTTTTGGGATCGTTCTTTCTTCCGATGGGTTTTATCGGCATCGCCATCTACGAGACATTACGGGGCCTGAATCCCGTGCTCGTGATCGGCTCGATCTTCAGCACGTTGCTGCCGTACCTCGCGATGATTCTCACGTTCGCCGCGGTGGGTGTCATCATCGTCACCAACGTCGCCAATCCGTACGCGTCGTCCCTGAGTTTCTTTATCACCTGGCTCGCGGGCGTCTATCTGCTGATGGTCGTGGCGCATCTGTTAGGATGGTTCTACCATCGCTACGAAGAGAAGCTCAACTGGGACGTGTGACTTCTCAGAAAGAGATTCGACTTCTATTCCAACGGGTCTTTTTCGCAGGCAAACTCGCTGATTCCGCCAGAATATTGTTGAAATTGAGATGAAATCTTTGTATTATAGGACTTGTGGCATGCAGGAGTACTTCCGTGAAGTGTCTATGGGAAATCCCGGTTCAATTAACATCCTAATATTAAATTTTTGAAGGAGGGCTATTATGTGTAAGAAGTTGATTTATTCGGTTTCCATGGTGGTTGTCGGTTTTATGCTGGCCCTCGGTGGAGTAGCACAAGCCGATTTCGACACCGTAGGCGTTTACGACCCGGATGATGATCCCCACCACAATCAGGTGGATCAAAGCGGCGTATACGTTAGCCATACGGGCAACGCCGGTCCCGAAAACATTATCGATCTGGAAACATTTCAGGCTCTGATTGGTCCCGCCTTCGACGCAGATGCCGGCGGTGTGGTGGATGCCGAAGGAGCAAGAGGAAGTAGGGATGGTTCAGCCATAATTGCCAACTTCGGAGTCAGCAGAGCCAAGTCTGTAACCTTCACCGACACCACCGGCAATCTCACCCACGGGTCGGGTGGAAGCAGCGGCAATCGCTTACCAACGTCGGGAGATGGCCGCTTTTCGAACGCTGATTCCCCGGAGGACTGGGTGTTCGATATCAGCCCAGTTACCGGCGGTTCGCCGGGTGAGGTGGTCACGTATTTCGCCGGGACGTTGCTTTATCGAGACAATCGTGAGTTGAATCCTCAGGTGACCGCAACCTTCAGTGGCGGCGGCACGGTAACGGCGACCGCGGACATGCCTATGGGCGCTCCCGGTCATTCCCTGGATACGTTTTTCGGATTTGTCGCGCCTCGGGGTGAAGGTATTGTGAATGTCAATTTCGATCTTGCTGGTTGGACGAATTTGGATGACGTGGCGTTTATTACTTCTGCTTTTGTCGTGGTCTCACAGGAAGCCTCTGACCCAAGCCCTGCTGATAAAGCCACAGATGTTCCGCGAGATGTGGTCCTTAGCTGGGCGCCGGGACAATATGCGCCCCCAACCAATGGGCACAAAGTTTACTTTAGCGAGAACTTTAGCGACGTCAACGACGGCATCGATGGAATCACTCAGGATGCCAATAGCTATACTCCGCCCCAACGCCTTGATTTCGGCACGACTTACTACTGGCGCGTCGATGAGGTCAACGCCCCGCCGGACTCGACGGTATTCCCAGGAGAAGTCTGGAGCTTTAGCACTGAGCCTGTTGGCTATCCTATTGATGGCGCGAATATAATAGCTACAGCTTCAAGCAGCGATGCAGCTAAAGGGCCTGAAAATACCGTCAACGGCTCGGGACTGGATGCTAACGACCTGCACTCAACGGTGGAGACGAATATGTGGCTGAGTAGTACCACGGGGCCGCAGCCGGCCTGGATCGAATTTCAGTTCAACAAAGTCTACAAACTTCATGAGATGTGGGTGTGGAACTCGAATCAAAGTTTGGAGCAAGTGGTCGGTTTAGGAATCAAAGACGTTTCCATTGAATACTCGACCAACGGCTTCGACTACACGGCGTTGGGGACTACCCATGAATTTGCGCAAGCGCCGGGAACAGGTGGTTATGCCCACAACACCACGGTTGATTTTGGCGACGTAGCAGCAAAGTTCGTCAGACTCACCGCTAACAGCAACTGGGGAGACATGCTACCCCAATATAGTCTCAGTGAGGTCCGTTTCTTTTACATACCCATCCATGCAACAGAACCCAGCCCAGAATCCGGTGCAACAGATGTGGATGTGGGTGTGACCCTTGGCTGGAATGCCGGAAGAGAGGCGGCCCAACACGATGTGCACCTCAGCACCGACGCGCAGGCTGTCATAGATGGTCATGCACCTGTGATTAGCGTGACCGAGGCGAGCTATGGTCCCTTATCGCTCGATTTAGGCCAGATTTATTACTGGAAGATTAATGAGGTCAATATGGCTGAGACCCCCACAACATGGGACGGCGACCTCTGGAACTTTACGACACGCCAGTTCCTTGTCGTGGACGATTTTGAGAGCTACAATGACCTCAACCCTGAGGACCCCGAGAGCAACAGGATATTTAACACGTGGCTCGATGGATACGAGATCCCGACGAACGGCTCTCTCGTTGGTTATGAAAATGCTCCTTTCTGCGAGCGAACTATCGTTCATGGCGATAATCAGTCAATGCCGTTCTTCTATGGCAACACCGGTACCGCAGCATATTCAGAGGCAGAACGCACTTTTGCTGCTACGCAGAATTGGACTGTGGCTGGCGCTACGACATTAGTGTTGTTCTTCTATGGCACTGAGGGCAATACCGGACAGTTGTATGTGAAGGTCAACGGCTCCAAGGTGGTCTATGGCGGCGATGCTGCTGACATAGCGAAACAACAATGGACGCAGTGGAGTATCGACCTTGCATCGCTTGGCGTGGACCTGCAGAATATCACAAAGCTGAGTATTGGGATTGATGACATTAGTGCCAGTGGTACATTGTACGTTGATGACATTCGGCTGTATCGATTGGCTCCGTAACGAAAAGCCAACTGAGGTGTAATTGGTCGTGCGGCTGATATAGGATCAATTGTATTCGGAGCAAAGTTGGTCCATAGTCAGTAGTATTAAACGTTTGGAAAGCAGCCTAACTCCGGCTTGGCGCGGACGGCGCGGGCTGCTCCTGGAAGGCGCCGCCGCTCAAGTCGCTGTTAGGAATTCCGTAATCGGCCCTCTGAAGACTGCATGAGTCTTTTGAGGGTCTTTTTCTTCGTTAAACATATATTCCCATCCGCGATACAAGGGCGAGACGCCCTCGCCACGAGATTAATCCTGCTGGCGGATTCGGATGCTTCTGGCGTGGGCGTTCAGTCCTTCGACCTCCGCCAGTCGAATGATATCGTCGGCGCTGGTGGCCAGCATTTCCTGATCGTATTCGATCACGCTGATCGACTTGAGGAAGTCATTGCTCGTCAGCGCGCTGGCGAATTTCGCACGCGAGCCGGTCGGCAAAGTATGGCTCGGCCCGGCCCAATAATCCCCGACGGCTACCGGGCTGTAGGAGCCAACGAAGATCGCCCCGGCGTTGGTGACGCGATCGGCAATCAGGCGGGATTGACCGCCGCACTGGACCTCCACGTGTTCCGATGCGAAATCATCCGCCATCTCAATCACCTTATTCATATCTTCCACAACCACAATCGCGCTGTACTTTTTCAGGGATTCTTTAGCCGCTTTGGTTCTTGGCAATCCCTTCACCTGTTGCTTGAGCTCCTTGAGGACGTCTTCCGCGAGCGTCTGGGAATCGGTAATCACGATGGCGCTGCTGTCGGCGGCGTGTTCCGCCTGGCTGAGCATATCGGCGGCAATCCACGCCGGGTTGGCCTGCTCGTTGGCAATGATCAGAACCTCGCTCGGCCCGGCGATCGAATCGATCCCGCAATAATCGCCGGCGACCTGCCTTTTCGCCGCCTGGACCCACTTATTGCCGGGACCGACGATCTTATCAACCCTCGGGATCGCCTCGGTTCCCACCGCTAAAGCCGCCACGGCCTGCGCCCCGCCGATACGGTACACCTCGTTGATTCCCAATTCGCAGCAGACCGCCAGAATCACCGGATGGATGCTCCCGTTGTGCCTCGGCGGTGAGACCACCGCGATCTCCTTCACCCCGGCCACCTGGGCCGGCACCGCCGTCATAATGACCGTCGAAGGCAGCGGCGCCGAGGCCCCCGGCACGCAGACGCCAACTCGTCGAATGGGCGTGTAACGAATCCCCCGCGGCGCGTTGCCCGTATCGATCAGGACGTCTTTCTGGTACGCCCGCACGTTCTCAATCGCCTCACGCAGGCAAAGCAGAATGTCCTGATTGATTTCCTGGTTGGCCCTGTCCAATTCGTCCTGACTCACCCGGAACTGCTCGGGCTTGAGTTTCACCCCGTCGAATTTTTCCGTGTATTCCGCGACGGCCTTATCGCCACAATCGACTACATTGCGAAGAATATCAACGACCTGCTGGCTCTCCCGGCCTTCCTCGTCGTCAAGCCGTGCCGCCCGGGCCATGGCCGAGCGAAAGCGTTCCATCTTCTTCTCAAAACCGGGACGGGATGAGCACATGAGAATACGGTCGAGTTCCTGGGGCACGCTTGTCTCCTTTATCTTCCGAAGTTGCCGTGACTGTAAGCCCGTGTGGCTTTGTGCAGCAACAGATACTTTTCGCCTTGATATTCCGTAAGAATCCCCGCGACTTTGAATCGCAACGGCTCGAGATCAAACGATTGACTGCGCTCGGTAAGCTCCAGAATTTCGCCCGGCAACAGGCGCAGAGCAAGCCCTTGAACATTCCGGCCGAGAGCATCCGGCACAAAAACAAGTCCGTCATCATCCCGCTCGACCAAAAAACCCGTCCTGTCCACGAAAACCGAATCGGCGCCGCGTTCATAAGACCGGGCATCCGATCCGGATGCGCCCCCCGGAACGTCGTTGCTGTCCGTGACGTGCCGAAGACGTGTCGTGGTAGGTCTTTTCCGCCGGGCCTTAAGCCTCTCGATGATCTCCGGAGGCACGGCCAAGACATCGTTCGGTTCGTCAACGGCGACCTCTGACGTATTAGGATCCGAAATCTGAGATTCATCTTCGGTCTCTTCTTTTCCGTCCTCTGTCTTCTGTCTTCTGTCCTCTGTCTTTCGGAGCGGCAGAAAGTATCGCGGAAATAGGAAGTTCCTGCCCTTGTACCTGGTGACTTCGGCATTCCAGAGCCGGTAGGCCGGCGACGAGCGCGTTTCGGCATCGGCAACCATCCGCTCAAGCGTCGAGGACGCAAGCAACTCCAACCTCGTCCCCGCCTTGGCCACGGTCCGATAGTCGTTCACGTCCTCGCTCAATTCAAAAAACCACACATCATTGCTATCGGCGCCGACGAGTTTGCCATCCACGCCGACCAGGGCAAAGCCGTCCCGCAGTAACATGGGTTCAGGCATCGTCTCCGGGCTAAAACCAGCCCATGTAACACCACCCATCAGAATACCAAAAACTAAGGGGCTTAAAAGCCTACTCATCGTTCACCTATTATTTCAACGACTCGACTCGCATCGTCCGTTAACTTAACATACCGGCGGCTGTCGGCATCGTCCGTCGCCACCAGATCAACCAGCGGCTTCCAAAATCCGCCTATCAGTATAATCGGTCGATCCGCCTTCAGAAAGCCTTTGTTTTTTAATTCCCAGACCTTGGCCAGCTCCAGCAACGTCCCGGTTCCGCCCGGAAGCACGACATACGCCCGTCCTAATTCGACGAGCGTTTTTAGCCTTTCGTCAAGCGAATGGGTGACGACCTCGCGAGTCACGTACTCATTGGCCCTGCTGGATTTAAATGCCGAACAGGTCACGCCGATCACTTCCCCCCCGGCCAGGGCGGCCCCCTGGGCCGACGCCAGCATCGTCCCCCCGTACCCGCCGTTGGCAATGGTAAAATCCGCCTGGGCCAACACCATGCCGGTCTCGTACGCCAGCGCATAGACCGCTTGGTCTTCTGTAACACGACCCGTTCCGAAAATCGTTATTATCTTTTTGGACATTATCTCAGATCTCAATTAGCCAAAAAATACACAATACGACACGCATGGCCGCGGCTCTTTGGATTTTTCTTATCGGTTGTCCTGAGGACCATCTCGTGGCTGCCTGAACTCAGCTCGGCGTCAAGAACATAACACCAGGGCAGGTGAAGATTCGAACTCCACTGAGTGAACTGGTCGATTTGACGGAAAGGGGACCTATCGATGCTGTATTCGATAACACCGGCATCAGGACCACACGTGACAAAAACACCAACGGCGGTGCCCTCGAATTTGAGTCGGAGCTCCGCACCGGGCCGATCGGCTTTCAGTACAGGCACATCAACAAAACCTTTGCGTACTCCTTTACCATCTTTGGGATTCCAGGCAGCGTCGTAGATAAAACCTTCGACAAGTTCGGCCTCACCGATATCCACATACCGTCCGCGACAATAACTGAACGGATCAAGGGGCGCAGCCGGCATAGAATTGCGTGTTCGTTTAATATTTTCAGGCAACGGTTTAGTCCACATGGTATCCAGCAAATGTTTCATTGAGCGGAAATATACGTTCTGGCCGAAAGGGGAAGGATGAAGGTTGCGAAAATCGTTCGGCCAATCGAACTGTCCGGCATTGATTCGCTCAGTGACTTCGAGCGCAAGGTCCAGTGAAGGCAATTGATAGTGCCCGGCCACCTTTTCATGATTGCGAATCACGGACGGCACGGAACCTTCATTGTACGTTCTCATTTTCTCGGGATCAACGAAGTACATCAGGATAATATCGATCTCAGGATTGAGCGTGCGAGCCTGCCGGACGATTCCTTCCATACCACGAATTTGTTCGATATCGGTACCACCATTGGTCGCATCATTGACAGCGGCTTCCTCGAAAAGTAAATCGACCGGGCCGTTTTTGAAGACGTCCCGCACGAGACGAAAAGCGCCCGGCGTCGAACCGGTTGAAGGTATCCCCGCGGCGATAAAATCAAACTCGGTCTGGGGAAAACGTTGTTGCAGGTACCGGCAAATCATGTTTCGCCAGCCGGAATTATAGGTAATAGAACCGCCAAGAAAAGCCGCACGGCCTTGCTTGTTCCGTTGGAATTTGAGGCGGCAATTTGTCAGGCCATGCCGAAGGTTGTAATGGAACTTGTCATAGTCGGCCGTTGTATGGGTCAGTATGAAGTCCGCAATGGGCTTCGGATTCTCAAGGCTGTGCGGATGATGGTCCACGCCCGGCTTGCGAATGATGGTCATCTTGCCACCGAGCTTCTTATAGCGTTTTTCGACAACATCGGAGTTTTCCGACATCGGAACGACCGTATCGGATGTGCCGCAGACATGCAGTACAGGCACGACCGAACGGGCCAACGGCTCAAGATTGTCAACCGGATTACGCTTATACATCAAAGCCCCCTCGACCGTCAGACCATACGCTTTCAAGCATGCTTGCCAGGAGGCTTGATGGTATTTTCCTTTACCCTGGCCGGCGGGCCAGCTCTTGAAGTCACAAACGGGATTGTCGGCGTAGATGCAGGCCACCTTATCAGGATTGGCTCCGGCCCAATTATAAACGATCAGACCGCCCCGGCTCATCCCTTCCAGAGCGACACGTGAATGGAAGCCATGACGTTCGGTCAGGTAATTGTAAAATGCATTCCAATGATTCACCGCCGTGGGAGAACCAAAGAGGTTAGCGACATCCATATAAACGAGGTGAAAACCTTTTTCTAAAAGTGTAAGGTCCGTCTGAGGTTCATGACCGAAGAAACGCGCCCTCCATATCCAGGGCCGATGGCCGGCTGGAGTTTTAGGACTTACGACGATGCAATGACGGGTATCGTAAATAAAATCATAACGGTTATAACCACGCCAAACGGATTTCTTGCCGTCAATACCATCAACTTCGAGCCGATGGGCAAAATCATCGCACAGAGAAACGTCGGTCCGAAAAGCCGTCAGCGCAAGAATGAACGGTAAGATTCGCATATTTCCCATGACTTGTCTCACTGTACCTTTGTCACTGACCTACATTCTTCCGTGTGAAATTCAGAAGACCCGCTGAAAGCAGAATTTGTCTGTCCCTGTCAGAAAGCATCAGCTTACCGAGGAATTCAAATGAGCTGTCCGTTTTAGCGACCTTGACGGTCTCGCCGCTCTTTATTGCTCCGAGCAGGCCGTCTATTAGAAGCTCGTCATCAGGCTCGATTCTGTCGTAGTCCGCCGGGTCGGCAAATTCGAGCGGGACGATGCAGAAGTTAATCAGATTCGCCTTGTGGATTCGCTCGATGCTCTTGGCGATCACCACCCGCACACCGAGATACATCGGACACAGCGCCGCGTGCTCTCTCGACGAGCCCTGGCCGTAGCTTTCGCCCGCTACTATAATCCCGGCTATGGCCTTGTCCTTTAAGGCGAGCGCCCGCTCGGCAAAGGTCGGCTTGCCTTCTTCATTGAAGCAATTGAAAACCACCTTCGCGTATTCGGGTACGTTCGAGCGGAGCTTCAAAAACGTTCCCGCCGGCATGATATGGTCGGTGGTGATTTTGTCGCCGCATTTGAGCAACACTCGGCCCGCCAACTTCTCCGGCAGCGGCTTTGGCGGCTCCGGCACGACAATCGTCGGGCCTCGTAGAACCTCAGACTTCGAGGCTTCAGCTTCGCTTAGAGGCGCCTCGATCATGTCGTCATTAATGACAAACTTCTCCGGCATTTCTATACGAGGAAATTCCAGCTTAAACAAACCCGGTAAATCGCGCGGATCGGTGATCCGGCCCGCCAGGGCCGAGGCGACCGCCGTCTCCGGGCTGACCAGATAAACCCGGTCGCCCTTTGTTCCACTCCGGCCGGCAAAATTCCGGTTAAACGTCCGAAGGCTGACGACGCCATCAGCCGGCGAGAAGCCCTGCCCGATGCACGGCCCGCAACCCGATTCCAGGATCCGCGCGCCCGCGGTAATCATATCCGCCAGCGCCCCATTGTCCGCCAGCATGTTCAGAACTTCTCTGCTGCCCGGCGCAATAGCACATTCGACCATCTCGTTGATGCGCCGTCCCTTCAAAACTTCCGCCACCATCATTAAATCGACAAAGCTCGAATTCGTGCAACTGCCTATCACCACCTGACGGGTCTCGATCCCGGCAATCTCCCGGATCGACTTGACATTATCCGGCGAAGACGGGCACGCCGCCAGTGGCTCCAGCTCGGCCAGATCGATCTTGATAACGCGGTCGTATTCGGCATCCAGATCGGCTGTTAGTGGCTGGTAGTCGCTCTGGCGCTTCTGGGCCGCTAAGAATTTCCGCGTTTGTTCGTCGCTGGCGAAGAGGCTCGTCGTCACCCCCAGTTCGGCCCCCATATTGGTGATTGTCGCCCGCTGGGGCACCGACAGGCGCTCCGCGCCGTCGCCGAAATATTCGACCACCCACCCGACGTTGCCCTTGGTCGTCAGAATGCTCAGCAGCTTGAGAATCACATCTTTAGCCGCCACCCAGTCGTTCAGCTCGCCGGTCAGCTTCACGCCGAGGACCTTCGGGCATTTCAGGTAAAACGGCCCGCCGGCCATGGCGACCGCTACATCGAGCCCGCCGGCCCCGATGGCCAACATACCGATCCCGCCGCCCGTCGGGGTATGCGAATCGCTGCCCAACAGCGTCGCGCCGGGCTTGCCGAAACGTTCGAGATGGACCTGATGGCAGATACCGTTGCCGGCGCGGGAATGAAAGACGCCGGACTTGCCGGCCACCGTCTGGAGATACAAATGGTCGTTGTGGTTCTCCGGTCCGAAGCCGGCCATATTGTGATCCACATAGCTGACCGACAGATCGGTCTTCACCCGGCCCGGCCCCATCGACTCGTACAGCAGAAATGCCGTGGTTCCCGTCGCGTCCTGCGTGAGCGTCTGGTCGATGCGAATCCCGATCTGCTCGCCGGCAACAAGTGTGCCCTCCACGAGATGCCCACTCAATATCTTCTCAACAAGTGCTTGTCCCAATGTCGTACTCCTTGAAATTAAATGAGTAGTTTAGCATAAGGACGTGTAAAAGACAAATCCCGGCGACGGATTAATTGCTTTGTTTCGTTTCACCATGGGGTGGCAGCCTCAAGCGCAGCTTGGGGATGGCTTTTCACACACTCACCATCCCCAAAACCTCCGGCTTTGAGGCTGCCACCCTATCAAATATAAATATAAGGGCGGCCTTGCGCTCCGCCGTGCAAAGCCGCCCAAAAAGGAGACTGTCCAAGTGCGATCCGGTCACCGAACGATGGGATTCTACCAACGCAATCGCTTACCAATCGCGGACAATGACCCCATCTTTACCTACACAATACTGCTCGCCATCTTTGATCTTCAGATTATACACCTTTCCGACAAACGGCAACGACCTTTTCACCACACACTTGATGTGGACCGGACCGTTCAACGATCTCAATCTGTGGCCGCTCGTCAAATCCGGCGCCCCGATCCACTGGCCGGAATCCAGCAGGAAGCGGTGTTTGGCCACAACACTGATACAATCTCCATTTTCAAGGATGATATCCCGGCATTCGAACACGCCTTCGTGCTCATCGACTTTCTCGATCTGATTGACATAAGTCATGACCACGGCGGTGTCGGCTCTGCCGATCTTTTGACCGGACAGAACCTCAGAAATCGGCACGAGCGAGCCATCGATCCACACAGGCGTATGACCAGGAAAACACGTTCTTCCCTTCGTGCCGGGATCTGGCGTTCCGCCTTCGCCGTCCTGCACCAGAAGGGAATCCGTTCTATCCTGTGGCTCACTTCCAAAGGTAGGCGGTGAGCCGATTCTCACGTCGCCGCCGTCCCAGAAGGTCCAGATGTTATCGTCGTTGACGCCGCAGAACGGGCACTTCTCGAAGCCGACGTGGTTATCCAGGAACAGAACGTTCTGGCCGTCTTCCTGGTGCTGCGTGGCATTACCGGCCTTGATCGCCTCGGTGCCGCCATCCGGATTGTAGAGACCCGGGAATTGCTTGGCCTCGGCCGCGGGAGAACCGATATACGGGTTCCGGTCGGCGGCCACCGCCAGACCCGGCTCGCTCGCCGTCGTCAGCGCGTACAGACCGAAAGGCATATGATACGAATAGCTGCAATGCTCTCTCGGATCCGTGCCGAAGTCCCAAAGGTCGATCAGTTCACGGTCGCCGGCGCCCTGGTCGGCGGGCTTGAATTCCGTCGTTCCGGAATCGCCCTTACAGATGAACGACTTAGGCGTGACCTCAGCGTACTTGACCAGCAGGTAGAAGCAGGACGAAATGGTGGACGTGCCGCCGCTGCCATCGGCCGCCAGGCCGTAAGCGTTGAAGCGGTTCAGGGCCAGCCAGTCCGGAATACGTCCCGTCCAGGTGCTGTTTCTGCCGCCGGCACGCGGCATTTCATCATCGTAATCGTTGCTGTAGATCAGCATGGCCTTGCCGATGCCGGACAGGTTCGTCCCGCAGACCATGCGGAAGGCAATCTGCCGGACCCTGGCCAGGGCCGGCATCAGAATGCCCATTAACAGAGCGATGATCGCAATCACGACCAACAGCTCGACTAAGGTAAAACCTTT
>Ga0272442_10010194_pt1 | contig 11612 bp, 5 predicted proteins | sample SSMForm2O_FD_200262 | JGI IMG/M metagenome (GOLD analysis project Ga0272442, IMG submission 200262) | Marine sediment archaeal communities from Little Sippewissett salt marsh, Falmouth, MA, United States - SSM-Form-2O | ecosystem: Environmental > Aquatic > Marine > Wetlands > Sediment ...
CGCAGCCCGGGGGCAACATATGTCAACACGGACTACTTGTTGGTGGATGAATCGGACGTTCTCGATGTCTGGCGGGCCTTCGTCGGTGTGCGCATGACCAGCTCGGCGACTTCGTATGACATGGGCACCTTCATCCAAAATCGCGAGCGGCGGCGCGTGGTCGGCGATCACGTGCTGTCTTACCTGGACCAGATCGCCGGCCGCACGTATCCGGATTCGATCGTGCTTTCAGGCAGCGACTACGATTCACACGGTTACCCGAGCGAATCCTACTTTGCACTCATCCCGCACACACCGCAGACCCTCAAAGCGAATCATCCGGCTCCCGGTGGAACATGTTACACGCCATATCGTTGTCTGTTGCCGCGGGTATTAGATGGCCTCCTCGTTATTGGTTTAGGTATGAGCATGCACCGAGATGCGACGGCCATGGTCCGTATGCAACTGGATATGCATAACCAGGGCTATGCAGCAGGGGTCGCGGCGGCTATGGCGGTCAGGAACCGGTGCACGCCAAGACAAATCGATGTCAAAACGTTGCAGAAACATCTCGTCCAAAGGGGTAATTTGCCAAAGGACGTGCTAACGCACGAGGATTCTTTTCCGTTGTCCGATAGACTCGTCCGTGCAGCCGTGCGTGAATACGGCGACCCGACCCAGTCGCGGACCACTCAGTGTAAAGCACTGGCGATCATTCTATCTCATACAGAAAAAGCAAAACCACATTTGAAACTCGCGTTTGCTTCGGCCACAGGCGACGCCAAGCTCACCTATGCGAAACTGCTCGGTTTTATGGGAGATCGAGACGTCGCGCCGATCCTCATCGCGAAGCTCACAGGGATTGATCGGTGGGATGCCAAGATTTATCAAGGCTCCATGGCCGAATATGCACACCTGCCGACACCGGTCGATGCCCTAATCCTCGCACTCGGTGGCACCCGCGATCCGCGTGCGCTGCCCGTTCTTCTGGAGAAGCTGGACACACTGGACCCCAACGTCACGTTCTCACACCACCGTTCGCTGGCATTAGCGCTCGAAGAGATTGCAGATCCAACGGCGGCAGAGCCTCTGGCTCGACTTCTGAACAAGCCCGGAATGCGAGGCCATGTGATGAGGGGGCTTGAGCCTCTTTCCGACCGTCCGCAAGAGAAGCGTCGTCGCCTGGGGGCCTTGCGAGAGATTATGTTGGCCCGTGCACTTTACCGTTGTGGCGATTGGCAGGGGCTCGGAGAGGGCATCCTTCAAGAATATCGGCACGACATCCGAGGTTTATTTGCGCGGCACGCCAGCGCTGTCCTGGGGATTTCTGACGGAGTGCCTCCGGCCGAAGATTGACCCGGCTGAGGCAGGATGCCGGCGGACAGAGGCGGAAAACAGCGGAGACTATCTGAATTGGTATTGAGTCCATTGCCCAATAATGGTAGAATACCTTTTGAACGCTTGTAAATAGGCCTACTCTTGAGCAGGTAAAGGAGGTGGATTACGCCTAAGCGAAATGCCTTTACGCTTATCGAGCTTTTAGTTGTCATAGCTATCATTGCTCTGCTTTTGGCGGTTCTGATGCCGTCGCTCAGACGGGTCCGGCAACAGGCTAAAGCTTCGGTATGCCAGTCAAACCTGCATCAGTGGAGCCTGGTTTTCTCCATGTATGGCAACGATTACGAGGGTCGGTTCTGCAACGGGTGCAGCAGTTACAATACCGATGACAAGAGGCACTGGGCCACGGCGCTACGTCACTACTATTACCACGACCGGCAGATCACACTGTGCCCGATGGCCGTCAAGCCCTACGACGAAGGCGGCGTGGTTCCCTATGGGGCCTATCGCGGGCCGGACGACGTTCTGCTCAGCTATGGCCTGAACGGCTGGCTCTACAATGCCAGAGCAGCGGATGAAGCCTTCGCCCGCCCGGTCGAGAATTTCTGGCGCGAACTCAACGTCAAGGGCGCGGGACATATCCCGCTCTTTCTGGATTGCCTTCACGCGGAAGGGCGTCCTTTCGAACACGACCAGCCTCCCGAGTTCGAGGGGGAGATGCTTGCCTTCAACATAAACTCGAACATGGTGCGATTTTGTCTTAACAGGCATCATGGTGCGGTGAACTGTCTGTTCATGGACGCATCGATTTCAAAAGTCGGGCTCAAGCGACTATGGCACTTGAAATGGCATCGGAATTATGACACGAGTGGCCCATGGACCAAGGCGGGTGGCGTCACGGCCGAAGATTGGCCGGAATGGATGAGAGGGCTCACAGACTAATCATGAGCAGAACCGTATGAAAGGGCTGTATCTCGAAAGGAGGTGATCGGATTACTTCGTAAGCTGCTGCTGTGTGTGTTTAATCATAAATTATTCGAATTCTGAACCTAAGAGGAGGATTTGTTATGTTGACCAAAGTAAGACTTTTCATTTTGTTCATTCTGACGCTGAGTCTCGGTGTGAATGTCGGCTATGCGAGTTCGTTGGTGGGCTACTGGTCTTTTGACAATATCCAGGGTACGGTTGTCCCGGACCTCAGCGGCAATGGAAATGACGGTACAATAAACGGCGCTCCGCTAAGGATCGACGGGCCGTTTGGGACGGCGTTGCAGCTTGATGGTATCAGCGATTACGTCGATTGCGGCAACGCTGAAAGCCTCAATATTACCGAAAAGCTGACGATCTCGGCATGGGTGAAGACGGTCGATGCCGGTGATCCCGCCGGAGGGGAGATGGGGGGCCAGAACCATTATGTATCGAAGCACAGTTGCTATCAGTTCAAGCACAGAACCAATCTGTTAATCTTCGCTATTTGGGACGGCAGTCCGTATGCAACCCGAATATCCATAGACAACTCGTTCAATGGTGAATGGCACCACGTCGTCGGCACGTATGACGGTAGCGTTCTCAAAACGTATGTGGATACGAAACTGGAAGGTGAAGCACCACATGTAGGAAGCATCGATCTCATTGACCTTAATGTGAATATAGGGAAAAATCCCAATCAGAACGATCAGAACTTTAAGGGTGGAATTGATGAAGTGATGATTTATGCTCGCGATCTCACCGAATCTCACGTACAAGATCTATTCGTAGGCAATACCTCCTTTTTCTTGAAAGCCCAGAATCCCGATCCGGAAGACGGCGCCAAGGGTGTTTCTTTCCTCATGTTGAAATGGACCGCCGGAGAAGATGCGGTCTCACACGCCGTGTATCTCGGAGCGGATCCGAACCTAACCGAAGACGATTTCAAGGCTCAAACAGATCTTGAGTTCTACTGGGATGTGGAACAGATCGTCCCCGGCCAAACCTACTACTGGAGAGTTGATGAAATCCAGGCCGATGGAACGACGACTGTCGGTAACGTATGGAGCTTCACGGCTGCGATGATCGAGGCCTATGATCCCAAACCGCGTGACGGAGCCAAATGGGTTGATCCGAATAATGTGGTGCTTTCCTGGGAGGGCGGCATCAACGCGACTACACACGATATTTACTTCGGTACCGACAAAACGGCCGTCGAAACGGGCCAATCAGATGTCTTTGTTAATACCTCCGTGATGAATACGCATACACCGGGTCCGCTCGCCAAAGAAACGACGTATTATTGGCGTATCGACGAACACACAACGACGGGAACGTTGAACAAGGGCAACACCTGGACGTTCACAACGTCCGGCGGACCGAATGATGGTGTCAAAGCGGAATACTTCAACAACCAAGATCTGGATGGTCAGCCAACCGTCGTCCGCACGGAATCTCACATCGACTTCTCCTGGCCGGACGGGAATGTGGAAGGCGTGAATTCACCCGCCGAGGGAATCCCGACAAGTGAGTACTCCGCTCGGTGGTCCGCGGAACTTCATGTGGCTTTCAGTGGCGTTTATCGCTTTGTCATAAATGTGAACAACAGCGGAAGACTGTGGCTCGACGACAGGCTGATTGTCGAAAGATGGCCGAATTCCGGAGCATACCCGGAATACACATCGAAAGGCGTCGAACTTGTTGCAGGAAGAAGTTATTCACTGGTGATGGAGTGGAATAAATACAATTCCGGAGCATTAGCAAAACTGGAATGGATCGATCCTTTCGGAGATCGCTGGATTATCCCGCCGGGTCATCTTCAACTGCCCTTGCGAGCCAACAGGCCCAAACCAGCCACAGAACAAATCGATGTGACCCACACGGCCATTCTGACGTGGAGCCCCGGGTACAAAGCGGCTCGACATGAGGTCTATTTCGGCACCGATGCCGAAGCCGTGGCAAACGCCGATACCAGCTCGCCTGAATATATTGGAAGTAGAGACCTCGGCTCGGAAAGCTATGAACCGGGAGAACTCCAATGGAATACCACGTATTACTGGCGTGTTGATGAGGTCAATGACCTCGCCTCCGGCAGTCCGTGGATCGGCTACGTTTGGAATTTTACCACGGGCGACTTCCTTGTTGTGGACGACTTCGAGGGCTACGACGCGCGCAACAGTCAGATATGGTGGGCGTGGAAGGACGGACTGGGTTATGCCGCGCACGATGACGAACCGGCCTATCCGGGCAACGGGACCGGTTCAGCGGTCGGCGATGAAACGACCTCTTCATTTACTGAAGAAAGGATTGTTCACGGTGGAAGTCAATCGATGCCGTTATTCTACGACAACAACAAGCTGGGCTTCAAATACTACTCGGAAGCCGAACTGACATTAAGCGCTCCACGGGACTGGACGGCCAGCGACGTCGAAGATTTGTCTTTGTGGTTCAGAGGGGATCTGACCAATGCCGCCGAGCCGCTGTATGTGGCGGTGACCAACATGTCGGGAACCGTGGTCGTGCAGTACCATGATGATCCTCAAGCATCACAAGCCGACGCATGGCAGGAATGGGTCATTCCATTGCAAACGTTAGCCGATCAGGGGACTCAACTGACGGATGTGGATCGGATCGCCATCGGTCTGGGCACCCGAGGCAATACAACGGTCCCGGGCGGCTCCGGCAAGATGTACTTCGACGACATACGATTGTATCGGCCGAAAAGTGCTCCCTAAAGCACAACATAGCTTTGGGATGCGGCGAAATTAGAGTTCGTACCAAGTCGAGGCTCATATCGTTCTATTCGGTATGGGCCTCGCTTCTTTTCATTTCACCCTGCGTGACGACGAATTATTAAAATAATTTTGAAATAATCTCCCATAGCCAACGACAGTATTATTGAAAAATGTAGGTCGAGACGTCAGGAGCTATGATCTGGAAAATGATGTTTCACAATGAAAGGTTACAAGAATGAAAACCACCAGTCTCTTAATTTCATTATTTCTTATTCAAAGCTTGTTTGCCCAGGGCGTAACGCCAAAGGAATGGGGCCTTAAGGGCTTCCACATCGAAGATGCACAACTTGGAGATATCCATTATCATGTGTCGGAGAAGGGAATCGACCAGGCAAAACCTCTATTATTCCTCATTAGCGGCTGCAGAGGATTGCCCACGATGCTGGTTGTGCAGTGCGGCGACAAATCGCTCAAATTGGGCACCGTGCCGCCGGACCAGATTCACAATTTTTCAGATCAGTACCACGTGGCCTTTATCGGAAAAGCCGGAACGCCTTTTTGCGACACCGTTAAGGTGGATGAAATCAATCCCCTGAAGAACCTTGAAGAATATCAACCGTCTGAAGAGTACATTCAAAAATGCGGCATGGAATGGGAAGTCAAGGCAAGTTCGATCGTCATCGACTTGCTTTGCAGCACGCTGAATATTGCTGAGAACAAAGTCATCGCCATCGGTTTTTCCGAGGGGGGACACCTTGCCGTCAAGCTGGCCGCCGAGAATGAGAAGATCACGCATCTTATAAGTGTCATCAGCAACGGCCTCAACCAATTTTACTCGAGCATCATTAACCGAAGGATGGACGCCGCAACGGGAAAAATAACGCATCAGGAGGCCCAGGCGGCGATTGACAAGCTATTTGCGACTTATAAGGACATTTATAGCGATCCGTGCAACACGGAAAAATGGTATTATGGACATCCCTATCAGCGCTGGGGAAGTTTTTGTACCGATATTCCTTTAGAGCACTTCGTCACGCTGGAAATCCCCATTCTTCTGCTCAACGGCTCCGCCGATCGTAATAGTCCCATTTTGCATTCCGACTACATTATGTTGGAATTCTTACGATTGGGAAAAACCAATTTGACCTATCACGTATTACCCGGCTGCGACCACTGGTTCCATGAGGTTGTACAGAAAGATGGCAAGGAAGAGCATGTCTCCCACCGAAAAGAAGCATTCAAAACGATTTTCGACTGGCTTGAATCCAATTAAGAGAATCGTGCATAAACATTCCCGATCGATCAGATAAAATCAAAACAGTTGAACTTTAGGGAAACTTCAATGAAATTAACAGATTTGCTCTATGCGATTTTGGTTACCCTCCTGTTGACAGGTTTTTACGCCGTCGAGGCACATAGCGAAACAGTTTTTCCCGAATTCGAATTCGATGTTTGGGCCAGCCCGCCCTCGCGAAAAGTTTACGCACTTTCGCGTGAACCCGTCGTTCAGCGAATCCTCTATTCGGTCGAGGAAAAGGCCTTGCCTGCTCAGGAAATTGCGGTCAAAACTGAGATGCCGGAAGAGCAGGTTTTGGAAAAACTGAATGAACTTTCCGATCTTGGATTAGTTCGTCGCGATGGCCGTGGATGGATATCATGTATTCCATTGTACACGGAGGACGAATTACGCGTAGCCGAGCAAGTAGGAAAAAAATACGCAGAAGAACAAGCCAGAATTCTACAGAGTGAAATCCCAGGATTGAAGAATGTTTTTCACAAGACGCTTCTCTCCCAGTATTTCTCATGGGACGATGTCTCGCTCATTGTCGTGGGGGCACTGCTGGCGGATTTCTGTGTCTTCGACAGAATCCCCTTTTTGCCGGAACACGACACGCAAGAACTTCAACCGTCTCTGGTAAGCCCCTCCGGTAAGAAATGGGGGTATAACGGTTTTCAAAAGTTGCCGAAACGTTTTCCATCCCGAAAATGGAGGTTTTATCAAAATCAGTTCTCGAAATATTCGGGGGGATTGACGCGATTCGGTTATTATGGTGAAAACCGCCCAAGTCAGCCTTCTCGTCCCGAGGGGTGGATTCGATTCGAGCAGGGCAAGATCCTCTTTGCCCTTGCAGAAGGACCGCAGACCTTTGACGCCCTGAAGGAACTCACCACGCTGAAACCAGAGATTCTTCAAAAAGGACTCAACGTACTTCAACAGACGAGTCCTCCTGCCATCGTGCTCCAGAATGGACGATATCGCTCGAAGATCCCGATTTTTTGCGCGGCGGACCGTGAGCTTCTTGTTCGGGAATGTGATAGGATTGCGGAGATGATCTTCGAGAAAGTCGTCCGTCCCCACCATGAAGAACGCGTCGCCAAGGGGAAGGCTTTGGGATCGCGATGGCCCCTTCCGGTGGGTACCTATGTACGGGATAAAGCTCTTCAGATACTGACCGAAAGTGGACAAATCAGTGCGGCCCCCGCTTCCCCCGTGGATTGGAATTTCGGTGTTTGGGGTTGGAAGGGATTCTTGCCGATGCACGATCAAATCAAAAGGGATTTGAAACCGGATTCGTTTCTCCTCACCTCAATTTCCGAGGATGAAACCAAAGAAATAGCCCGCTTAAACAGTCTGAAGAATAAGATTTTAACAAATGAATCACTGGTGGATATATCCACTCCAGCGAACGCGTATCTCTCATGGGTTTCCGCCTATGCCCATTCGGATATTGAAGCACTCAGGCGGGTTGAGCTGCCGGCAGATCGTATTGACATGGCTCACCTGGAGAAACGGACAAAACAGGGATGGCTCGGATACATCGGCAAAGTGGATATTAGACGTTTGCCACCGGTTCCCTCAAATCTGGAAGATGGAGACGTGTGTCCTGTTTTTACGATGCACGAAAGAGGGTTTGAAGAAGCATATATCTTTTTCTTCCATAACAACGGATGGCGATACCTGGGAAATACACCGAGGGATGGGCTATGGCACGATTGGGCAAAAACGGCGGCCCTCAATAAACTGGCATTGCTCAAGGAACAATGAGATTGCCTCGTTTTTAATGCATCGCTACGTCACTGCCCGAAACAACGCACACACCCGTCGGCCGTGCTGATATACAAACACCCATGCGCAGCGATCAGACCATCGTAAACCGGAGGGGATGGAAGATGCCGGATTTCAGAAAGCGTTTCACCGGTTAAGGCAGAAACGGCCCAAAAATCAGCGCCTTGACGCCCTTCGAATGCGGCCAGGGGATCGTTTTCCGGGATGACATCCGGCGGACCGGCGACGAAGAGCTTATCACCCGCCAGCACCATTGCCCGCACTCGGATTGGGATATAGACGGACCACTTGTCTTTGGTTTTCTTAAATTCCGCTTCATTCTGATCGGGATCGTAATCTTTGGCAAACAAGCGATAGCCTTTGGTGCCGGGAAAGAAACCGCGACGCACACGAATGCGTTCATAAAAGACTTGAACACCAAAGACCGTCCGCTCATTAAAGACCATCAGTTGGCCATATGCACCGATACGGCCCATTTGTCGATCCCATCCGGGCCAGCGCCGGCTAAAGGCCCAGTAAGTGCCTTCATTGTAAGAATCATCGAGAAAGCCCCTGCTTGAGAGGAGGCGCATGGCATTCGATCCCCGTTCGGGATAAAAGGGATATTCACGATAGCCCCCTCTCTCTCTGTCGAATTGCTGCATCGGGGCCGGAAAGCGTTTCAAATCACTGCGAAAACGCTCCTGGTGCAGAAACAGATCGACCCCGTCACTTACCAGAATATCCGATTTGGCGCCATCCATGTACCCCCCACCTCCCGTATCTTTAAACGGATCCGGCCGTGGACCTTCCAGAGACGTTTCATGCTGCACCCGGCCCGTCAGCGGATCCAGCGCATAGAGACGAATACCGCCGTCGAGATAGGTGGATCGACCGGCCGTCACGTAAACCCGTGGACGCGGAGGTGTCACGGTGACATCGTTTTGAACCACGACACTGCCGTGCACGGGCCAGGCCGATTCCAACTGTCCAAACGCACCCACTTGCCGCTCATGCGGGGCAGCAAGGAATCGCCAGATCTCCGTGCCGTCAGACACATCAAGGCAATAAACCCATCCGTCCGACGATCCAAATAAAACAAGCGGACCGTAAAGGGTCGGAGTTGAATCAATTCGAGCGCCGGCCGTATAAGACCAGAGCTTGTCGCCGGTTTGTGCATCCAGTGCATGAACGGTGTGCGTGTCTTTTTCAGCAACCAGTAATGTCCGATCGGCAACGACCGGCGGTGTAATGGGGCCTTTCAGAGTCACTTTCCATTGTGGTTTCGGGGGGTGGATTATGGCCGCGTTGACATGGCCGCTGCGACGGGGATCATGGCGATACATCGGCCAGTCATCGGAATCGTCAATTTTTGAAGCGAGATTTTTAATGTGTTCGTATTTCGGACCTTTCATCAAGCGAGATTGATTGTCGATCTTTTCAAAGGATTGGCTTTCTGTTTTCGGGGCTGCCACAAGCGCATTGAAGTTGGACATGAGGACACCCTGATAACAGACACACTGATGGGGCGCCATGTAGAGGATGCCATTGGCCGGCATCACGCCATAAATGCAGGGCGGGCGCAGCCAGTCGTGTCGCATGTGATCGTTTCCCTGAAGATCCAGGAATTCCACGCCCCGTTTGGGTAATAGTAAAAAGCGTTCGGTCGCTTTGGAGCGATAGCACCGGTAGTGGTGGCCGGGACTTGTCAGTTTCGGCACGGAGACCCTGCGTTTCTCTTCACCTGTGAGAAGATCGTAACCGAGCCGCTGCGTGGTCGTGTCCTTCCAATGGTCGGGCAGGTTCTCCCGGTTATCCACACCAAACCAGGCGAGACCGTCGATGACAAAGATATCCTGCGCATGCCCACTGGGACCGCGGTATGGCGGGCTGGACCATAGCTTCTGGCCCGTTTTAGCCGAGAAGGCGTGGGCTTGATGATAGCGAATGGTTTGATAATCGCGTTTTTCTTTGGCCTGTGCCACAGGCCCGTAGGCAAAGAGCACGACCTTGTCCTGCGCCACCAGCGTTCCACTTTGTCCTCTGCCTTTAACGGATTCACTTTCCCAGAGTTTTTGGCCGTTCGCGCGATCCAGACATACGACCTGACCTGATTTAGCATAGTAAACACGATCTTTAGAGACAGCCAGTGTGAGCGGCGACATTGTATCCGGCTCACTTTGCCAGAGCACCCGGCCGTTCTGAGGATTGATCTCCACGACTCTCCCGATATTTTGACTGAGCTTGAAATCCTTCCCGGGTTGGATACCTGAGCGATCCGTGTCTCGCACACAGAGAATCAACATCTGAGAATCCAATAAAATCTCATCCGTGCCTTTCGTCCCAGCGAAGGTATGCAGCAATTCGCCCGTCGCGGCATCGAGCACACTGAGGGGCGCTTCGTATCCGAGCGTGATATACAGCTTTTTACCCGCAGCGACCAAACGACGTGTCGTGGTTCGCGGCAGTTGCCGCAGCATGGACGCCCGTTCCCGCGGATTATCCCAACGGGACGCGTCATGCCATTGGCGCCACCCCCAATTCGGCATGGGCATCTTCCAAAGGAGCATGCCGTTGAATCCATCCCGGGCAATGAGCGACCACTGAGACGGGAAGCGTTTTTCGGCTTGGCCCACCGGCCCATCATCCCAAATATAAAAAATGCGTCCGCCCGCCGATATCATCCCGGCCATACTCGAGTTGATCTCATGGCTGCGGGCATACGCCGGACCGCATACCCACTGCATCTGCTGAGGTGGCCCCACAACCGTGTCACGAGAGACGGCATTATTATCCGGCCCGTGTAGGTAATGCGGCCAATCGTCGATCTCTTTGGGAACGGGCTTGATGTAAGATGTGTATTCCGGGGAAAAAGGTTGCGTCTCCAAACCGGCGAGCTGACATCCTTTATGAAGAATGGCCATACCGCGCGGCGCGAGAATCCGCTTGATTTCACGTGCGGGAACGGTCGTATTTCCATCGTCGATGATGAGCAGATTGACCAGATTTTCGGCATAGGGCAGTGTATTACCCTGCCAGTGCTTGATGGACAGTCGTCCATAATTTCCGGTTGCGCGAAGGGTCTGACGGGCTTTTTCGAGTTTGTGCCGATCGCGTTCAAGCCCCTGGATCACAAGCTGTTCGTTGTTGCCCAGTGCCGCTACGAGAGTGCCATCCCCACACCCTACGTGCACAACGAGTCCGCCCTGAAGGTTGCTTTTCGCAAGGAAGGTATTCGCTTTTTCGGTTGAAGCAGACGCTGTGGTACAGGATAACAGCACAATCCATACACTTACCTTTACGAGAATTTTAATGCGAATGTTTCTTTTCATGGTCATTTCCTGACTGATAGGTATTGTCATTCTTCCATCCCATAGTGCAGTTTCAGCATAGCGATGAAATCCGGATTCAATTCCGTACCCTGACGTCGATAGAAATCCATCACCCGATTGCCCAACGCGGTGTTGAGATGGTAATGTCGGACGGATTTGTTGATCTCCACGAAGCCGGTGCGATTCACGAGTTCAGGATTTGCTGTTCCAGCAACA
>Ga0272442_10010195_pt1 | contig 11611 bp, 6 predicted proteins | sample SSMForm2O_FD_200262 | JGI IMG/M metagenome (GOLD analysis project Ga0272442, IMG submission 200262) | Marine sediment archaeal communities from Little Sippewissett salt marsh, Falmouth, MA, United States - SSM-Form-2O | ecosystem: Environmental > Aquatic > Marine > Wetlands > Sediment ...
TCGAAGTATTCGGGAGGGCCTCCGTTGATCCGGGCCTGGCCTGGGGTGACGTTCGGGGCAAAGGGATGGGGAAAGATCCGAAGACGGAGAAACCGGGCCACGGGATGGCAGGGCATGGAGAGAACGCCCTTCCCGGACATCCACACGTGGCTCGGTTCGCCCTCCTCGTTCGATTCCAGGTTGTAAAATCCCTTCTCGAATCCCAGCTGCCCTGAATCCAGGGGTACCACATCCCTTTGAAACTTCGAAAAGTATCGAACGAACCGCCGTTCGTCCCCCCCGTTGATACCGAGTACATAGCTGCAATACCGGCACATGGCGGTGGGGTTCCATCCGTGAATGGTGCGACGGAGGTTTTGATACATAGGGCCGTTCCAGACGGAATCCCAATCCCGGTTTTCGATGTTTCCGAGAGGTTTTCCGACGCAGCAGGGGAGCACGTCGCCGTTTGCGGAAAAATAAGCGTCCCGCCACGGCATGAGGCAGGGGGCGCTACCGGTTATTGTACGAGGTCCGGTTCCTTGAAAAACCTTTCCGAAAAGGCGAAGGAGCCCCTTTTTCCTGAGGTAATTGACAGCGAGACGGATCTTGCGGGAGGCGCGAGTTGCCTTTCCCCGGAACCCCATTCCCCGCTCCGGTCCCTCGAGGATGAGCTCGAGAAAGGAGGGGGGAATGGTGAGGTTGATCCGGAGTTTTTGTGCGAGATCCAGGGCCTCGAGAAATGCCGGCGACACGAGATCCGGTGCGTCGGACAGTGATTCGCCCTTTACCTTTTCGAGGTATTCCTCTCCCCCCAGGGGAAGGACAAAAACGTCCCCGGCTCCGTATTTCGCGGCCAGCCGGACCATTTCGGGAAGATCGCCTATGTTTCGTTTCATGGCCACGAACACGATCCGGAGGCGGAATCCGGCGTCCGGATGTGCAGCGGCCCGGGAGCGGATATTTTCGAGTACGGATACCACGTCTTTCCATCTGATGTAAGGTCGGACGAACTCGAAGGTTTCGGCCCGGGCTCCGTCCAGGGAGAGACTGAGCCTGATGCCCGCCCTGACGATGCGTTCCCGGAGTTCGGGTTTTTTCAGAAGGATGCCGTTTGTGGTGGTGGTGACGTCGATGCCGCGTCTCGAGCAATCCTCGAGTATGGACTCGAACGAGGGCGCCATCAGGGGTTCGCCGTACCCGATAAGGTCCACGATTTCGGCGCGATCCATGGCCTGTTCAGAGATTTTATTGTAAAGGGACGAGGGCATGTCCTGACCAAAGGTTTCGTAATAATGGCGGCAATGGATGCAGCGTGTGTTGCATCTCGTGGTGGGCTCGATCCAGATATGGGTGGGATTGGGAAGACCCTCGAGCGGGGGGCGTTCAAGCTCGAAGGGGATATGGTTTTTCCGGTTTTTCATGGATTGCCGTTACAGGCGGTTTATGGCTGGAGGGGGGGAGAAGTGGCGGTGGGAGAGGGATTCGAACCCCCGGAACTTTCGTTCAACGGTTTTCAAGACCGCCGCCTTCAACCACTCGGCCATCCCACCGCGATAGTTTTATCCTGGGGCATGATGAAAATTCGCTTGGATCTGAGCCTCGATTTCTTTATCGCCACAAGACAGGTTTTTGCTACGTCCCCGGGTGTGGGAATGTCAATGATTTTGTGGATCAAGGGGAAAACCCGAATGGAACTAACTTAAGGAAATAGAATCATGTTCTCCGACGAGATATATCTCCTTACTCGCCCTCCCCCTCTCCCTCTCCCTCCCCCTCGCACTCGTACTCGTACTCGCCCTCCCCCTCTCCCTCCCCCTCCCCCTCGCCCTCCCCCTCGCCCTCCCACTCCCACTCGTACTCGTACTCGTACTCGCCCTCCCACTCGCCCTCCCACTCGCACTCGTACTCGTACTCGCCCTCCCACTCCCACTCCCACTCCCACTCGCACTCGACGTTTCCGATACAAGTGCTTGTCTCCTTGATTCAAGATCCTACCTGCATTTGAGCTTATAAACGATTACGATTACGCGCATCAGTCTTCGTCACGCCAAAGCGTGACTTCGACTTGACAGGCGATAAGTGGAAATTGGTCTTTTCGAGCCTCAAGTTAGTGCCATTCGGGTCAACCCCCCTTCGAAGATGACATTTCAGGAGGTGTTTGACCCCGAGCCTGCATTTTTCAATATCGGGGATAATGCGCCCCCTGCGGAAATTTCACAACTTTTACCCTTGAATTGGTTTTTTCGCGTCGTTAAGTATTTTTTGAATTTTCTCACGGGAGAACCCGACAACCATGAATATTATCGTTTGCATCAAGCAGGTGCCGGACACCACCGAGGTTCAGATCAATCCCGAAACCGGGACCCTGATCCGCGACGGGGTGCCGAGCATTGTGAATCCCTTCGATATGTACGCCATCGAGGAGGGGATTCGTTTGAAGGAAAAATTCGGAGGCAAGGTTACCGCCATCACCATGGGACCCCCACAGGCGAAAGAGGCCATCCGGGATGCCGTGTCCCTGGGAGTGGACGATGGAATCCTTCTCAGCGACCGCGGATTTGCCGGGTCCGACACCCTGGCCACCTCTTACACTCTCTCGCGGGCCATCATGAAACAGGGCGGCTATGATCTCATCCTCTGCGGGAAACAGGCCAGCGACGGCGATACGGCACAGGTGGGACCCGGCATCGCGGAATGCCTCGATATCCCCTTTGTGGCGTTCGTGAAAAAAATCGAAGACATCGCCGACGGCAAGGCACGGGTGGAACGCATGATGGAGTACGGTCACGACGTGATCGAGACCCCGATGCCCGTTCTCCTCACCGTGGTGAAGGAAATCAACGAACCGCGCCTTCCCTCCCTCAGGGGAAAGATGCGGGCCAGGAAATACGAGCCGATCATGATGACCAAGGAAGACCTGGATGTGGATCCGGCCCGGCTGGGACTCGATGGCTCCCCCACACAGGTGATCAAGGTCTTCACCCCGGATGTGAAAAGGGCCGGGGAAATCCTCGAGGGGGAAACCCCCGACGAATACGCCCTGGAACTCAAGAAACGCTTAAAGGAGGCCGGATTCGCCATATGATTATCTATATCGACCAGGAACAGTGTACAGGATGCGAGGTGTGCATCCCCACCTGCCCCTTCGGCGCCATCGAAATGCGGGAGGACAAGGCCTATATCAACGAAAAATGCACCCTTTGCGGGGCGTGCCTGGACGCCTGCCCCATGCAGGCCATTGTCAAGAAGGTGGACGAACTTCCGAAAAAGAAGGAAACCGATCTCTCACTCTATCGCGGGGTGTGGATCTTCGCGGAACAGCGAAAGGGCAAAATCCAGAGCGTTACTTACGAACTCCTGGGGGAGGGCCGGAAACTCGCCGATGAAAGAAAAGAGGAACTCTGTGCCGTTCTGTTCGGACATAACATGAAAGACGCAGCAAAGGAGCTCCTTCACTACGGCGCTGACAAGGTTTTTTACATGGACGACCCCATGCTGGAGGATTTCCAGGACGATCCCTATTCCGAGTGCATGGCGCAACTGGTTCGACAATACAAACCGGAAATCCTGCTTTGCGGGGCCACGAACATCGGACGCTCCTTCATCCCCCAGGTGGCGGTGAAACTCGAAACCGGGCTCACGGCTGACTGCACGGGATTCGACATCGATCCGAAGGAGGGCAACCTGCTACAGACGCGTCCCGCGTTCGGGGGCAATATCTTCGCCACCATTGCCACCCACCATCACCGCCCCCAGATCGCCACGGTGCGTCACAAGGTGATGAAGCCCGCGGAGAGGAAAGACCAATCTCCCGGAGATCTGATCGAGGTACCGGTTCCTGAAGAGGGGAAAAAATGCCGCACGAAACTCATCGAGCGGTTCGAGGAGATCGAGGAAACCGTGAACCTGGCAGAGGCGGACATTATCGTGTCCGGGGGGCGCGGCCTGGGCGATCCGAAGCATTTCGACCTTATCCGGGATCTGGCAAAGGCCCTTGGGGGAGCGGTTGGTGCCTCCCGGGCCACCGTGGATGCCGGGTGGATTCCCTATTCCCACCAGGTGGGACAAACCGGAAAGACCGTGTGTCCCAAGCTCTACATCGCCTGCGGGATTTCGGGCGCCATCCAGCACCTGGTCGGGATGCGTTCCTCGGATGTGATCGTGGCCGTCAACAGGGATCCAGAGGCCCCGATATTCAAGGTGGCAACCTTCGGGATCGTCGGCGATCTCCACGAGATTGTCCCCGCAATGATCAAACACTTCTCCCGGTAACCTCAATATAAAACAATTTCATCGATCCCCGGTTCATCAGGTCCATATCGTCCATCATGTCCGTTCAGGATCAGAAAACCGGATTGACATCTCATAAGGGTTTCATGTTATGGATATCTCAATCTTTGTATCATTCGAATGAACGCATACTGAGGAAATATGAAACAGAACAAAACTTCGTATCTTGCGGCGGAAATCTTTCTCGGCATTGTTGTCGTGCTCGGGTTACTCATGCTCCTGACCGGGGACATCCGGCGTTTCCTCTCCATCCTGTACAGCCCCTATTCCTTCCTGCTCCTGGTTGTGATCCTGATCGAGTACTTCATCCTGAAGGGCATGGACCGCTCCCGGATCTACAAGCTCGAGCTGGAAAGGCTGAAGAAAAAGCGAGAACGCGAACTGGAAACCCAGAGGGAACTCGAGGATCAAATCGGGGAGCTGTCGGGAAACCTCGACAAAAAGGATCTCGAGCAGCGCCTCGAAAAGATCAAAAAAACCATGAGGCGGATCTGAACACTATGTTTCCTTCCCAATCCGTGGAACTTGTAGAAACCAAATACTGCCGGCTCGAGAAGCCGTTCGAGCTCGAATGCGGGCGGTCCCTCGAGGACGTGACCATTGCCTATGAAACGTACGGAGATCTGAACGAAAACCGCGATAACGCCATCCTGGTGATCCACGCCCTTTCCGGGGATGCCCATGCCGCTGGTTATCACAGCGCGGGCGAAAAAAAGCCCGGGTGGTGGGATCCCATGATCGGCCCGGGAAAGGCCCTGGACACGGATCGCTATTTTGTTGTGTGTTCCAACTGCCTGGGGGGGTGCAGCGGGACAACCGGTCCCGGCTCCGTCAATCCCGACACGAACCGACCCTTTGGCATCGATTTCCCCCCCTTCTCCATTACCGATATGGTGAATCTGCAGAAACGCCTGGTGGATTTCCTGGAACTCCCGGGACTCGTAACCGTAATCGGCGGTTCCATGGGGGGAATGCAGGTTCTGGAATGGAGCATCCGGTTTCCCGATTTTATAAAGTCGTGTATCGTAATCGCCTCGACGCCCCACCTGGGGGCACAGGCCCTGGCATTCGACGCGGTGGGGAGAAACGCGATTCTTTCCGATGCCGGATGGAAGGGTGGCGACTATTACGATAACCAGGGGCCGGCCGGCGGGCTCTCCATGGCCCGCATGCTCGGGCATATCACCTACCTCTCCACGGAATCCATGGAGACCAAGTTCGGGAGGGAAAAAAAGCGCGAGGCCGCGAACGAGGATTATTTTTCAACCGAGTTCCAGGTGGAATCCTACCTGGATTACCAGGGCAAGAAATTCATCGCACGTTTCGACGCCAATTCCTACCTGTTCATCACCAAGGCCATGGACAAGTTCGATCTTTCAACCCGGTTCGGTTCCCTGGAAAATGCCTTTCGAAATTCCGGGAACGTGAAATTCCTCATCACGTCCATCTCGTCCGACTGGCTCTTTCCAACGTCCCAGTCGCTCGAGATGGTGACCGCGCTCCGGAGCCTGGATTCCGACGTGACCTTTTTCGAGATCCAGTCTCCCTATGGTCACGACGCCTTTCTCCTGGAAACGGAAACCCTGTCGAAACTCATCCGGGCCTTTCTGAAGAGGCTCTCCTCGCCGGAGAAAAAGGTGAAATCCGTCAGCGGTCTTTCCAAAAACGTCCTGATCCGGCCGGATTACCGGGTCATCTTCAACATGGTCAGGCCGGAAACCAAGGTGCTGGACCTCGGGTGCGGGGATGGCAAACTCCTGCACCTTCTCATGGAACGAAAAGGCGTCAAGGGTTACGGGGTCGAGATCGATCCGGATATGGTGATCAAGTGTATCGAGGTCGGAATCCCGGTTGTCCAGGGCGATATTGATTCCGGACTGGCGGAATATACCGACAAGGCGTTCGATTACGTGATCGTGAACCAGACCCTCCAGGCCACCCGCAACCCGGAGCGGGTGTTGCAGGAAATGCTCCGGATCGGGCGGCGCGTCATCATCGGTTTTCCGAACTTCGGCAACTGGAAGATCCGGCTCAAGGTGCTTTTTCACGGCGCCATGCCCATCTCGACCGCGCTTCCGGAAAAGTGGTACGAAACCCGGAACATCCACCTCTTCACCATGCGCGATTTCCGGGAGATCTGCCGATCCCTGGGTGTGGCCGTTACCGGCAGTTATTTTATCCGTGGGGGGGAGATCAAGCGAAAGGACCTGCTCCCCAATCTCTCCTCTGAGCTCTGCATCTTCGAACTCGAGGGGATCTGAGAAACTTCGTGAATTATCATGCTACCGGAGGTTGGTTAATGGCAGGAGATGAACAATGGGTGGCCATGTTGCTTCCCGGGGAGATAAGAGATCTTTCATCAGAGCAGCTGATCTCGCGGATCCGGGAGATCAGGGAAACGCGGTGGGACAATCTCGCAATACTTGCCCACCATTACCAGCAGGATGAAATCGTGGAGCAGGCCGATCATCGGGGGGATTCCCTGGCCCTTTCCCGCAAGGCGGCATCCCTCGAGGAGGCGGGATTCATCGTGTTCTGCGGGGTCGAGTTCATGGTGGAAACCGCGGCCATCCTGGCCCGTCCCGGTCAGGAGGTGATCTTTCCCGCTCCCAACGCAGGATGTCCCCTGGCCGATACGGCCGATCCCGCCGACGTGGAAAGGGCATGGAAGGAAATGGCGGAACGGATCAACGTCCGCCGCGTCATCCCCATTACCTATGTGAATTCATCTTCCGAGATCAAGGCGTTCTGCGGGGAGAATGAAGGAGTGGTGTGTACCTCCTCCAACGCCGCGAGGGTCATCCAGTGGGCCCTCGAGAGGGGAGAGCGGTTCCTTTTCATGCCCGATGAAAACCTGGGACGAAATTCCTGCAACGCCCTCGAGATTCCCCGGGAAAAGACGGTTGTGTGGGATCCCGCCATTCCGGGCGGCGGGTGCGAGACGGAAGACCTCGAGGGCGCGAAGGCCATTTTATGGAAAGGTTACTGCCATGTTCACACGAACTTCACCCTTCAACAGGTCAAGATGGCGCGGGAAAACTTCCCCGGGTGTAAAATAATCGTTCATCCGGAATGCGTGGAAGAGGTGGTTGATGCCTCCGACGCCTCCGGTTCCACGGCCCAGATCCTCGAGTACGTCGAGGAGGCGGAACCGGGGAGTACCATTGTAGTAGGAACCGAGTCGCATTTTGTCAATCGCCTGGCAAGGGAATATCCCGACCTCACCGTGCTCGAGCTCTCCCATTCCGAGTGTCCGGACATGTCGCGTGTGAACCTGAGGAACCTTTACTGGGTTCTGAAAAACCTCGGGAACGTAAACGTGGTAAGAATGGACGAGAGGATAAAAAAGGCCGCGCGCCTCGCCCTCGAACGCATGCTGTCCATTTCGTGAGGGCGATATCCATTCAAACAGCCACCTATTACCCCCTCGCAAATCTGTGCCCTTTCTTATTGTATTTATCCACAGATTCACACAGATTCACGCAGATTTAATATGGGGAGAGGTGAAAGGACTGTGAATGAATCACGGTTTCGATTTTTATCGAAACCAGGTCGCATCATGAGGAGCCACCGGAGAACGAGTTCTCCAAAGGCTCCTCCCGATGCGACCCCACGCCTTTTCGGCGTGGAGCGATTCGTGAACTGATGGAATGAACTCAATTTGAAGTCCCTTCTGGAAAGAAATCCTGAAAATCCTGTTCATCTGTGGACAAAAAAGGGTTTTATATTTGCATCAAACGATTTGCTACTTGAGTCTCTTTTTTCATACAGGTATGTGAGACCATGAATCCATCCATAATAAAATATGGTAAATCCCTTGGAATGGCGGTTTCAGTATCCATTTTTTCACTGTGGATTACTTCGAAGGAATAATCCCAAATCGCTTCCCGAGAAAATACATCGGAACCATTTACCTCTCATAGATGAGCCTTTTTTTATTTATCCGCAGATTCACGCAGATTCACGCAGATTTAATACAGGGCAAGGTGAAAGGGACGTGAACTCTGGAAAGAAATCCTGGAAATCCTGATAATCTGTGGATAAACTCACCCCTCTTATCCCTCAATCAACAATTGACAGTTCCCTCATTTCAACAGGAACATCTGCGGAATCCGCTCCGGGGCGGTGAAGCCTTTGCGAAGGGCGGGGAGGTGGGTTTCGGCAAGGAGGTTGCTGTAATTGAAAAGAACGAATCCTTTCGTGCCGTGATCCCTGGCGATTCGCAGCTGGGCAATGGCCTGATCCGGCGATAGACTGCTGCTGGATGCGGTCACACCGACTCCCGGGTAAACCGGCACGGCGCCGTTGACCAGCTCGAGCTGGGATTCCAGCCTGCTTTGAAATGTGCTTGAAGAGTTCGTGTAATCCATGGGACAGAGGAAATCGAGGTATCCCTCCTTCACCCACAAGGCCCAGTCCTGTCCCACACTGTTCCGGCAGCCGGGATAGCTCGAAAACACGGCCGCGGATAGCTTCACATCGGGACAGGACGCCTCGACCCTTTGGGAGACGTCTTTTACCAGGAGGGTGATCTGTTTGGCCCTCCAGTCCCTGTAGGCATCCTTGTGAATCCCGCTGTAACAGTCATCCGGCCAGTTCCCCACCGAAATCCCGGTATCGCTTTCGAACCTGGCGCGGCAACCGTCGCAATAGCAGCAGCTGGAATCCGGGTAACGGATGTAATCGAAGTGAATGCCGTCAACGTTGTAGTTCAGGGCCACCTCGAGCATGGCGTCGGATTCGAGTTTCCGGTTGTCGGGATGCGATGGACAGAGCCAGTCGACCGGTTCTCCCCAGGCATTCAGCTGGGTGCGGTTTTCGGAACGCATGAGATCGATGAATTCCTGTGGCGCGTTCGAGAGGTTCCAGTTCACCTTCCACACGTGGACCTCGATGCCATACTTGTGGCAGGCCTCGACGCAAGCCTCTACTTGATCTCCGTATGTTTTATATGTATCAGAGAGGGGGAGAATAGCGCTGTTGTAATGGGCGAGTCCGCCCCATAGCATGTTGGGCAGGATGGCGTTGAAACCGTTTTGTAGAAGGTTAAGGGCCGATCTTTCCCAGTCGCCCTTCCAGGCGCCGGTTCCCGAGTGGTTCCAAACGGAGCGGAATTCCGGTGTTTCCGGATGCTGGCAAAGGTAATACGCCTCCCGGAGATACTCCCGGGATTTTTCCGACAGCTCGAGCACCGGACAAAGCACTCCGGAGCTGAGGGCCTGTTCCGCCCGGGTTCGCACAAGGGTGGCGGAGGTGATAAAGTCGAGGATGCGAGCGGAACGTGGGGTCTGGATGCCCTCTTCCCGGATTTCCCCTGCGGCCTTGGAAAAGTCCGAGTAAGGGCCGATTTTTCCGATGCTTTCGAATGCCGCCTGCATGGCCTGTTGCCCGACCTCCGGGACAAAGTGCGCGGCCAGGGAAAGGATCAATCGCTGCTTTTTGTAAAGATCGTCGCTCAGGAGGATGTGGCTCATGTATGCCCCGTTTTCACTCACGATCCATGCGGGATCCTCGAGGGGCCGGCCCTCCGCGTCCTCCCACAGGGCGAGCACATGAGAGGAGGTAGAGGCGGGTTCCGTTTCATAGATATTCCAGGATGCCTGTGACATTCGTTCGGGGATGCAATCGACCAGTCCGGGGAGAAACCGCATGGCGCCGAGGGAGATCTTTTTCCACCCCTTGACGTGAATATCGAGGAGATCAATGATGCGTTTTTCCGAGGTGTAAAAGGCGACGATTTTTCCCCCTGAGGTCACGAAATCCTCGATGGCCGTGTATTCCGCACCCGTGAGGTTTCGGTTGTAGGGAAAAAAGGCCAGCTTCGATCCCTCGAGGGCCCCCTGTTCCACGTCTTCGTCAGTGACCAGGTTATAATCCACCGAGTAGGCATCCAGGCCGGAAGCAAGCAGCTCGGTTGTATTTTTCACTGTTTGGGTGTCGGGATTCTTCGTGCCTTTGACGATCGATATTGGAGTGGTAAAAGCCGTCAGCTCCGTGGCGATGATTTCCGAGAGGAAGGAGGTCTGATCGAACCAGGGGGAGATGCGGATGAGGTCGATCTGGTCCCACCCCGAGGGTGAAGATTCGATTCTGGCATCCGCTTTTCCCGCCTTAAGGGTTTGCCAGCCCTGTTCCAGCCCGGACCAGCTGTAGGCGTACCATCCCCCGGGGCTGTGGAAGTAGATTGTGAAATAGCTGATGAGACGGGGTTCTTCGATATAAATGCGAAGGGATATGTTCTGCTCCCCGGAAAGGTCGAAGGAGACCTCCCGATCCCAGTAAGAGCGGGAGCTGAGTGTTTTGCTTTTATTACCTGTAAGGAGAGAGAGATCGCCGAAGGGGAGCCGGATTCCCCTCTTTTCTTTTCCCGGGATGCCCTCGAAGAGTTCCACCCGGGGCGATCCGGAGCCGGGTTTCCATGAGGCCCGGGCCGCCTCCGTTGTGGCAAAGTCGAACACCTCGAGATCTGCCCTGGCATTCACCCAAACCGGCGGGAAAAACATGCAGATGAGGAGTATCATCCATTGTTGGGGCTTTTCGAAATTTTTCATGGTTACTGGTATTTCATGGTTTGACGGTGGACCTTGAGCCGGATCTTTTTCCTGGCTTCGTGAAACATGACCTCCGCGAAATCCATGGTCCAGGTCCTCTCTTCGAAGCTGCGTTTTTCCACCTGGGAGAGGAACCGGTCCTTGAAGTCCTGGATGCGCGTTCCATAGATGTGATAGGAATCGGCAAGGTGGACGTACCTCCCCGGCCGGACCGGGCGTCCCGCCGCCTCGGAGAGCTGGGATGCGATTTTTTCCTGGAGCGAGATCAGGGCGAACATGTTCATGAAAGCGGCCTCGTAGGCGTCGTTGGAACGAAAACGCACGTTCATGTTCAGGATCCAGTTATCCTCTTCATCGGGCAGAACCCGGCACCATACGGACTGGAGGCAGGCAGGGTCGTAGATCTCGAGATCCTCCCACACCTTCCACGTGATGGCCTGGGCTCGCCTTGAGAAGGGTTTTTTCGCGAGTTTTTCGATCATGAGCCGGATCTGGTCAAAGGGCTTTTCATGGCCCGGAACGCGATAGCTGAACAGGCGTTCGTGGTAGGTGTACTCCCACCTTTTGTCGTCGGGGTTGTTGGGATCGCGCACCCAGTGATCCTTGATGCCGTCCACCACCTCCTGGCGGTATTCCTCGAGGAAATCGAGTCCCCCGGGAAAGGCGCGATGGATGCGCGGTTCTGAGAGCGGATCCTCGATGGTGATGATCATGGTGGAATCGACGCTCATGGGATCGTCGGGTTTGTCGTATTCCGTCCTGATGCGGATGCCCTTGCTGAAGAGTTC
>Ga0272442_10010196_pt1 | contig 11610 bp, 8 predicted proteins | sample SSMForm2O_FD_200262 | JGI IMG/M metagenome (GOLD analysis project Ga0272442, IMG submission 200262) | Marine sediment archaeal communities from Little Sippewissett salt marsh, Falmouth, MA, United States - SSM-Form-2O | ecosystem: Environmental > Aquatic > Marine > Wetlands > Sediment ...
CACCTGAGCTATTCCGGCGGTTCAATCATCGTCGCCCCAACCGGGGAAGTCCTCGCCGAGGCCGGGGACACTCCCGCCGTGCTCTCCGCAGACCTCGATCTGGGATCCCTGCGAGAGTGGCGCCGGACGTTTCCCGCCCTCGGCGACCTCAGGAAAGACCTCCTCGGACGCATCGAGATCGATCAGGTCCCCCCCGATCCTGCCGATGATTGAGATGATCGCGCCGGCCGCCCTGTGCCGCTTGACAAGCCGGCCCCAGAATCTACGCTGGCGTGGTGGTTGACAGCCGCTGACTGAGGCTAGGTAGCTCAGTTGGTAGAGCACCGCACTGAAAATGCGGGTGTCGGCGGTTCAAGTCCGCCCCTAGCCATGAAACGAACACGCCCGCTCCTCGGATGGAGCGGGCGTTGTTCTCACCCATCGCGAACACTCGCGGCGGGAGTACACCCGAGATTCAGATCACGCCGCCCGGCTGCGGATGGTCCGCAGCAGCCGATCCATGCCGTCGTCGACGATGGAGTCCGGCGTCATCCCCGGCATGGGATAGTGGCGGCACAGCGCCGCGCCCAATGCGTGCGGCTCGGCAAGAACCAGAAACACGGGCACGCCGATAACGTTGGTGGCGAACCGAAGCGCCCGCCGCAGATGCAACTGCGTGCTCGCCAGCATGAGCTCGGCCGGCTCAAACCGAATGGGAAGCACCCGGAACTGCCACGCCTGTCGCCGCGTTACCAGCCCCAGAGCCTGCTCGTCGTAGACCTCCACCTGCGGATCGACCTTCCGGGCAATCAGCGCGTACTGCCTGGCCCAGGCGGTCTCGACGGCGGCGGGGTCGACGCTGAACAGTCGCTCGGCCAGCAGCCCGAACGGCTCGCCCGTTCGCCGCTGCCGGGCGAGAATCTCCCGGACCTGCTGTTCATTGAGCACACCGCTCTCGATCAGCAATTCGCCGAGTCGCAACTCCATCCGTCCCCTCCGAAGCCTTCGCCTCCACCCAGCGATATCGGCTTGGATCCCGCTCCGTCCAGCCCCGCCACCCAAATCACGGGCAATCCGGCATGTGGAGAACGCGGCTGTAGGAATCGGCCCGACGCGGCAAACTGGACGGCCGGAGCCGCAACGGCTCGCTGCTTCACCCAGCCGGAGCAGGTTGCCGACCCGACGCGCCTTCCGCCGAGCTTTGCTCATGTCCCCCATCCGGGCGGATCATTTTTGCCCGTCCGAGAAGCGCCCGCCTCGACTTGGCGGATACGCTATCGGCCGTGCACGAACGTATTCGAGACACCCTCCTGGGCGCGTGGGGACGATTCGTCACTTCTCGGCCCGCGTTGACGCTCTGCGTCTGCCTGAGCGTGGCTGCTGCCGCCCTCCTCTTGACCTTCCTCCGGCTGGAGTTCAAACCGGACCGCAGCGACCTCGTCGATCAGGATCTGGCCTGGAACCGTCGCTATGCGGACTACAAGGCCCGCTTCCCCCGCTGGGACGATGTGACGGTCTGCATCGAGGGCGAGCCCGGTGACGAGCGGGTGGATCGGCTGGCCCGAGATATCGGCCGGGGCCTGCTCCGACACGAACGGGTCCTTGCCGCCGATGCCGGCTTTGACATCTCCGAAACCGGGCCCCGGCTGCTTGCCGCCGCTCCGCAGGCCATGTTCGACGAGGTGCTCAGGAACATCGCCCACCTTCGCCGGATCACCGCCGCCGAGAACGCCAACGCCGCTCTCGCCGTCGCGATGGGACAGTTGCGCGCCGAGAACGGGCCGGGCGAGGCCCTGGACCAACTCGAACAATTCCTCCAGCCCTACACCGACGCCCTGCTCGGCCGGCCGCCCGACTTCTGCTTCCTGCGCCCGGATCAGCCGCGATGGCTCCCCCTCATGAGCGAAATCGGCTCCGGCCGGCTGCGGTTCATCCAGATCCAGTTCGACGACACGGACGCGGACATCGATCAGGACAGCGAGAACGTGCGATGGCTGCGCGAGGAAATTCCGCGGCTCATAGCCCGAAGCGACCTGCCGGATGTGAAGTGGGGCGTGACGGGCATCCCGGCCATCGAGGCCGACGAGACGACGCAGTCCATCCACGACTCCACCTTGGCCTCCATCATCGCCTTCGTCCTGATCACCGTCCTGATGCTGGTCGTGTTCCGCGGCGTCGTCGTGCCGCTTCTCGCCGCGGGCAGTCTGCTCATCGGGCTGTCGTGGAGCTTCGGCTGGCTGGTGCTCTCCGTCGGCCACCTGCAATTGCTCTCGGTGGTGTTCTCCGCCATCCTGCTGGGACTGGGCATCGACTTCGCGCTGCACCTCGTCGCCCGGCTGGAACTGGTGCAGGATGAGCACGAGGATCTGCCGTCCGCGGCTTCACGCGTCTACCGGGGCATCGGTCCGGGAATGCTGACCGGAGCGGTGACGACGGCGGCGGCCTTCGGCGTCACCGCGCTCACCGAGTTCAAAGGCATGGCGGAGATGGGCATCATCGCCGGCGGGGGCATATTGCTGTGCCTCGTGGCCATGCTCTGCTGCTTCCCCGCCGCCCTCGCCGCAACCGGTCGATGGAAACGCATCATTCGCCACCGGCCCGGCGGCGAAGCGGCCCGTTTCGCGCGCGGCGCGTTGGATTTCGTGGACTTCCATCCGCGCGGAACGCTCCTCTTCGCCGCCCTCGTCGTCCTCGCCCTCATCGTGCCGCTCCTGCGCGTGCGCTACGATCCGAACGTCCTCAACCTCCAGCCGCCGAAGATCGAGTCGGTCGAGTGGGAGAAACGGCTGGTCGAAGATGATGCGCGGACATTCTGGAGCGCGTTGACGAAGACGACCGCCGAGGATGCGCCGGCCCTGGTCGATCGCTTCCGCGCACTGCCCGAGGTCTCGGATGTCGGCGCGATGGGACTGCTCCTGCCGCCGGATCGCGAGCAACGGGCCCGAAGGCTTGCGGATATGCGCGCGCAATCGGTCGTCGCGACGGACGCCCCGGCGGATGTTCAGACGCTTTCCCGACATCTCGGCTTGGTGCGGTCCGGCCTGCTGCGCCGCGCGCCCTCGGAGTCGGAGAGCGTCGCGAGCCGCCTGAACGCCCTCGCTGAACGCATCGGAGACGCGCTCCGTGCCGCCGCGGCGCTCAAGCCCGCCGAGCAATCTCGCCGGTGGTCGGCGCTGGACGAAGCCTTCCGACATGCCGCCGACTCCGCCGCGGCCTGGATCGACGAGGCGCTGGGACCCGAGCCGCCCGGCCCGACAGATCTGCCCCCCGTGCTCCGCCGCCAGTGGACCGACGCGGAGGACTGGATCCTCCGAATCTACCCCGCCCACGACGAGCAGGGCCGCTCGATCCTCCATCCCGAGCGGCTCGGCGCGTTCGTCAACGCCATCCTTGACGTCGACCCGAACGCCTTCGGTCCGCCCGTGCAGATCTACAAATCAAGCAACCTGATCGTGCAGGAGTACATCAAGGCGGCGTGCTACGCCATCGCCGCGATCCTCGTCCTCCTCCTGCTCGATTTCCGATCGCTCGCCGATGCGCTGTGCGCGATGACGCCCGTGGCGCTGGGCTTTCTCGGCGCCTTCGGTCTCATGGGCCTCGTCGATCAGCCGCTGAACTTCGCCAACATCATTGTTCTGCCGTTGATCTTCGGCATCGGGGTGGATGCGGGCGTCCACACCGTACACCGCTGGCGCGCCGAGCCGTACGGCCGACCCGCGGGACTGAGCGGCGGAACGGGGCGCGGCATCTCCCTCACGATGATCACCACCATGATCGGGTTCGGCTGCATGCTCCTGGCCCAGCATCGCGGGATCCGCTCCCTTGGCTTCGTGATGATCGCCGGGCTCGGCGTGACGTTGCTGGCCTGCTGCTTCGTCCTCCCGGCTATCCTCCGTTTGCGCACCAGCCACTGGTCCGAATCGCGGCCGGCGTCGTGAGCATCATCCCAGCCCCCGGCGCTGCCCCCAGGCGTTTTCTTCGACCCAGGCCGCCCGGCGCACCTTCCCTTCCTCCCGGTGCCCCCGGATCCTCCCGCATGCCGCGCCACGCCACGCTGGCCCGGCCCCGCCAAATGATCCGCACCGGCATCACAGACGACACCCGGCAGGACAAAAAAAGCAAGTTATTTGCGATTTCCGGTTGCATCCGCCGGAACGTTGGTATATGTTCTCGGACGGCGACGGCGCTGCCGTCGAGGATGTGTTGTCGCCGGCGGATTGAGCTCCTATTCGCCTGAGCCCGTCCGCCGGGGCTGAACTGAAAAGTGGAAAAGAGAGAGAAACGGAGAAACAGAGAGAGAACGGCCAAGCGAGGCCTACAGAGAAGAGAGTGAACGAATCGGAACAACTTGGGTTCTGAGTTTTGCCGTGACACAGTTGTTGTGCGCCGGCGTACCCGATGCGGGTCGTTCGACCCGACGCAGGCGGCATGAACACTGGCCCCGTCCTCGGCAAGGCAAAGCACTTTCTTGTCGCAACCCAGTTCAGCCCCTTTTTTACGACATTTTCTCCTCACGCTTTTTTTCCTTCACCTTCTCCACGGATTGGAGAAGGTTTCCCTTTTTGGGGACAGCCCCCGAAGAGAAACACGTGTGAGAGAGAAAACGCCCGGGCCAATGCGCGGCCGCCGGGTCTTCCCGTCATGCAAGAAAACGCGCGCATCCGGCGACGAGAGCATGCCGGCGCGCCCGCCGAAGCACTGCCTGACGATTCCACCCCGCCGTGCGTTTTCTCAGCACGGCCCCCAACTTGAAAGAACCGAGAGTAAATCCATGACGTCCACAATGCCGTCGAAGTTCACGTCTTCGGGTACGTCGCCCCCGGAAGCGCCCCATGCCGCAAGGATGGCGAGGAGATCGAGGACGTTCACCGTGTCGTCACCAGTGACGTCGGCGAGACATTCGCATTCATCCGGAATGCCGTTCTCATTCACGTCCTGGCTTGTGCCAAGGGCGATGTCACACCCATCCGATACGCCGTTGCCGTTGCAGTCAGCAGGAATGAGGCCGCGGAACATGTACGCTGCGCCAGGCTCTTCGGTGGAATCATGTGCGCCAATGATGGCTGTATCCTCGTCCAACGCGACCCACCCGCCGAAATAGCTCCCCGGCTCTTCATCGGAGCCTGTCAGCTTGGCGGCTTCTGACCACGCATCGGCTGAACAACGGAATACATGTGCAGCACCCGAGTCCCATCCATGGGCCCAGTCAAAAGGAGCTCCAGTAACAAGAAGATCTCCTGTCTCGTTTAGTGCCACAGAGTTCCCGAGGTAGGGAAACGGCCCGCTGGGCTCGGCGGCCTGAAGCGTTGCCTCGCGCACCCATTCGCCTTCGGAGTATCGGAAGACGAAAACGGCCCCGTTCTGACTGTCATACTGGGTGCCACCGATTGCGGCCACGGATGGATCACAGCTTAACGCGACCGACCAGCCCAACCTGATTGGGCCAAACTCGCCCGGCTCCAGGCGCGCCTCGTACACCCATTGCTTTCCGTCATACCGGAACACAAGGGCGGCTCCCTCTCGTTCCAACCCCTCATCGAGATTCACAGACGGCGCACCAATGAGCGCCACATCGCCGGAGAGCGCGACCGAGCAGCCGAATCCGTCCCACGGCTCAGCATCAGGATCGGCGAGCTTGGCTTCCGGGATCCAGTCAGCGCCATCAGACCTGAAGACGTAGGCGGACCCCGCTTCAGTGATCCCCTCCGGGCTGTCCGTCCATGCGCTGACGAGAATGCGGTCCCCATCAATGGCGACGGCTCGGCCGAAACGCTCGAAGCCGTCGGCATCCCATGCCGTGAGATGACCATCCAGAACCCACTCGGAATCGACGCGCCGATAGACGTAAACCTCGCCGCTGTAGTAAACCGGCTCGGAATCGAATTCCGCACCGACCACGACCACATCGCCCTGGATCGCCAGGGCATATCCGAAGCCGGTCTCTCGATCCGGCCCCGGCTGGACCAGGACCGCTTCGGGATTCCACGAAAGGCCGTCGCGGCGGAACAGGTGGACCGTTCCCGGCCAGCCGCTGTAGAAGCCGTGCCCCTGGGCGCTGGTTACCGCGATCAGGTCCCCATCGATCGCCACCTTTTGCCCAAAGTCACTCACCTTCCCCGGCGGATCGTCCGTGAGCTTTGCCACCTCGCACGGCTCCAGCTCGGCCCTGGCGTCGACCGCCAGAGTCAGCGCAACAGCCACCGCTGCACCGGCAGTTCGGGCAATCCACTGGCCGTAGCGAGCTCGCTTGCCGAGACCCGACATGGTCAGCCTCCTTCACTGGCGTCCCGGTTCGCCTCACCGGCCACCTCTCACGAGGCCCCTCCGGCGGCGGGGAAACGCTGACCTGTACATGTTCATTCACACTAAACCAACCCCCGACCTGCCGCAAGAATTTCCCGGCCAAAAAGCACAAAATCCCTCACGCCCCCAAACGATGGTGTCAGGAACCGTTTTTGTGCTCGTCCTTGCGCGGGCGGCCGGGGGAACGCATGGTCGCGGTGAGATCGAAGCGGTTGGCCGTGCGTTTCACCCAATACTCGCTTCCGAAGGGACGGCCGCGGTTAACCGATCGCCGCAAGGCGTCGAGCTCGTCTTCCGTCTGCGGCCGGTTCACGAGCGCGCACCAGTTCTGCGGCCGGCTCATTGGCCACGGCGCCAGCAGCGTGCGCGCCTCCGCGTCGCCGAAGCGGATCCGCCAGAGGCTGCTCCAACGCCAGTCCTCGGCACGCCTGACAAGCCCCGCCCGCAGCGCGTTGCGCTCAACGTATCGGCAGACGGTGAGGAAATGTCGATCGGTCTGCACGACGAAGGATCTGAAGCGTCCCTGGTAAAGATGACCGGCTCCCACGGTGTCGTGGTGGACGTGCCAGCGCTGAGTGTGGGTCAGGGTGAGCCAGCCGAGGAACGCCGAGAGATCGCCGTCGGCGTGCGGGCGCAGCACCAGATGCCAGTGATTGGGCATGATGCAGTAGGCCAGCAGCCGCATCGGCAGGCGTTCGCATGCCTGTTCCAGCAGCGCTTCGAACGCCTCGTAGTCGGCGTCGGTCTTGAAGATACGCATCCGCGCGTTGGCGCGGTTCAGGGCGTGGTAGACATACCCGCCCAGCGCGAGTCGTGGAGGCCGTCCCATGACGCCAGCGTATTCGCAGGCGTCGCCGTTGTCAAGAAAACGGTTCCTGACACCTTTTCTGGGGTGGGAGGCCGGCGATGCTGCGGGCGGAGGCGGAGAGGGCGAGGTTGTCGAAGTCGCGACGGCGATAACGCAGGGCGGCGAGACCGGCGATCATCGCGGCGTTGTCAAGACAGTACTGGCGCTCGGGTAAGCGCAGGTCGAGAGCATGCTCGGCCGCGAAGTCCGCGAGGCGCGCACGGAGGAGCGTGTTGGCGCTGACGCCGCCCCCGACGAGCAGCGTCTTCACGGGATACCGATCGATCGCGCGGCGGAGATTGCGCGTGAGCGCGGCGATCGCGGCGCGTTGGAACGCCGCGGCGAAGTCGGCTTGCTCCCGTGCGGTCAGCGAGGACGCGTCACGCTCAAAGCGCGCCGCGGCGCCGCGTCCCACCGGCTTGCCTCGCACCGCATACAGCAGGGCCGTCTTCAGCCCGCTGAAGGAGAAGTCGAGATCCGCGTCCTTCAACACGGCGACGGGGAAATCGTGGGAGCGATCGTCGCCTTTCTGCGCCAGAGCATCGAGCTTCGGCCCGCCGGGATACCCGAGTTGAAGAACGGTCGCGGCCTTGTCGTAGGCCTCTCCGACGGCGTCGTCGATTGTCTTGCCGAGCAACTCGACGCGGAGCGGGTCATGCACGAGAAACAGGCTGGTATGTCCGCCGGAGACGACGAGCCCCAGCGCGGGGTACGGCGGCGCCGGCGCGTTCAACAGGCCCGCGTACAGATGCGCGTGAATGTGGTCGATGCCGATAAGCGGCACGTTCAGCGACCACGCCAGCGCCTTGGCCGCGCTGACGCCGACGAGCAGCGAGCCGATCAGCCCCGGGCGGTGTCCCACCGCGATCGCCTCGAGTTCGTCCAACCGGACCTCCGCCCGGCGCAGGGATTCCTCAATGACCGGTGTGATGCGCTCCAGATGCGCGCGGCTGGCGATCTCCGGGACAACCCCGGCGAAGCGCTCGTGCAACTCGTCTTGCGTGGCGATGATGTTGCTCAAGACGCGCGTGCCCCCCACCACGACGGCCGCGGCCGTCTCATCACAACTCGACTCGATGCCCAGGATTGTCGGTGATCCCGCCTCGGCCATCTGTCTGGTTACCTCGCCGGCTCGATGTTCCGTCCCCCGCGGTCCACCGCCCACGACCCGTAATCGCTCACGGCTCGTCATCCATCGGAGACAACAGCAGCGCGTTCAGCGCCAGATCGACGTCGCCGCCCTCGATGCGGTACGTGCCGATGATCGCGCCGTTCTTGTCGCGAACGGTGAGCGTGCCTTGGATCAGGTCGATCTCCGGCCGGAGAAGGGGCCGGCGGCTCGTGTCCGCGGCCATGCCCCGCAGTTGGTCAATGCGCTCGTCAAGTCGGGTCAGTTGCGCCAGGAGGCGGTTGCGTTGTATGGCGGCGCGGTGCAGTTCCTGATCGAAGGCCACGGCGGCGCCCTGGTCATCGCCCAGCACAGGCCACTCACCGTTTTGCATGCGCTGCCGGATCGCCTCGACCGCCGCGGCGAATTGCTCATCGCGCATGTGCTCCCGGATCCAATCGGCCCCGATGCACGGCTCGACCGGCTGCTCCGGCTCGCGGATGATCTCGTATTCGCGACGCGCGAGCATCATCTGGAAGTAGTCCTCGTCGGTCACCGGAAGCACCAGCCCCGGATCGGGATCCACGCCCCAGGATTCGCTGTCGGAAAGGCGGTTGAGGTTTCGTCCGCTGGGCAGATAATAGTACGCGGTGGTGAACTTGAGCGTGCCCTGTTCGTAGGGCAGCGTGCGGACCTCCTGGACCGAACCCTTGCCGAAGCTGCGGGTGCCGAGGATCTTCGCCCGGCCGTTGTCCTGCAGGGCTCCGGCGACGATCTCGCTGGCCGAGGCGCTGCGGCCGTTGAGCAGCACGATCATCGGGAACTGGGGCAGTGTCCCGTCCGTCTGGGCGGTCGAGACCAGCTCCCGGCCCCGGCGCGGCCTCACGCTCACGATCGTCCCCGTCTCGAGGAACAGGTCCGCAACCGCCACCGCCGTCGGCAGTTCACCGCCCGGGTTATCGCGAAGATCCAGAATCAGGCCATGCAGCCCGTCGTCGAGTAGCCCCGCGAGCACGGCTCTGAGTTCATCCACGGTGAAGGCGTTGAATTGCGTGACGCGAACATATTGAATCCCCAGCTCCTCATCCACGCAGTAGCCCCATCCCTCACCGACGCGACGATGGCCGCGGACGGTGCGCGTGACGATGTTCGCGCGGATGATGCTGACGTCCTGCTCCGAACCGTCCAGATGCCGAACACTGAGTATCACCTCGCTGCCCACCTCGCCCGTCAGCAACTCGATACATTGGGTCAGGGGGAGGTCGAAGGTCGAGACGCCGTCGATCGCGAGCACGATGTCGCCGGACAGGATCCCCGCGCGCAGGGCGGGCGAGTCGGCCATCGGGGTGACGATCGTGAGGTAGCCGTCCATGATGTTCACTTCCGCCCCGATGCCCGCGTACATTCCCCGCAACTCCTTGTTGAAGTTCGCGGTCTCCGACGGCGGGATGTACTGGGTGTGCGGGTCGTCAAGCGTGTCGATCATGGCGTGGATCATCGCCCGTTGCATCGCGTTTTCGTCGGGCGGTTTGACGAAGTTCTCAACCAGGATGTGGCGTACGTCCTGAATCGGCGCGAACCACCCGTAAACCGAGCTCTGCCCCGCGATCGTCAGGGGAAGCTGCACCAGCAGCGCCGTGAACAGCATGATCAGAAGGACGGGGGCCAGGATTCGCTTTGTTCGCACAGGGATCTCCTTTCGCCGGTGCGGGCCTCATTACAGCATCATAGCCGCGCGAGCCGTCACGCCCACGCGGGGCCGAACGCACGCCCGGGCGGTTTTGCCGCCCGTCCCGAGGGCTCGGGCCGCCGCCAAGCCGCGGGTCCGACGGGTGGTGGAGCCGCGCAGAGCGGCTAGGATTCCCTATGCGTTTCCCGCCGCCCCGCTCTCTGAGCCGTTGAGTTGTGCGGGGGCAGGCGGTTTCCAGTCCGATCCGGCGCCGCCCAATGTCCCAGATGGCCCGAGAAGATCTGAAAGTTGCCGCCGAGCGAACCGTGCTCGTGCATGTCCAGCTTCCCGGCGAGTACGTCGATGAGCGGGATCTGTTCAGCGAGCTGCGATCCCTGGCCGAGACTGCCGGCGCGATCGTCGTGGGCGAGCTGACCCAGAAGCGAGAGAAGCCGAGCGGCAAGAGCTATCTCGGGAAAGGCAAAGTGCAGGAGTTGGCCGAACTGACCGCGATGGTCGAGGCTTCCCTGGTGATCTTCGACAACGACCTGGCGCCCGCGCAGATCCGCTCGCTGGAGGAGGTGGTCCAATGCAAGATCATCGATCGAAGCGAGTTGATTCTCGACATCTTTGCGGGAAGGGCGGCCACGCATACCGCCAAGCTCCAAGTCGAGATCGCCCAACTGGAATACACCTATCCCCGTCTCAGGGCGATGTGGGATCATCTCGGGCAGATCGTGGGCGGGGCGCCGGTGGGGATCGGCACCCGCGGCCCGGGCGAGCAGCAGATCGAGATCGACCGCCGGCTCGCCAAGCGGCGTCTGCGGCAACTGAAACGTGAGCTCGCCGGGATCCAGATGCGCAAGGCCCGCGAGGTCCAGCAGCGGAATCTCGATCACTTCACCGTCGGGCTCGTCGGCTACACCAACGCGGGTAAGAGCACGCTCTTCAACCGCGTGACGGGGGGCGGGGCCTTCGCCCATCGCAAGCTTTTCGCCACCCTCGCCACCCGCGTGGAGCGCTGGGAACTGGGCGGCGGCAACGCCGCGATGCTCTCCGACACCGTCGGGTTCATCCGCAACCTCCCCCACCACCTCGTCGCGTCGTTCCGGTGCACGCTCGAAGAGACGGTCTATGCCCAACTGCTCGTCATCCTCGTCGATGCGGCCGATCGGAACGGCGAAATGCAGCTTGAGACGGTCATGCGCACGCTCGATGACATCGGCGCCGACACGCAGCCGCGAATCATCGCGCTCAACAAAACCGATCGGCTCGAGCGGGCACCGGACCTGTTGGTGTGGCTGAATCGTCACCCCGAGGCGCTGCCGATCTGCGCCGAGCGAGGCGATGGGATCGAAGCGTTGACCAACGCGGTGCGCCGGCACATGCTGGGAGGCATCCGCGAGGTGCGCATCGCAACATCCATGCGGGACGGCAGGACGATCGCGTTTCTCGAGAAGCGGACCGAAGTGCTTGATCGGCAATACGATGGCGACGAGGTGCGGTTCACGGTGCGGATCGGCCGACGCCAGGTCGATCAGCTCCTGGCGCAGGGCGCCAGGATGACGATCAACGGCGCGCCTCCCCTTGAGGCGGTGAAGCAGGTGTGGGACGATCCGGCCAGGCAATCCTCGGCGGCGGCGAGGACCCCGCTGCACGAACGGTTCCATTCGTGAGGAGATCCAGGCTTTCATGACGCGCATC